>ENA-ORUG01002746-ORUG01002746.1-human-gut-metagenome-genome-assembly--contig:-NODE-2746-length-11837-cov-2.243422_pt1 | contig 11837 bp, 16 predicted proteins | sample MGYA00242079_ERZ509207 | MGnify/ENA primary metagenome ERZ509207 (study PRJEB26280, sample SAMEA2338780) | human gut metagenome | biome: human gut; feature: human-associated habitat; material: faeces...
GAGTGAGGTGAAAAGATGAAACATATTTATTTGGAAACATTATTTAATAAAAGAAAAAAGATTCAAGGATGGTATAATTCTTAAAAAAAATAGATTAAAAAAAACAAAATGAAAAGGACACAAGGAGAAAGAATTATCTATCCAGTGGGAGAGGAATTCGATGTAGAGAAAGTAGTAAAAGATACAAGAAGTGAATATGAACGTATCAATATAACATTTATAAATCATCATTGTGAAAGATGCTCACTGAGAGGAAAATATACAAAATCAAAATTTGGAAGAGAAATAACACATATTTTCCAGATGGAAGAATATCAAAAAGAAGCAAGAAGAAATGTGAAAAGCGGTGAAGAATTAAAGCTGATGTTTCAAAGAAACAATGAAACAGAAGGAACATTTGGAGACTGGAAAAGCTAACCAAAAATATGACAGATTGTATCGTCGAGGAGAAAATGGTGTAAAATTGGAGATATATCTGGTGGCAATAGGTCATAATATAAGGAAATATCATAGCCAAAAGAAAATAAAATGAATTAAAAAAGCGGTAGTTCTTTTTAAGTACATCAAAAAAAACAAGTTCACATTGAAAAAAGTGAATACGATGATTTTGATATTTCTTTAAGAAAATAAAAAGAAAGGCTGTAACCTTTCGAAAGTAGTTAAAAATCTACTTACTCGTTACAACACCCCCTTTATTTTTTTATTACTCTTTTCGAGATACCAAAAATAAGAATAAGAATAATATATAAAATCCCAGTAATAATAAATTGACTATTTAACGAAGAGGTAAAATGATTTAAAAGCACACCATAATAAGGTGTAATAAAAGACCCTAAACTTTGTAATATTAAAAGTGCTGTTGTTCCAACACTACCATAGATTGCTACTTTTTCCTGTAAAAAGGGAACAAAAGCCATATAACCATAACCAAGCAAGAATGCTGATATATAAACAATCCATAAATTATGAATACATCCTGCTAAAATAAATGATACTGCACAAATAATATAGAATAAAATAAGGGAATGATCTTTTAATCTATTATAAATAGTGCCATACATAGCGCCTGCAAGAAGTGATCCAATAGAAATCAACATAATAACAGTTGAGCCATCTCTAACACTTCCATAATGATTAATCATAATTAAAGAAGAGCCTTTAATTACAAAGAAAGTTGCAAAATTAACAGACATAAAAGACAAGATTGAATAAAAAATTATTCTTTTATAATTCACTTCTTGCTGAACTTCTTTTGAATTTTGGCTATCTTTTGCATTAGGAACATATTTTAAAACAAAAAAGAAAATCAAAAATGCAATAACATATACCAGAAAAGAAACATGCCACCCATAAGCAAGTAACATTCCTGCTACATAAGTCGTTAAAAAACTACCTAATCCTCCAATTGATCCTTGTAGTCCAATCATTTGACTTCTTTCTTTTCCATCAAATAAACTTACAATCATAATTAATAAATTAGAATTAATCATTCCTACCCCAAAACCAAAAATAGCTCTTGAAATAAGCATGATATATACTTCTTTAATAAAATAAGGAATAATTCCACCTATTCCACAAATAAGCAATCCTATTAAAAGTGATGTCTTATGATTCATTCTTTTTGCTAAAAAACCATTTAATAAAATAGCAAGCATTACAAATAACGAAGGAATTGTTGTCATTAGCTCAATCGTAGATAAAGCAACATTTTTAAAAGTATATGCTATAGCTGGAATATTTCCAGCTATAGCATTTTGACTTGCTGTTACTAAGCAACAACTCAATATAGATATTTTTAATATCATTTTTTTATTCATATTTTCACCTCACTAGCATTATATCAAGAACCTAATGATTAAAATTAATCAGTTAAATAGACTATTTTTAATATATAATAGATATGGTGATAAAAATGATAAATAAACTAATACAATTTGATTTAGATGAAAAACTCTTTAGAGAATATTACTATTTAGAAAAAACAGCTAAAAACATTCAAGACTTCAAACTAAAGTATCAAGATGATGCTTATAATTTAAATATTGTTCTAAATCCTGAAATTCTTCAAACCCATAGTTTAGAAGAAGATTATTTTGAAGAAAATCAAGATATAATTATTTTAAAACATCCCCGTTACATTCCTTTTTTTATTCATGATCATGATTATTTTGAAATCATATATATCCTAAAAGGAAATGCCATTCAAACGATAGAAGATAAAGTAGTTGAATTACAAGCTGGTCATCTTTTCTTACTAGCCCCTCAAATAAAACACGGTATTAAAGTTTTTAATGATGAAACAGTCCTATTAAATATTTTAATTAGAAAAAGTACATTTCTAGATACATTTTCTGATTACATGAAAGAACATGATATAACTTTTGATTTCTTTTTAAGTCATTACTATGCAAAAGATAAAATCAGTTATCTTCATTTTCATAGTCAAGAAGATATACAAATAGAAAATATTATTCTACAAATGTATCAAGAAAATAACATACAAGATTCTTATTCAAATACTGTTCTATGTCATTTGTTTTCTTTATTACTTGCTTACATACAAAGAAAAAATCAAGAAAACACTGAAATCACAACAAATATCGAAAAGAATGAAAACTTAAAAATCATTCAATATATAAACGATCATTATAAAACAATTTCTTTAGAAAAAATAAGTCAACATTTTCATTATTCAATTCCTTATTGTTCTAAATGGATAAAAGAAAAGACTGGTTATTCTTATTATGAATTATAAACACACATTAAATTACAAAAAGGCAAACAATTATTACTTAATACAACTTTATCAATTTCTCAAATTTCTAAACAACTCAGTTACAAAAATCCCGAATCTTTTATTCGTACCTTTAAAAAATACGAAGCCATAACGCCTCAAGCATATAGAAAAAATGAACAATAAAACCTATTGTTCATTTTTTCAAACATCGAATATTAAGCTTTCCATAATCCATGTAAATTACAATATGCATAAACTTCTTCCACTGTTTCATTATCACAAAGTTTAAAATCAATCGCTGGTTTTTCACCAGGTTTTAAATATTTTCTTTGAATGCCTTGATCTGTTTTTAAAGAAATCCATTCAATCCAATGTTCTGCAAACATTGGATGTTCAACTTCTCCTACTTCAACATGTACAAGATCACCTTCTACTGTATAAACTGGTACATGTTTTTCAACAGCTCCATCTTCAATTCCTGCTTGAAGTTCTTGCATCACTTCACCACAACATACAACTGGTACTCCTTTGTCTTCAACTTTTTCAATAATGTTTCCACAATGTTTACAAATATAAAATTTTTGTTCCATAGCCTTTTCCTTCTTTCATTATCTAGTAATTATTCCTATTTATAATATACTCTATTATTCACTAAATAACAAGAGAAGTGCTTTTATATTTTTTTATAAACGATTTGATCTATCATTGCCATTACAATCAATAAAAGAGCTGCTAAAACATAGATGACATGATATCCAAAGTATTGAACTACATATCCCCAGGCAATAGCACTTAAACCATAACCTATATCCAATCCGCAATAATAAATCGATGTTGCAAATGCAAATTGCGATGCATTAACAGTTTGAATAATTCGATAATTAAAGATAGGAAATAATAAACCTGTAGCTAAGCCACAAGGTATAGCCAATAAAAAGAGTTGTGTTTCATTTTTTATCAGTGAAATCATAAAAACACTAGCAGCCATAATAAGCGTTAAAATAAAACTTAATTTTCTCATACCAAAAAAATCTTGTATTCTTTTTGAAAAAAATCTTGAAATAAATGTTACTACAGCTGTTATTGTAAAAAACAAACCAATATTCCCTAATCCCAAATCTTTAGTATAAGAAGTTAAATAATTATTAACAGCCCCTTGAGAAAAAGTAGCTAAAAAGAAAACCATACAAATAATAATTCCTTTATAAGATTGTTTTTCTTTTTTATCAACATTACTCTTTGTTGAACTCTTTATAAAAAACGAAAAACAAAAAGTAATTAAAGAAATAACCAGTAACAAAAGAAACAATGAAATAAAATTTGTATATTTCTTTCCTAATATTGCAAGTGCAATTGTTGGTCCAATAGCATTTGCAATTGTGTTTGCTGATGAAGTAAAACCGACACCCTCACTTAATCTTGAAGCAGGAACATATTCATTACTAATAGCAGTTGCACAAGTTAAACTTATTCCAAAACCTAACCCATGAATAATTCTGAAAAGAAGAAATAAGTAAACATTTTTAGAAAAACAATAACCTATCGCTGCTATTATTGTAAGTAGTAAACCTATTATAAGTAAATTTTTTATTTTCTCATTTAATTTTTTTATAAATAAACGGATAAATAAAGCAGAAAGAGTGAATACTGTAATCATATACCCACCTACTACACTTGAAGAGGTCAACACACTTCCATAAATAGCCATTACTGAATTTAATAAAGCATACCCCATATTGACACCAAATACTAATAATAATGAAAATAAATATTTCTTTGTCCATAATCTTTCTTCCATATAAGTTCTCCTTGATGTAACTATAATTATTACATTTACAATATACCATTACACCGATGTAACGTCAACAGTTACATTAAATCATAAAAAAAAGTAGTTTGCACTACTTCATTTCCTGTTGAACATAAAATCTTGTATCTTCAATAACATCTTTTAAAGTAATAGAAGATAATTCATCTTCCATAGCCTTTTGTACTCTCATTAATTTATTATCAAGAATATTATGAATATTTTTTCCTACTGGACAATTATTATTGGGATTTTCATGAAAATGGAATAATTCACCATTTTCTACACATTCTACTGATTGATAAATATCAAATAAAGTAATTTGATCTAATGGTTTAGCAATCGTAGTACCACCTGTTCCTCTTTGAACATTTAATAAATGACTTTTCTTTAAAGAAGAAAGTATTTTTCTAATGATTACTGGATTGACATTAATACTTGTAGAAAGAAAATCACTTGTTATCTTTTGATCATTTCCAAAGGTATCGATACACGCAAATATATGAACAGCTATTGTAAATCTACTTGAAATTTGCATAACATATTCCCCTTTCGTTTTTATCTTACAAAACACAAATTGTAATGTCAATCATTACATTTGAATATTATTCATCAAAATCAGTTTAATCACTTATATCTTTCCATTTTTTTATTTCATCAATTTGATTAGATAAAATTTTTACTCCTAAATTTGTTGTACCTTTACCTAAAAGAATCATTTTAGGATAATCTTCTTTTTCAATTGTTGAAACAATGACTTGAGCTGCTTTATAAGGATCTCCTTTTTGACCAAATGGATCTTGAGCTAATCTTTGACGTGCTTCCTTAATTTTCGCATAATCATCTATACCCCTATCTTCACTAGGAATATGTGAAACCCTAAAATTCGTTCTAAAAGATTCTGGTTCAACAATCATTACCTTTATTCCTAATGGTTCTACTTCATCCCTTAAAGCAATACTCATCTTTTCTAATATTCATTATGAATCAGAAGTCTGTTCATCTGAAGAAGACTTAATAAAAGGATTATATAATGAGGCGTTTCAACTCATTATTCTTGATGAAAATGTTATTTGCCACTCATGGGAAAGTGAAGAACTCTATTTTTCTCTTCCAAGCAATAATCTTTTAATAAATAAAAAAGAACTTTCTTTTAAAGATCTTGATGGTCAAACAATGCTACTTTATAAAAATATTGGTTTTTGGAAAGAAAGAGTATTAAAACATATGCCTCATACACATTTCATTATAGAAAATAATCGTCATGATTTTCTTAAACTCTTAGATCATTCTGATTTTGTTTGCTTTACAACCGACCTAGCAATAGAAGAAGGTATCTTAAAAAATCGTGTTATTAAAGAAATAAGTAATCCAGAAGCATTAGTTCCATTTTATATCTGTTGCTTAGAAAAAAATAATAAAAAATATCAATACCTATTTAAATAAAATCGTTTCTTTCGTTCCACTCATTTTGCAACGAAATACTTTTCGTTGCAAAACATTGCAAACAATTTTTTCATTTTAATAAAAATAGTCCATAAACACTAGATGTTCTAGTATCTATGGACTTTATTTTTTGTCGATCCTTATACATTTTATTCATCGTTTCCATCTATTATTTATATTTCAATAATTTTTTGATGTCAAAATGATGTCAATATATTTTAAAAAAACAAAAAAACCTTGAATTTATCAAGGTTTTTTAATAGTTATTATTCACCAACGTATGGTAATAATCCCATTTGTCTAGCACGTTTGATAGCTACTGCTAATTGTCTTTGATATTTAGCAGAAGTTCCAGTTACACGTCTAGGAATGATTTTACCGTTAGCCGAAACAAATCTTTTTAATAAATCAACATCTTTATAATCGATGTAAGTAATTTTGTTTTTTGTAAAATAACAAACTTTTCTTCTACCCATTCTTTGTCTTTTAAAAGCCATGTTCTTATACTCCTTTTCTAAAATTGAATATCGTCTTCCATGATATTAAATGAATTATCAAAATCTTTTTCTAATTCAACTGTTTGCATATCTTGGAAATTATCTGTTTGTGGTTGAGCAGGTTGAGAATATTGATTATTCATCATACCTTGGTTCATAGAACTTTGGTTTCTTTCTCTTTGAGCTCTTGTTTCTAAGAATTGAACAGAGTCACAAACAACTTCTGTAACGTATACGCGTTGTCCTTGAGCATTATCATAAGATCTAGAACGAAGTCTACCTTCAACTCCTACTAAAGATCCTTTTGCACAATATTGTGCAACATTTTCAGCGACTTTATTCCATACAACGCATGAAATATAATCAGCTTGTTGCCCATCTGCAGAATTATAGTTACGATTTAACGCTAACGTAAAACTTGTAACTGCAGCCCCGTTTCCAGTTCTTCTAAGTTCTGGATCACGAGTCATTCTACCAACCATAACAACTCTATTAATCATCGTCAAATGCCTCCTAATTATTTACGAAGAGTTAAGTGACGTAAAACTGAAGCGTTGATTCTTGATAAACGTTCGAATTCAGCGATTTCAGCTGGTGCACAAGTTACATCTACTACAACATAGTAACCTTTTGTGTAATCTTTAATTTCATAAGCGAAATCACGTAATCCCCATTCGTTGACATTATCAACTGAACCACCGTTAGCAGTTAAGATTGATTTGAAGTTTTCAATTAAAGTATTTCTAGCTTCTTCTTCAACATCTGGTTTTACAATAAACATAATTTCATATTTATTCATCTCTTTTACCTCCTATGGTCTTTTGGCTTACTTTTTAGTAAGCAGGCAGTAAAATAATCTTTACATGCTCGTCCATTATATCTTATTGTTTACTTTTATGCAATAATAAAATGATTATTTTATGTAATTTTACCCCTTTATAGGCATGTTTTTTTCATATTCTATATTGAGGTGATATTATGAATTATCTATTATTTTTATTTTGGATATTTTTTATGATTTTATTTCATTATTTAATCAAAAATGATTTTTCTTTTATTCAAAAATATCTTAATAAACTTTTTAAATATTCTCCCTTATTTAAAGAATATTTAAAAAAGTATTTAAAAACTATTTTATATACATTTTTTACTTTTATTGTGGGTAAGACTTTTGAACATCTTGATATGTGGGTAGATTTGTTTTTTGTTTCTATATGGATGTTAGTAGATGAAAAAGAAAATATAAATATTGAAAATAAAAAAGAAACAATACCTTCTTTAATAGGTATTGTTCTAGGTTTATTACTCCAATACTTTATATGATTTTACTTTTATACTTTGGATATCTTTATTTTTTATATCTAATGTTCCTTCATAGTAAATATATATTCTATTTCCTTTGATAAGACCTTTATTAGAATCTATTGCTCCCGCAATAGAAATTAAATACTTTTGATGATCATTTGTTTCTATCAATAATGTTTCATCACCCACATTTTTAATTGTTCCTACAATTATTTTATATTGACTTAAATTTTCTTGATCATCAGATTTAAAATGAAAATATCCAAAAATAACTCCTATTAAAACAAATAAAGTAATTAAAATCCAAACTATACTCTTTTTCTCTTTTCTAATATGCTTACCTTTCATTTTAAATCTTCCTGTGTTGTAATTTTTAAATTACTATAATCTCCTAATACTGCCTTAATATCCTTATCTATATATCTTTCAAATAATTGACTATCATCAGTCGCAACATATCCTTCATCTTTTGCCTTTTGATAAGCCACCTTAATATCTTCACTTTTAAATAGTTGTGGTGTTTGAGCCTGCATCAAAGTTTCTCTTTTTAAAGTTTTAACAACAATACCCTCTTTCACTTCTTTAATAGTATCTTTACAAGGAACCATTAATAACCCAGCATCATATGTTTTTAAACATTCAACTAAATCATTAATACTTTGTTTACTTACATAAGGTCTTGCTCCATCATGAATAAAGACATGATTTTCTTTTACTTTTTGTAAACCTTCATAAACACTATCTTGTCTTTCTTTACCACCAAAAACATACTCAATTCTTGAATCATTAACTAATATTCTTATATCATCTATTTCATTTTCTTTCGTTACAACAATAATTTGTTTACATCTATTATCCTCTAAAAAATGAGAAATATTCATTTCATAAACAGTTTGATTATTTATTTTATAAAAAATTTTATTATATTTCAAACCTGTTCTTTTGCCACTTCCAGCACATAAAAGAATTAAACTATAGTTCATATTTTTCACCTCATGATTATTTTATCACACCGTGATAAAATAATAAAATTTACATAGATATTTCTAGAAATATGATATAATCTAACTTAGACAAAGGAGAATTTTATGAATACAACACTTATTATTATGGCGGCTGGAATTGGTTCACGCTATGGAAAAGGAATTAAACAACTAGCGAAAATCGGCCCTCATGACGAAATCATTATGGATTATTCCATTTATGATGCTCTTGAAGCTGGTTTTAATAAAGTCGTTTTTATTATTAGAAAAGACATCGAAAAAGAATTTAAAGAAGTTATTGGTAATCGCATTGAAAAACACATTCAAGTTGAATATGTTTTCCAAGAAATTAATACTATTCCTGAAGGGTGTACAGTACCCAAAGGTAGAATCAAACCTTGGGGAACTGGACAAGCTATTTTATCTTGTAAAGGAATCGTTAATGAACCATTTGTCATTATCAATGCTGATGATTATTATGGAAAAGTTGCTTTTAAAAAGCTCCATGATTTTTTAATTGAAGATAGTCATAGAAATAGTGAGTTTACCATGGCCATGGCTGGTTTTATCTTAAAAAATACTTTAAGTGATAACGGTACAGTCACTCGTGGTATTTGTGTAGAAGATGAAGAAGGTTATTTACATAGAGTTATTGAAACAAAAGGCATTATTAGAAACAGTCAAGGAACAATTGATTGTGAAACAGAAGAAAGTAAAGATATTATTCAAGAAAATAACCGTGTTTCTATGAATATGTGGGCTGGTTATCCTTGTTTTATTGATTATCTTGAAAATGGTTTTAAAGAATTCTTATTAGATGATAGTGGAGATGAACTTACTAAAGAATATTTATTACCTATTATTGTTGATCAATTAATTAAAACAAACAGAGCTTCAGTAAAAGTATTAGAAACAACTGATAAATGGTTTGGTGTTACTTATCCAGAAGATAAGCAGATAGTCCAAGATTCTATTAATGAACTTATTGAACAAGGTACTTATCCAGAAAAATTATGGAAATAAAAAGTCTAGCTTAAAGTTAGACTTTTTCATTGTCATAAATCATCGGTACAACACGATTATTACCTAAAAAAACAGAAAGTACATCTTCTTTCATATCCAATCCACTATAAATAAAATCCACAAGTTTCTCAATATCTACTTGTAAAACAGCAATCTTTTGATTTTGATGATAATCAAACTCTATAACCGCACATTGTCTTATAATTCCCCATTTTGTATCCTTTGTGTCTCCTAGATAATCAGGTAACACAAGAAAATTATATACACCTATATTTGATTCATTTTCTTTTTCATAAATACGTTGAAATTGTTCTTGATAGAAAAACTGTTTATAAATATCTAGGTTCCTTGGTAAATAATAAGCTTCTTTTTCATAATCCCAGCCATAATATTTAGCATCAAGTATACAACAACTCTTTTGTGGTCTTTCATATTTAGGATTTTCTAGGATTCTTTCACAAACAATATCTGGGATATTCTTTTTATTTTGATTGATAAAAACACTTTCTCTTTCTTGAACAATTTGTTTTTGTTTATGATCTTTTGTCTGTTTTCCTATTGCATTCCAATGATAAGTATTATATTTTGTATCATTAATATCTATTTCTTTATCTAATAATTGACTATTAAAGAGAACATCACCTTTTTGAATACTGATTTGATTTTGAAAAAATTCTCCTATCATCCATTCAAAAACCATTTCAAATTTAAAAGTAATGATTTCTTGACAACTAGAACTTGTTTTATTTTCTTCTATAGTTTTTTTGCACCAATTTTCAATAGATTCATACTTATTTATCAAATCACACTTTTTTTCATTAACTACAAAATATAAATCAAATAATCTTGCATATTTATATAATAATATTTCTTTATCAATGCTATCTTTAATAATAACTGATTTTGGTAAAGATAAAATTAATCTATCTTTATCTAAAAGAATGCCTACAAAATTACTTATATACATCCATTCTTTTGTTTCTTTATCCATATTTCTTCTAAAAAGAGATTCTTTAACATTCTCTATTACTTCTTGATATTTATTATAATCAACGACTTTACCATCTTGAATTAACTCTATTTCCATTCTTTTACCCTCTACTTATCACACCTATGATATCTCTAGTTAAGAAAAACTGTCAAATAGAAAAAAAGCTTTTGCTTATGCAAAAACTTCTAAAAACAAATCAATACAAAATAAACAAATATCTCAATCAACAGCATCAGTTGTAAAACAATACTAATTATTCATATTTTCTTTGATAATAGATTTTAATTCTTTTTACTCTTAAAGAATATATTTTTCAATATAATTTCCTATTCCATCATGATCATTATCATCGGTAATATAATCAGCTACACTCTTTGTTTTTTCACTACCATTAGCCATAACGACACCAATACCAGCATTTAATGTCATATCATAGTCGTTATCTGCATCTCCAAATGTAACAATATCTTTAATATCAATATGATGTAATTTTAATATTTCTTTAAGTCCTGCAGTTTTTGATATTCTTGGATCCATGTATTCGTACAATACACTCGCTGTTTTAAGTGATGATGATTTATAATCATCACTATGAAATGTTTTAGATCTTTCAATGATTTGATCCATATATTCAGGTTTACAAATAATAATAAGTTTAGCTTTAGGTGATGTTAAATATTCATCATAATCAACAACCTTATAAGGAACACGGTCTCCTTTAGAAAGATCTTGAATATATTCATCATCCTTTGGTGAATAAAAAATACCATCTTCAGGAATCGCAAAATTACAATCCATATCTTCATAATGCTTTACAATTTCTTTAATCAACTCTCCATCTAATGGATATTGAGCTTTAGAAATATCAAGTGTATAATCATATATTTCTGCTCCACCAGTACCAACAATCATATCTACCAAGCCTTCAATACCCCAAGTACCAAGTAATGTTTGAATACTATTAACATCTCTACCTGTTGATAAACCAAAAAGGGTTCCTTTTTCTCTAGCTTTTTTTATCATTTCAACCGTCTTCTTTGTAACTACA
>ENA-ORUG01002766-ORUG01002766.1-human-gut-metagenome-genome-assembly--contig:-NODE-2766-length-11723-cov-13.913610_pt1 | contig 11723 bp, 8 predicted proteins | sample MGYA00242079_ERZ509207 | MGnify/ENA primary metagenome ERZ509207 (study PRJEB26280, sample SAMEA2338780) | human gut metagenome | biome: human gut; feature: human-associated habitat; material: faeces...
CATCGGTCATCTGGCAGCCATCCGGGCCGTAGGCCTTGTAGCCGTTGTACTTGGCCGGGTTGTGAGAAGCCGTGACCATGATACCAGCATTGCACTGGTAGTAACGGGTAGCAAAGCTCAGTGCAGGCACAGGCATCAGAGCATCGTAAATGCGCACCTTGATACCGTTTGCCGCCAGAACGCCTGCGGCGGTCTTGGCAAAGATATCGCTCTTCAGGCGGCTGTCGTAGCTGATCGCCACAGTCTGGCTGCCGCCCTGAGTCTTGACCCAGTTTGCCAGACCCTGCGTGGCCTGACGCACAACATAGATATTCATACGGTTGGTGCCAGCGCCCAGAACGCCGCGCAGACCAGCGGTGCCAAACTTCAAAGCCACAGCAAAGCGGTCCTTGATCTCGTCATCATTTCCCTCGATCTTGGCCAGCTCCGGCTTCAGATCAGCGTCTTCCAGCTCTGCAGCCATCCAGCGCTTATATTCATCCAAATACATCTTGCACACCTTACCTTTTGTAAATTTTTCCGCAAAAAAGAACAGGTTTGGTTAAACCTACTTATAATATAAACTCTCCGCGTTCATGTGTCAATTGCGTAATCTGCAACAAGATTTGCAGTTCAAAACCGGCATATGGCACAAAATTCCAAGTTTTTCCCGGTAAAGTCGGGAACCGTCCCGGCCTCGCCTGCATTTTCCAGCAGTTCATAACTCTGGCCTGCATCGTCCAGAACGTCCAGCCACTGCTCCAAACCGACGCTGTTTTCACACAGGTAGCGCAGCAGCTGCATTGCCCGGGCAAAACTGTCCTGCAGCAGCACCGCGCTGCGGCGCACCCGGCCATCCTGCTCCTGCCGCAGCTCCATTACAACGCCCTGCGCAGCGGCGGCACCGCAATATACAAGGGTGTGGGCATGCTGCAGCCCTTCCAGTTCTGAATATGTACGGATATAGCGGCAGTATTCTTTGCTCATCATGGAAAACTCTCTCCTCTCTATCGCATTGACATCTTTCCTGCCCTTTACTATAATGAATTCAGAAGTATTTTTGTGTCGAAGTATGACATAATCATCCAATATTTTCCACTTTTGCCAATTCTTTTCCGTCATATCATCCGCTGGGATAAGGGAGAACAACATGTATTCTGTTACCAGAAGCTTTGGTCTGAACGGCCTGAGCGGCTTTGCCGTGGCAGTGGAGGCCGACATTTCCGGCGGTCTGCCTGCATTTTCTATCGTAGGCCTGCCGGATTCCGCTGTGCGTGAAAGCGCCGACCGTGTGCGCGCCGCCATCAAAAATCTGGGCTTCAAGTTCCCGGACCGGCGCATTACCATCAATCTTGCCCCGGCGGATGTGCGCAAGACCGGCCCGGTGTACGACCTGCCGCTTCTGCTGGCAGTGCTCACTGCCAGCGGCCAGCTGGAGGATGTGCCTGCCGACGCGGCATTTCTGGGCGAACTGGCACTGGACGGCACCCTGCGGCCGGTTTCCGGCGTGCTGCCCATGGCGCTGGCTGCAGCAGAAAATGGCACCCACGCCCTGTATGTACCTGCCGAGAATGCCGCCGAAGCAGCCGAGGCCTGTGCCGACAGCATGGCCGTCTACCCCGCCCACACGGCACGCGAAGTTGTAGATGCCCTGCGCGGCATCTCCCCGCTTGCCCCGGCGGCTGTTGTTCCCTTTGACCCTGCAGACGCATGGGCACAGGTGCCGGATTTTGCGGACGTGATGGGCCAGTCGCTGGCGCGGCGGGCTATGGTCATTGCTGCCGCAGGCGGACACAATGTTTTGCTCATTGGCGCACCCGGCACCGGCAAATCCATGCTGGCAAAGCGTCTGCCCGGCATCCTGCCGCCGCTCACCCGTGAGGAAGCCGTGGAGACCACTAAAATTTATTCCATTGCAGGGCAGCTGCCGCAGGGCCGGGGCCTGATCTCTGCACGGCCTTTCCGCAGTCCGCACCACTCGGCCAGTGCCGCGGCTCTGGCTGGCGGCGGCGCACAGTTCCGGCCCGGCGAGTGCAGCCTTGCCAACTGCGGTGTGCTGTTTTTAGACGAATTGCCGGAGTTCTCCCGCGAGAGTCTGGAAGTGCTGCGCCAGCCGCTGGAGGACGGCCAGATCACCGTGAGCCGCGCGGCAGGCAGTGCCACCTATCCCAGCCGCTTCCAGCTGGTAGCCGCCATGAACCCCTGTAAGTGCGGCTACTACGGCCACCCCACCCGGCAGTGCACCTGCTCACCCAGTGCCGTGCGGCAGTACCGCAGCCGGGTGTCCGGTCCACTGCTGGACCGCATCGACCTGTGCGTAGAGATGGACCCCATCGCCTTTGACGAGCTGCACGCCGTCGTCCCTTCCGAGAGCAGCGCCGATCTGCGCAAACAGGTGCTTGCCGCCCGGGCCATTCAGGCAAAGCGCTATGCCGCCCCAGGTTTTGAGGGTGTGCTCTGCAACGCCCAGCTCACCGCCGGGCAGGTGCGGCGCGTCTGCCGCATGACCCCCGCCGCCGAGCGGCTGCTGCGCGCCTCCTACGACGCTTTGGGCCTTTCCGCCCGCGCCCATGACCGCATCCTGCGGGTGGCCCGCACGGTGGCCGATCTGGCAGGCAAACAGCTGCTGGATGAGGACTGTGTGCTGGAAGCCCTGCAGTACCGGGCACAGGAAAAAGTGGAAGTATAAAAGTTTCTCCGTCTTTGCTTCGCAGATCCGCCTTCCCCGAAAAGAGAAGGGTTTGTGCAGCTTACCGTTACGCGCAAAAAAGCCATCTGTATCTCTCCAAATGCTCAATACGAGCAGGAGATCACAGATGGCTTTTTATAATTGCTTTTTAGAATCTACGCCATGTATCCGGCAGGAACAGCACCAGCATCGGGAAGATCTCCAGACGGCCGGCCAGCATGTCGAAGATCATCACCAGCTTTGCAGGGTTCGTAAAGCTGCCAAAGTTCATCATGGGGCCCACCTGCGCAAGGCCCGGGCCGATGTTGTTCAAAGTAGCTGCAATGGCTGTGAAGTTCGTCACCATATCAAAGCCATCCAGACTGATGAGCAGGAAGGAGACCACGAAGATGAAGAAATACGCGCCCATAAACACATTGGTGGTGCGAATGGTCTCGTGGTTGAGCAGCTTGCCGTCCATGCGGACGGGGGCCACCACCTGCGGGTGCAGCGCCTGCTTGAGCTCCTTGCCCAAGGTCTTGCCCAGAATGAGGAGGCGGCTCACCTTGATGCCGCCGCCGGTGCTGCCTGCGCAGGCACCAATGAACATGAGCACCACCAGAATTTCTTTGGAGAGGGTGGGCCACAGGTCAAAGTCACAGCTGGAAAAGCCAGTGGTCGTGATGATGGAGCCCACCTGAAAGGCTGCCTGACGCACCGCTTCGCCAAAGCTGTTATAAAGGCTGTAGATATTGGCCGTGATAATGCCAATTGCCACCAGAATAATGGCGAAGTAGCCGCGCACCTCCTCGCTGATGGCGCGGTTGAATTTGCGCAGCAGCAGGAAGTAGGCATTGAAGTTGACACCAAACAGGATCATGAAGATGGTCACGACCCACTGGATGTAGGGAGAAAAGCTGGTAAAGCTGTCGTTCTTGAAGCCGAAGCCGCCGGTGCCCGCCGTACCGAAGGCCGTGAGCATGGACTCAAACAGCGGCATGCCGCCCAGCAGCAGGAATACCACCTCCAGCACGGTGAGTGCAAAATAGATGCCGTACAGGATCTTTGCGGTAGACTGCACCTTGGGCACCAGCTTATCCACCTGAGGGCCGGGGCTTTCTGCCTTCATCAGGTTGACGTGGGAGCCGCCGGTCAGGGGCAGCAGCGAGAGCAGGAACACCAGAACGCCCATGCCGCCGATCCAGTGGGTGAAGCTGCGCCAGAACAGGATGCCCTTGGGCAGATCCTCCACCCCGGGCAGGATGCTGGCACCGGTGGTGGTAAAGCCGGACACCGTCTCAAACAGGGCATCCACCGGGTTCGGGATGCAGCCCGCCACCACAAACGGAACGGCGCCCACGATGGAAATGACGATCCAGCTCAGCGAGGTAGCAGCAAAGCCCTCCCGCATATAGAACATCTTGCTTTTAGGCTTGATGCCGCGCAGGGCGTAGCCGATGGCGGCGCTGACTGCCGCCGTGATCAGAAACACGCCCAGCACGAACCATTCGCCGTAGATCCAGCTGGCCGCTGCGGGCAGCAGCAGCAGCGCACCCTCGATCAGCATGACATAGCCCAGCAGACGGAAAACGATCGCATAATTCATAGTCTGCCTCCGTCAACCCTCTGCGCCCTTGTCCAGAATATCGCGCAGGTCATGCAGACCATGCTCCAGCGTGACCACGATCACGTTGTCGCCTACCTGGATCTGGTCGCCGCCGCGCGGGATCAGGATCTGATGGCCGCGGGTGATGCAGCACAGCAGCAGATTCTTTTTCAGGTGCAGCTGGCTCAGGGGGACACCGGTGGCAGCGCTCTTCTCGTGGACGGTAAATTCCAGCGCTTCCACGCGGTCGTCCAGAATGCGGTACAGCGTCTTGATGTTGCTGCCCGCTTCGTTCTGCAGTGCACGCACATACTGCACGATGTAATCGCAGGTCATGTACTTGGGGTAGACCACGCTGCCCAGATCCAGACCGGCCAGAATATCATCAAATTCCAGACGGTTGACTTTGGTGACCAGCTTGCCCTTGGAGTGCTTTTTGGCAAACAGGGTCAGCAGCACATTCTCCTCGTCGATGTTGGTCAGGGCCACAAAAGCCTCTGTGGACTCCATGCCCTCGGACAGCAGGAATTCGCGGTTGGAGCCGTCCTCGTTCAGGATCTGTGCGCCGGGCAGCTGCTCGGCCAGCTCCATGCAGCGGGCAGGGTCGCGCTCCACGATGCGCACACGCACGTGGTTTTCCAGCAGCTCCTGGCTCAGATAGAAGGCGATGGCACCGCCGCCCACGATGAAGGCATTGCGCACCGGGCGCACCGGCAGGTGGATGCGCTGGAAGAACTCGTGGGCCTTATCCTGTGTTGCAAGGAAGGTGACCTGATCGCCGTTCTGCAGTACAAAGTTACCGTTCGGGATGATCACGCCGCCGCTGCGCTCCACTGCACACACCAGAATGTCGCTCTTCAGACGGGTGGGGATCTCGCGGATGGCCACGCCATCCAGCCCCTGCTCTGCAGTGAGTGCAAACTTGATCAGCCGCACACGGCCGTCTGCAAAGGTGTCGATCTTGCTTGCACCCGGGAAGCGCAGCAGATGGGAGATCTCCTTTGCTGCAGCCATTTCCGGATTGATGATGGCCGAAATGCCGATCTGCTTTTTGATAAAGTCCAGCTCATGACTGTAGGACGGGTTGCGCACACGGGCAATTGCATGGCAGTGGCCCGCCTTTTTGGCAAACATGCAGCACAGCAGGTTCAGCTCATCCGAACCGGTCACGGCAATGAACACATCCGCGTCTTCAATGCCGGCCTCTGCCAGCGTGGTGATCGAGGAACCGTTGCCCACGATGCCCAGCACATCGTAGCTTTCAGTCAGGTGCTCCACACGCGCTTTGTTGGTATCCACAATGGTCACATTATGGTCTTCCTCACTGAGCTGCCGCGCCAGCGCGGTACCAACCTTGCCGCCGCCCACCAGAATGATCTTCATAACAAGTCCTTTCTCTTTCCGCGTCCCTTCTGCCGGGACAGCACAAATCCATTATAGTATACCATATCTCCTGCCAAAGTTCCACTGTTTTCCACATTATGCAACAAAAACCTGCCAAATGACGCAAAAAAGCCCCGGGAGATACCGTCCCGGAAGCTTTTATTTCATTTAATAGCGCGCCACGCCGTCCTTCGTTACAAGGGCATACACCAGCGGGGCTTCCTCCGGCTTCTCAGGGCCGTATCCAAGGCCGCTGCGGTACTCGGCGGCGGCAGCTTCAAACTTATCGGCTGCGCCGTAGAAGGTGGCAAGGCTCTCGCCCTTCTTTACGTAGTCGCCGCGCTTTTTATGCAGGGTGATGCCGGCGGCAAAATCCAGCGGGTCGCCCTTTTTCTGTCGGCCCGCACCCAGCAGCACGCTGGCAGAGCCGATCTTCTCGGCATCGTTCGCCACAATGTAACCGTCCTGCTCTGCCAGCAGCTCAAAGCTTGCCGCGGGCTGCTCAAACAGGCTGTAATCGTCCAGCACGCGGGTATCACCGCCCTGTGCCGCAAACATCTCCTTGCACTTTGCAAAGGCAGAGCCGTCGGCGATCGCCGCCTCGGCCATGGCGCGGCACTCGGCAGGAGTGCCCTTATCGGCCAGCACCAGCATGTTCGCCGCCAGCTGCAAGCAGACCTCGGTCAGGTCGGCGGGGCCATGGCCCTTGAGCACATCCATGCTTTCCATGACTTCCAGACTGTTGCCAATGTTATGGCCCAGCGGGGTGTCCATATCGGTGATCATGGCAGCCACTCGGCGGCCGTGATGGGTGCCAATGGATACCATCAGCTTGGCCAGCTCAATGCTCTGGTCTACCGTTTTCATAAAAGCTCCGGTGCCGGTGGTCACATCCAGCAGGATGGCATCCGAGCCGGAAGCCAGTTTCTTGGACATGATGCTGGATGCGATGAGTGGGATGCAGCTGACGGTTGCGGTCACATCCCGCAGGGCATACATTTTTTTATCTGCAATGGCAATGCCCTCGCTCTGGCCAATGACCGACAGGCCGATCCTGTTCACCTGCGCAAAGAACTCCTCCTGTGAGAGGGCGGTTCTGGTGCCGGGCACGCTCTCCATCTTATCGATGGTGCCGCCGGTATGGCCAAGGCCCCGGCCGCTCATCTTGGCGATCTTCACGCCGCAGGCCGCCACGATGGGGGCAATGACCAGCGTGGTCTTGTCGCCCACGCCGCCGGTGGAGTGCTTGTCCACCTTGATGCCCGGAATGGGCGAAAGATCCACCATCACGCCGCTGTGAGCCATCACATCGGTCAGCTCTGCGGTCTCCTCATCGGTCATGCCGCGCAGATAGACAGCCATCATCCATGCAGCCATCTGGTAATCAGTCACTTCTCCGCTGACATAGCCATTGACGATCTGCTCCAGCTCCTCACGGCTGTGCGTACCGCCATCACGCTTTTTTGCGATCAGATCATAAACGCGCATCGTATCACGCTCCTCGTTTTTTCAATAGTACGACATTGTAAGATATAGTATAGCAAAATTCCAAACAAAAGCAAGTATCATTCTGTAAACTTTGCCCAATTTTAAGCCAAAAAGGGCGCAGCCGCCCGAAAAAGCAGCTGCGCCCTTGTTTTGGGAACACAAATCGTCGTTTTAGCGGGATCCCTTGTCGTAGGGGATGCCCTCTGCCTTGGGTGCCATGCTGTTCTTGGAGGTAAACGCCAGAATGATCATGGACGCCACGAACGGCATCATGTTGTAGATGTTGCTGGACCAGTGCAGCTGTGCCAGGAAGGTGGAGTCTGCAATGTTTGCCAGACTCTTGAACACAGCAAAGAACATGGCTGCGCCAAAGATGTTGAAGGGCTTCCACTGGCCAAAGATCATAACAGCCATGGCAAGGAAGCCTGCGCCGGCCACGCCCACCTCAAAGTTCCAGGTCTGCACCGGGGGCACAATGTAGGCCATACCGCCGATTGCGCCCAGTGCACCGGAAATGACAACACCGGCATAGCGCATCTTGTAGACATTGATGCCCACAGAGTCCGCTGCCTGCGGATGCTCGCCGCAGGCACGCAGGCGCAGGCCAAAGCGGGTCTTGTACAGCACCACATAGCTGATGATCAGCAGAATGATGCCCAGCGGCACAAAAATGCTCAGCTCCAGCCCGCCGATGCTGAACAGGAAGGGCTTGTTGGTGTAGTTCAGCTTTGCACTGCCGCTATCGCTGAAATTCTTGGCAAGGACCACCGCGATGGCCGTGGCCAGCAGGTTCAGGGCCGTGCCGCCGATGGTCTGATCCGCCTTCAGGTTGATGGAGGCAAAGGCCAGCAGCAGACTGTACACCATACCGGCCAGTGCCGCCACCAGAACAGAGATCAGCACCACGAGGAAGACCGGCATTTCGGCAGGCAGCATGGTCAGGGTGAGAACACCCGCCACACCGCCAATGACCATGATGCCTTCCAGTGCGATGTTGATGATGCCGGAGTGCTCACTGAACATACCGCCCAGAGCGACCAGCATCAGCACGATGCCATACAGCAGAGTATACTTGATGAGAAGCAGCATATCACTTGCCCTCCTTCTTGGTTTCGGTCTTAGCAGGGGCAGGCTCTGCATTCACGTTGGTCTTGTCCGCATTCTTGAACAGCATGGAGTGGATCTTGCCACGGAACAGCATGGAGAATGCGCACAGGTAGATGATGATACCGCTGATCAGGTCGGAGATCTCGGTGGGGTAATACTTGGTGGACAGGAAAGAGCCGCCGACCGAGATGTGGGAGATGAAAATCGCGGAGAAGATGGTGCCGATGGGGTTGGAGCTTGCCAGCAGGGCCACAGAGATGCCGTTGAAGCCCATGGTCGGCAGGCTGGTGGAGTTCAGCGGGTTCCACTGAGAGACATTGGACAGGTAGTAGAGTCCGGCGCCGAAGCCTGCCAGAGCGCCTGCAATAGCCATGGAGAGGATGATGTTCTTCTTCTCGTTGATGCCAGCGTAGCGGGCGGCGCTCTTGTTCAGGCCGACGGCCTTCAGCTCATAGCCAAAGGTGGTCTTGTTCAGGATGACCCAGATCAGAATGGCGACTGCCGCAGCGAGGAAGATCGCAATGGTGGTGCTGTTGGTCTGGAACATCTTGTTCAGGCCGAAGTCAGGGATGAGCGCCTTGGACAGCTCAGCGTTCTTGCCGAGGTTCAGGGTACGGGTGTTGCGCACGTCGTACATGGGGCCGGTGCCGTTCTGGTAGATAAGCTCATTGACCAGATACAGGCCGATCCAGTTGAACATAATAGAGGTGATGACCTCGTTGATGTTGAAGTAAGCCTTGAAGAAGCCGGGGATAGCGCCCCAGATGCCGCCGAGGATGGTGGCGACGATCAGGCAGACATACCAGGGCATCTTGAGCATGATGGCACAGTAGAGTGCGCCGTAAGCGCCCAGCGTGTACTGACCGGCAGCACCGATGTTGAACAGGCCGGTCTTGAAGGCGAAGGCCACGGACAGACCGGTCATGATGAGGGGTGCTGCGTTGGCCAGCTCCTTGCCGACGCCGTAGGGGGCGTCATGGAAGCCGCCCTTAACGATGCGGACAAAGCCGTCGCCCCATGCATGGGCCGGGTTGATGGCCAGCAGCACGAGGAAGCCCACAGCCATGCCGATGACGATGCACAGCAGCGCGGCCAGCACACTGGTGATGGAGCTGTTGAGGTTGCTGTGGGAAAGTTTTTTCTTGTTCATTTATTTGCTCTCCTTTCCCTGCTTGCGTGCGCCGGCCATGTAGAGGCCCAGCTCCTGCACAGTGGTGGTCTTGGGGTCGAACTCGCCCACGATCTCGCCCTCGTACATGACGAGGATGCGGTCGGACAGGTTCATGACCTCATCCAGCTCGAGGCTGACCAGCAGGACAGCTTTGCCCTTGTCGCGCTCGGCGACGATCTGGCGGTGGATGTATTCGATCGCGCCGACATCCAGGCCGCGGGTGGGCTGAACAGCCACCAGCAGCTTGGGGTCTTTGTCGATCTCACGGGCGATGATGGCCTTCTGCTGGTTGCCGCCGGACATGCTGCGCACGATGGTGGAGCTGCCCTGACCGCTGCGGACGTCGTACTGAGCGATCAGCTTATCGGAGTACTCGCGGACTTTATCGGACTGGATGAAGCCGCCCTTCTGGAACTCGGGCTGCCAGTAGCGCTGGAGCACCATGTTGTTCTCGAGGCTGTAATCCAGCACCAGACCGTGCTTGTGGCGGTCTTCGGGGATGTGGCTCATGCCGTCCTTCGAGCGCTGGCGGATGCTCTCGCGGGTGATGTCCTTGCCGTCCAGCGTGATCTTGCCGCCCGACAGTTTTTCGAGGCCGGTGAGGCCATAGACGAGCTCGGTCTGGCCGTTGCCCTCGATGCCCGCCAGACAGACGATCTCGCCTGCGTGGACCTGGAAGGTGACGTCCTTGACGGAGTCCTTCTTGCGCTGGTCGTTGTGGATGGTGACATCCTCCACGTCCAGCACGACATCGCCCGGGTGAGCGGGCTTTTTATCGACCTGAAGCTGGACGTCACGGCCGACCATCATGCGGGAAAGCTCTTCCTTGGTGGTGTCCTTGATGTCCACGGTACCCATATACTTGCCCTTGCGCAGGACGGTGCAGCGGTCGGCGACCGCCATGATCTCGTTGAGCTTGTGGGTAATAAAGAGGATGGACTTGCCCTCCTTCTTGAACCCGCGCATGATCTCCATCAGCTCGTCGATCTCCTGCGGGGTCAGCACAGCGGTGGGTTCGTCGAAGATGAGGATCTCATTGTCGCGGTAGAGCATCTTCAAAATCTCCACGCGCTGCTGCATACCGACCGAAATATCACTGATGAGCGCATCGGGGTCAACACGCAGACCGTACTTCTCGCTCAGGGCCACGACCTTCTTGCGGGCCTCGGCCTTCTGCAAAAAGCCCAGCTTGTTGGGCTCCACGCCCAGAATGATGTTGTCCAGCACACTGAAGCACTCCACCAGCTTGATGATGGCAAAGACGGCGATCAGGGCCATGCCCAGCAGCACACCGGTGTTGAGCACCCACAGGGGGTACTTGAGCACGGTAGTGGCCTCGCCCGTGGTCATCTGCGTATTGACGATGGTCAGCAGCTGCGCCACGATCATGCCGGAGATCACCAGTGCCACAAGGTACTGGATCATCTTGAAGACACCGTACTTCTTCATCTTGCCCTGTTCCTTGGCCCGGTCCTCCAGCAGCGTCAGGGAGATCAGGTCATCAGAGAGGAATGCCAGGGCGGAGCAGACGAAGATGCTCCAGACAAACAGCAGCATCTGAATCGGCAGACGTTCCGACTCGGGGAAGTTATGCGCACGCTTTTCCCGCACAATGTGCCGCCAGCGGCAGCGAATCCGGGTCATTTCATGCTCCGCGGCCAGATACATCGACGCCAGCCACTGCAAATCCTTCTTGGGTTTGCGTCCCTGCCGGTTATGGGGACTCTGCGGACGCTCCCGCACCTGGGTCACCGCGTCCTCCCGCTCCTGTACCGCCGTCTGCGCCCGAACGCGGGTCTTGTCCCGGCTGTCCCGGCTCTCTTCCCTCCGCTTGGCTTCGGCCCGGGCCTCTTCCCGCGGATGCCGTGTTTGCTCCTGGGCCAGCCGCCTGCCGCCTCTCGGGGCGGCTTCACTTCTCTTTTTAATATTCTGACTCATATAACTCCTATTGAATTACCAGACAGTTCAGACGGTCCCTGGAAAAAAGGTTACAATTTGTTACCGATTTTCATAATACCTCTTTTTGATACATTCGTCAACCCTCTTTTTCCGGGGAAACCCCTCATTTCTTTGGGTTTTCTGTCATTTCTCCGTTAAAATTCAGACATTCCCCCCTGCTATATTGCAGATTGGACAGAACCGCACAGAAAGAGATCAGAAATTTTTGTGTGGATGCTCTGATTTTTAGATTGACCCGGAGAAGCGGAGGTGTATAATGGAAATAGTGTGTATCCTTCTAATTTCGACCTTTTTGGAGGAAAAGAATTATGTTTGAATTTCTGATTAAGAAGCTGAAAGCCCACCCCCGCAAGATCGTTTTC
>ENA-ORUG01002771-ORUG01002771.1-human-gut-metagenome-genome-assembly--contig:-NODE-2771-length-11707-cov-4.208720_pt1 | contig 11707 bp, 8 predicted proteins | sample MGYA00242079_ERZ509207 | MGnify/ENA primary metagenome ERZ509207 (study PRJEB26280, sample SAMEA2338780) | human gut metagenome | biome: human gut; feature: human-associated habitat; material: faeces...
AGTGTAAATATGGAAGCTGTAAGCCGGACATTGTCAAGATTGGTGCTCATTAAAGGCAACAAATCAAGTAATTAAATTAAAAACATGGGACTTTTTCACAGAGACAAGAAAAATAATGACGATGAGCCGGACAGTGTTCAAACCAATTCATTCTCTGATATTATGAATGGTTTGCAATACGCCGTAAACTGTGCACAAGATACATTGCAGAATCATCAGATACAAAATCTGACCAGACTTTTTGAAGGAACAAATGCAAATAACGCAAATACGTTCCAATCGAAAAAAATCATGGTTGGAGACAAGACTATTGATATTCCACTTATAGCTTTGATATCCCATCATTATCTTGCGATGGATAATGTGCAGATAAAGTTCAAGGCGAAGGTCGGAAGCGTGGAATCACAGATTCCAGAAAACAACTTATTGTTATCCAGCCCACAAAGAGCCAATCTCCAGATGCAGATGAGCAACATAAAACCGGATGCGGATGATGTCATGGAGGTTTGCGTCAATTTTAAGGTTCAGGAGACTCCGGAGAGCATTTCCCGAATTATTGACGATTTTGTAAAAAATATCTAACAATTTTAAAATTCAAATGTTATGGCAGAAGAAATAAAGAACCAAGGGCAACAAGAAAATGCGGAAAACTTGAATGAAAATGTAAGCGGACAGGCGAAAGAAATTATCTCCGCTGCATTGGAAGAGACTCAAAACAGAGAAACTTCTCCGGTTCTTAAAGCAGATTCAAACGTGACTGACAAATTCAAGGGGCTTCCCATGCGGGAACTTATTGCAGCTCCACTTATTGCAGCAGCCGAAGCACAACAGGAATTGGCAGCGACAGCATGGAATTTCTACCAGCAAATTGCATTTGATGGTAAAAGCGGCAATAAAGCGCGTATATTGGAATTCGATGTCGAAAGACCGATACAGCAGAATGAAAAAATGACAACAATAAAACAAACGGTAAAGGCTCCGTTTATAGGATTGGTGCCTATTCCTTCCCTGCTCATAGATCGCGTGGATGTCGATTTCCAGATGGAGGTTACCGATACATCAAACGTAAAAAGCACTACCAACGCAGAAGTAGAGGCAAAAGCCTCTGCAAAACGTTGGTTTATAAATGCGGAAATCAGCGGCAAAGTCACGACCGCCCGTGAGAACACCCGCATGACCAACCAAACGGCAAAATACCAGATACATGTTTCGGCCAGCCAGCAACCACAGACCGAAGGTCTGTCAAAACTGATGGATATAATGGCTTCCTGTATCGAGCCTATAAATACAGAAAGCAGTAAATAGAGTATAAACATATAGAACGGGATGGATAAAGTCCCGTTCAAATTTGATAATAATTATTATGAAAACATAATAAATGCATCAAACATCTAAAAACAGCCATATGAAAATTTGTACATGGAATTCCCAAGGAAATCCTCTTAATGATGCTATTAAATTAAATATATTGAATCATCTATTAACAACAGAACAATGTAATGTCGTTATGATACAAGAATGTGGTAATTTCATACTGCCTGCACAACATAGTGGTAGATACCACTATGTTGTGGTAGAACATGCAGGTGCTTATAATTGTAGATGTAATACTTGTATCATTGCGGATTTGAATTTTGTAGCATCAATACATTATCTGATATCAGGAACAGGCCGATCTGCAATTTGTTTAAATTATAATGGATGTAACATTTATACCCTTCATTGCGAATCTGGGTCTGGTGCTGTAGGAGATATAAGAGATTTAGTACGTCATGCAGTATCTCCTTTCATCATTGGCGGAGATATGAATTCAACGCCAAGCGAATTATCAGAATATTTAAGAATAATGACCACAGGTACCAGGAGTAGGCCGGGAAATAGTGCTAATTTTGCTTGTTGTGGTATGCCAACACATTTTTCAGGTCGAGAATTAGATTATTTCCTTATCGATAGCAGATTACAGCTAAGAACATGTGTACTAAGATATCATATGATGGGTGGGGATCACTATCCTGTGATATTGATATTTAGTTAACCAATTATATTTTTCATCAACAAACAGTGTCGCTGCGATATAAAATATTTTTCGGCTATGCCATACTTATGGCGGTCATCGGTAGCATGGCCGCCATTTTGATATATGAACGGCAGCGGATGCGCGAAATTGAGGCAGAGACGGCAAACATAAACCTTGTACGTCGTGGTATCAACACGGCTCATCGCCGTATTACGGGGCTCGCCACATTGGGTGAGGGTGTGGTAAATTGGAACAAAGCGGACTATCTGTACTATCGTAACCACCGACTTCAAGCCGACAGTTTGTTGAACTCGCTTAAACGACACTGCCGTGAATATGTACGCCCGGAACAGATAGACACTCTTCGTGCTCTGCTTGCCGAAAAGGAGACACACCTGCTGCACATAATGGAAATGTTTGAACGGCGAACTGAAGCGGACAGCGTGCTGGTAAACCAGTTGCCGGAAGTGGCGAGGCGTGCAACACATATCCGTACCATAGAACAAAAGAAAAAAGGGATTGCAGGATTCTTCGGGAAAAAAGAAGAAATACAAGTAATGCCATCCCAAAAAGAACTTCATGATTTCAGCGACAGCCTGATAGCAATACATCAAAGACAGGCGAACGAAATGGACATTTATGCCGACAGCCTGCGTATGCGCAACAGGGAATTGAACAGGACATTGAACAAGCTGATAAACGACCTTGACGAACAGGCACAGACTGCCTTCTCACAAAGAGAGTTAAAAATGGCAGAAGCAGAGAAAATGTCGTTCTTTTTAATGGCAGGAGTAATCGGCATGGCCATCATCCTGCTCATCATTTCGCACCTTATCATCATGCGTGACCTTAACCGCAGGGAAAGGGACAAGGCTGAACTGGAAGATACGGCAACACAAAACCGTACACTCTCCGACATGCGCAAGAAAATAATCATCACACTTTCCCATGACATACGAGGACCTCTCAATGCCATCAGTGGCAGTGCTGAACTGGCCATGGATACTCGTGACCGGAAACGCCGCAATGCCTATCTCGGAAACATCCTTGAATCATCCCGTCATATCACCCGGCTTGCCAACAGCCTGCTTGACCTCTCCCGTCTGGACGATGCTAAAGAAACCCTGAACGAAATTCCTTTCCATCTTGAATCCTTTCTGGAAAGTATCGCTGAAGAATACACACGCAAGGCGAACGACAAAGGATTGATGTTTGACAAGGCTTTTATGGGGTGCGGCATCACCGTCCTTGGCGATGCAGACCGCATAAGGCAGATAGTGGTCAACATTCTGGAGAATGCTGTAAAATTCACCCGTACAGGTTATATCAAATTTCTGGCAAGTTATGAAGAAGATACTCTTTCAGTAAAGGTCAAAGATACGGGGATAGGAATGGGCGAGAACACAACACAACGCATTTTTCAGCCCTTTGAACGGGCTGCTCCTGATTTGGATTCAGAAGGCTTCGGACTGGGACTTTCCATTACGAAAGGGCTGGTGAACCTGTTCGGAGGAAGACTCTCTGTTTCGAGCCAGATCGGTAAAGGCAGCGAATTCAAGGTGGAAATTCCGCTTAGGCAGACCAATGAGCCTGCAAGAGACAAGCCAGAAACTTATACGGGAAACCTCAGACTTCCTCGGCGGGTTCTTGTAGTCGATGACGATCCGATACAATTGCGCAACACAGTTGAAATGATGGAACGGAACGGTATCTCATGCCGAGCCTGTACCAATGCACAGGAAGTGGTCAAGGCATTGAGAACCGGAGAATACGACCTATTGCTGACCGATATACAGATGCGTGGTACGGGAGGTTTTGACCTGTTGCATCTGCTACGCCTTTCCAACATAGGAAATTCACGGACAATTCCCATAGCTGCAATGACCGCCCGTAACGACGGCGATGCAGACCGCTATATTCAAGCCGGATTTGCCGGCTGTATCCACAAACCGTTCTATACAAGGGACCTGCTCGAATTTCTCTCGTCACTCATTGGACAGGACAGAACAATGGATAATCATTCTCCAGATTTCGAGGCTCTGTATGTCACTACAGGAGACGAACGCTGGACTTTGGAGACTCTTATAGAGGAATCCAATAGGAACAGTTCTGACTTGCTGGATTCTTTGAGTCAGGAAAAGCTCGACCGGAAGCGGATATGGGAAACTCTGCACAGGATGTACCCGATGTGGGAGCAATTGGGAATAGCCCATGAGCTGGAATCGTACAGCTATGAAGAGTATGTGGAAGATACGGATGAGTCAGCATTCCGCAATGATGTGGAAAGAATTGTCAGAAGAATAGACCGGCTGATATCTGAGACAAAAAGCCGATTATCGTAAATGGACGGACATAATTAAATGAAAACATGAATGAAATACAGAATACTGATAGTTGAAGACAACATCATGCTTGCCGGGCAACAGAAAAAAAGGTTGGAAAAATCCGGTTATGAAGCAGAGATAACAATAGATGAACCTGGGGCACGAAAACTGCTCAAGAAAGAAAGTTTCGACCTTGTGCTGTCCGACGTACGCCTGCCGGAAGGGGACGGTATATCTTTGCTCGAATGGATGCGGAAGGAACGGATGGATATCCCTTTCATTATCATGACCGGATATGCCTCAGTACCGGATGCTGTACAAGCCATAAAACTGGGAGCCAAAGACTATCTGGCAAAACCGGTACAGATGGACGAATTGCAAAGACAACTGAAAGATATTTTCCGTCCCAAATCTGTGATATGCGACAAGAACAAGGATTTGCTCCCCAGAAACAGCCTTCAGATGCAGGAGGTCGAACATCTGGTCAGTACAGTCGCCCCATTTGACATTTCTGTGCTTATACTTGGTCCTAACGGTGCCGGAAAAGAATCGGTTGCACAGCGTATCCACTATATAGGAGAGCGGAAGGATATGCCGTTTGTCGCCGTGAATTGTGGAGTCATACCCAAGGAGCTTGCACCCTCCCTCTTTTTCGGGCACATAAAGGGAACATTTACCGGTGCCGACGCCAACAAGGACGGATATTTTGAAGTGGCAAAAGGCGGAACACTCTTTCTGGATGAAATAGGGATCTTGTCCCTGGACGTCCAAGCCATGCTGCTGCGGGTTTTGCAAGAAGGCACATACATCCCAATAGGTGGTAACAAAGAAAAGCGGGCTAATGTAAGAATTGTAGCCGCCACCAATGAAGATCTCCAACTTGCAATACAAGAAAAACGGTTCAGGGAAGACCTATACCACCGGCTATGCGAATTTGAGATTGTCCTGCCTTCCTTGCATGAATGCCCCGATGACATTCTGTCTTTGGCTCATCATTTCAGAAAAAAGTTTTCCGGAGAACTGAAAAGACCGACAGAAGGCTTCAGTTCTGAAGCGGAACAATTGCTTCTCTCTTACCGCTGGCCTGGGAACGTACGGGAACTGCATAACAGGATAAGAAGGGCGGTACTTATGGCTAAACAGCCGCTCATTGAAACCGCCGACCTGAATATCAAACTGGAAGCGGCGACCGAGGAAATCAATCTTTTTCCTGAAAACGATGCGGAAGAGAAACACTCGATAATACAGGCATTGAAAACCAGCCATGGGAGTCGCAAACAAGCAGCAGGCATACTGCATATTGATCCGTCCACACTATATCGGAAAATGAAAAAATATGGATTGAATGACAAATAACCGTCATTCCATATTTCTGTTTGGAATAAAATGCCTACATTTGCATATGATTGGAAATCCTTGTAATATAGGAATGACAGTCACAACATAAGGAGAAAATATCGGCATTGCTTTAAGCCTTGCCGAACATTACAACATAAGTCGCAAGACGTCTCAGGTAGAAATCTGGTAAATGTTATTTTACTTGTATTTATTTTGTTGTACACCAATAAAATAGCAGTCATAGCACCTTGCAAAAGAAACAGAATAGAAACAAAATCGGTATTTTAGGATATTCTTCGGTTTTTACTTTTCACTTGATTTCATTCCTTGCACTTGGTCGCATACAAAGTGTTTCTCGAAGTTGATCTCCCCACAACTTACCTCTCAACTGAAGAATATCGTTTGGCTATCCATAGAGAATTTTGCAGCCAAAAGAAAAAAACACGAACCTCTGCCTTGTGGGTCTAATCCTCATCGGAGTTTTATCCTTTGCAAAGTTAACTATTTCTATCAAGACATAGGCATATGGAAAGGCAAATATGCCTACCTATATTTAGTTTACTTTGGTTTAGCATATATATAGGCTAATAGACTAAACTAAACTGAATTTTCAATAGATTTCCACCAACAAATTCTACACAAATGTACAGCTAAAAGAGAGACAGATCAACTTATATGTTTCTTTTTTGGCTGTGAAAATCTCCCAGCATGGAATAATTACATGACTATTCGCCCGAACAATATATAAGACTTTTCGGGCAATCCGAAATGGCACACGACATTTTTGCCAACAAGTAAACAGCGATTCGAACATTTCAGTTCTCGTTTGGATGTACCTATCCGTTTTGTAACTAATCGCCAGTTGCTCATGAGTGCAATATATTGCATAGGACAAGTATGACTTGAAGAGAGCTATAGGGGTCCATTCCAAATATCTCTTTAATTCATTGAATGAGTAAATTAAATTCTATATTCAAACAAAGTTTCTATTTCTTTCCTCAATTTATCTTCAGGAACACAACCAGACAAAATTTTAGCCCATTCTTTAATTCGTTTTCCATGAAATTTCATATTCAAAATATACTCCTTAAAATCCTCGATTTCCTTATGTTCAATTCTATCAATCTTTGCATAATTTGTATCAAGTCGATAGGTATATAAACTTTGAAGTCTCCTGACTTTTTCTTGGTATTCTTTTGCAGGACTATATTTTAAGAATTGTTCACCCATTGACATAACATATTCCGTAGCATTTTTAATGTCACTTTTATCTGCTTGAAACTTGAACCCATTTGTGTTGGTTTGTTGTAAGTTTCCAGTGCGTTCTCTTGTATCTTCTGGCTCCATAACTATATATGAGGGCGGCCTGTGATAATGAGCATCTCTTGCTTTGGCTACACTTTCGCCAGACACAACCAACGTGTCTAAGATATGAGGTTTCCCCCAGATTACATTCTCCGGTAGCCAAGCAATAAGCGCAACATTGATATATGGGTTCTCAACAAAAATATTTTGACTTTCCTTAAATCTTGCAGTAATCTCCGTTGCAAATGGGAACCATGCTTTTATTTCAATTCCGGGATTTGGAACTATAGATTTACTTAAAAAAGTGGCATCTGGAAATCCTGGGTCTTGACGCATCCATTTTCCTTGATATTCCCAGTCATATGCATTTAGCAAGTCTACTGTTGTAAATTCTATCATATTGCCAATTAATGGCGATAGTTTTGAAACTACCTTAGCCAAATTTACAGCATATTCAATAGAGTGAGGTTTTTTAATTTCCACTACATCAACATAATTTGAGGATAAATCCCGAACCAAATGACTCGCTATGTAAATTATTTCTGATGGTGACATGAGTTTATTATCCTTTCTTTAGCTTGTTCAAAAACTTTTGGGTTAATTTCAGAGCAATACACTTCTCTGTTCGTTGCTTTGCAAGCAATAGCCGTAGTACATAAACCGGCAAACGGGTCCCACACTACATCGCCCTCATTTGAAGACATCGTAATAATGGCTTCTATCAAACTTAATGGTTTCTGATTTAAGTGTATAGCCTTCTGTTCCTTTTTCATTCTTTCCTTACTTCTCAGTTGAGAAACTTCCCATACGTTTGTCATCCCAAAAGGGCAGTTAAAAACAGGTTTTAATTCAGCCCAATCCTTTTGAGTCAAAGGTGTTTTCCCATCAATAGCAAAATATGGTTTCCCCTCTTCTTTTCCAAACTCATTTGCATACTTGGAAAGTTTGCCAAAAGCTTCTGCTGGAGGCATATACCACAAATGACACTTGGTAAAATATTTACGTGTTGCAGCATCTACGACCTCACAAGCCACATTAGTTCTAGAGAAAGGTAATCCTGTTCGCCCCCATTCGTATCTAAGCCAATCTTTCATGGTCATGTTTTCTCCATTAACTTCAAACATTGGCTTTTTCACATATTGAACGCAAACTTCTGTAACCACAGGCAAATGAGAAAGAGTTTTAGTATTAGCATTCCCCGCAACATGACTCAGGCCTTTGTTCCAAAAATTACAAGCCTTGAACTCCCAGCCCATTCTAACAAGCATAGGATGAACAGCAGCCCATCCTTGTTCTGTATTCCAAAACCATAAAGTAGTTTTAGGTGTTGCGTATTTATTCCATTCTATAACATGTCTCTCATACCACTCAGAAAGTCCGTCTGTGGAAATAAGGTCGCCAGGATAACCATTGATGCCATATGGTCCATCACATACAATAACCGTTGGCAATTTCCATGAGGAATATAGGTTAATAGCATCCTCACAGAAAAAATGAGTTTTTATATCTTCGTATTTTTCCATTTTATAAATTCATTTATTAGGTACAACAGGCCATTTATCTATAGACATGATATAATATCCTACCTTTCTCAAATTTGCTGTTGTATGGATATATCTTATTATAAACAGGGGATGTAGCCATTTTCTTTTATGAATTGTGCTGTTATATAATTGAGATAGACTCTATGCAATCTGCAAATAAAACGATTAATGTGATTGAACAACTCTATTAGTTGCCAAGTCTCCATTACAACCTTGCTCTCATTTATTTCTTCGTGTCGCAGTTCATATAGCTTAGATGTATCGATATGTACCTCTGCATCCCGTATGTCCTTCCACCAAGGATCTTTCGAAATTTGCTCTAAATCCGACAATAGTTCGTCGAACTCTTTTCTGAATCCTTGAAACATCACTATTATATTCTCTAATTGAGCGCAATATGAGTCCTTATAACCTTTTTTAAACCCGTATAGCCTTTTGAAACATTCATTAAGTTGAACTTTCAGTTTACCTCGAATAAAACTTTTTTCATAAGGGCTGGTAGCTCTAACAAACAATTTATTCAGAACTATGCAATCACAAAAGGCATAATTAGTAAAAGTCTCAATGTCTATTATAGTCTTGGATATCTTATTGTGGTCTGAATTATCAGATGTCAGGCACTCCTTCGCAAGTTGGTGTATATTCTCAATACACTCGGAAAACTGATTTATATATTCATCTGATATTCTGCAAAATTCAGCTCTTTCTTTCGCAGACAACACCCGATTATTATATGTTAGTTTGTGAATCATTCAAAAATCATTAGTACTTGACAATATAATTTTCTCTCCAACATAAACTTAAATTCCAAAAGTTCAGTTTTATCACAATCGTACAGTCTCATCTCTTACAAAAACATTGTCATATATACCGGTATATAGTCAATCCCTTGTTCTCGTTTAAGGTCTTTAGTATAGATGATATATTTATTCTGTACCCTATCGGAGAATTTTTCGCAAAAGACATCAAGTGATGTATGTGATTTGTAGCCTGAAGACTTTACCTCTATTGGAGACACTTTATGTCCATCAGATATTAGAAAATCAACCTCATAGTATTTCTTCCCATCTGCAAATGGTATTGTATGATAAAACAACTGTTTACCTGTAGTTCGCAACATCTGGGCAATAACATTCTCATAGACATAACCCAAATTAGTGCTGAGTTTGTCATTCAGCAGTTTTTCATATATAATGTTATCGGTAAAATCTTTGTCCTTGAAAGCTAGTGTTACAAACATCCCAGTGTCGGACGCATATATCTTAAAGCGTTCATTATCCATAGTAAGAGCCAAACCAACATTTGGATCATTGGAATGATAGGCTACATTGGCAGACATGAAATCATTCATCATTTTAACGACGCTTGTAACTCGTTCAGCTCTTTCACCAGGTATAGCTACGGATATTTGATACCGCGAGGCATTTTTACTCAACTGCGCAGGTATGGCATCATACAATGCGGTAGCTCTGCCAGTATCATCCAACTTCCAAAGATCCTCCTCGTACAACGAGACAATATCCCTTTTTACTAAATCTACCGCTCCAAGATTATTTGTCTTAATATACTCCGCTACAGCTTTCGGCATACCTCCGATTAACATATACAGTCGGAAATCGCGCATCATTCTTCGATGAACGGCATCACCTAACGATATACGTTTTTCAAACGCTGTACGCAGCAACGGTATCGTGGCAGTATCTCCCAATGCCCATCGAAACTCTTCATAGTCCATTGGGAACATATCAACCCGTGTTTCTTCACTCGGCAACAGGATGTCCTGGCTGCTTTTGTGAACGGTAATAAGCGAGCCAGTCTCTATGTAGTCATATCGACGGTCTTTAACCAAATGTTTGATAGCCTGGCGAGCCAACGGAGCCTTTTGTATCTCATCAAATATGATTACCGACTTGCGATCAATCAACTGCACCCGATAGATAAGTTGCAACCGAAGAAATATATAGTTCAAATCAGATATGTCATTAAACAATTCATGTACTTCTGCTGGTGCGATGGCGAAGTCGATGAGGATATAAGATTCATACTCATTCCGGGCGAATTCTTCTGCAAGCGTGGACTTACCGATTCGTCTTGCCCCCTGTATAAGAATGGCAGATTCACCGTTCCTCTCATTCTTCCATTTGAGTAATCGATCGTACATCTTGCGCTTAAATAATATTGTAGCTTTCTCCATGTTCGTTACATTTAAAGTGCAAATATAGTACTTTCTGCACTTTCCACCAATTTATTCACCTTTGCTTTGTCAATTTCCGCCTAATTTATTTTAAGCCATATGTCAATTCCCACCATTTTATCACCCATATGTTGCTGTAATGCCCTCTAAAATATATGCACCTGTTTCTAAAAAACTATTGCAGCGATAGCCTTTTACAGCATTTCTATCGGAAGATTCTCTATCTTTGTTTTCAAAGTAGGTTTAAACTTTAGCCAAAGCATTTTTTATTCGGGCTTGCCCGTTTGCCACAAAATATGTTTCGGGGGAGCCTAATACCCCAACCGCCTTATGTCGTTGGGAGGGTTGCCATGCAATCTGCAAGCAGAGGCGGTGAGATTGTCCGATGTCGAGTAGATAATAAAGCGGCAAACAGATAGGCAGGGTGTTTTGTGCGTATCGGGAAATTTGCCTATGCCTGTCTGTATCGAGCAGACATCCGACAAGAGGGATAAGAAAGGATTTGCCCCTTATAGTGTTGTCTCATCCGGCAAAAATAGGATTACATCTCGCACGTCTTTCATTGGTCTTTCAACGCTACTGCACGAGCGATGACATCCCTGTTTTAGACGTAGTTTTACCCACTTAACTGCGCCCAAATTTCTTTTCAGTTGTTTGCATGAAAACGGTTTAGTTTAGTTTTTCTTCCTTATATATAAATACTAAAGTAAACTGAATTATATATGCACGCGCGGCCGGTAAACTTTAGTCAAACAATCCGTTCACTAAATTGACCGCATCGTCCTTTTTCTGATTGATGATTTTGGCGTACACCTGTGTCATCTTTACATCGGCATGACCGAGTAGTTTGGAGGTCGTGTAGAGGTCTGCACCGAGCGTCAGCATCATCGTCGCGAACGTGTGGCGGAAGCAGTGGAACAGAATATAGGAAGCAAGTAGATGAAGGGATTAGAAAGGAAAACGTAATTGGTTGAATATGAGCAAA
>ENA-ORUG01002774-ORUG01002774.1-human-gut-metagenome-genome-assembly--contig:-NODE-2774-length-11703-cov-3.310268_pt1 | contig 11703 bp, 6 predicted proteins | sample MGYA00242079_ERZ509207 | MGnify/ENA primary metagenome ERZ509207 (study PRJEB26280, sample SAMEA2338780) | human gut metagenome | biome: human gut; feature: human-associated habitat; material: faeces...
AGATGGACAAGATACGAATTTCTATTGATTCGTAATAAAAAAACAATATATAATTCAGATGAATTTCGTAAAACAGTTCAATGCCTGACTGAGAAGATTCGGGAAGCAGATGAACTGGAATCTGTTGATGTAGACAAATCTTTTCAGGACGTGATGAAACGAGTAGGAAGGGAAAAAAAGGTTCCCCACAGACGTCATATTTATAGGTGGTCTTTGTCGATAGCGGCAGCGATTGGTTTGATTTTAGCTATGAACTGGTGGAGTACCAATGCTGATGAGGGTACGGAGCTTGATATAGCATTGCTGAATGACACGACTTCCATTTGCGGTGATGAGGTGATTCTGATAACAGATAACCAAGCTATGAATCTGAAAAATGATGCTTCTTTAAAATATGATACTTTAGGAAGTTCGAATATTCAGCAGTATGCATTAAATACTAAAATATCCCAGGCTTCATCTGTAAAGAATGAAATGCACCAGATAATGGTTCCTAATGGGAAAAGAGCTGATATTACTTTTTCTGATGGTACTAGAATTTATATAAATTCAGGTAGTAAAGTGATATATCCGGATATTTTTGAAGAACAGAAACGTGAAATCCTGGTAGAGGGGGAGGTTTATCTGGATGTAGCCAAAAGGAAGGATTGCCCATTTGTTGTCAAAACAAGAGAGTTTGATATACGCGTGCTGGGTACTTCGTTTAATGTCTGTGCCTATAGGGAAGATGAGGCTTCATCTGTTGTTTTAGTACATGGAAGCGTGGAAGTAACTACTGAGAATAAGAGCAAAGTAAGATTAGCACCTAATCAATTGGTGGATATTAAAGGTAATAAAACGCAGGTACGTAAGGTTGATGTGTCCGAATACATCAGTTGGAAGGATAATTTATTGCTGCTTCATCAAAGACCCGTAGGAGATGTTTTGAAGAAACTTGAGCGGTATTATGGGTGTAAAATACGGTATGATGCGGAGATTACTACCTTGTCATTGTCAGGAAAACTGGATCTTCAAACAGACATTACCGATGTTATGGATAATTTATGTCTTTCATTATCATTGCATTATACAATAAATGATAAAGATGAAATCTATGTGAGCCTTAAATGAGAATTGTTGAACCTTAAAATACTTTAGCCTATGGAATAAAAGAAGGATGTAAAAAAAGAAAACCAGACAGTATTTGCCGTACTATCTGGTCACTGAATCGTTGTTTAATTATTTACCTTGAAATAAATAGAAAAAACAATCAAATATATGAAAAAATACACGAATAGAATAAAACTCATGCCTAAATTCACAAAATGTATGAGTTTAGCCATGATTTTAACATTTACAGGTTATGAAGAGGCTTTTGCGGAAATGAGTTATGCGGAACAAACCAGCTTTACCGTTTCCATGGAGAACCAGACTTTGAAGAGTGTGATTAATTGGGTAGAAAAGAATAGTCAATTTATTTTTATATATCGTACAGATATTGATTTGTCTCGTCGTGTCAATGTGGATGTACGAAATAAAACAATAGAGGAGGTACTGAAACAAATGTTTGCCGGTACTGATTTGGAATATCATATCCGTGACAGACAAGTAATAATTCGTAAGGCCATTTCTAGAGAAAAAACGCCTCCCATTGTTATGCAACAAGAGAAAGTGACTGTCAAAGGTATAGTGACCGATGCCAAAGGAGAAGCAATTATTGGGGCTAATATAATAGAGAAAGGTACTACCAATGGTACCATAACTGATATAGACGGCCAGTTTACGTTAATGGTAAGTGAAAAAGCGTCTTTGGTCTTTTCTTATATCGGTTATCTGACTCAAGAAATGGTTGTAGGGAAAAAGCCGTTTTTGAATGTTCAACTGCAGGAAGACAATAAGACTTTGGATGAAGTGGTGATAACAGGTTATGGGGGCACACAACTTCGTTCCAAGATGACTAATTCCATTGCTAAAGTTGACAATTCTACTTTAAGTACGGGGGCCCATACTAATCCGGCGCAAGCACTCTCTGGTGCAGTGGCAGGATTAAGGGTGCAGCAAACTAGTGGTAATCCGAATTCCACTCCTACTTTGGTACTTCGTGGTGGTACCAATCTGGATGGTAGCGGTTCACCTTTGGTTATTATCGATGGTGCTGTACGCGAGTCGTTGAGTGATGTGAATCCGGAGGATATCGAGTCTTTGGAGGTCATGAAAGATGCTGGTGCTACGGCTATTTATGGTGCGCGTGCTTCCAATGGTGTAATTCTTGTTACTACTAAAAGAGGTTCGGAAGGACATACGGAAATAAATTTGAGTGCGAAAGTCGGTTTCAATTTTTTCCATAGCCAGTATGAGTTTTTGAATGCTCATGATTATTTGTATTATATGCGTTCAGCATTTTATCGGTCTTCGCATATATGGCAGGATAAATCGGGCGCTTGGCATGGATTTGCCAGTGATGCGACTTTATCCGGAACACAGCCTTACGGAACGGGAAACAGATATTTTGATGAAAAAGGGAATGTACTTAATGGCAATAAAGACAATACAGCCGTATGGGGTGTTATGAATTATACAGATGATCTGGCTTTCCTGTTAAAACAAGGTTGGCAGACAATGGATGACCCGGTGAATCCGGGACAAAAATTGATTTATTGTGATAATCAGCTGAAAGATTATAATATCAAATCTCCGGCTATTACTCAGGATTATAACTTGAGCGTATCCGGCGGCAATGATAAGGGACATTATTATGCAAGCCTAGGCTATAATCGCAGCGAAGGAAATGCGATGAACAACTGGTATCACCGTTTGAATTTCACGATCAATGCAGATTATAAAATTAAGCCTTGGCTTACTTCTAATTCTTCTTTGACATTTACCGATGCAAAATGGGACGATGGTGGTGCAGGATATGCCGGTGAAGGTAATTTTTTCAGTACTACCTTGTCCGTTCCTCCTACATTCCGTGTGAAAAGTCCGGATGGCGATTGGTTGGCAGGCCCTGCCGTGGCTTCTTATGCCCGTGGCTGGACCACAGTGAAAGTGTATGAGGATGCATTGAACTATGATAATAATACAGACAAGTTTAATTTGAGTCAGTCTTTTACCTTTAATATAATGAAAGGGTTGACATTCAAGACCACAGGAACTTGGTTTTATTTTGATGACAGCAGAGAGTTCTTCAAAGGGGACTATATTGTAGCTACAGGACCGGTGTATGACACTAATCATAGTACTTCCAACAAACATGAACGGCTTTTAGACCAGACTTACAATGGAATCTTGAATTATCAGACTACATTCCGGCAAGATCATTCTATAGATGCGATGGCAGGCGTAGAATATTATGACTCATACAAGAAAGGTTTTTCGGCGTCCGGTTATGGATCTCCATTATCTGATTTTCAGGATTTGAATTATACTTCGACTGCTGCCGGAGTGCGGCAAATAGATTCCTGGCATTACAGACAACGCATTCTTTCATTCTTTGGTAGAGTGAATTATGATTATAAGTCCAAATATTTGCTGAGCCTTGTTTTACGTCGCGACGGATACTCCAAACTGCCAAAAGATAACCGTTGGGGAACCTTTCCCGGTATATCAGCCGGTTGGGTATTGAGTAGAGAGAATTTTATGGAGTCTTGTAGCAATGTACTTTCTTATGCTAAAATTCGTGCTAGTTACGGTGCCAATGGAAATGTGTCTGGTGTACTGGATGCTAATGGTAATGTAGTGACAGGACTTGATTATTATACGGTTCAAGGTTCTTATGGTATTATGAAAGATAAAGATGGTAAAATAGTACCCAACTATAATGGCAAAGTTCCTTTGATGATAAACGATTTGCCTAATCCCACCATGAGATGGGAAAAATCGTACACATTCGAGACAGGTTTCGATATTGGTTTTCTGAATAACAAATATATCTTGAACTTCACCTATTATAATAGACGTACACAGGATAAATTTGCAGAAATCACCCTGCCTTCCCATAGCGGAGTTTCTTCTTTCCTTTCTAACAATGGAGAAGTACAAAACCAAGGTATGGAGTTAGAACTGACTGCCAATGTTTTGCGTACCAAAGATTGGAAATTTACAGTTAGTATGAATACCGCTTATAATAAGAATAAGATTATCTCATTACCGTACAATGGATTGCCGAATAATATGCAGGATGCCTATCAGGTTTATACGGGACGCAAGCTGGCAGATGGTACCTATGAAAGACAATGGGTGGGTGGTTATCAGGAAGGACAGGAATATGGTGTGATTTACGCCTTTAAATCTCTTGGTATTTATAAGAGTGAGAGTGAGATTCCAGGCAATCTGATAGACAGATCCACTTATACGGAAAATGGAGCAGATGCCAAAGTGCTCTATGGACCTGAAGCTTGGGCTAAATTGTCGGATGCCGAAAAGGAGAAAGGACTGCCTATACAGGCTGGTGATGTGAAATGGCAGGATGTGAATGGGGATGGTGTAATTGATGATTATGACCGGGTGAAATTGGGTAATACGATACCTCATTGGACCGGAGGCTTTAACATTAATACTTCATGGAAAGGATTAACTTTGAACTGCCGTCTGGATTATGCTTTAGGCTATTGGGTGCATGATTGGAAAACTCCTTGGATTATGGGTAATATGCAGGGAACATTTAATACCATATCTTTGGTTAAAGATTCCTGGTCGGAAAGTAATCCGAATGGAAAATATCCGGTGTATGGATGGGCTGACTTTTTGGGCAAACGTAATTATGACAGAATATCGGACATTAATTGTTATCGTGGCGATTATTTGGCTTTTCGTGAAATAAGCCTGTCGTATTCCTTGCCTCAGAGTTGGATTCATAAATCCGGTTTGAGCAAGGTGGATGTTTCTGTAACAGCACAGAATTTGGGATATATTACAGCAGCCAAAAATATGGCGACCCCCGAATATGGTGTCAGTCAGAATGGAGGATATCCCCTCCCTAGAACAGTTGTTTTGGGTTTAAATGTTACATTCTAATAAATAGGAAGGATTATGAAGAAAATATTTTATAGCATATTGTTGAGTGGGATGATGGTATTGTCTGCTTGTGATGCGTTGGACCTGTCTCCTGAAGATTATTATGGCTCTAATGATTTTTGGAATCAGAAATCTCAGGTAGAAATGTTTATGACTGGTATTCATGCCGATTTAAGAGATAAATATCAGATGCCTGTCACATTGGGAGAGTTCAGAAGTGAGATTCTGATAAGTGATGTTACTTCTATGGGTGAGGGGGTATATGGTCCGCCTATGACTAATAATCTGCTTACGAAAGATAATACCGGTATCGATGATTGGTATGAGGTGTACCCAAATATCATGCATATAAATTTGTTTATCAGAAATGTAGATAAAGAAATTGATTATATGACTGGAATGGAGAAATCATTTTATTTGGGACAGGCTTATGGCTTGCGTGCATATTACTATTTCTATCTTTATCGAACATTTGGTGGTGTGCCGTTAGAGACGGAACCGAAAGTTACCGAGGGTAGCATTGATATTACGCAATTATATAAGGCTCGTTCTACTCCGGAGGAAACGTTAGAGTTTATCAAAGAAGATATTAATAAATCCGAAGCTTTCTTCAATGAGTCGGATAAGAAGATGTCCGACCAATATGAATGGTCTTATTATGCAACGGAACTTTTGAAGGCCAAGATATATATGTGGTCTGCCAAAGTCACTACAGGATTACCCGATGATGATATTGCAGGGGATCATATAGCTACTCTGACTGCCGTAGATCCTAATAACAGTGACTTGTTGACAGCAAAGAAGGCTTTATTGAATTTGGTGAACCAACAATTCGAACTGCTTCCAAACTTTGCGGATTTATGGACTCCGGAAGGGAAGAAGAATAAAGAGATTATTTTCGCTCTGTGTTTTAATAAGAATGAATTGACCAATTGGGGGGCGAACTGGTTCTATAATGTAGCCTTGTTTACCAATGCTACGGACTTGGATGGAAATAAATATGGTCCGGATCCGTTGAAGCTATTGACAGCCGGACCATTACGTTATGAGTATAAAGTGCCGTTTATTGAGATTTATGATAAGGAAGATACTCGTTTGGATGCTACTTTCTTTCAATATATGTTCGAAGGAAAGACTCGTGGCGCTTGTTGGAAAAAACTGATGGGACATACGGATGGAGGAACTCATTATTATGATTCAGATGTACCGGTATATAGATATGCTGATGTTTTGTTGATGCTGGCCGAGTGTGAAAACGGGTTGGGAGCTCCGGATAAATGTGCTGCATATATAAATGAGGTACGTAAGCGTGCTTATGGTGATAAATTTGAACAACATAAATATATCGCAGGAGATTATGCGGATAATGAGTGGGCTATTTTGCAGGAACGTGATAAAGAGTTTGTAGGTGAGGGAAGCCGCTGGTTTGATTTATTGCGTTTACGTGATTCCAACGGAAAACCTTTTGTCTTTTCTGTTAAAGCGCATTATGGAAGTTCATTGCCTATATTAACAGAGGATAAGGCATATATGATGTTGTGGCCTGTTAATGTGGAAGTTTTGAATGGAGATCCGGAAATCAAGCAGACTCCGGGGTATGAATAATAGTGAGATAATATGATGATAATGAAAAGATTGCTCTTTTTAGTATCTGTATGCAGCTTATGTATGGTTGGTAATTCTCAGAATTACCAACCTGAGAAGCATGCAGTTGTGAAATCAGATCGTGGGGATGGACGGTTACTAAGTACTTATGCCATTGTGCATGAGATGTTGAAAGATACACATCCCCAATATGCTTACCGTTCCGGTATGTCCGCACAGGATTTTACGCAATGGCAGGATGGAGTGCGTGCTGCAATGGTGGAGATCATGAAGTTTCCCGAGATAAAGGGACAACCGTCTCCTGTCTGTGTGAAAACGGAAAAAAAAGAGGGATATATTTTAGAGAAATGGGAGTTCTATCCTTTTCCAAAGTCAGTTTCCACTTTTCTGGTTTTGAAACCGGAACATTTGAAGGGTGCAGTACCCGGAGTCTTGTGCATTCCGGGTTCCGGAAGGACCAAAGAAGGATTGGCCGGTGAGCCCGGCATCTGTGATAAGTTAACTGAGGATTATAATAATCCCAAAGTAAGTATGGCTTTGAATATGGTTAAAGAAGGTTATGTGGCGGTAGCGGTGGATAATGCCGCTGCCGGAGAAGCCTCCGATTTGGAATGTTATGATAAAGGATGGAATTATGACTATGATGTTGTTTCCCGTTTTTTGCTTGAACTGGGATGGAGTTGGCTAGGGTATACTTCTTATCTGGATATGCAAGTGCTGAATTGGATGAAAGACCAGTCTTATATCCGAAAGGACAGGATTGTGATTAGCGGATTCTCATTAGGTACAGAACCGATGATGGTCTTGGGGGTGTTGGATAAGGATATTTATGCTTTTGTGTACAATGATTTTCTATGCCAGACTCAGGAACGTGCCGTTGTAATGACTAAACCTGACAAGGAAAACAGACGTCCTTTTCCAAATTCTATCCGTCATCTGATACCTGGTTATTGGAGGTATTTTAATTTTCCAGATGTTGTTGCGTCATTAGCTCCTCGTCCTATCATTTTTACAGAGGGAGGGTTGGACCGTGATTTCCGTTTGGTGCAATCTGCTTATACTGCTAGTGGAAAACCGGAAAATGCGGAGTTTCATCATTATCCGAAGTTTGCTGATAAGGCAGTTAGAAAAGATGTGGAGCACCTTGATGAAGGACTGGATTCAAAGACCTATTTCGAAGCGGTCAATGTAGATCCCCCTTCTCATTATTTTAAAAACGAACTGGTTATTCCTTGGTTACGCAAAGTTTTAAAGTAGGTTCAGGTATTTTGATAGGCTGTGATTTTTTATATAATATGGGCTCCTTGTTTTTCATCTAGGTGAAAGCAAGGAGCTCTTTTTTATTGATTGTGAAGAATTCTTGCAAAATTTAATCTTGTTTTAATGCAGATTGTAGTGTTTCCCAATTTTTATTGAAGTCGGGCATGGAATGAAAAAGTAAATTCGCTCCTTCATTCAGTAATACATTGTCGTGCAATGGTCCTGTATTCACGGCGATAGTAAAAATACCGGCGGCAACTCCCGCCTGTACACCTAGTGGTGCATTTTCTATTACTAACGCTTCATTGGGTTTGAAGCCGCCTTTCTTTAGGGCTATCAGATACGGTTCCGGATTTGGTTTCCCATATTTCACATCAAAGGCGGTAACCATTAAGTCTGCTTGGAAGATGCCCGGAAAATTATGATTTAACCGGTCTAATAACGAAGTTTGTCCCGAACCGGTCACTACCATCGGAGTCAGTCCTTCGCTCTTTATTTTAGTCAATACTTCCAGTGCGCCGGGCATTCGTTCTGCTTTGGGGCATTTGTTGAATTCTTCAGTTTTGGCTTGGTAGATAGCTTTTATTTCTTCTTCAGTAGCATCATGCCCACGTTCCCGACGACTTACTATATTGATCGTAGATGCACCGGTACGCCCTTCGTGCATATAAGCTTCTTCTCGGCTGAGGCCGAAACCGAAGCGTTTCATTATTTTATGCCATGACTCAGCATGGTTGGGCATGGAGTCGAACAGCACTCCGTCCATATCGAATAATACGGCTTTCAGGTCGATGGATTCGTATCCATGAGCATGAAGATAGTTATTTATCGCTTCTTTAAACATAGAATAAATGTATAATTATTACTTCCAACGGTTGTGACCGTTGGATTGGAACAAAGTGAAGAATCTGCAAGCACTTGGTGGATGCTTTCAGATTCTTCACTGTCATTCAGAATGACATTGATAAATGGCATTCTTTATAGGTTCTTGACGATTATAATCTAGCTTGGATGGCTTTAGACTCTTCTTCGTATCCCGGTTTGTTCAACAAAGCAAACATATTTTTCTTGTATGCTTCCACGCCCGGTTGGTTGAACGGATTTACTCCCAGCAAATAACCGCTGATACCACAAGCTTTTTCAAAGAAATAGATGATTTCTCCCAGATAGTATTCATTCAGCTCGGGCACAATCAGTCGCATATTGGGTACACCACCGTCAACGTGTGCCAGCTGAGTTCCCAGTTCTGCCATCTTGTTCACTTCGTCCACACGCTTTCCTGCCAGGAAATTCAAGCCATCCAAATTTTCGCTGTCCGAAGGAACTTGAAGTGTATGTTCCGGCTTTTCGATAGAGATAACTGTTTCGAAGATAGTACGTTCACCTTCCTGAATCCACTGTCCCATAGAATGGAGGTCGGTAGAGAAGTCGACGGCAGACGGATAAATACCTTTACCGTCCTTGCCTTCGGATTCACCGTACAATTGTTTCCACCATTCGTTCATATAGTGCAGTTTGGGATTGAAGTTTACCAAAATCTCAATCTTCTTGCCGTTTTTATACAATTCATTGCGGGTAGCGGCATAAACGGCAGCAGGGTTTTCGGCAAACGGAGTAGCCGGCCCACATACTGTTTCCATTGTGCGTGCGCCTTCCACTAATTTTTCGATGTCGAAACCTGCCACTGCGATAGGCAACAAACCTACCGGAGTCAAGACAGAGAAACGGCCACCTACATTATCGGGGATAATGAAAGTCTGATATCCTTCTTTATCTGCTGTAACACGTGCAGCACCTTTCTTGGCATCTGTAACGGCAACAATCACTTTCTTCGCCATTTCCTTTCCAAGCTGGTCTTCACACTGTTTTTTCAGCAAACGGAAAGCCAAAGCGGTTTCCGTAGTAGTACCAGATTTGGAAATATTAATTACACCGAACTTTTTACCTTTCAGGTATTCAGTTAATTCGAACAAATAATCTTCGCCGATATTGTGGCCTGCAAATACGATGACGGGTCCGTCTTGTTTTGCTTTCAACCATTGGAAACTATTGGATAAAGCTTCGATTACGGCCCGTGCTCCCAGATAGCTTCCACCGATACCTGCTACTACTACTACTTCACAGTTGTCGCGCAGAACCTGGGCAGTAGCTTTCAAGTCAGCCAAATGTTCGGCTGTTATAGACGATGGCAAATGCAACCAACCCAAGAAGTCATTACCTTCACATGTGCCGTTTTCCAATGTTTCCATGCAGGCTTTCACCTGAGGTTCGTAAGCAGCGATTGTTTCCTTAGAAGCAAAACCGGCTACTTTGTCGATGTTTAAACTAATATTCTTCATTGTATCTGATATTTTATCTGAATGAATCAGTTAATAATTTAATCTCAATCATGGGCGAGATGCGCTCATATAAAATATTATAAACGGCATCTACGATAGGCATGTTCACGTGCAAGTGCTTGTTTAACTCCTTGATACATTTCGTTCCGTAGTATCCTTCGGCAATCATTTCCATTTCTATCTGTGCGCTTTTTACGGAATAACCTTTACCAATCATGGTCCCGAATACGCGGTTCCGGCTGAAATTGGAATAAGACGTTACCAACAGGTCACCCAAATAGGCGGAATCGTCAATAGAACGTTCTACGGGATGTACGGTATTCAGGAAGCGGTTCATCTCTTGAATGGCATTTGAAATCAATACAGCCTGAAAATTGTCGCCATATTTCAGACCGCTGCAAATTCCAGCGGCGATAGCATAAATATTCTTCAATACCGAAGCGTATTCTATACCTGCCACATCCGGGCTTACAGAAGTTTTTATATAATGTCCGGCCAGTTGGCGGGCAAATATTTTCGCCTTGTCAATGTCTTTACATCCGATAGTAAGGTAAGAAAGACGCTCCAAGGCTACTTCCTCTGCATGGCACGGACCGGCGATGACGGCTATATTCTCTTCGGGAACACCGTATACCTGGTGAAAATAATCGGAAACAATCAGGTTCTCGTCAGGAACGATACCTTTGATAGCAGTGACAATGAACTTGTCCTTTATTTTGGTTTTCAGCTTTTTCAGGTGGCTTTTCAGATAAGGAGAAGGAGTGACAAAGATTAGTGTATCTGACTCCTTGACTACATCGTTGATGTTTGAATTGAAATTGATACGTTTTGTATCGAACTTGACGCCCGTCAAATAGGCAGGGTTGTGACCAAGCCGCTTAAAATCGGCAATGCGGTCATCACGCCGCATATACCAATTTATAGTGTCCTCTTGAGCCAATACCATTTTGGCAATGGCAGTGGCCCAACTTCCTCCGCCCATAATGGCTATTTTACCGGGTAGCTTCATTTCTTAGATTTTCTCAACCCAACCTTCTACATCTTTCACAGTCGGATTTGCCAGTTCTAATTTATATTTTTTATTGATGCCGCAAATGTCCATGTGCAACTTCTGCGGATTTACGTCTTTCATGTCACCAACCATGTTGTAGCCTGCCTTCTGAATGACTGCAACCCATTCTTCAGGGATACCCAGTTCCATAAATTTGGCAGGCGCGTCTTTCGGAGTTACCTTTTCAGGGCGCATCTGCGGGAAGAACAACACTTCCTGAATAAACGGCTGACCAGTCATCAACATAGTCAGACGGTCTATACCGATACCGATACCCGATGTCGGAGGCATACCGTATTGCAATGCTTTCAAGAAATCCTGGTCGATGAACATAGCTTCGTCATCGCCCTTTTCACTTAGTTTCAGTTGTTCTTTGAAGCGTTCTTCCTGATCGATAGGATCGTTCAGCTCGCTGTATGCGTTTGCCAGTTCTTTGCCGTTCACCATCAGCTC
>ENA-ORUG01002781-ORUG01002781.1-human-gut-metagenome-genome-assembly--contig:-NODE-2781-length-11678-cov-2.373226_pt1 | contig 11678 bp, 9 predicted proteins | sample MGYA00242079_ERZ509207 | MGnify/ENA primary metagenome ERZ509207 (study PRJEB26280, sample SAMEA2338780) | human gut metagenome | biome: human gut; feature: human-associated habitat; material: faeces...
CAGAACGATTCTGTCAGCTACGGCGCACTGTACAAACTGGATGATTTAAACGGCAAGGAAATCTGGCAGCAGATCGAACAGATTGAACTGGATCACAAACCATCCGTAGAATAATTGGGGCTTATAATGACAGGAGGCAGATCTTTTATGAAAAAATTTTTAAGTATTTTATTCTGTGCTGTACTTCTGACTACTTGCTTTACAAAAGGATTTTCTCTTTCTGCTGCTAATACTTCTGCTGTTTCACAGCAGAGTGCTATTCCTGATCATGTCAACCTAAAGGGAGAAAACGCCATTAAAGATTTCTACACCAAGGATGGGGAAACATTGATTCCAGCTATTGCTGCTATCTATCCAATGGACTGTCCTTCGGCTGAAAATGTAGACTATATCCTTCTGTATCATTATCCCAACGGCACCAACTACAAAGGAAATGCTTCCGGCCAGGTTTTCCTGATCGAGGATTCACAGACCATCGAGCAAATTTGTCAGACTCTGAGCAAAACAAACGCAAAGTGCACCACTTCTCGTCCTGATATCACAGGCTACGATATTTCTGATTACAAAACAGAATTTTCCTTGGAACTTCACTCCAATAAAAGCACACAAATTTGGAACAGCCTGGTGGGAGTAGAGAATTATTTGCTACGTGTGCAGGATAAAAAGATCGGCAATTACACAGACTTACCATTTACAAGCTCAAAAATTTCCAGTGTTATTTCTATTTTAGAAAAATTATCAAATCAATCCAATCATGATCTTTTCTCCGTACTGGATGAAGAGCCCTGTATCTATCGAGTAAATAAAACCGCCCATGTTTATACCACCACCGATGACCTATCCAAAGAACAACGTGACAATATTTATAAAGAATATCAGACTTGGTCATATACCCCCATTTCATTAAAAGATGCTGGTGAACTAACTCAACCAAATCAATATCTTGCTCTTTCCAGCGGCAAAGGCAGAATTGTGATGAATCAAGCTCAAAATGGTATCGTGCTCACTCTGGAAGGGAACTCTATCAACTCGATACAAGAAAGCATACAGTCTGGTAGGAATTCCTTTTTAAACAGTACAGAAAAAGCACTCTCTACTCTCCCACAGCATCCAAGCTGGTTGTATAAACTGGTTGATTCTGCACCAATGCAGGTTGTCTACTATAAACCAACCGGCATTAAAAATCCAGCCACTGTTTCCGACACCTCCCGTACTCGCTTTATTAAACCGTTACTCCATGATATTGTGGTAAAATCCGGCAGCTTCCAGCGGGTAAAAAAGGATTACACGCTTTCTGACGCCCTGACCTTCAGTATCCTCTCTACCTCAGACTATACAATCAGCATGACCGATACCCAGCTGCTGATTCACAACGATTCTGTCAGCTACGGTGCACTGTACCAGCTGGAAAACGGTAAACAGACAAAAGCGGCTTTTGAAAAAGCACTGAATCCTTTGGATGAAAAACAGTATGCGGATGCCTACACCCAAATGATTTTGCAGCTGATAAAAGACAATAGCTTTTATTTTGAAGATCGCACTGAGATGACCATTGATCTGCAAAACTTCCCGGAAAACAGCTCTTTTCGCGACAATGTATGCAAACAGATTCAGCAGAATCTTGCAAAAAAAGGCTATTCCTTCACCGTTTATGCGGGAGATTTTGATCAGCTGATTGAACGGGGTGTCTGGGACGAAGATGTCGGTGGATATCAAAACGGGGTATTGGTTGAAATCGACGACAAGTGGAACAGCAACACCAGCGTGTCCTATATCATTGGCGCAACAGCGGGCAATCTTGCTGCTGTCTACTATCCGGAAAATCAGGCTGTCTTCCAAAATGGCAGCTGGCAGATCACTCCTTCCGAGGTTGTTGCCATGGCTTAAATACTTTTTGATTATCTTTAAGGAGGGATATTATGAAAAAGAACGTAAGAAAAGTGTATCAAAGGCTCTGTTGTCTTCTGCTGTGTCTGACACTTCTTTTTGGTGCTTCTTTGTCTGGCCATGCTTACACCTATATTCCGCCGGACCCGGATGAGCCGGTCATGGGTGTTTCGCGCATTGTCGGGCTTACCCCCGCTTCCATGACAGATGAAGGCAAAAAGATGCTGGAGCAGGCAGATTCTCCGGTTTTGCCTTCCAACACATCTCCTTCCATATCCTGTCCCAAGGCGAAGGATATTTCTTTCGTTCGCCTGTTTTCCTTCGAGCGCGGCGCTTATCAGGATGAAGCGGTCCCGGTCAACAGAAGAGTCTACCACATCGATGATCAGGACACCATCCAACAGATTTGCAATGCTTTGCTCGCAACCAATGCTGTCCGCATGACTAAACATACTGGTGTCACCGGATATGAGGTTTCGGATTATGAAATCCGCTACTCTCTTGAGCTGCACCAGGGGGATTCTATTTTCACATGGGATCTGCTCAATCTTTCCAGCTCTCCGGAATATCTGATTTCCGTAACAGACAAGGTCATGCACAATTTTGATGATGTTCCTTATCAGTCCCATGACATTTCTCAGCTGCGCAGTCTACTGGATCAGATTGCTTCCAAGGACGAGCAAAGCGCTTTCACCTTCCTTTCAGATCATCCGGAAATCCGGCGCATCGACAAAGCTGCTCATACTTATACCTACACTGGTGATCTGAAAAATTCGGATGCAAATGCTCTGTACGAATCCTATCAGAACATGTCCACCACTTGGAAGGAAGTTCTCAAAGGACGGCAAGACCCTAATATTTATTTTTCCTTTGCGGATGAATTCACCCGACTGCGTGTAGAACCTGCCGTGAATGGTGCCTATGTTTTTCTGGAGGATGATCATTCACCAAACACCATGTATAAGCACTATAATTTTACACAAAAAGAAGGTGGCAGTTTCTTTCCACTGCTGGAATCAACCTTAAAGAATCTTCCGCAACATCCAAGCTGGCTGTATAAACTGATTGATTCCACCCAGATGGTCGTTTCTCTGGACAGCAAAACTTCCGATAAGCCGTCCAATGCAGATGTTGCCCGTACCAGTCTGGTTCAAAAGCTGATTCCGGACATTACCGTTAAAAAAGACAGCTTTCAGAAGGTTGACAAAAACAAATCCTTAAAGAATGCGCTTACCTTCTTTATCCACGATACCTCTGATTATACCATTCAGATGACTGACAGCCTGTTGTTAATCCAAAATGACACGGTAAGCTACGGCGCACAGTATCAGTTAAATGATGGAAAGGAAACCAAAGCTGCTTTTGAAAAAGCTCTGAATCTTTCTGAGGTCAACCATTATGCAAATGCATATTCTCAGATGGTTCTTCAATTGATTCAAAACTCCCAGCCTAACTTCCAAGATTGTAAGTCCATCTTTCTGGACTTTCAGAGCTCTCCGCTCACCCGCAACTTCCACCCCTATGTTTGTGACGTTATCCAGTCTAAACTAAATAAACAGGGATATTCCATCACGGTAACGCCGGGTGATCTTGACACCTTGCTGGACGACAGAAAAAATATTCCAAACTGGCAGGACAAATACAGCGTGCTGATCCGCATTCAGGATGAATGGGATGGCAGCAATAAAGCAGATTACACCATTCGTTTCCGAACTGCTTATACCAACTTTACCGCCTATCCTGTCAATACCATAGAATATCAGGGTCAGACATGGTCTGTGGAATCAGGAGATATTGTCAGCGCATAACCACAGATTTTCTTTCAAATGCTCACCCGAATGGGTGAGCATTTTTTGACATTAGTCTTCATTTTCGTTCGTCTTTTTCACAAAAATTACATATTTTCTTTGACCCGCCTTCTCAAATGACTTTTAGTCATTTTTACAAATTATTTTCTCTTTAACAGATCTTTGTGATACTTTTGTGACTAAAAAGTGATTTGTTTTGTTTCTTTAGATAAGCGGTATTCCTTTTATCCCTGTTTTTTGTCATTTTCTTATCAATTTCACTTCTGTGAACTGATATCCTACCCTTCCAAAAAAGCATGAGATACCGGACAAAAGAATAAAAATATGATAGAATACGGTTGGGTACTGATTACCCTAAAAAGTTTTAAGGGAGAGTGTTTTTATGGAATCTTTAATCAGCGCTGATAATACCTGGGTATTATGGGCTATTTTGGTCGGCGATGCTGCCCTTGCCATCTGGCTGGAGCAACGCTACAAATGGGCATCCAAAGTAACTGGATGTGTTCTTGCCCTGCTTGGTATGATGATTCTTTCCAACATTGGAATCATTCCAACTGCTTCCCCGGTTTATGACAGTGTATGGGACTATGTTGTTCCTCTGGCAATCCCTCTTCTTCTGTTCCAGTGCAACATCAAGAAAATCGGAAAAGAGAGCGGCAAGCTGTTGATCATCTATCTGATCAGCTCTGTCGGTACCGTATTGGGTGCTTTTGCCGGATTTTTCGCACTCCAAAAATTTGTTCCGGATCTTAATAAGGTTGCAGCTATGTTCTCCGGTACCTATGTTGGCGGCTCGGTAAACTTTGTAGCTATGGCAGACACCTTCGGTGCTTCTGGTGAATTGAGCTCGCAGGCAGTCGTTGCCGATAACCTGCTGATGGCTCTGTACTTCTTTGTTCTGATTGCAATGCCTTCCATCAACTTCTTCCGCAAACACTACAGCCACCCTCTGGTTGATGAAGTAGAAGCCGGTATGGGCCAGAGCGCAGAAAGCTACTGGAAAGCAAAACCAATTTCCCTTCAGAACATTGCTTTCTGTTTTGCAGCTTCCACCATCATCGTTGCAATCTCCACCGCAATCGCAAACTTCTTTGCATCATTGTTCCCAGCTGAAGGCGCTACCTTCATTCTTAACCAGCTGCTTGGCAACAAATATCTGATTATGACCACAGTCACCATGATCTGTGCAACCGCTTTGCCGAAGACATTCAACGATGCTCCTGGCGCAAACGAGATTGGTACCTTCTTAATCTACATCTTCTTTGCAGTTATCGGCGCACCTGCTTCCATCATGAGCATCCTGACACAGGCTCCTCTGCTGCTGGTATATGCCCTGATCATCGTTGCATGCAACATGCTGATCACCCTGATCTTTGGTAAGATCTTCCACTTCAGTCTGGAAGAAATCATCCTTGCTTCCAACGCAAACATCGGTGGTCCTACTACCGCTGCTGCAATGGCAATCTCCAAAGGCTGGAACAAACTGATCGGTCCTGTTCTTCTGATCGGTACTCTCGGCTATGTCCTGGGCAACTATTATGGTGTTCTGGTCGGCAATCTGTTACGATAGTTTTTTGGGAGGAAGGCGCATGCTCTTTCCTCCTGTTCTTGTTTTTGTCACAATTTCGATGTATTGTTATATCTGGACTTTATTTTTTAAGGAGGATTTCCCATGCTTTTTGATGGACACGGCGACGTCTGGACCGACGTCACCTGCAAACGAGTTGACAATCATGAAACCGATATTTTCCGTAAATATCATCTGAAAAAATTCCAGGCTGGCAAAGTAACTGGCGGTATTTTCGTTATCTGGATCGACCCTCCATACGACAAAGACCCTGCTGCTCGCTCCAAACAGATTGTTCAGAGCATCAAGGAAGAGATGATCGATTCTGCTGACCTGTTAAACTTCGTCACAAAGTTTGAGGACTTTGAAAAAGGAACCAAAGCCGGCAAAATCAATGTTGTCACCGGTATCGAAGGCTTGAGCCAGATTGGGGAAGACATCGACATGATCGATTACTTCTACAATGAAGTCGGCGCACGTCATGCAATGCTGACCTGGAACGAGCTGAATGCTCTGGCTACCGGCTGTCCACAGGACCCTTCCAGAGGTCTGACCGAAGCTGGAAAACTGGCTGTCAAACGGATGGAAAAACTGGGCATGGTTCTGGATGTCTCCCACCTCAACGACAAATCTTTCTGGGATTTGATGAGCATTGCAACCACTCCGGTCATTGCTTCTCATTCCAACTCCCGTACCGTTTGTCCGGCAAAACGCAACCTGACCGATGATATGTTAAAGGAAATTGCAAAAACCGGCGGCTTGGTCGGTATGAACAGCCTGCGTGAGTTTGTCAGCGAAAAACGCGAAGAACAGAATGTTCAGAAGCTGTGTGACCATCTGGACTATATCGCAAACCTCATTGGTATCGACCATATCGGTCTGGGCTATGACTTCGACGACTATCTGGGCGGTGAAGCGCTCGGTTCGTTCAGCTCCAATCTGGACTCTCCAAGTGCAGACGGCGTTTCCAATGAAGCAGAAGCGTACAACCTGATTCTTGAGATGAAAAAACGTGGATACAGCCAGGAAGACTGTGACAAGGTCGCTTACAAAAACTTCTACCGCGTCTTTAAACAGGTACTCAAATAGGATAAAACAAAAACAGGTTCCGTTTTGGAACCTGTTTTTATTTTATATTTGGGGATATCTTACTCGGTACAGCTAAATTAATGAACACTCATATCGCAATCCTCTTCCAAGAATTCCAGTATTTTAAACCGATTATAGTATCGTGTTTTTTCAAAAGGAGAAAGCAGGAATTTTTCTTTTGTCGATATTTTTGCTATTTTCGGGCGATTTGAAGTCGAATTTTGCTTTTAACATTTTAAGCCATGTTTTTTCAAAGGTAATTTACAGCGGCTTAACAAACATTTTTTTGCTGCGTGTATAATAAGAATGTACTCAACAAGAGGAACGAAGCCGCATCGTTCGTTGGGTATTTGCTCTACCCTCCTCAAAAAACACACCTCAGAAGAAAAACACCTGTCAGTAATTGACAGGTGTTTTTACTTTATTCCAAAACAATCCACTCTTTTCGGATACACCACAGTCCAGCCTGAACAATTCCAACTCCGGAATCATCGCCTTGCTTAATGCGGTCATGGTGCAAAAACAGTCTCTCCCAGCTTTGCAGAATCTTCTGTTTCTCCTCTGGATAAAAATCGGACATCATGACCTTATAGCAATCAAGACCGCGAAGCGAGAGCTCCTGTACAAACTTTCGTTCTTCTTTGGGGTCATCGGTCAAAAGGCGAAGCTGCAAAATTTTGTTCCAGTCATACAGATCAAAATATACTGCCTGCTCAATCGGCACACGCAAGGTTAGCACGGTTCCGCCGCCGGTCACATCCACTGCACTGCGCTGGGCTACTGCCCAGTAGGGAAACTGTGCCCCCTCCGGCTTTTTTACAAGTTTCTCTGCCTGCTGTACAAACCACTGGTATGCAGTAAGGAAGATCGGTGCGCTTTCCCCATATTTTGCCCGGATATATTCCGGCTTGGAATAACAGACACCATCCTTTTGGATTGCGTCAATCACCGCATCGCTCTGCGGAGAATAGAGAATTATCTGATCACGTTGGTTATCCATTCTTTTCTGATCTCCCATATCGTTCCATATTTCTGGTTGCTGTTTACTTCGATGCTGTCATCAAACAATCTGTCCCAGCTTGCGATGATCTCACGCTTGATTTCCGGATAAAACCGGGACATATACGCCTGGGTATCGCTGGTGTGATAATCCTGCAAAAGCTTCTGGTGGCGTTTAGCGTCCTCAATATCTTTTGGAATATAGGAATAGTTTAAGATCATTCCCCACTTTGCTACATGAATCGGGGTAATCAGCTTGTGATCAAGACTCAGCTCCAGCATTACGCTGTGTTCCTGCGGCAGATAGGTTCCTTCCCGGGAAAAGGATACCCATACCGGATAATCCGCATCCTGCGGCTTTTGGGAAGCATTTGGACCGTTTTTTACCAGCCAATCATAAACTTCCAGAACTAACGGCGCGCAGTCTTCATTTTCATACTCTACAAACTGGCGCTTTGCCACATATCGGCCTTCCCGTTCCAAGGTTTCCAGCACCGCTTTGTGCTGTTTGGTCCAAACTGTGATTTTCTCCATACAGATTCCCTCCCGCATACACAAAAACCCTCCTCGAAATCGAGGAGGGTTTTTCATCGCACCTCGGACGATAAATTAACCTCTGTTCTTGCTCCAAGCTTTCATACGCTCAGATTTATCCAGAATACGTTTTCTCATACGGATGCTCTTTGGTGTTACTTCGATCAGCTCATCATCGGTGATGAACTCGATTGCCTGTTCCAGGCTCATAACCTTCGGTGGAATCAGGCGCAGTGCATCGTCGCTTCCCGATGCACGGGTGTTGGTCATATGTTTCTTCTTGCAGACGTTAACAACGATATCCTCATCTTTTGGAGACTGTCCAACGATCATACCTTCGTAAACCTCAACACCAGCACCAATAAAGAGGGTACCTCTTTCCTGTGCGTTGTACAGACCGTAGGTAACAGCTGTACCGGTTTCAAATGCGATCAGAGAACCGGTTGCACGTTTTGGAATATCGCCTTTAAATGGTTCGTAGCCATAGAAGACCGAGCTCATGATACCTTCACCTTTGGTATCGGTCAAAAATTCGTTGCGGTAGCCGAACAGACCTCTTGCAGGAACGATGAATTCCAGCTTGGTTCTTCCGTTAAATGGGTTCATGGAAACCAGTGTACCTTTGCGGATACCCATCTTTTCCATAACAGAACCGGTTGCAAAATCCGGAACATCCACTACCAGCTGTTCCATTGGTTCCAGTGTTTTTCCGTCCTGCTGCTGGAACAGTACCTGTGGGGTGCTGACCTGGAATTCATAACCTTCACGGCGCATAGTCTCAATCAGGATGGACAGATGCATTTCGCCACGACCTGCTACGCGGAAAGATTCTGTGGATTCGGTCTCATAAACATGCAGGGAAACGTCCTTGAGGGTCTCTTTAAACAGACGGTCACGCAGGTGACGGGAGGTCAGGAACTTACCTTCCTTGCCTGCAAATGGGCTGTTGTTAACCGAGAAGGTCATCTCAACAGTTGGAGCGGAAATCTTTACAAATTCCAGTGGTTCTGGTGTATCTGGAGAACAGATGGTTTCACCGATGCTCAGGTTTTCAATACCGGAGATACAAACGATATCGCCGACTGTTGCGCTCTGAGCCTGAACTCTCTGCAGGCCCTCGATCTGATAGAGGGTTACGATCTTGGAGCGATAGGAAACGTCTGGATTGTGGTAATCGCATACGATAACTGGATCGTTTACTTTCAGAGTACCTCTTGTAATTCTGCCGATACCGATTCTGCCGACAAAGTCGTTGTAGTCGATGGAGGAAATCAGCATCTGTGCAGGGCCTTCCGGATCACCTTCTGGTGCTGGGATTTCTTCCAGGATGGTGTCAAACAGAACATCCAGATTTTCGCCTTTCACACCTGGCTCACGGGAAGCGGTTCCTTCTTTACCGGAGCAGTACAGGATTTTGCTTTCGAGCTGTTCTTCGTTTGCATCCAGATCAAACAGAAGATCATAAACTTCCTCGGTTACTTCTTCGTTTCTTGCATCCGGACGGTCAGTCTTGTTTACTACGATGATAACCTTGTGACCCAGAGAAAGTGCTTTGGACAGTACAAAACGGGTCTGAGGCATTGGACCTTCGAAAGAGTCAACCAGCAGGATAACACCGTCTACCATTTTGAGGATACGCTCAACCTCGCCGCCGAAGTCTGCATGTCCTGGGGTGTCAATGATGTTGATCTTTGTGCCTTTATAGTTGATTGCAGTATTCTTTGCAAGGATGGTGATACCTCTTTCACGTTCAAGGTCACCGTTATCCATGACACGGTCCTGAACAGACTGGTTGTCACGGAAGGTACCGCTCTGTTTGAGCATCTGGTCAACCAGGGTGGTCTTACCATGGTCTACGTGCGCGATGATTGCGATGTTTCTTAAATCGTTTCGAATCACTGAAAACTCTCCTTCTAAAAAACACCGGATATGACGACCTGTCAAAATCCGGTTTTGTTCGCTTCATTTCTTCTGAAAAGACATCTGATATCAAAATTTCTTTTCTCATTATATCTCGAAAATCGCGCAGTTTCCAGCGTTTTTTGAATTTCCCTTGTATTGCATAAAGCCGTCGCGCCCGGTGAATTTGTTTTTGGTGAGTTTGTAAAATTGCATGTTAAAAATTTAGCATTACTTCCAATTCTCCCCCTTTCCCAAAACAGTATGCTATAATAAAATCATTCTTTGCTGGAGGTGTTTTTTATGCCAGATCGTCCCAAACGAGTTGCCGCCATCCACGACCTTTCCGGATTCGGGCGATGCTCTTTATCTGTGATCCTGCCAACCTTATCGGTTATGGGCGTGCAGGTCTGCCCAATCCCAACCGCTGTGTTTTCCACCCATACCGGCGGACTAGGTGAGGTCCAGCGCCGTGACCTGTCCGATTTTACCCTTCCGTGCCTTACACATTACCAAAAGCTGGGGCTGGAATTTGAATGTGTGTACAGTGGTTTTTTAAGTTCGGAAGAACAGATCGACCACTGCTTAAAAATATTTTCCGCATACCCGGATGCACTTGCTGTGGTGGACCCTGTCATGGGCGACCACGGACGTCTTTACCGCACCATCACACCGCAGATGAGGGCTCGCCTGACCGAGCTGGTACGGGTAGCAGATGTCATCACCCCAAACCTCACCGAAGCGTGCATGCTGCTGAAAATTCCTTACCATACCGAAGGATTGTCCCGCTCGGATGCAAGGAGCCTGCTTGCTCGTTTAAGCGAACTGGGACCAAACGATGTGGTAATCACCGGCGTTCCGATGGCATCCGGAAAGCTTGCTAACATCGGCTATGACCGCAAGAACAATTCCTTCTGGTGCATCGACTGCGACTATGTCCCGGTATCCTATCCAGGTACAGGAGACCTGTTTGCCAGCGTACTGACCGGCGGATTTCTGACCGGCGACAGCCTGCCGATGGCAATGGGCAGGGCAACCTATTTTGTCGAGCGGTGCATCAAGACTACCTTTAGTTATTCATCCGATACCCGTTACGGTGTCATGCTGGAAAAAGAGCTTGCCGCTCTCATCGACCGCCAGAACGTCAAGGATTTTTCCTTGCTCTGATAAATAAATTAGGAGTAAAAACAGAAGTTTTTTGTAGTTGAAAACAAGTTTTCAACTGACTTTTCGTACACAAAAGTTTGCAGATTTCAAAGACGGCGTCTTTGGTCACCGCGTGTGCGAATCTGGACTGAATCGTTTCCCACATCCACAAACTTTTTCCTTCTATTGACAATGGTAGTAAAAAAGCGTATCTTGGTCTTAAGGATTCGATTTTCGATTCCATCTAACTATGGGAGGAAAAGACAATGAAAAAACGTTTTGTTCGTTTGTTATCCGTTTTATTTGCTGTGGCGTTGGCTCTTTCTCTTGCCGGATGCAGTTCATCTAATACCGAGGTTACGGCAAAAGGCTATCCGGCAGACAAGAACACAACCTGGGGTGAACTGTTTGAGCATTTCGACAAGGAAGGGTTTGATGTGCTTCCATCCGAAATTCAGGAACAGTTAAAGCTGACGTTAGATAACGATACTTTTGAAAACACTGGAAAATCAAGGTTTTTCGAGCGACGGACAAGCAGGGTATTGTACTAAAAACTGAATACGACGCAGAAGCGGCGTTTCTTACTCTCTACATGGGAGAACAGGAACGCCGCTTTTTTCATGCCCTTTGTTACGCAGTAGGGGCAGAAAAAGCCTTGCTACAAGCGGTTTTCCGGGCGCGTATCTGGCGCGGAAAGGGATTTATACCTTATCCCCCGAAACCGCGCTTCTACTGCGTAACAAATCCAA
>ENA-ORUG01002791-ORUG01002791.1-human-gut-metagenome-genome-assembly--contig:-NODE-2791-length-11651-cov-2.906692_pt1 | contig 11651 bp, 7 predicted proteins | sample MGYA00242079_ERZ509207 | MGnify/ENA primary metagenome ERZ509207 (study PRJEB26280, sample SAMEA2338780) | human gut metagenome | biome: human gut; feature: human-associated habitat; material: faeces...
TTGGTATGGTTTTTATATATAATTAATTTTTTAAATTATTTGTTTACGTCTTCTTTTGCTCTAAGAGGAACTGTCCATCCGAATGTATCTTCTGTACGTCCCCACTGGATACCTGTTAAGCCTTCATAAAGTTCGTGGCAAACGGGTCCGATTTCATTGTTGTTGATGTGGTAGTCAACACCTTCATAATGAAGGATTCCGATAGGTGAAACAACGGCTGCTGTTCCTGTACCCCAAGCTTCTTCAAGTTTTCCTGTCTTAACAGCGTCGATAACTTCTTCAGCTGTGATAAGTCTTTCTGTTACTTTGTATCCTTTTGACTTAAGATATTCGATAGCGCTCTTTCTTGTGATACCGGGAAGAACTGAACCTGTAAGCATAGGTGTGATAACTTCTCCGTTGATCTTGAACATAACGTTCATTGAACCAACTTCTTCGATATATTTCTGATGAACACCGTCAAGCCAAAGTACCTGTGCATATCCTGCTTCTTCAGCCTCTTCCTGATGATCTTCTTTGTCGGCAGACTTATCGACAGGCACTATTGCCTTGGGCGGTACCTGTGTGAGCTGTGCCTTAGGTGAGAGCTGCAGGTAGCCGTTTCGATCGAATCGGTACAGACCACGGTCAAAGCCGATGGCATAAAGCATCAGCGTATTGCGGTAGTAGTTTTCGCCGATGATCGGATCGTTTTCGATCACGGTGCGTAGGTAATCCTGCGTGGGACCCTTGCCAAGCAGTTCAAGCACGCAGGCGGCAAAGCCAGGAGAGCCGTAACCGTGACGTTCACCAGTGATGATGTTGATCTTTTCGGGCGGCATGTTGGTGTCGCGTGTGAGCTTGGCAAACGGCTCGAAGTGCTCAACCAGAATGTCGTGCACCGGGTCGGCCGGGGACATCATGGCTGCCCACATATAGGTGCGAATGGCGTTGTAGGAGCCGAGAGTGTAGTCCGCTCCCTTTTCGGGAATGACCTTACCCTGACGGTCAAAGCGCACCCAGTCGGGCGCGTAGCCGCGAGGGGCGGAGCGTACGAGCGAGCGTACAGTACCTTCGATAACCGGATTCCAGGACTGATCTTCCACGGCAAAGCGGCGCATGATGAAGACCGGGTAGTAAGACGGATTGAGCGTTACGAAATTTTCCTGCTCGAAGCCCTTGTAGCCCGGCAGAAGAACCTTGCCGAGTCCCTTGACGTCGCGCACGTCCTTCATGAGCAAATCCATCATGGCTTTGCCTTTGGCCGTATAGTCCGGACGGTCCCACAGACGGCCTGCTTCGAGCAGACAGTAGGCAATCCACATGTCGCTGTCGGCGGCGTTGTTGCTGTCGATGATGCCCCAGCTGTTGCCGAGCTTACCCCAAAGCCAAGACGGCTTGTACTTGGTGATGTCGCCCGAAGCGAGATTGTTTTCCGTCCACTTCAGGAGTTTTTCGAACGAGTCCTTATCACCGGCGACCAAGGCAAAGAACATGGCGTAGGACTGGCCTTCACTTGTCGTGATGCGGCGGTTGTCGCTGTAATCCACAACGCGGAAAGAGTCGTTGACGTTTGCTGCCTTGAAAGCATCCCACTTGTCCCAAGCTTGAGCCGAGGTGCAAAGACCGGCCAGCACGGCACAGACGGAAGCGGCGCAAATCGAACGGGAAATGAATTTCATGTTTTGTTCTCCGATCGGATTAGAGCGACGAACGGCCGCGCAGCCAACGGCGCATGCCGGCAAAGATGCCCCAGCCGGCCACAACAGCAGCAATCAAAGCGCAGAGCACCAATAGGAACGGACGATTGGCAAAGGAAACCCAGACGCGTTGGTACCAGGGGAGATCTCCAACCCACCATGTCTGCGAGGGCTTGAAGGAGGTGAGTCCCTGCGAGGACATGAAAACCGTGCCGCCACTGGCATCCTGAAGCTGAGCGCGGTTGGCAAGCGAATCGTTGAGAAGCTTTGCGCCACGCGAGCCGTCGGATAGAAGCGCCACCACAGCGCGTCCGCTGTCAGCTGGCGACTTCACGGAAAGCAAAGCCGCCAGGGGGGCATTTTCCGGATCTTCAACACCGGTTTGAGCAGATTTGCCGCCAAGAAAATCGACAACAGCCTTTTCAAGATTCTTGGCTGTATCGTCGTTCAGGCTTGTGATGTTGGCAGGGAGTCCGCCCACGTAAAGCACGTCCTTACCTTTGAGCACATCGTTGCCAAGCTTGGAAGTGACGGTTACCTGCAACGGCACAGAGCCTGTGGCGGAAGAAATGCGGCCGATGGCGTTTAAAAGCGTGGTCACGTACTGAGTGTTGGAGGCGTCCGACAAAACGGCAACTGTCTGCGACAAGTCGGCGTATTTGGAGAAGGGGAAACCGCCTTTGGTATAGAGCGCAATTTCCGGCAGCTGTGCATAGTGATAAAAGCCGCTGAAGGCGATGCTCGAAGACGGATCGATCTGGAAGTTGTTGCTCGGAAGCGCCACGGTGCGGCAATTTTCGGGCGTACCTTCCAGGGCTTGCGTGCCGTAGAAGGCCTCTATCGAGAGGTCATTGGTGAGTGACATGCCGTCACGCGGACCTACGGCCGAGAAAAGCGGGCCGGGAGACGCTTGCACGAGCACTTCGGAGCGGGCGCGATCCGTGCCGCTGTCCATGTTGTCGCTGCCGGCAAGCGCTGTGTTCATGAGGACACGCATCTGCGCAACCTGACCTTCGGCGGGCTTGCTGTAGCGGTAAAAGAGGTTGAGGTCGGCCTTGGCTCCGTCAATGGCGTAGATGTCGGGAGCCATATTCAGATTAAGGTGAATGGCAGGCAACACGGCGCCGCGCGAGGTGAGCTGCGTCGGGTAACGCATGAGAGAACTCAGCGTGATGGCTTGCTGTGGGTCAATCCAGTTCGGAGCCTGATAGGCGCCCTGCACGGGTTCGTCTTTGAAGTCGCGAACGCGGTGGTTGTCACCGATCATTTGCGTACCGGAAGTGAGCACCTTGGCGGCTACGACAAGATCCTCATCGTTACGGCCGCTGATGAGGAGCATCTTTTCGTGCTGTCCGCCTGGAACGTCGCGAAGCTCAATGCGGGGACCTTCAAAAGCGGGCAGTTCCGAGAGAAATGCCGGCTTGCGGTCGTTGGTGGCAAAGACGACGAAATGGCCCTTGGCAGGAACTTCACCGAAGTAGACGGGGAATTCTGCTTTACCCCATTGAGATAGGCTGCCTGTGTAACCGGCGACAATCGCTGCTGCGGTGGCTTCCTTGTCGGTAGGCTGTTGCGCAAAGACGATCGGAAGAGTCGTGTTTTGACCGGAGTCGCCTGCTGCGATAAAGGGAGCTGGGAACTGCGACAAATCGTTGGGCAGTCTCACAAAAGCTTTGTTGAGAGCAAGTTCGCTTTCGGGGGCGATGTCCATCCAAAGCGAGGGATTGGAGGCGTTTTCGCACACCGTCTGATAGTGGCCGACAAATTCCACGCGAACCTGGTTTTGTCCGGTACGGAAAGACTTCGAGCCGAGATTGAAGACAAGAGACTGAGGTTTGCCGATTTGTTTGGCAGACAAGGCCGCTGTTTCCTGCAGTTCTCCGTTCAGAAAGATGTTGAGCTGCGTGACGTTGGCAAGCATCGAAGGCGAGACGGTGAAGTTCAGCGTCAGTTCGCCGCCCATGACCACTTCATCGGGTTTGACTGTGAAATCAAAGTATCCGGAATTGTTCGATCCTGTGAGCTTGATGGGTTTGCCCGCCATGCCGGGAGCCAGGTCGGACAGTGCGTACGTTGTCGTTTCGCCGCCCGTCAGGTCCGTACGCCACACAGGTGCGTCACCGGTCTGAGCCAGTGCGTGGGTTGCGGAAAATGCCAAAAGGGAGCAGACCGACAACGTGGTGAGGGAATGCTTGAAAGAGAAGTCTCTTTTGTTCATTTGGGTGAAACTCAAAAATATTAGAGGCCGACGGACGTTTTGGGCATGCGCGGCATGAAGCTCACGACATAGCGAACAATGCGTCCTGCCGTCCCCGGCAGAAATTCAATAAGTGACTTGAAGCCGTATGCGGCAAAGCCGACTAGACGCAGGAAACCGGCAACAAAACGATCGTCGACATGATGGTCAAATTTGTCGCCCCAATGTCCTTCCCGCGCAAACGTTTGGCGGTTGAAGCGAATTTCATCTTCAACCGATTCGAAAATAAGATCAAATTCCGTAAAGCCTTTAGCTTCTCGAGCAACAGTTGCCTTGAATGTGTCCGTGTGACCGTTGCCCGTCATTTCGATGGCAACCGATTCGCCCACGGCGAGGCCCTTGAGATCAAGAACAAGTTCGGTTTGACTGAATTCGACGACCGGCACTGCATGTCTGCTGCCGTCGTCGGTAATCACGACGGCGCCTGCCTTCAGCGGCACGCGAGGCAGCGGATGCTCCATGATTTCTTCCACAGCCACAGCGAAAGCGGCACCCAGTACCAACAGGTTGTAGGCTATCCAAGCAATGTTGATGATGAGGGTGGAAACCTGCGGGTCGGCAGCCGTTACGGTCTTATAGATACCGATTGCAAGGCCGAGTAGGTTCAATACCATCAGAATGAGTACCGGTGTTGCAATGCGCCAGTCGACATACTTCTTGTCGATAGTCATGCCCTTGGCCGTCACGTTGAACTTGCCCTTGTGCGGGAAGATCAGGGCGACGGTCGTCGGCAGCAGAATGTACCAGGACAGCACCGTTTCATAGACGCCGCCCAGGAACGGATATCGATAGCCGCGTTGCAGCTGCTGGTTGGTGATGGCCGCGTGAACCATGTGCGGAATTACGTAGGCGAAAATAGCCGCTGCCGTGGCGTAGATGACATAGATGTCAAAGAACATATAGGGCAGGGGCGCGAGCAAAAAGATGATGCGCGGCAACCCGTGCAGGAAGTGAATCATGGCGTTCATGAAGCACAGGCGCTGGGGCAGGGTGAGGCCCTTTTTCAGCAACGGGTTGTCCAGGCGGAAAATCTGGATCATGCCGCGGGCCCAGCGGATGCGCTGACCGATGTGCGCCGAAAGCGATTCGGTCGAAAGGCCCGAAGCCAAAGGCTTGGAGATGCAGGCCGACTTCCAGCCGCGGCGGTTGAGCTTGAGCGACGTGTGCGCGTCTTCGGTCACCGTTTCCACAGCGATGCCGCCGATTTCTTCCAGGGCGCTGCGGCGCATCACGGCGTTGGAGCCGCAGAACATAACCGCATTCCACGTGTCGTTGCCCTTTTGAATGTAGTCGTGAAAGAGCGAGTTCTCAAACGGCATGGCGCGGTCGAGATGCAGGTTCTTTTCAAAAGGATCGGGTGAATAGAAGTGGTGCGGCGTCTGAACGAGCGCGATTTTCTTGTCGTGCACGAGCCAGCCCACGGTGCTCGTGAGAAAGTCCGAAGAGGGGACGTGGTCGCAGTCGTAGATCGTGATGAACTCGCCCGAAGTGAGCTTCATCGCGTTGTTGATGTTGCCGGCCTTGGCGTGGTTGTGTTCGTCGCGCTTGATGTAATGAACGCCGGCGGCCTTGGCAAAATCCTCTACCCAATCTCGACTGCCGTCGTCGAGGATGTAGACGTTGATCTTGTCTTCCGGCCAGTCGAGGTTCTTGGCGGCGAAGACCGTGGGTTTAATGACTTCAAGCGACTCGTTGTAGGTCGGAATGAAAATGTCGACTGTGGGCCAAGTCGAGCGGTCGGCGGGTAAGCGCTTCGGACGGCGGTCCAGCGGCCAGCAGACCTGGAAGTAGCCCAGGACCATCACGATGAAGGCGTAGGTTTCAGCGGCCAGAAGCAGGCATGACAAAAAGAGGCTGATCGCGCCGTCGGCGTGAATTGTGGAGGTGTAGCGCCACCACAGGTAGCGGCCCGAAACGGTCACCGAGAGCACAAAAAGGAGCATCAGCGAGATACGGGCCTTGATGTGAGTGAGCGACCATGCCGATAAAAGCACGATTGAAAGGAACACCACCTGGCCTTGCACATTAAAAGGCTGTGTGATGCATAGGATGGCAAGAAGACCAGCCACGATGCCGGCGGCCCAAAAAATCGAGTTTTGGAACTTCGAAACCTGCTTTCGACCGACGCGGCGGCGGCTTTTGACCACATTGGCGCCGATGTTGAAGATAATCCGTCCGCCCAGACGTCCGATAGCGTCGCCGATGCGGCCCACTAAACGGATGACGGCGCGAATGAAACGCGCGAGCGGATTGAACTGCCAGAAGTCGCGTACGGGCAGCGCCGTAAAAAAGGCCAGAAAAACCGTCTGGATGCAGATGCGCAGGACATCGGCAAAGCACAGATGATCAAAATTGACGTGCGGATAGAGCTCGCGGCGGCGCGCGATGATGCCCTGCCAGAAGGCGCGTTCTAACGGAATAAAGATCGAAATCAGGAAAAAGGCAAAAGCCGCCGGCAGGGTGTGCTTGGTGGCGGGGCGTTTTTCCGATCTCTTGGGACTGGGCTTCAGTAAGCGGTCTTTAAAGTCCGACAGAGTTTTACTGGGCATGGGCGGTTGTAATTCTTTTAATCGAGATGACCCGAACATCGCTTAACGGGCACACGGCGCCGGCGCAACCGGGATGTCCGACAAAACAAAAAAACAGGGGCGGGTCGAAGCCGGTTACCTGTTTCGGAAGCTGAGGCATGTCGGACGCTGAGGCGCATCGAGCCTTCAGGACAACATTTTAATGGTAACTACTACTTTTGCCCGATAGATTACGCAACGAGGCCGTAAAAAACGAGAACCGAATTGTAAAAATCTTGCAGATTGACCGTGCTTTGACGTCGGCCAAATCCAAAACGAGGGGCCTGTCGTTTGGATCGAAATCGGAAAGACGTCAAAAGCGCGAGACCTTGTGTTTTGTTGCCTTTTACGCCCAAGTTTTAGGGAAAATGCCTTAATTCTGATGTTTTTAAACACGAAAATCCGAAAATAATCGCATTTTTAGCGATTTTTCTTAGCGGGAGCGCTTGCTTATTCGTAGAATCGGAGTTCGGAAACCAATGCCGCCGTCAAGTTTGTGATCCAAGCTCCGACGGACAGGAATTCGTTTGTAAGGATGAAACGGGTTCCCGCTCGCGCACCACCGAAGCCTACCCTCAGCTTCATGCGCACGCCTTTAAGCATTGGGACCGCACTTTCGGCAGCCGGTCACGCGGTACAAACAGGCGACCCCTGATGCTGTTTGCCGTATGTCGATACTTTTTCCGGATCCAAGACTCGGAAAGCGTGGATTTGCGTTGGCGCTCCACGGCGGTTCCCGACATTCTTTCATAACAAAAAGCTGATAAATACAAGGTGTATTCATGCAATCGGATTCCCGAACGCGATTTATTCCTATTGGTCTGATGCTCTTTGCGCTCTTCTTCGGCGCGGGCAACCTCATCTTTCCGGCCTCCATGGGACAGGCCGCCGGCACCGATGTCTGGTGGGCTTTGCTGGGCTTTTGCATCACCGGCGTCGGTCTGCCTCTACTCACCGTGATGGCCGTGGGCTATTCCGGTCTTCCCGGCCTACGTGAAATCGGCAACCGCGTCCATCCGTGGTTCGGCGTTTTCTATTCCACAGTCTGCATTCTGGCCATTGGTCCCTGCTTTGCTGTTCCTCGTACCGGTACGGTCTCCTGGGAAATTGCTATTGTTCCTTTCCTTGAGCCGTCTCAACTCGAAGTCGGCATGCCGATCTTTCTGGCTGTCTTTTTGGGCGTAGCCGGATGGCTTGCTGCGTCTCCGTCCAAGCTTGTTGATCGTGTCGGCAAGATCCTGACGCCGCTGTTGGTTTTGACGCTGTTGGTCTTTATTATCAAGAGCTTCATCACTCCGATGGGCGAACCGCAGACACCTGCCGCTCCCTACGCGACTCCCGTGATGGCTGTTGTCCAGGGAATCCTTGATGGTTATAACACGCTCGACGCTATTGCCGCGTTGATCTTCGCGTCTCTCACCATTGGGGTCGTCCGTGATGCCGGCTTTACCAAGCAGTCCGACATTGCACGCGAAGTGTTCAAGGCCGCGTTGATTGCCGCTCCGATGCTCGGCGTTATCTACATCTTCATTGCGAAGATCGGTGCGGAGAGCGTGAGCGCGATCGGCATTCAGGAAACCGGTGCTCCGATTCTTGCTTTGAGTGCCAAACTTCTTTTCGGTAACGGCGGTGCGATGCTTTTGGCGGCCATGGTGATTTTGGCTTGCTTGACGACCGCGATCGGTTTGATCAGCTGCACGGCCGCTCACTTCATGAATTTGTCCGGCGGCCGCATCAAGTACGGCGTTTGGGTTGTCATCTTTACTGTGATTTCCTACCTCATCGGCTTGTTCGGTTTGAAGACCATCATCGTTTCGACCATTCCGGTGTTGATGTTCTTGTACCCGCTCTGCGTGGCGTTGGTGATTCTTTCGTTCCTGCACAACATGATCGGCGGCCGTCGTTGCGTGTGGGCATGGACGATCGGCTTTACGTTCGTGATGGCGCTATACAACGGCCTGCAGACAGCCAAGATTGCCATGGGCGGACTTGAAGCCATTCTTGCTCAGTGGGTGCCGTTGCATACCTATGGGCTAGGTTGGATTCCTTTTGCTGTCGTCGGCTTCGTAATCGGTATGATTCATAAGTCGCTTACGAAGGGGCCGGCCCAGCCGTAACCCATCGTTATTCCAAACGAATGCAGGCTGCTTCCAAAGAGGCAGCCTGTTTCGTCTGTGCGTTCATTTGAGTGGATTAACAAACGAAAAATACGTCTGATTTTGAGGAGAAATTAAGTTGAAGAAAACGTTTTTGGCGGTTCTTGCATGCTTGGTGGTGTCCCCGGTATTGGCGGCTACTGACGCCGAAGAGCTTGGTCGTTGCATCTATAACAACACGAGTACCGCGGATAGAGATACTCTCGTGCAGTTCATGTACGTTTCGCTTGGTTCGACCAATGCCGCCAGAAAAGTCCAGTCGATTCCTCAGACCAAGATCAATCAGGTTAACAGCAAGACGAAGGCTCTTGCATCCAAACTGGTGCTCGGTCCTTGTCGCAAGCAGGCTGCTCGTGTTCTGCTGTCTGATCCGAGAAACGGTATGCAGCAGGCTCTTTCCTACACGGTTGAGCGATTGGTGGCAGACAGAATCGCCGAGAGTACATCGGGATGGCTGTCAAGTTTGGGGGGCAGCTCGGAAAACGCAAGTAAAGTGCGAAACGCAATCGAGTTTGGAAGCGCGTTGATGGATGCCTTCAAGAAGTGATCCTTCGAGTCCCCGGATGGTTAAAAAATAATGAGGCTACAGAGTACGTTTTGGGGAAAGCAAAACAGCCCGCAGGCTCGTTTCGCTTAACCTAAAAAAGTTCAGACGCAGGTAGAAATCCAACGCTGTCTCGTCCTTTGCATCCACGACAAGTGCGCGGGTGGCAGAAGGACTTTGCTGACAGAGTTCAACGAATAAGTGCAAATGCGTAGCGCTGAACTTTGTGAATTTTTTTCCTTCGATGGCAAATCGAACGCAAGTTGCCCACGCCAACGCGCAGGATTCTCTTTTTCTCGGTATCCCTCACGGATAAACCAGTCAAAAATGGTCTCAAGGCGACCCCGGACTCGATAGGCGGTCTCTGTCTTTGATTTCCTGATTGGCAGGCTGATACGGAGAATGTCTTGCCTGGTGATTTCAGCGACACCAAGCTTGCCAATCACCGGTAAAGCATAGCGGCGGATAGTACGTTCACTCGCCTCTGCTTACTTCGGACTTTTCCAATGTGCAACAGCTTCCAGGACATCAACCGCACGCCCCAGATGTCTTCGAACGCAGTTTTAACTGGTGCGGGCTAGGTTTGGATTCTTTCGCTTTTCGTCTGAGCTGTTCCAGTCAGAACTTCTAATCGCAAACGAGAACACTCTGACCGCGCCTTTCCAAGTGGCATTTCAAAAGCAGATCCAAGCCCGCGAGTAGTGCGCTTTCCTTGATACTGGATGCGTAATGCCTAAGTACGAGAGGCACCCTTGGCTCGAAGGGTCAGACCATCCCCGAAATTGTGATCGCCGTCAGTCAGTCTTCGGACGTCATTTTGTGTCAGTTTGTTCATGGACTCTCCTTCCAGAAGTGGCCTCAATTTGAGGCCACTTCTTGTGCAAATTCTGCCAAGAAAGAACAAAGTCGCGCAGGAGCGATCAAGAGCGCGCAAGATCAAAATGCCCGAGGAATAAGGCTTTTCAGGCCGCAGATACAAAAAAGCCCGCAGATCAAGGATCTACGGGTTTATGTTCGTGGCGGAAGGAGAGGGATTCGAACCCTCGATGCCCTAAACGGACATGCCGCCTTTCCAGGGCGGTACAATCAACCACTCTGCCATCCTTCCGCGGTCTCTGTTTTACAGATCAAATTTTGTGTTCTCCTGAATCGGAGAATGCGCATTATGCACATTCTTTTGCGATTGTGCAAGAGATTTACCGCTAATTCAGGGCAGAAAATTCGTTTTGTGTGGCTACGGCTCTGAATCCAAAAGAAAACGCGTTGCCTCTTATAGGCGTTTCGAGATGACGTTAACCAAAATTGCGCCATTGTGACATGCCAGAACATTCCGGCAACGGTCGGACAGTAAGTGTCTTGGCTCTTTTCGAGCAGTCCCGCACCGATCCATTGCCCGAGCAAAGAGGCGGCGGCACCGTCCACGTCTTTACCGAAAGCGGCGCCGATTTCCTTGAGGTTAAATGGGCCATTTTCAACGGCACAGGCCACGGTACGTAACAAGTGCCAATTCGCCGTGGGCTTCATTAAGGCAAAGACCGGCTTCTCACCTCGCAGCACCTGTTTTTCCCAGGCGGCAAGATGGCGTTCCTGCATAAATGCGTGTCCGAAAAGTTTGCCGCCCGCTCCGCAGCCGAAGGCAAGACAATCGCAGGCGCCTTTACCCAGCGTGTTATAGATGTTGTGCTCCTTCGCGGTCCGTCGCCAGTGCGTATTGGAAATTCGTTCCCAATTCGGATCGGCGCTCAGAATGGCGTCTGAAGCGGCAAACCGATCGGCGGCTTGAGCAAGCGTAGCGGCCGGCGGCATCTTTCCCGCTTCGATGCGTTTTGCAAGCGGCGATTTCTGAAAAAGATTCAGTTGGTAGCAGTCAACGCCGTCCAGAGGCAGCGCTGCGGCTGTGCGAACATCGTTTTCCCATACCGATTCGGTTTGCATCGGAAAACCGTAGATCAGGTCGATTACCGTCGCAACCTGAGGATACTGTGAGAGAAGCTCCAGGCGTTTAAATATTTCTTCTTTGTTGTCCAAGCGCTGCATGGACAGACGAATCTCGTCGTTGTAATCCTGTATAGCTTGATTTATCTGCGGTTAAAAAAGAGAGGCTTGGCATCCTGCATCTTTTCCTGTACCTTGCCTTACCTTAGTAAAACTTCCCTGGAAATCATTCGTTATAGGTGCTGAAAATCAAGGAGTAGAGAAAAACTAACATCCTTTTCACTGTGATGTTACCTAGCAGATTTAATCAAAAAACTGTCCCTTCGAAACGAAAGAAGGCATCCGACGTTTTCCTGCACCTTTTCCTGAAAAATTAGGTCTCAAAAGGCCAAAAAAAGGGAGCCGAAACTCCCTCGAAAACGGCTAGGCCGTTTTTAACGGGTTCACTCATCAGAGTGTGAACTAAGGTCATCGTTGCGGAATTTTGAATCTCAAAACGACTACGGCTATAAG
>ENA-ORUG01002794-ORUG01002794.1-human-gut-metagenome-genome-assembly--contig:-NODE-2794-length-11634-cov-14.399171_pt1 | contig 11634 bp, 9 predicted proteins | sample MGYA00242079_ERZ509207 | MGnify/ENA primary metagenome ERZ509207 (study PRJEB26280, sample SAMEA2338780) | human gut metagenome | biome: human gut; feature: human-associated habitat; material: faeces...
AGTTATAGACCGCACCACCGGAGAACCGGTATCAACAGAGCTGTGGAGCTATGAGGAAGAAACAGGTAATGTAGTGATCAGATCTGCAAAGCTGTTTCATGAATACACTGTAAGCTTCCTGGCATATATTATGTGGGATCCTGTACATATGTACAATGCAGTAGTAAATGACTGGAAAGACGTAGAACCGCAGATTACATTTGATGTGCGCCAGCCAAAAACAAAAGCTCATTCCCTGGAACGTCTGCGCAGATTCCTGGATACTCATGAGTATGTGGATGTTGTGCGCTTCACTACATTTTTCCATCAGTTTACTCTTATATTTGATGAACTTGCAAGAGAGAAATATGTAGACTGGTTTGGCTATTCAGCTTCAGTCAGCCCATATATTCTGGAGCAGTTTGAGAAAGAAGTGGGCTATCCTTTCAGACCGGAATATATCATTGACCAGGGATACATGAACAATACCTATCGGATTCCCTCAAAAGAATTCAAAGATTTCCAGGCATTTCAGAGACGCGAAGTTGCAAAGCTTGCCAAAGAGATGGTAGATATCGTACATGAATACGGAAAAGAGGCCATGATGTTCATGGGAGATCACTGGATTGGCATGGAACCGTTTATGGACGAATTTGCATCTATCGGACTGGATGCTGTAGTTGGAAGTGTTGGAAATGGTGCGACCCTGCGTCTGTTCAGCGATATTAAGAATGTAAAATATACAGAAGGAAGATTTTTGCCATACTTTTTCCCGGATACGTTCCATGAAGGCGGCAATCCTGTAAAGGAGGCAAAAGTGAACTGGGTAACAGCAAGAAGAGCAATCCTTCGAAGCCCGATCCAGAGAATCGGATACGGCGGATATCTGAAACTTGCCCTGGAATTCCCGGATTTTGTACAGTATATCAAAGAAGTCTGCGAAGAGTTCCGCACTTTATATGATAACATTCAGGGAACGACTCCTTATTGCGTAAAACGGGTAGCAGTCCTGAATTGTTGGGGAAAGATGCGCTCATGGGGTAACCATATGGTACATCACGCCATCTATTACAAGCAGAATTATTCTTATTTCGGAATTATCGAAGCATTAAGTGGCGCACCGTTTGATGTATCATTTATCAGCTTTGACGATATCAAAGCAGACAAAGATCTTCTGAAGAAATTTGACGTAGTGATCAATGTGGGAGATGCGGACACTGCACAGTCAGGCGGCGAGAACTGGATCGACGAAACAATCATCACAGCAGTCAGAGAATTTGTATATAATGGCGGTGGATTTATCGGTGTAGGAGAACCGGCAGCACATCAGTGGCAGGGCAGATTCATTCAGTTAGATGATGTACTTGGAGTAGAAGAAGAACATGGATTTAACCTGAATACCGATAAATATAACTGGGAAGAACACAGAGATCATTTCATCCTTAAAGATGCAGAAGGCGAGGTTGATTTCGGTGAAGGTAAGAAGAACATTTATGCCTTACCGGAAACAGAAATCTTAATCCAGAAAGACCAGGAAGTGCAGATGGCTGTAAAGACTTTCGGTAAAGGAAGAGGCGTTTATATCAGCGGACTTCCATACAGCTTCAAGAACAGCCGCGTGCTTTATCGTGCAGTCCTTTGGTCAGCATCCGCAGAGGAAGAACTTCACTGCTGGTATTCAACCAACTACAATGTAGAAGTACATGCTTACGTAAAAAATGGAAAATACTGCGTAGTCAACAACACTTACGAACCACAGGATACAGTAGTTTACAGAGGTGATGGAAGCAGTTTCCAGTTACATATGGAGGCAAATGAGATCAAATGGTATCAGATATGAAAGATATCGGATAGATTTTATCTGTAAAATAGATTGAAAAGAAAGTCAGTGAAGAAATAACAGAACAGGTTCAGACGTGAGCAGAATGCTTTTGCCTGAACCTGTTTTGATGTGTCAATAAGTTGATTTTTGAACAATCTTGCGTTTGAATTTCTTATTTACGCATTGTTGTCGGTCGCTGTAGCCACCGGCATATAATTATTTGATTAAGCTGTTATCATCAAAGTAGTTGATCTGCATTGCTGAACGAACATCATGAAGTGTCTGTGCAGCTTTTGCTTCAGCAACCTTGCTTCCCTCTTTGAGGATATCATATACATCATCAAGATGCTGCTCCCAGTATTTACGTCTCTCGCGGATTGGAGAAAGCTCTGCCTGGAGTACTTTATTCAGGAATTTCTTAACCTTGACATCACCCAGACCGCCGCGTGTATAATGGGCTTTCAGTTCATCCAGATTCTGATATTCAGGCAGGAACTCTGCAAAATATTCCGGTTTGCAGAATGCGTCCAGATAAATAAATACAGGGTTTCCCTCCACACGTCCCGAATCTTCCACACGAAGATGATTCGGGTCTGTGAACATGGACATAACCTTCTTCTTAACATCAGCTTCTTCATCTGAAAGGTAGATGCAGTTTCCGAGAGATTTGCTCATTTTTGCTTTTCCGTCAATACCTGGCAGACGTAAGCATGCTTTATTGGATGGCAGAATAATCTCAGGCTCTGTCAGAGTTTCGCCATAAACAGTATTAAATTTGTGGACGATCTCCTTGCACTGCTCGAGCATTGGAAGCTGATCTTCGCCAACCGGAACAGTAGTAGCGCGGAATGCAGTGATATCTGCAGCCTGGCTGATTGGATAGCAGAAGAATCCAACAGGGATGCTTGCCTCAAAATTACGCATCTGGATTTCAGATTTAACTGTAGGATTACGCTGTACACGTGCCACAGTAACAAGGTTCATATAATAGAAAGTAAGCTCTGTAAGCTCCGGAACCATGGACTGGATAAAGATGGTAGATTTCTCAGGATCAATGCCACATGCAAGGTAGTCAAGCGCAACCTGAAGAATATTCTGACGAACTTTCTCAGGATGTTCTGCGTTATCTGTCAATGCCTGTGCATCTGCGATCATAATATAAATTTCATCATATAAGCTGGAGTTCTGTAAACGAACACGCTCGGATAATGAACCAACATAATGTCCAACATGAAGGCGGCCGGTTGGACGGTCACCGGTTAAAATAATTTTGCTCATTTTGCTCTCCTAAAAGTGAATTCCGATTTCCCAGAGAGTATCTGGAAATTCTCAGTTATCCCTATTATAAAGCCTGCGAATGTTACCGTCAATGATTTTGAGAGAATAAATAGGTATTATGTTACACCAGTATGGTTTTATGTACGCTAAATAATACCATATATCTGTATGGTATTATGATATATTGGAAGAGAAAAGTGGTCAGAATCAAAAAGCAGCTAAATTTGTGAATAATTATACAGGAAATACATTTCCATAATTGATAAAAAGGAAAGATTCTGCTAAAATAATAAGGAATTATACAAAATTTTACACTGAATAAGGATAAGATAAAAGGAGTAAACACACCATGCCAGTATTTGATTTCAGCGGTGCTTCAGACAAGAAACCAGGTGTACAGTCTGAATGTACCTACACGACTTTCCAGTCCAATGAACAGGAAACATCCCCTAAGAAACCGATCATGGTTCTTGATAACAGCAGCCGCCAGTGGAAACATCATTCCTGCGGTATTTTTACAAACCCGATCAAACGTACTTCCTTTGAGTTTAAAGAGGACGATGGAACTTTCGCAGCAGATATTCTCAGCATTGATTCAAGATTCGTAAGCCTTCTGAAATGGCTTGGAGAGAATCACATCAATGTACGTCTTTCCGGACAGAATCAGGAGAAAGGATATGCAGTTTATAAGATTCGTGAGACTGCATTCGGCGGCGGCACAAAGCTCTCCGCAGAGGACGGATTTCTTCAGTTTATGATCGAGAGACTTCTTGCAAGCAGTGCACCGGCAGAGATCGCAGAAGACGAAGATGAGGAAGAAACAGGAGATGAAATGAAGCTGACAAGTATTCAGAGCATCACTGATTTTATGACCTGCGCAGGCAGAACCCTTCCGGACAACATCCGTCTCTGGGCAAGAAGAAACCTTGCAGTTGCCCGTTCCCACGAAGTATCTCCGGAGGAAAGACGCCATGCTCAGCGAGCTCTTTCCATTATGATGAATGTACAGTGGAAGAGTAATTACTTTGAAGCAATTGATCCTCAGGAAGCCCGCAGAATCCTTGACGAAGAACTCTACGGAATGGAATCTGTAAAGCAGCGTATCATTGAGACGATCATTCAGATCAACCGTACCCATACACTTCCGGCATACGGACTTCTTCTTGTAGGCCCGGCAGGTACAGGTAAATCTCAGATTGCCTATGCGGTTGCCCGTATCCTGAAACTTCCGTGGACAACTCTGGATATGAGTTCCATCAACGATCCGGAACAGCTCACAGGAAGCTCCAGAATCTATGCAAACGCAAAGCCTGGAATCATCATGGAAGCCTTCTCAGCAGCAGGAGAATCCAACCTTGTATTCATCATCAACGAGCTTGATAAAGCAGCATCAGGCAAGGGCAACGGAAACCCGGCAGATGTACTTCTGACACTGCTTGACAACCTTGGATTTACAGATAACTACATGGAATGTATGGTGCCGACAGTGGGCGTTTATCCGATCGCTACAGCAAATGATAAATCCCAGATCAGCGCACCTCTGATGTCCCGTTTTGCAGTGATCGATATTCCGGATTACACCTCAGAAGAGAAGAAGATTATCTTCTCCAAATATGTACTTCCGAAAGTTCTGAAACGTATGAGCCTCAAAGCAGAAGAATGCGTAGTGACAGAAGACGGTCTGGAGGCTATTGTTGAGAAACACAAAAACACCAGCGGAATCCGTGACCTGGAACAGGCGGCAGAGCATATTGCAGCCAATGCCCTGTACCAGATTGAAGTAGACCACCTGACAGGTGTGACATTCAATGTAGAGATGGTAAGAGAATTACTTTCCTGAAAAACTGAAATTATATGTTTGAAAAAATCTTGACATAAATAAAAGTTAAGAGTATACTTTCAGACATCAGCAGGATAAAATTTAGAAATTGCTGATAAAAATAAAATAAGATCTTCAGGGCAGGGTGCAATTCCCTACCGGTGGTAAAGCCCACGAGCCGTAAGGTATGATTCGGTGCAATTCCGAAGCCGACAGTACAGTCTGGATGAAAGAAGATAGTAGTAGAGATACAGAAGAATTAACTGATCTGTGAAAGCGACTGCTCTGGAATAATAAATTTATTCCAGAGCTTTTTAATATCATCAAAGCAGTTTTAATGATGAAGCAAAAAGTCAGATTCACACGAAGATAATTCAAACAGATATTAATTTACAGGCCCTGGATGTTGAAAGACACCGGGGCTTTTTTGGTATCATCAGTACCATCAGAAGAACAGGAGATGAGGGATTGAAAGATATAACGGATATGGAAAAAGACAGGCAATATATGAAAATGGCGTTAGAACTGGCGCAAAAAGGAATGGGATTTACAGCACCTAACCCAATGGTAGGTGCCGTGATCGTCAAAAGCGGAAAAGTCATTGGCCAGGGATATCACAGAAAATACGGTGAACTTCATGCAGAAAGGGAAGCTCTGGCATCATGTACAGAACAGCCAGAAGGTGCCTCCATATATGTTACTCTGGAACCTTGCTGCCATTACGGGAAACAGCCTCCGTGTGTCAATGCAATCCTGGAATCGGGGATCAGACGTGTGATCATTGGTTCCTCGGACCCTAATCCCCTGGTTTCAGGAAAAGGAATCCGGATTCTGAAAGAGCATGGGATCGAAGTAACGGAAAACGTTTTAAAAGAAGAGTGCGATAAACTCAATGAAGCATTTTTCTATTACATACAGAATCAAAAACCATATGTAGTCATGAAATATGCGATGACCATGGATGGAAAAATTGCCACTTATACAGGCGCATCCAGATGGGTGACAGGCGAAGCTGCCAGAATGCATGTGCAGAAACAGAGATTGAAATATACAGGGATTATGGCTGGAGTGGGAACTGTGCTGGCAGATGATCCGATGCTTACATGCAGACTGGAAAACGGCAGAAATCCTGTGCGTATTATCTGTGACTCCCACTTGTGGACACCACTGAATTCCAGAATTGTGAAAACGGCATCAACAATTCCAACAATCTTTGCAACCAGCAGTAAAGACCAGCAGAAGATAAAGAATTATGAAGATATGGGATGTAAAGTTCTGGATGTCCCGGAAAAAAACGGACACATAGATTTAAACAGACTAATGGAACTTCTGGGAGCTGCAAAGATAGACAGTATCTTACTGGAAGGAGGAGGCACTTTAAACTGGTCAGCACTCGAAAGCGGTATTGTTCAGAAAGTCCAGACCTATATAGCACCCAAACTTTTTGGGGGAGAAAGTGCAAAGACACCGATAGAAGGAAAAGGATTTCCTGATCCTGCCAGCGCAATATTATTAAAAAACAGCGAAATAATCAGAATAGGAGATGATTTTCTTATAGAGAGTGAGGTGAAGAGTAATGTTCACGGGAATTGTTGAAGAACTGGGAACTGTGAAAAAAATAAAAAAAGGAGCAAATTCAGCAGTATTTACGATACGGGCAGAGAAAATTCTGGATGATCTGAAAACAGGGGACAGTGTAGCTGTAAATGGAATCTGCCTCACTGTAACTGCATGTCTGGAAGATGGTTTTACAGCAGATGTGATGCATGAGACATTGAATCGTTCTGCGCTGATTCAGCTTTCTTTGGGACAGCATGTAAATCTGGAAAGGGCAATGCCTGCAAATGGAAGATTTGGAGGACACATTGTTGCCGGGCATGTGGATGGAACAGGAAAAATCACGGAAATTCGCAGAGATGATAATGCTGTCTGGTACACCATTCAGGCTTCACCACAAATTATGAAATATATTGTGACAAAAGGTTCTGTAACAGTTGATGGAATCAGTCTTACAGTGGCAAAAGTCTCAGAAACAGACTTTTCCATTTCTGCAATTCCTCATACAGTAAAGATTACAGTCCTCGGAGAACGCAAAGAAGGAGATATCGTCAATCTGGAGACAGACATAATTGGAAAATACGTGGAAAAATTAATAACGCCTGTGAAAGAACAGCCGATAAAAAGTAATATTACACGGGATTTTCTGAATAAGTATGGCTTTTGACAGAATTAACCACAAAGCGGTTATTCGATTGATGCAGAACTGTACAGTGGATGTTTTATCTGCCTGACACGAACCAGATAAGCAGCCAATACGAATGATTTTGCCCTCTTAACAACAGAAAAATATATTGTATCAGAAAAATACATTGCATAAGGAGAGAAAAAATGAACGGATTTGATTCAGTAGAAGAAGCTCTGGAAGAACTTCGGAATGGAAAAATTATTCTGGTAACGGATGATCCGGACAGAGAGAATGAAGGAGATTTTATCTGTGCAGCAGAGTTTGCCACAACAGAAAATATTAACTTTATGGCAACTCACGGAAAAGGACTTATCTGTATGCCAATGTCTGAGGAATATGTAAGAAAACTGCAGTTCCCGCAGATGGTAGCAGAAAATTCAGATAATCACGAAACTGCTTTTACTGTTTCCGTAGACCATATCAGCACCACTACAGGAATCTCTGCGGCAGAACGTTCTGTTACTGCCATGAAATGTGTGGATGAGAATGCAAAACCCGAAGATTTCAGACGCCCCGGACATATGTTTCCACTTCTGGCGAAGAAGAACGGTGTTCTGGAAAGAAACGGACATACAGAGGCAACTGTAGACCTGTGCAGACTTGCAGGGTTAAAACAGTGCGGGCTGTGCTGTGAAATTATGAGAGAAGACGGCACTATGATGCGGACTTCTGAGTTACGGGAACTTGCCGGAAAGTGGAATCTTAAATTCATAACAATTAAAGATATTCAGAATTACCGTAAATGCCATGATATTCTGGTGGATCGCGTGACGACCACAAAAATGCCGACCAGATACGGAGAGTTTATGGCGTATGGATTTGTAAACCGCCTGAATGGGGAACATCATGTAGCACTGGTAAAAGGTGAAATCGGAGCTGGAGAAAACGTCCTGTGCCGTGTGCATTCAGAGTGCCTGACAGGAGACGTTTTTGGATCACAGCGTTGTGACTGCGGACAGCAGTTTGCAGCGGCGATGGCCCAGATTGAGGAAGAAGGCAGAGGGATACTCCTTTATATGAGACAGGAAGGAAGAGGAATCGGACTGATCAATAAACTTCGTGCCTATGAACTTCAGGAACAGGGAATGGATACACTCGAAGCGAATCTGGCACTTGGATTTGCCGGAGACGAAAGAGAATACTACATTGGTGCGCAGATTCTGAGAAATCTTGGGGTAAAAGAGCTGAGGCTGCTGACAAATAACCCGGATAAAGTTTATCAGTTGGAAGAATTTGGCATCAGGATCAAACAGAGAGTTCCAATACAGATGAATGCCACAGCGTATGATCTGCGTTATCTTAAGACAAAACAATTACGAATGGGACATATTCTGAAGTATTAAATACAGCGGGGATTTTCATATATAACGATAACGTTCCCGAAAATAAAATTTACCGTATATAAAAACCTGTACAGGTTAAAAAATATAAATTTACAGATGAAAGGACCAGAAAAAATGAAAACATTAGAAGGAAAATTAGTATCAGATGGAATGAAAGTAGGAATTGTAGCAGCCCGCTTCAATGAATTTATAACTTCCAAGCTGGTAAGTGGTGCCATGGATGGGCTGACACGTCACAATGTAAAAGAAGAGGACATCCAGGTAGCGTGGGTACCAGGTGCTTTTGAAATCCCACTGATCGCGTCTAAAATGGCAAAAAGTGGAAAGTATGATGCGGTTATCTGCGTAGGTGCTGTGATTCGTGGAAATACCAGTCATTATGATTATGTATGCAATGAGGTTTCCAAAGGGATTGCATCAGTATCACTGGAAACAGGAGTTCCGGTATTATTCGGAGTACTTACCACAGAAAACATCGAGCAGGCAATTGAACGCGCAGGTACAAAAGCAGGAAATAAAGGCTATGACTGTGCACTCAGTGCCATTGAAATGGTAAATCTGATCAAAGAATTTGAAGCTTAAATAGACAACAGATCAGACCCTGAAAGTGAAACCAGTTCACGAAAATCGAAAGGTAATGGTGCTTCCAGAAGGAGCATTTCATCTCTGAAAGGATGCTGAAAAGAAACTTCCATGCATGAAGGGCTGCCCTGGAAAAGGAAGCACAAGAAGATATTTTATCGTCTGAATGATAAAGAGTATCTCCAAGCAAAGGATGTCCTGTGGATGCCATATGGACACGGATCTGGTGGGTACGTCCGGTATCCAGCTTAAGTGTGATAAGCGACCAGTCCTGACTGGAAAAAAGAGTATGATAATGAGTAACTGCTGTTTTGATTTTTCCCGATAATGCAGATGAATGTAAGGAAAGATCAGCAGCAGTTTTCATTTTCAGATGATTCTCCGGGTCCTGCATCAGCGGTAAATCTAAGGTATGCCAGACACCAGGCATATCTACAGGCAAAGTACCGGATACAGCGGCAAGATATTGCTTGTGAATTTTGCATGGAGATTTTACAGATTGAAGCCTTGAAGCTGCTACCTGATTTTTGGCAAAAACCACAATCCCGGAAGTCTCCTGATCCAGCCGCCCCACCGGGCGGACACAGACCTGTTCATTTTTCTCTCGAAAGTAACCGGCAACAAGATTGGAGAGGCTGTCTGTATAATGCATTCCCGTTGGATGCGTAACCATTCCTGCCGGTTTATCAACTGCCAGAATATCCGTATCTTCATATAAAATATTCAGAGAAAAAGAAGTTTCGGAAACTGGAGCTGAAGCTTTGTTGGAATGGAAATCCGACAAATCTTTACTTTTGATTCCGTCATTATAATTTTCAAGATGCGCAGAAGCAGTCCCGGCTTCCTCCAGACAAACGCGGATCACATCGCCTGGATATATTGTCTCAGTTACACGACAGCGAACTCCGTTTCTGGTAATCCCGTCCGGTCGAAACTTCGCCTGGCTGATCTGCCGTTTTGTAAGTCCTGCATTCTTTTTCAGAAATGCTTCCATTTTAAGTTCTGTAGTTTGTTCATCTATTCTAAATTCCAGATATCGTTCCATCTTAATACTTTTCCTGTGTAATATATTCTGATATTGATACCATTGATATTACAGGGCAAAAAATAAACTGTCAATGCAAAATTATGTCAGCGTAATGCATAAAATATACTGAAGAAAAATTGCAATTGTGCTATGATATAAGAATCAAAACAATGAAAGCGGGGCAGAAAATAAATATGAAATACTTAATCATTGGAGCCGGAGGAACCGGTGGTGTTACCGGATATTATATGAAAAAAGCAGGCAAGGACGTAACCCTGATCGCGAGAGGCGAACACCTGAAAAAGATCCAGAAACAGGGTCTTACATTGGAGAAAATGTGGGATAAAACAGAGGAAAACATAAGCATTCCTGCTACAGATATGGAGCATTATGCAGAGCATCCGGACGTAATTTTTGTCTGCGTAAAAGGCTATTCCTTACAGGAAACGATTCCGTTTATCAAACGCATTGCCAGGAAAAATACTATCGTAATTCCAGTGTTGAATATATATGGAACAGGTGGAAAAATGCAGAAAGAACTGCCGGATCTTCTGGTAACGGACGGCTGCATCTATGTTTCTGCCAACATTAAAGAACCGGGAAAACTTCTCCAGCATGGACAGATCCTGCACATTGTATTCGGCGTAAGAGACAAAGCAGAATTCCGACCGGAACTGAAAGAGATTCAGAAAGACCTCTGTGACAGTCATATCGACGGGACTCTTTCGGAAAACATCCGCCGTGAAGCACTGGAGAAATTTTCCTATGTATCCCCGATCGGGGCAGCAGGACTCTATTACCACGCAACTGCCGCAGATTTCCAGAAAGAAGGCGAAGCCAGAGAACTTTTTAAGACCATGATAAAAGAAATCGCAGCACTTGCAGAAGCCATGGGAGTTCCTTTCCAGAAAGATATGGCAGAAGTAAATTTAAAAATCCTTTCCAACCTCGCACCGGAAGCAACCACTTCCATGCAGCGGGATATCATGGCAGGAAAACAGTCCGAAATTGACGGATTAGTTTACGAAGTAGTAAGAATGGGAGAAGAATATCACGTTCCGGTACCCGCATATGAGAAAGTGGCAGAAAAACTCAGAGCCCTGTAGCGAAGCGGATTGCGAATATCCGCTTGACCACCGAAACAACATGAAAAAGGGATGCGAATTACTCGCATCCCTTTCGTACTCATTTGGACAATAAAATTATAATTTAATTATAATTAACTTTAATTCAGCAATTATAATTATAACTGAGGACCAGCTGCAACAAGTGCTTTACCAGCAGCGTTTCCTTCGTATTTAGCAAAGTTCTTGATGAATCTTCCGGCAAGATCTTTTGCTTTTTCTTCCCATTCAGAAGCGTCAGCATATGTGTCACGAGGATCAAGGATACCTGTGTCTACGCCGTTAAGCTCTGTTGGAACTTCGAAATCGAAGAATGGGATCTTCTTAGTAGGAGCGTTGAGGATATCTCCGTTAAGGATTGCATCGATGATACCACGAGTATCTTTGATGGAGATACGTTTTCCAGTTCCGTTCC
>ENA-ORUG01002795-ORUG01002795.1-human-gut-metagenome-genome-assembly--contig:-NODE-2795-length-11629-cov-63.840418_pt1 | contig 11629 bp, 7 predicted proteins | sample MGYA00242079_ERZ509207 | MGnify/ENA primary metagenome ERZ509207 (study PRJEB26280, sample SAMEA2338780) | human gut metagenome | biome: human gut; feature: human-associated habitat; material: faeces...
TGTCGCTTTGCAAGCAAAATCCCACTAAACCCTATAGGTTGCGGATTTGAGGTTAACTAGAGGCAAGAGCACCATGGAGCTTCAGCTCTTGGATGCCGAAGGCAATATCATCAAGTTCTGGACTGTTTCTATCCCATCTACAGATGTAAATAGTGATGAAACAAAGGGTGTTACAGACGAAAACGCTTCTATCTTCAACGTGGTTCGTAACCACATGTACAACTTGGGTGTGAAGACTTCAAATGGCACAACTGATCCAGATCCAAGTAATCCAACTCCAGATCCAAATAAACCAGATCCAGATAAACCAGATCCAGATACTGACCAGCCAGAAGACTTGACCAAATCTCAGAACCTCATCTTGAAGGTGAACGACAACTGGGAGGCTATCCACAAATTGGTGCTGGGTGATTAATCTTACTACGTGCTCATAATATAGGCAGTATTAAGAAAATATATCCAAGGGATGCGAAGAGCCAGCTATAGGCTCCCGCATCCCTTATTATCCCAACATCAAATATATTATTTATCATTCATTTTATACTCAATTCCCATTCAAATCGAATAGGCGAACATTGAAATCGAATAGACGAATATGATGAGAAAATCTATAAAAAACAATTTAAATATAATCCTCGCAGCCAGTCTCCTAATGAGCTGCAGCGCAAGCAATGATGCGCCTGATACCCTCGCCGACGGCTCGCATGCCGTGAAGTTGAACATGAGAGTGGGTGTAAGCGCAGGTGTTGTTACCGGCTCACGAGAACTTGATACGTGGGATGGAGCACAGCAGGTGAATGATATGAGAATCTACGTCTTCAGATGTCCCGAAGACAAGAAGGGCACCCCCGAAGAAGCATATACCTATTGCATCCCTATTGAACCGGAAGCAGCCAAGAATGGTTACTATTCCGTTGACGCATTCAACAATAGAGAACCCTACTATTCTGCCGAGCACCAGAACATGCCCGAGCAGCATCTATACACCATCGAACCCTATCTGGAGAACGGCTACTACTACCAGTTTCTAGCCATAGGCAGAGATGACAAATACGCAACGACGAAAGTACTTACAGAACCAAATTTCATTGAAAACGAAACGAAACTGGAGGACGCAAGAATCGCCCTCACCGAGCAGGCAAAAAACAGCGCCAAACTCGGTATCCTCAATACCACAGAGCTGTTTAGCGGCATTCTGAAAGACGAGAAAACCCAAGAGGATGCCCCCGTGCTCGTAACGGAAGATACAAAATACTTCCAGCGCACGCTGACCGCCAGCCGTAACGTGGCTGGTCTGATGATTTACGTAGAAAACATCCCGGCACAGGTGGAGTCGAATGCAGCAGACGACGTGAGCCCCGTTACCTTCAAGCCCACCTCTTTATCCGTTGTAGCCACCGGCATCAGCACCGAAACGCTGATAAGGCAGAAGCAGGCACCAGCAGATGCTGAACCGTTGACTTATCAGACGTTGGGCACCATCGACCTCACCCCCTCAAACGGATGGACCGTAGATGCTACAGAGAACATATTCAAGCGAGCTGAAGACTCCCAGAAAGGATGGAAGGCAAACAGCTACATGATGAGCAACTTCATGATGCCTACACCAGAGGAAAAAATGCAGAAAAGCAAGAACTCGGCAGAGAACGAGACCACCTTCTATCTGCATTACACGGATGGCAAGCACCACAGGTACGACAACATCAGGAAGTCAACAACTACTGGCAACAAGTTCAAGTTCCCTATCGAGGCAAACCACCTGTATTGCCTGGGAGCCAAGAGCAAGACTGTGAACCAGCCATACGACCTGAAGGAGTATTACGAGCCGGTGATGACCGACGTGAAGATTGAGATAGAACCAGCCTTCGAAAAAAAACATGTATTTGAAACAGAATAAACGTTACAAAACAGCATAAAAACGAAAATAGAATATGCAGAAATCAAGATTTAGCATCTATAAGATAAGCTCCATCAAGATGAACACCATCAGGATGAACGCCATCAGGACAGGCATGGTGGTAGGGGTTTGCTTCCTCCTCGCACTAGCCGCAGGATGCAGCAGCGATGCCGATCTGCCACCTTATCCAGATGGCAGCAATGGAGATGCTGGCATGAATCAGCCTTCTGAAAAGGACGACGAGATTACGACAGTTCCCTTCACCATCACCCTGGGCGGATTAAGCAGCAGCGATGGCAATGCAGGGCAGGGGGGCGGAAACACCCGTGTAGCCCCTCCTGGTGCAGGATCCTCTTCCTCGTCGGGCACAATAGGCGAGGACGACGGATATACCGAGACCGACAATGTCAATGCCGTAAGGCTGATAGCTTTTCGCCGAAGAGTTCAGAACAATGGAGAAAATTCTGCAACCTATGATGCCGCAGTCAACGATATCCAGGGCTTCGAGTACGACCCTACCAACGACAGGGTGATTAACGGAAAGCCCACGTTAGAATACGGCAAGAAAGACGATTATCTTTCGGGAAACCCCCACAGGCACTATGTGGTAAAGGGCACCTTCGGCATCAGCAGGGGCTACGAATATCGCATCATTGCCCTCGCTTACGATAGCCAGGAGAAATCGCCCTATCCGCAGTATCAGGCAAACCAAGTGATTACCAATGATATGCTCAATATCAAGAGGGGCACTACATTTCAGGAGTTCAAGGCCACGTTTGCGAGTTACCTGGTCGATGATGGCAAAACCGACACCCCCAACAACTGGCTTGGCTATCTAAAAAAAAGATATATAGGTATCATATCAAAACTGTATAATGTAAAGTGCTTGAGCCGCCAGCTCATCACGGTGCCGCAGCTCTTCTATGGCACCCTCTACCAGCAGGGAGATGCCACCCAAAATCCAATCATCTCTTCTGCTGATTACCAGAAGGAAAATCTGGAAAACAACACCCCTACGCCGCTTGTAGGAACACTCTATAGAGGCATGGCAGAAGTGGAGGTTCATATCACTTCTGCCGCCCATTACAGCAAAAAAGTGCAGACGCAATGGTATTGCCTACTTGCCGACAACGTGTTTACCCAGATGCCTCTTACCAGCTACGACGGTTTTAAGCAGGGTAGTGAACCTATCAAAAAATATTCAACAGAGGGAGACACCTATACAGCCATCGCCTATGCCCCCTTCCCAGGTGAAGGCAAGGAAGTGGTGCTCAAGGCATTTGTGCTGCCAGGCAAGACCCATCTTGCCGTGAGAATTGGCTTCGATGACAGTTTTAACAGTCCTTACGCCCTCAACTCTCGGGTGAAGGCGAAGGATATGATGTCTTCTGAAGCAGCCACGGGCGTCATCGTGGTGGATGGAGTCAGCAACCTCTTCTATCTGAGACGAAACCATAAATATGTCTTCACATACGCTGATCAAACGACACTTACAGACGACAAAAAACGTCTGCTCGAATAAGATCAAGAGAATTATCAAGACGTTATGCTATGTTTTAAAATCAAACAGACAATGAAACAGCATTTTATATTCAAATCATTCATATTATTTGTGTTAACATTCCTGATGGTTGTGCCCGCCTCTATCCAGGCGGCACAACCCAAGGATGACAACACCAGTCCCTATTTCGAGAGTGCTGCCGTTAGAGACTCGTTCAAGAACTGCAAGAAACCTATCTGGACCAACAACTGGGATGATCTGCCAACCGACACGCAGCAGAAACATTTTGTGGAGTTCAACAATGATCCCAAATATGGCAACATGACATTCCGTGAACTGCGCAACCGCCGTGCCCTTACGGGCGAATCGTGCACCATTAACAAATTGATTGGTGTGGTAGGCGTAGGCAGCTGGACCAAGAATCTGGGTGCCCTTACCGACGATTCACTCGACAACTATGCCGAGATAAAATCCATAGTTAAGGTGGGCGTAACCGTAAACCCTATCGTGAGTGTCAGAGACATGGATAATTATTACAGCAAGGGCACTGTGGCAGGATATGCAGTTGTGGCAGGTTCGGGTAGCAGCTTGCTTACTCTTGATGTCATCAAGACTTACTCTATCGGTTTCTATCGTGATGGCGTATTGCAGGGTGTGAAGGCGGTAAGGGAAGGTCAGGATGGTTCGGGGGTTACCCTGAAACTGCTTCAGATTCCTGGAACCGACAATGTCAGTATCATGCTTACAGCTCAGAGTGATTGGCTCTTCGATGAAATCACTCTCGACTGCTCGGGCGGTGTTCAGGCTGATGTTGCCAACCTGATGGAAATAAGGTATGCCTTCGTGGGAGAGCCTACTGAGTTTACGATTACCAATGGAGGTATAAAGAATTTCAACAACTATAGTCAGGGTAAGACCGATATAGCACTCAGCAAGATGCAGGGATGGAACCCGGCAATCTTATTTCCTTTGCCGTTCATACCATCGGAAGTAAACAAGATGACCAATGACGATTTGGACGACTATGCCATCATCACCCCGATTCTGGACGTAGCCTACCAGGGCGGTGCCAAGTTCATGATGAAGAATAATAAAAATCCCAATGCTGAAGCTTTCGAGGCAGGTATGGAGACAGGCTTTAAATATAAAGCGTTAGATGTGCTGAATCTGACGGTTGGACCGTGGATAGAATTGATACTTTTCGACCATAATGGAAAACAGGTCCAGAAAGAAACCATTTCGGCTCAGATTCTCAATCTCTCGTTGGGTAAGTTAGCTGACGGTACTGTAAGCGTCAAGGCAAAGGTCCCTTTCTCGGGTTGTGAAATCAGGTTCCTTACTGTGCTTGGTTTAAAAGTTGTGGGTGGTATGGGTATTCACTATGGATTTGTGAAGCTGCCGCCGGATGTATCCCACCGGTGCCAGATCAATCCTACCATCAGCAGCAACATCTGCGGGTCGCAGACTTCGTTTACTCTCCGTTCTAATCCGAAAGTAAGCGTAACATGGAGTCTGGTGAATGCATGGGATTTGAAAAATAACGATATTCTTGCCATCACACCAGTAAAGGTTACCTCTGATGGTCAAGTTACCAATCTGGAACCTGGTAAATATACCTTCAGGGCCACGGCTCAGGACGGATGTTATGATGAAACCACCATTACCGTAGGTGGTTTTAATGATGGAAATACAACTTGCGGCAAACCACTTGTCAACAAACTGGGTGAAGATTTCTACGAGGTATCGCCTAAGATTCACGAAACATCCGGCTCGTTGCTTTCTATCTCTGATCTCAAGGATAGAGACAATATTATCAAGGGTGAATATGATAAATATGCCGAATATATAGGTGGCTTGAGTCTTGCCGATAACCTCTGCATCATCGGAATTCACCGTAAGGATGGTCAACTGATATACGATGCTACCGACCGACACGAAGGTGAATCAGAGGCGGATGCCGTCAAGAGAGCTCAACCTAAGCGCATTGGTTTTGTGGTAGAGGCTGATGCTACAGTAATCAATTTGCATGCCCTGCAATTCCTGCAGATACGCTGCTATAACCAAGGCAAGGAAGTATATCGCCATCTGATAGATGAGAACAATGCGATTGGTGCAGATATCGGAGGTTCAGACAAGCTGCAAAAGATAAGATATTCTATCGAAGTTCCAGCCTACGACAGCAAAGGCAAACAGATTCAGATGGATGAGTTCCAACTCTGGAATTCGGGTGTACTCAATCTGGGCGGTTCTAAACTCCGTATCTACTATGCCTTTATCGAGGAGGCTGCCGATGACTGTTCTTCGCCACTTGCATGTAGCAGTATGGTGATGTCGCATAATCATTCACATACTACCATCAATGCTAATGAAACCAAATTTGGCGGAGCGGTGAGTGTGGCTACTGTAGATGATAACTTAGGTTATCTGGTGGATGATGACTTGAATACCTATATGGCGGTTGCCAATACGGTAAGTCTGGGAGTTGGTCAAACATTCGCCGTAAAGATGGGTAGAACACTCGACTATCATCATCAGTTGGGAATTGTCATTGACAACAAGACTTTCCTGGCAGCCGTAAACGTAGGAGACTGGCTAACGGTAGAAACCTTCAAAGACGGTAATTCTACGGGAGATAAATTTACCGACTGGAAGGTGATTTCCGCTAATGTAGCGGGTTATGGCGATAAGAATATCCTCTTCCTTCAGCCAAAGAAAGCGTATGACGAGGTGCGATTTACTTTAGGCAAAATTGTAGGCGCATTGGATGTGCAGAAATTCTACGGACTCGTGACGCGTGGTGATGTTGATAATGATGGTATTCCTGACTGTAAGGACGACCAGTCGTGCGTAGATGGTGTAGACGATATCGTTGTCAACAATGTATGCGTAGGAGATACGATTGTCGTAACTGCTACCGGATTGACCGGAGTAGATTATCATCTTTACTTCGGTGATAAGAATGCGGGAGAGAATGGCATTGTGTCTCTGCATTCTACATCAGACACCAAGAACAATATAAAATGTTCTTATATCACCAAGAAGCCGGGCGAATATCAGCTCACCTTCTTCGACGGCAGCTGGACGCCACTCTCTTCAGTAGTATATCAGGTTCATCCATTACAGACCCGATGGCTTCCGAGTGCATCTACCAATGAATGGAACAAGTGGGACAACTGGAGCGACGGTTCGCCTTACTGCTGCACCAACGCCATCATCTCGTCGGATGCCGATAACTTCCCAATGCTGGGCACGCCAGTGAAGCCAGCCGACTACTGCTGCAAGGACATCTTCTTCGAACCCCGTTCGGCGGTGGATAACGTGCCATCACTCAACTATCGCAAGGCATGGGTAGAACTGGAGCAGAAGCCGAACCATTACTATCTGCTGAGTGCACCGCTCAAGCAGATGTACACGGGCGATATGTTCATGCCTGCCGACACCACGAAGGCGAAATACTTCGAGGATCTGAACGAAGAAAACTGGAAGGAACAGCGCTTCAACCCGAGCATCTACCAGCGCCTCTGGGCGGCTGCATATCCGGGTAAGATTTATTCGCTAGACAGCAAGGGAAATCCGGTTTTGAATGATGAAACGCTTGCCGTGAACGAGGCCACCTGGTCGCACAACTTCAATGCCGTGGCTAAGCCTTACGGCATGGGTGAAGGCTTCTCTATGTGGATAGACAACGGCAATCTGCCGGCTACCAATAAGTTCAGTATCCGCCTGCCTAAGGCGCATAAAGAATATAGTTACTTCGTGGATTACGATCAGGAGAAAGTGGCTAGTGAAACAGTGACGAAAGATGCAAATAAGATAAACCGCTTCATCTACGAACCGGATTCTCCGCAGGAGGGCGACTTGACGATGGAATATAAGTATCTGTCGGAAGGAAAGGAAGTGACGGAGAACCGCACGGTGTTCGTTGGGCAGAGCGAGTATCAGATTACGCTGAAATCGGATATTCCTACGCAGACCTTCGTGCTGGGCAACCCATTCATGAGCCGACTGAATATCAAGAAGTTCCTGGAGGTGAATGAGAACGTGAGCAGTGTGAAGGTGGAAGTAGAGAATGAATCAGGAGATATGGAAGAGCAAACTGTAAGCAACGTCGCTTCTACGGGCAACGCCACCACCATCGCCCCAATGCAGGCATTCTATGTTACCACAAAAGATGCGGCGAGTACGCAAATCACCCTGCTGCTCACCCCAGAAATGATTGGTGGAAGCAAGAAGGCTACTGAGGAAAGTAAACCTGCTGAAGCCAAGGGTCTGAAAGTGTGTGTGGAAAGCCTGAAGACGCGAAGCAAATCAGCAGCTATGCTGGTGATGGAGAATTCAGAAACTGCTTATGATGTTTCTGACGGTTCTTCTTTCAAGAACTCTGTATGGGTTCCAACTCTTCTGGACAGTGAAGTGAAGTCACCTTTGAAGGTATTTGGTATTCAGCAGAGTCAGGCTTACGATATCCTTCCGATGACTGGTGCTACATCTTTAGGAATCTATCTGTCGCAAAAGGATAGCATCCGTATCGAGGTAAAACCTATTCAGGGTGTTGATATGAGCGGATATGTTCTCCATGATATGCTTTCGGGTGCCGATTATTCACTCGATTCTCCTCTCATTATTGCGGATGCCGAGACCTCGTTAGGCAGATTTGTTATCAGAAGCCGTTATGGAAGTACAGATGTGACATCTGTCGATACTGATCAGCGCATCAGTATTGTTCAGGAAGGTTCTTCTGTCCTCGTGCAATCTGCCTGCGGTCTGCTCAAGAGTGTTAAGGTCATAGACCTGAATGGCAGAATCATCAGCAGGGTACAGGGAAATGGTTCAAGGTGTTTAAAGGCGAGCATAGCCACAGGCATTCAAATCATACACATAGAATTGACAGATGGTAGCAGTAAGGACTATAAGATGATTTTCTAAGTAAGGCTGTACTGTGGTACAGCTAATATCTCTCTGTCACACAAATTAAATCCCCCAGCCCGCAGTTTGCAGGTTGGGGGATGATTCTTTCTGTTCCCATTCCTATACCAACCGATAAGAATGGTACCTTCAAGAAGACACCATCTTGGCGGGAGGAGTCAGCTTTCGTCCGGCTCCCCCAGATACTCAAAGATTACAGCTACCTGTCGGGGCGAAAAATATTGGCAGCCAACCAGGTATCCCTGCTTCTTCAACTCATCCCATAAAGGAATGCAACGCTTGATCCAATCCATCAGATGGCGGCGAGCTGTCGCCTTGCTGGTGGCTTCCGGAAAAAAGAGCAAGCCCAATTCCGTCTTGCTATACATACGATTCGATATCTTCATAAGTAAACTTCATCTACGCATGATGATCCTTGAAAAAGCCATCCAAGGCCTTGGCTACATAGGCACCGGTTCTGATCTTTTTATGCTCCACTTCACATTTGTGCAGGTAATAATCCTTGCGGATAAACCAGTCGTTCAGCTCGCCTAGCAGGTCGATAGAAAGTCGGTTGCTCAGCTTGACAGCACAGCTTTCTTCTACTTTGTAGCTGAGTATCAGTCTTATTTTCAGTTTGATGCGGGCTACTACCAACTCTTCTGGAATCTTGCCGCCACCCGTTGTGTCTCCAGTGCTTCTGCGGTCGTGAAGCGTAAAGGTGATGTGATCCGGCATGTGGTGATGCTTCTTTTCTCCCTCTTCACGGAAGAAGGCTTGGTAGGTGAGATAGAAGTCGATGATGTGGTGATTGTAGAGGCGCTTCAGGTCTTTGCAGGCAAAGCGGATCGTCTTACGTTCCAGTTCCGACCACGAAGCATAGTAGTCTTTTCTGCCATGCATCAGCGCCATCAGGTTTTCAGGCTTGATCATAGTGTAGCCTTTCATCGCCCAGCAGTTGGAAAGGAGATAGAGCTTGATGCTCGATGCACTTTTGCACTTCTGAACTACATTCAGATCAATCTTGCTGGCACCCTTGCTGAAGCTGTAGAAGAATCGGAGCTGATTGTTGCCGAAGATGAACTTCGCCATCCATCTGCCCTGACGGTTCTTATATACCTCGCTCTCAAACAGGCAGTCGAAGAGGCGATAACCCGTCTGATTGCCCACCTTGAAAGGCAGTTCGATAGGTTTTCTCGGCATCTGGGTAATCACCTGTCGCAACTGGGCGCAGTGCTTGCCTCCGGTGATGTCCAGCTCGGAGAGCTTCATCTCCACAATGGTGTGACCTGCAGCCAGTTGCTCAGAAGTGAAATAGAATCCGTTGTGGCTCACACGCTTTGGGATGACGTAGTTGACAATCACCTTCTGTGCATGCTTGATGAGCTGCAACATAACTTTTAGTTCCACAATGGAATAATCATTGTGGGAAAGCCCTTGCACTCCTAAGAGTGTGATGATGTCCTTTTCTGCTGGTGCAGAAGGGAAAGGTTCGGCCGATAGGGTCGAGTCTGGTTTGAACTTAATACTCATTACTATCTTTACTTTAAGATTGTTAGCGACCTGTCCAGAACTGTGGGCGAATCGTAGTTGTTTATTATTAAAGACGGCAAGGAGTCAAAGTGGGCAAATAATACTGACTGAAGAAAACATTGACCTTAATAATAAGGGAATTGGCGCGCTTCCTCAACTTTATCCAAATTTGCCTACTTCTCTTCCATGCCGTTATTTCTGAATCGAAACAACAGGCATAGAATGCCCGGTAAGCATTTCAATTTGGATTCTCTAAAAAGGGGGCCAACCCTTTGTACTTAGAGTGTATTATTGAAGTTACTTACAAAAAGCTTTTCCAATACATTGTATCGGGATGAGAAACACGTTCTCTGAGCTTTACGAATGCAAAATTACAACTTTTTTCTGAAACGAACAAATTTTTTCTCAAAAAAAAGCAGAAAAATAATCCTCCTCACGCATTACGTATGATGTAGATAGATATAAAACGTATTCATTTCCCCTATATATGTATAATGTATAAGGAGAAAATTTCGCGTAACTTTTTGAATTGCAGAATGTTGTAATGCTAGATGTTGCTTTGGTAGTGGCTGGAATTCTTCCGTTATTCTGTAATTAGCCCTGAGGGTATTCCAAACTTGCTCTGATAGTGGTATTATTTTGCGGATTTGCCCTGATTGTGATAAGCTCTCTTTTCAGATGTCCATCGTTTTTATCAGTGATGACAGTCGCTCCTATCAGCGATAGCCCTCGTTCCTATCAGCGGTGGCTGCCGCTCCTATCAGCGATACCCATCATTCCTATCAGCGTGGTCTGTCGCTCCTATGAGCGATACTCATCTTTCCTATGAACGACTCTCTTCTTTCCTACGAGCGATTGGCGTGCCTGATAAAAGAGTGCAAAAGTGAACATAAGAAGGCGAAAGAGTGCAGAAGACGACGGAAGCGGACGAAAGTGTGCAGATGCCACCTCGCCGGTTTCGTAACTTTGCCATTGCATTCGGGAAGAGTCCGATGCACGAACATTCTATCACAATTTAAATTTTTAGTATTATGTCAGTTAGTTACAGTTTGGTAAAGTACGTTCCTAAGTTTGGAAAGAATGCAGGTAATGGTAAGTTTTATGCCCGTGCCCAGGTGAACGAGAAGACTTCGCTCAAGAAGTTCTCTAAGATGATTGCGATGCAGACCACGGTTACCTACGCAGATGTCACCGCAGTATTGGTAAGTGCGGTAGAGAATCTGATACTGGAGCTTCAGCGTGGTAACCAGGTGGAGTTTGGCGACTTGGGCAAGTTCCGTCTGCAGATTGTCAGTGACGGTGCTGACAGTGCCGCTGATTTCAAGAGCGACATTCATATCAAGGGTGTCAACGTCCAGTATGCTCCAGGTCCGGAACTCTATTCTGTATTCCAGAATATGGAGTTTGTACAGGTAGCATCCCGTGCAGTACAGCGTGCCGCATTGAAGGCTGAGAAGGAGGGTGCCAAGACGATTGACATTGAGGAGGTGAAGAAGGCTGCCAGCAAGAAGCAGAATACTTCTGGAGACAGTTCTGCAGGTGGCGATTCTTCTACCGACGGCGAGCATACCTCTGGTGGCAGTACAACGGGTGGCAGTACAACGGGTGGCAGTACAACGGGTGGCAGTACAACGGGCGGCAGTACTGATGGTGAAGGCTCTGATGGTGACAATGTAAGTTTGTAGAACCATTGCATCATGGCATCATGGTAAGTATCATTTAATTTTATTCATTTAAATCTCCTTAATTCCGCAACACTATAGTTTAACATTATTTATAAGTGCCAGAGCAAC
>ENA-ORUG01002796-ORUG01002796.1-human-gut-metagenome-genome-assembly--contig:-NODE-2796-length-11625-cov-22.038807_pt1 | contig 11625 bp, 8 predicted proteins | sample MGYA00242079_ERZ509207 | MGnify/ENA primary metagenome ERZ509207 (study PRJEB26280, sample SAMEA2338780) | human gut metagenome | biome: human gut; feature: human-associated habitat; material: faeces...
GCGAGGTGCTGGCCGTGGTGCGCAGCGGGCTGTATCTGGACTTCCGCTTTTTGGATATGGCCCTCTCGGCCCTCACGCCTGCCCCGGATGAGCGCTGCCGGGTGCTGGCCACCGACGGTCAGACGCTGTACTACCAGCCCGCCCGGCTGCTGCAGCTTTACCAGCAGAACCCGAAGTATCTCAACCGGTTGTATTTGCATGTGGTATTCCACTGTGTATTTCGCCATCTGTGGCTCAAAGGCCGCAGGGAGCCGCAGCTGTGGAGCCTGGCCTGTGACATCGCGGTGGAAAACGTGATCGACAGTTTGAACCGTGCCAGTGTCAAGCGGCCCCTGACCTATGTGCGGCAGAATGCGTATCAGCAGATCACCGCCGAAGAAAAGGTAGTGGCGGCGGCCCCAGTGTACCGCTGGCTCACCCGCCAGACGCCCGGCGTGCTGCGCCAGCTGGAACGGGAATTCGTGGCCGATGACCACCGCCTGTGGCCGAAGGATGCTCCGGAGCAGCCCCAGCAGATGCCCACCCCGCTGCCCCAAAAGACCTGGCAGAAGATCGGGGAACGGATGCAGACCGAGCTGGACCTGCGGGACAAAGAAGCCGGGGAAGGGGCCGACGCCCTGAAACAGCAGGTGAAGGCCGCCAACCGCAGCCGCCGCAGCTACAAGGATTTTCTGCGCCGGTTCTGTGTCATGCGGGAGGAAGTCAAGCTGGACCCGGACGAGTTCGACCTGAACTTCTACACCTACGGCCTGTCGGTGTACGGCAACCTGCCCCTCATCGAGCCGCTGGAAACGCGGGAAAGCAAAAAGATCGAGGAACTGGCCCTGGTCATCGACACCAGCTATTCCACCTCCGGTGCGCTGGTGCGGGCCTTTCTGGCCGAGACCTACACCCTGCTGAAGGGGCAGGAGAACTTTTTCCACCGCATGAACCTGCACCTGATCCAGGCTGACAATGCCATCCGGCAGGACCTGCTCATCCGAAACGAGGACGAGCTGATCCACGCCATGAACCACTTTGAGCTGCGGGGCGGCGGCGGCACCGACTTCCGGCCCGCCTTTGCCTATGTGGACCGGCTCTGCGCCGAGAAAAAGTTCTCGAACCTGCGGGGACTGCTCTACTTTACCGACGGCATGGGCACCTACCCGGCAAAGCGCCCGGCCTACGACACGGCCTTCCTGTTTTTAGGAGAGCGGTTCGACGACGCCAATGTGCCGCCCTGGGCTATGAAAGTGGTGCTGGACGAAGAAGAATTTACCGGTGCGGCGGCCCGCCCGGCCAGCGCTCTTGCCGACGCGCTGGCCGAAGAGGACGACCTGTACCGTGACCTGAACAACTCCTGAAACGAGGGGGAAGCTGTTATGAACATCAAACGCGCCAAAGAAGAAATCGAGCATACCGTAAAAGCCTACCTTGCCAAGGATGCCCTGGGCGAATACGCCATTCCGGCCATCCGGCAGCGCCCCATCCTGCTGATGGGGCCTCCGGGCATCGGTAAGACCCAGGTGATGGAGCAGGTGGCCCGGGAGTGCGGGGTGGCACTGGTGGCCTATACCATCACCCACCACACCCGCCAGAGCGCCGTGGGCCTGCCCTTTATCCGGCAGCGCCACTACGGCGACAAGGACGTCTCGGTGACCGAGTACACCATGAGCGAGATCATCGCCAGCATCTACGCCAAAATGGAGGCCACCGGCCTTTCGGAGGGCATCCTGTTCATCGACGAGATCAACTGTGTGTCCGAGACGCTGGCTCCCACCATGCTGCAGTTTTTGCAGTGCAAGACCTTCGGCAACCAGGCTGTGCCTGCGGGCTGGGTCATCGTGGCGGCAGGCAACCCGCCGGAGTACAACAAATCCGTCCGGGACTTTGACATCGTCACCCTCGACCGTGTGCGCCGCATGGACATTGAGCCCGACCTGCCGGTGTGGAAGGACTACGCCCGGGCAGCCCACATCCACAGCGCCATCCTGAGCTATCTGGAATTGCACCCTCAGAACTTCTACCAGATCAACGCCGACGTGGACGGCACCCAGTTCGTCACCGCCCGCGGCTGGGAGGACCTGTCTAATCTGCTGGATACCTACGAGCAGTTGGGCCTGCAGGCCGATGAGGACCTCATCAAGGAATACATCCAGCACCCGAAGATCGCTGAGGACTTCTCGGCCTATCTGGACCTTTACTATAAGTACCGCGATGACTACGGCGTGGAGGAGATCCTGGCCGGGCAGGCAAAGCCCGCCGTGTTCGCACGGCTGCTGCAGGCCCCGTTTGACGAGCGCCTCAGCCTGGTCAGCCTGATTTTGGCCGGCCTGAACACCCGCTTCAACGCGTCCCGGCAGGCGGATGCGGTGGCCGATGCCTGCTACGCCTTCCTGCGGGAGACGAAAAAGGCCCTTGCCACCCTGCCGGACGATCTGCCGGATGGCTCTGCAGAGCTGTTCAGCCAGCAGATCGCAGACTACGATGCCGAGACCCAGCGCCAGCGGGAGGCCGGTCTGCTGAGCCGCGACGGGCTGAACACTCGCCTGCAGGTGCAGGCCGTGCTGCGCCGGTGGGAAGGCGAACTGCGCCGCGCCAACGCCGCCGGGACCCAGGAGGCCTTTGAGCTGCTGCGTGGGCAGTTCCAGACGCTGGCTGATGACCGCGAAAAAGCTCAGCAGACCGCCAGCGCGGCGCTGGAAGCAGCCTTTGACTTTATGGAGCAGGCTTTTGCCGAGAGCCAGGAAATGGTGGTGTTCGTCACCGAGCTCACCGTGAACCCGGTGTCCCATGCTTTCCTCACCGAGAACGGCTGCGAGCGCTATTTCCAGTACAACAAGGATCTGCTGCTGGACCACCGCAAAGCTGCCCTGCAGCAGGAACTGGCCGCTGAGCAGCGCCGCCACGGGGGCGTGTGAGCCATGTGGGAAAATGTCCGGTTCAGCATGAACAGCACCATGCCGTTGTTTTTCGTCATGCTGCTGGGCTATGTGCTGTACCAGAAAAAGTTCCTCAGCGATGCATTCGTGGCCGGGGCCAACAAGTTTGTGTTCTATGTGGCGCTGCCGGTGCAGCTGTTCCGGGACCTGGCCGCCACCGATGTGCGCGCGGCCTTTGACGGGGCCTATGTGCTGTTCTGCTTCGTGGTCACACTGGTCAGCATCCTGGGCATCTGGGCGCTGGCGAAGCTGTTTTTGCCGGACAAGCGCCTTGTGGGCGAGTTCGTGCAGGTGTGCTACCGCTCGTCGGCAGCCATTCTGGGAACAGCCTTTCTGCAGAGCATCTACGGCACGGCGGAGATGTCCAGTATGATGATCCTGGGCAGCGTGCCGCTGTACAACGTGATGGCGGTGGTCATCCTGATGCTGGAAGGCCCGGAGGCGGCCCAGGCAGGCAGCATGACAGCAAAGCTGAAAAAGAGCGTGAAAGGCATCCTGACCAATCCCACATTGCTGGGCATTGCCGCCGGGTTTGCCTGGAGCCTGCTGGGCCTGCCCATGCCCACCATGGCCGGCAAGACCCTCTCCAGCATTGCCAGCCTGACAAGCCCGCTGGCGCTGCTGGCCATCGGGGCCGGGTTCAAGGGCCGCAAGGCGCTGGGCTACCTGCGCCCCACGGCCGTGGCAACTGCCGTCAAGTTGATGGCCCTGCCGGCGCTGTTCCTGCCGGTGGCGGTGCATCTGGGCTTTACGGACGAAAAACTGGTGGCCCTGCTGGTGATGCTGGGCAGCATTGCCACGCCAAGCTGCTATGTTATGGCAAAGCAGATGGGCCACGAGGGCGTGCTTACCGGCAGTGTGTGCGTCACCACCACCCTGTTCAGCGCATTCAGCCTGACTTTCTGGCTGTTTTTGCTGCGGAGCATGGGCTGCATCGCCTGAACGAAACCTGAAAAAGCTGAGCACCAGCCAGACGGCGGATGCTCAGCTTTTTGTTTTTGCGGTATTTTGAGGTCGGCTCAGTCCAGCCACAGCTTCCCTTCGCAGGCCAGCACCTGGTCCAGGATCATGCGAGACACCCGTGCTCCGTACACGATGGCGGGGTGGTCGTTGTACTCAATGATGTCGTGGAAGTCCTTGTTCATCAGCACGATGACATACTCCCCATAGGGCGTGTGCACGATGCCGCCGTCGTTGCGGCAGGCGTTCATGCTGCCGCTTTTGCTGGCCACCCAGAGCAGCTCCGGGGCCCCGGTCTCCTCGCAGTCCAGATAATACTGCGGGAAGTCCTTGGTCAGCATGGTGTTGTAGTGCTGCTGACGCAGGATGGCCAGCATCTCGACGCTGGCGGCTTTGCTCACCAGGGTGCCCCGAGCCATCTGGGCCAGCAGGGAAGCGTAGTCCCGGGGCGTGGTGGTGCCCAGCTGCCGGTACCGGTCAAAGTGCAGGGCGTTGTGCAGTACTGTGTGGGCAAAGCCCAGCTCCCGGGTGCAGGCGTTGATGGTGTCCAGCCCCAGGTAGTCGATGAGCATGTTCGTGGCGATGTTGTCTGAGCAGATGATCATCATGGTGGCAGTGTCCTTCACCTTGAGGCGGGCCCCCACGCCCAGGGCACGCAGCATGCCGCTGCCGTCCACGAACTGGCTGGCCTCGTATTCGATCTCGGCGGAAAGATCTGCCATGCCGCGCTCGGCCTGCAGGTAGAGCGCCGCCAGCAGAAAGGCCTTGATGACCGAGGCTGTCTCAAATTCCTCGTCAGCCCCGCGCTCCACGGTATGGCCCTGCAGGTCGTCCACAAAAACGCTCATCCTGCCCTGATAGGAATACAGTTCGGCGTCGATGCGCTTTTCCAGTGTCATGTTCTTGTCCATTGCGGTACGCTCCCGTCTGTTTTACAGGTTGTGCTCAAAGAAATCCCGGGCATTGCGCCAGAAGATGCGCTCCACCTCATCCTCGGTAAAGCCAGTCCTGCGCAGGGCGTCGGCCAGCAGCGGCATGTCCGCCGCTGTTTCCAGCTGGTGGTGGCCGTCGATGCCGTCAAAGTCGCTGCCCAGGGCCAGCACCCCGATGCCGCCCACCTGCTTGTAGTGGGCCGCGTGCTCTGCGATGCGCTCCACCGTGCTGCGGCAGGCTTCCGGGTGAGCGGGGTCGGTGTCCAGGAAAGCAGCATAGTAGTTCAGCCCCGCGATGCCGCCTTTTTCGGCCAGGGCGCGGATCATCGCATCCGTCAGGTTGCGGGTGTGGGGGCACAGGGCGCGGCAATTGGAGTGGCTGGCCGCAAAGGGGCGGGTGCCGTGTTCCACGATGTCCCAGAAGCCCCGGTCAGAAAGATGGCTCACGTCCACGATCATGTGCAGGCGCTCCATCTCGGCCAGAAAGGCAAAGCCCGTCTCGGTCAGGCCGCGCTGGGTCTGAGCCGCCAGCGGCCCGCCGGGGTTTGCCTGCGGGGCGGCCAGCTCGTTGTCGTGGTTCCAGGTCAGGGTCATCATGCGCACGCCCAGCTCATACATCCGGCGCAGCACGCCCAGGCTGCCCTTGCAGCAGCCGCCCTCCTCCACGGTGAGCAGGCCGCTGATCTTTCCGGCTTCGGCGTTTTTGCGGATGTCGGCCGCCGTGTACACCGGGGCAATGCGGTCCGGGTATTTTGCCATGATCCGCTTGAACACGTCGATCTCTTCCAGTGCAGTCACCAGCGGGTCGGCACCGGGGGCGGGGTCGCCCAGGTTCACAAAGGCAGCCAGACATTGCAGCATATAGTCTCCGGCCTGTAATTTTTCCAGGTCGATATGCAGATCGTTATGGGCAAAGCTGGCCGGGGTGCCGTTCTTTTCGGCGCGGCGCAGCTCGCTGAGGGTATCACAGTGCAGATCCCAAACCTTCATGATGCTTCCTCCTTATGCTTCTTCGCCCAGCAGCTGCAGCAGCTCCTCAGGCTTCATGGACAGGATCGCGCCGTCGGCCGAGCCGGTGACAGTGTCCGCCAGCGACTGCTTGGCCTGCTGCAGCTCCACGATCTTTTCTTCAATGGTGTCCTGTGCAATGAGCTTATACACCTGCACAGGGTTCTTCTGACCGATGCGGTAGGCGCGGTCGGTGGCCTGATTCTGGGCCGCCACGTTCCACCACGGGTCGTAGTGGATGACGATGTCGGCCGCGGTCAGGTTCAGGCCGGTGCCGCCGGCCCGCAGCGAGATCAGGAATACGCTGGCTTCCCCGGCATTGAAGCGGCGCACCAGCTCGGCACGCACCGGCTTGGGGGTGGAGCCCTGCAGGGTGAAGTGGCTCACCCCGGCCTCGTCCAGCCGCTGAGCCAGCAAGTCCAGCATGGAGGTGAACTGACTGAACAGCAGGATGCGGTGGCCGCCCTCCACGGCGGCGGTGACCAGCTCCATGCAGGCGTCCAGCTTGGCGCTGCCGCCGGACCAGTTGTCAGCCACAAGGCGGGGGTCGCAGCAGATCTGCCGCAGCCGCATGAGCACCGCAAACACCGCCATTTTGTCCTCGGGCTTGGCGGCGCGCAGCTTCTCGCGGGCGTCCACCACGGCGGCAAGGTACAGCTTGCGCTGTTCGGTGTCCAGCTCGATGCGGTGGACATTTTCGGTCTTGGGCGGCAGCTCCCGCAGCACATCCGCCTTCATGCGGCGCAGGATGAACGGCCCGGTGAGCTGATTCAGCCGCCGCACGGCGTTGGCATCTTCCTCCTGCACGATGGGCTTTTCAAACCGGGCACAGAAGTTCTTGTACGGCGGCAGATAGCCTGGCATGAGGAAGGAGAAGATGCTCCACAGCTCGCCCAGCCGGTTCTCCACCGGGGTGCCGGTCAGGGCAAAGCGTACCTGACTGCGGACCTGGCACACGGCCTTGTATTTCTGGGTGGTATGGTTCTTGATGGCCTGCGCTTCGTCCAGGATGCAGGCATAGAAGGGCTGTTCGGCGTAGCGGTCCTCATCGCGGCGCAGCAGGTCGTAGCTGGTCACCACAAGATCGGCCTCTGCCCACCGGCGGGCCAGCACAGCGCGGTGGGCGGCGTCGCCGTCCATCGCCACACAGGTGAGCTGCGGGGTGAACTTTTTGCACTCTTCCTCCCAGTTCAGCACCAGTGACGCCGGGCACACGATGAGGCTGGGCAGGGGCTGCCCGCCCTCCTTGAGGGCCAGCAGGTAGCTCAGCACCTGCAGGGTCTTACCCAGGCCCATATCGTCGGCCAGGATGCCGCCCATGCCGTAGCCGTCCAGCGTGCGCAGCCAGCGGTAACCGTCCCGCTGATACTTGCGCAGCACGCTGTGCAGGGACTGGGGCGGGGTATACTCGCTGTCCTTCACGGCATGGAAGCTGCGGCTGATGCGGCGGAATGCGTCGTCGCGGCTGAAGCGCAGGCCGTTCTGGCCCGAAAGTGCCCAGTCCAGCGTGGGGGCACGGTAAAGCGGCAGTTCCGTATGTCCATCTTTGAGCTTTGCGCCGGACAGCTCCAGCGTTTCGTTCAGCTCGTCCAGCCCTTCCAGATTGTCGTCCAGCCGCAGCAGGCGGCCGTCGCGCAGGCGGTGGTAGCGTTTTTTCTGGTGCAGGGACTGCAGCAGCTCCCGCAGCTCTGCGGTCGGGAACTCGCCGGTGTCCACCTCCAGGTCCAGTACGCTGCCGTGCACCGACACGCCCACCGAAATTTTGGGCGGGGCGGCCTGCAGATTGCGAAAGGCGTCGCTCAGGTACACTTCACCTTCGTCCATCAGGGCGGGCACGCCCTCTTCCAGCAGGCGGTACAGCGGCTCTTCGTCGGTGACCATGTACTGTCCCGGCTCGGTGGGGTCCGGCTCCAGCCAAGTGGCCAGCAGCCGGTCGGCCCGGCGCTCGGCGCGGGTGTCCCGCAGCAGGCCCGCCGGGGCCGGGCCGGAGGGGGTGATCCGGTCCTCTCCGTACAGGAATTCGGCGTGGGCGGTCACGGTCATACCACGGTCGCGGGGCGCATCCAGATAGAACTGCACCACGGGTTCCAGCGGGATCTGGTTCAGCAGCAGGCGTTCCGGGTCCACGATGGTCAGCTTGCTGCCCAGCTCCGGCAGCACATAGCTGCAGAATTCGGTGGCGTCGGCACTGGTGAAAAACAGGCTTTTGCCGCACAGCGCCTGCAAAGCCGGAAGGATGCGGGCACTGGAAGCCCGCTGCAGCCGCCACAGGGTATCGGCGCTGTAAAGATAATCGTAGTCCAGCCCGCGCACGGTGTTCAGGGCCGGAAGGGTGTCGATCTGCACACCGCCCCGGCGGCGCTGCACCGTCATGGTGATGACGGGCAGGCCCTCCTGCAGGGCGTAGCCGCCCAGCGTGCCGGTGGGCGCATACAGCTGCACCAGCGCGTCAAAGATCTCACCGGTCAGCGGCAGACCGCCTGCCGGGGCATCCGACGCCGCATAGCTGTAGCTGCGCACCACGTTGGTCTCCATGCTCTGCTTGGCGTTCACCTGCCGACGCAGCAGCTGCAGCAGCTGACGGCTCTCTTCGTCAAAGGCGTCCCAGCGGTGCACAAAGGTCAGAAAGCGGCCATAGCCGGCACTGCGGCCGTGCTCCACATCGTCCAGCAGGGCAGGGATGCTCTTGACCACATACTGCCGCCCCCGCTCCCGGTTGGCGATGCGCAGCCGCAGCCACGGCTGCCCGCCGGACAGCATGGTCAGCTCCGGTTCCAGCTCCACAAAGCCGGTGTCCTGAGGGGGATCTCCGGCCTCGCCCAGGTCCTGCAGGGCACTCTGCTGGTAGGTCTCCAGCAGCTTGCGGGCCTCCTGGTCGGTGACGGGGGCGTCGCCCCGCCACTTGCGGCCGAACAGCATTTCCAGCCCGGAAGCATAGCTGTCCTTCCGGGAAGCGGCGGGGTTCAGCCCGTCGGTGCCGCGCACCACGCCCGGGATGGTTTCCGGGGCGGCCGGAGCCTTGGGGGCGGGGTGCTTGGCCGCATCCTCCAGCAGCAGCGCGCCAATGTGCTTGCAGTAGGTGCCGTCGCCGTTCTGGTTGTAGGGACAGTCGCAGGAGGCACTGACAAAGCTGCCGTTCTCCCGCAGCCAGACCTGTGTATAAAAACAGTCGGCTCCATTGCCCTGCACCAGCGCCGAGACATGGCGTACGCCATCCTCGTTGGTGGTGCAGCTGCTCTGCAGGATGCGGCGGCGGTATTTTTGGGCACGCTCAAATACCATTTCGCCCAGCAGTGTGCGGATCTCGTCTGCGTCCATGGTCGTTTTCCCTCCCCGGTCGATTCGTAAAATGGTTCTTATCTTATAAGAATACCGCACCCGCTGCCCGGATGCAAGGGCCAACCCCGCCCCGGTGCACAAAAAATACCGCCCTCTGTACCACAGGTACAGAGGGCGGTATCGTGCGAGTTGCTGCTTATTGGGCGCTGCCGGTTTCGGCGTCAGTCTCAAGGGCGCGTTCGCGGATCTTTTCCAGCGTTTGCTCGCTGAGGATGTGCTCTGCCTTGCAGGCATCCTCGGCGGCAGTCTTTTCGTCCACGCCCAGCTGCATGAAGAAGTGGGTGAGCAGACGATGGCGGCTGTAGATGCGTTCTGCGATCTCACGGCCCGGCTCCAACAGGGTCAGGTTGCCTTCGCCGTCCACCGCGATATAGCCGTTTTCCCGCAGCTTTTTCATGGCGATGCTCACGCTCGCCTTGGTAAAGCCCAGCTCATTGACCACGTCAATGGAGCGCACCTTGCCCATGCGCTGGGTCAGCATCAGGATCGTTTCAAGATAATCTTCTGCGGATTGGTGGATCTGCATGGTTTGTTTGCCTCCTGCCTTGCCCCGCCCCACGGCGGGAAGTTCTCTGCCGGGATGCAAAGCACCACGGTTTGTATGTTACAGGATATCACACTTTTGCCGTTGATGCAAGCAATTCACAGGAAGTTTGTACAAACAAACCAACTTTCTTCTGCACAAAACAGCGGGTTTGCCAATTCCAGGCCGGTTTTGTTTTGTGCAAAGGGGACAAAACCCCGTTAGTTTTCGCTTTCCAGATACGCCGCCGGGCCGGACTGGTACAGGTCGCCGCCGTGGGCGTCCAAGATCACGGTCAGGGGCATATCCTTTACGGTCAGGCGGCGCACCGCCTCGCAGCCAAGGTCCGGCCAGGCGATGACCTCCAGCGTCTCGACACTTTTTGCCATCAGGGCACCGGCACCGCCGAGAGCCGCCAGATACACGGCCCCGTTGCGCACCACGGCTTCCTTGACGGCGGCGTCCCGCTTGCCTTTGCCGATCATGATCTTGTTGCCCAGATCCAGCAGGCGGGGGCTCATGGCGTCCATGCGGCCGCTGGTGGTGGGCCCGGCCGAGCCGATCACCTCACCCGGACGCTCCGGGGTGGGGCCGACGTAGTAAATGGCGCTGCCGGTCAGGTCAAAAGGCAGCGCTTCGCCCTTGTCCAGCGCCTCGATCATCCGCTTGTGGGCCTGATCGCGGGCGGTGTACACCACACCGGACAGCAGCACGGTGTCACCCGCCTTCAGCGGGGCAAGGTCCTGCGCGGTGCAGGGAGTGGTCAGTCTGTATTCCATGCTTCTCCCTCCTTACAGTTCCGCGCTGGCGCGGCGGGTGACGTGGCAGGAAACGTTCACGGCTACCGGCAGGCCTGCCACATGGGTGGGCATCTGCTCAATGGCAAGGCCCAGGCAGGTGGTCTTTCCGCCAAAGCCCTGGGGTCCGATGCCCAAGCCGTTGATGGCGGTGAGCAGTTCCTGTTCCAGCTGTGCGTAGTAGGGGTCGGGGTTGGGTACATCCAGCGGGCGCAGCAGGGCCTTTTTGGCCAGATACGCCACCTTATCGAAGCTGCCGCCCACGCCGATGCCCAGCACGATGGGCGGGCAGGGGTTGGAACCGGCCAGCTTCACGGTCTCCACCACGAACTTCTTGAAGCCCTCCACGCCGTCGGCGGGTTTGAGCATCTGGATGCGGCTCATGTTCTCGCTGCCAAAGCCTTTGGGGGCCACCGTGATGCGGCAGCCCTCGCCGTCCACCAGATGCACCGTGATGGCGGCGGGGGTGTTGTCGCCGGTGTTGCCCCGGCGCAGCGGGTCGGCCACGATGCTCTTGCGCAGATAGCCGTCGGTGTAGCCCCGGCGCACGCCCTCATGGATGGCGGTTTCAAAGCTGCCGTCAATGTGCACATCGGTGCCCAGCTCCACGAACACGCAGGCCATGCCGGTATCCTGACAGATGGGCAGGTCCTTCTCTTTGGCGGCGCTCAGGTTCGACCACAGCAGGTTAAGGGTGTTCCTGGCCAGCGGCCAGGGCTCTTCCTGCCGGGCCTTGTCCAGTGCGGCCTGCACATCCTGCGGCAGGCGGGTGTTGGCCTCGATGCACAGCCGTGCAACGGTATCGGTGATCTTCTGTGCAGAAATCGTTCTCATGGGCAGTTCCTCCGGTTACAGGCGGGCCACGCCGGTGTCCCGGGCAGCCTGGGCCACAGCGTCGGCCACAGCCTGGGCCACACGGGGGTCGAAGGCACCGGGGATGATGTTCTCCTCGCTGCGGTCATCGTCGGTGATGAGGTCTGCGATAGCATAGGCGGCAGCCAGCTTCATCTGGTCGTTGATGTCGCGGGCACGCACGCTCAGGGCACCCTTGAACAGGCCGGGGAAGCACAGCACGTTGTTGACCTGATTCGGGAAGTCGCTGCGGCCGGTGGCCATCACCCGCACGCCGCCGGCCTTGGCCTCGT
>ENA-ORUG01002813-ORUG01002813.1-human-gut-metagenome-genome-assembly--contig:-NODE-2813-length-11540-cov-2.603135_pt1 | contig 11540 bp, 9 predicted proteins | sample MGYA00242079_ERZ509207 | MGnify/ENA primary metagenome ERZ509207 (study PRJEB26280, sample SAMEA2338780) | human gut metagenome | biome: human gut; feature: human-associated habitat; material: faeces...
AGAGTAGCAGAAAAAAAACGGCAGTCAATGAAGGACCGCGGTTCTTTTGTGCTGTCAGCAGGAAAATATTGATAAACAGTAGCTGCCTCAACACAGGGCAGTTACGTTAGACGAAACACAAGATAGATTTGGAGGAAAATTTTTTGGCTTCATTAAATGATGAAATAAAAAGACGACGGACATTCGCGATCATTTCCCACCCGGATGCCGGTAAAACGACACTGACCGAGAAATTCCTGTTATACGGAGGCGCGATCAACCTTGCCGGAACCGTAAAGGGACGCAAAGCGACAAAGCACGCAGTCTCCGACTGGATGGAGATCGAGAAGGAGAGAGGTATCTCCGTAACATCTTCCGTACTCCAGTTCAATTACGAGGGATACTGCATCAATATTCTTGATACCCCAGGACATCAGGACTTCTCCGAGGATACCTACCGTACCCTGATGGCAGCGGACTCCGCGGTCATGGTCATCGACGGATCAAAGGGTGTCGAGGCGCAGACCATCAAACTGTTCAAAGTCTGTGTGATGCGCCATATCCCGATTTTTACCTTTGTAAACAAGATGGACCGTGAGGCGAGAGACCCGTTCGAGCTCATGAGCGAGATCGAGGAGGTTCTCGGAATCCATACCTGCCCGATCAACTGGCCGATCGGATGCGGAAAGAGCTTCAAGGGCGTTTATGACCGCCAGACAAAGAAGATCACGACCTTCACGGCTGCCATGGGCGGACAGAAGGAGGTTGCCACAGAGACCTTCGACGTGGAGGGAACAGACGTGGATTCCGTTATCGGTTCCGATTTCCACGCTCAGTTGAGGGACGATATCGAGCTTCTCGACGGCGCAGGCGATGAACTCGATCTGGAGGCCGTACGCAACGGCAAACTTTCGCCGGTATTCTTCGGTTCGGCCCTAACAAACTTCGGTGTGGAGCCGTTTTTGAAAGGATTCCTCGAGTTGGCGCCCACGCCGCGCGCCTATAACGACTGCCTTACCGATACGCTGGTAGATCCTATGTCGGAATCCTTCTCGGGCTTCGTGTTCAAAATCCAAGCGAACATGGACAAGAACCATCGTGACCGCATTGCTTTCGTGCGCATCTGCTCGGGCAAGTTCGAGCGAGGCATGGAAGCCTACCATATGCAGGGGAAGAAAAAGCTGAAGCTCGCTACCGGCACTTCGCTCATGGCTGACGACCGCGCCATTGTCGATGAAGCTTACGCAGGCGATATCGTGGGCTTGTTCGATCCAGGCATCTTCACTATCGGCGACACGGTATGCGCTGCAAAGAACAAGGTGCAGTTCCCCGCCATTCCTATGTTCGCACCTGAAATCTTCGCTAAGGTTTCGCAGGTAAATACCCTCAAGCGCAAGCAATTCGTAAAGGGCATGGAACAGCTTGCTCAAGAAGGCGCCATCCAAATTTTCCGCGAGCTTGGCGCTGGCATGGAGAGCGTTATCGTAGGCGCTGTAGGCGTTCTTCAGTTCGAGGTATTGGAACAGCGCTTGAAAAACGAATACAACGTCGAGGTACGAAGGCAAGGACTGCCCTACTCAATTATCCGTTGGGTAGCAAATCCCGAAGAAGTTGATGTTCCCAAGCTGAACCTTACCCATGACACCTATCGCGTAGAAAACATGCGCGGCGAAAAGTTGTTGCTGTTTACCAGCGAATGGAACTTACGTTACGGCATCGAGCACAACCCGAACCTGGAGCTATCCGAGTTTGGCAACGTTTCCTTCAAATAGCGTATTTGCAGGCGGCCTTCGGGCCGCCTTTCTTGTGTAAATACGAAGAATACAACTTAGCGTTCAAGCAAACGTTTCTGCAGCCTAGAGCAAACAACCACCAGCACAACGCCCACCAATGCCAGCACACCTGCAATAGTGAAGGCTGGAGCATAGCTACCCATCGCCTCGAAGGCCGATGCCGCTGCCGTAGGCCCAATAAACGAAGCCACCGTGTACCCAGGGTATACAAATGAATAGTTCTGCCCAAAGTTCACCGATCCGAAGGCATCACCAACAATGGCGGGAACGATGCTCATGGTACCGCCGAAACATGCGCCAACCGCAGCAACAGCAACAAGGAAGGTTACGAACGTGGTAGCAGCGTGAATACAGAACAACATCACTACCGCGTTAGCCGCAAGGGAAAGAGCCAACGCTTTATAGCGTCCGATGCTGTCAGACAAAGCCCCGAAGCCAAAGCGACCCAAGCAACTGCCCAGAGCAAGGGCGGCAACCATCACAGCGCCCTCCGATGCCGTAAGGCCAGCAAGTTCCTGGCCGATATTTGAGGCGTGAGCGGTAATCATAAGGCCACTAGTGGAAGCAACCATCATCACCAGAAACAGTACGTAATACAGCGGCTGACGAAACATCTGCGTTGCGGAAAGATTCAGCTCCTGACACGGCTTTTCCTCGGTTGGCTCTTCCTTTTTTTCCGTACGGACGCTAGGCTGCCACCCTGCTGGGGGAACCAGCAGCAACCATGACACGGTAAGGTAAATCACCAACCAGATAACTCCCACAATATGGAACGCCATCTGAACGCTGAATGATTCGATAAGGAAGTTGCCCAAAGGAGCAAAAAACACTGGCCCCAGGCCAATTGCACCAATGCATATGCCATTGGCAAAACCACGTTTATCGGGGAACCACTTCATTACAACGGCAACAATGGTGTTGTATAGAAGGCCGTTGCCCGCACCCGCAAATCCGCCGAAGAAGAGATAGAGCATTACCAAATTGCTCGCAAACCCGGAAAGGAACCAGCCCATCCCGAACAAAACGCCCGAGCACACCACGATATACCGAGGTTGGATGCGTTGCTGCAACCAACCTGCCAGCATGCTGGAAAAGCAGGTAGTCAGCAAAAACAGGGAATACGCCATGGAAACCTCTGAGGCGCTAAACCCATAGGTGGCCATGAGCGGCTTATTGAAAATGCTCCACATGTAGATACAGCTTGTGCCCATTGCGGCAAGCGTGCCTGCCGCCAAAATGACGTTGCGCTGCGGTTGAATTCCCCTCATTGCAATCCCCTTTGCGCCCCCCCCCAAGCACCGTGCCCTACGCGCGAGCTTGTGGTTCTTTCCCTCGTTTTCGCGTTCAGCGGATTTTGCCCTTCCGCCCAACACTCGACAAACAACGAGCAAACCCCATCGTTGCCTTACGTCAATTAATAACCAAGTTGCCGCACCATTAAGGCCAGAATTTCATTGCATCTTTTCGTCGTTCCATAAAAATCGACAATGGAAAACCGTTCAACCAGGTCACGAACGCGTTCACTTGAATTTCCTATGCTGAATCAAAGAAAAGCAAACGAGCGCGATAGAATAAAGCGCTTTCGCATTAATCGCGCAACGCGAAAGCACGTACGTTCCACTCTTCGAGTGGAACGTTTCTTTTACGGGCAAGTTAGAACACGATAGTCAGGAGTACGAAAACCCCGCCATGCAGCACGATAAGATCAAACCGATTCTATTCAGCGTTATCAAGCACAGCAGCAAAGAAGAACTCAAGAAGCAGCTTCCTAAAGACATCGTGTCGGGCATCGTGGTTGCCGTTGTAGCCCTGCCGCTTTCCATCGCACTTGCCATCGCTTCGGGCGTCGGACCCGAAGCTGGCCTATACACCGCCATCGTTGCAGGTTTCCTTATCGCCTTCCTGGGAGGAAGCCGCGTTCAGATCTCGGGTCCCACTGCAGCCTTTGCTACCATCGTTGCCGGCATCGTAGCAACTGATGGCCTCGATGGCCTATTTGCCGCCACTATTATTGCGGGCATCGTTCTCATCCTTATGGGCGTATTTAAGCTTGGAGCGCTTATCCGCTTTGTCCCCTACACCATTACCACGGGCTTCACCGCCGGCATTGCGGTAACTATCGTCATCGGTCAAATCAAAGACCTGCTGGGGCTTACCTACCCTGCAGGCACCCCTACCGTAGAAACCACCGACAAGATTCAAGCGATTGTACAAAACATCGCCACCGTCAACACTGAATCGGTGCTGGTAGGCCTAGCTTGCCTGGTGGTGCTGTTCCTGTGGCCTAAATTCAACAGGAAGATCCCCAGCTCTCTCATTTCCATATTCGTAGGCATCGGCATGGTGAACCTGTTGGGCATGAATGTAAACACCATTGGCGATCTCTACACCATCAGTAGCGCCCTTCCCGAGCTGCACATTCCCCAACTCAGCACCGAGCTCTTCCGCGAAGAGCTTGCCAACGGCTTTACCATCGCCATGCTGGCAGCCATCGAATCGCTGCTTTCCTGCGTCGTTGCCGACAGTATGATCAGCTCGCATCACCGCTGCAACATGGAACTTGTTGCGCAGGGCGTGGGCAATATCGGCTCTATCCTGTTTGGCGGCATACCCGCCACAGGAGCCATTGCGCGAACCGCCGCCAACGTTGACAATGGCGGGCGTACCCCCATCTCAGGCATGGTTCATGCCGTTGTTCTGCTGCTTATGCTGGTATTCCTCATGCCCTATGCAGCATTGATCCCCATGCCCACCATCGCGGCAATCCTGCTGCAGGTTGCCTACAACATGTCGGGCTGGCGCAACTTCGCGCACCTCTGCAAAACCGCATCAAAGGGTGCCGTAGCAACCCTTTTGCTCACATTCACCCTAACCATCGCATTCGACCTGGTTACCGCTATCGGCATTGGCATGGTTATCACCATCGTACTGTTCATGAAGATGGTCAGCGAAGAAACCGAGGTTAAGGGCTGGAAGTACTATTGCGATGCCAATTCCGAGGTTACGCATCTGCGTGAATTGCCCAAGAGCGTACGCGTTTACGAAATCAACGGCCCCATGTTCTTTGGCATGACCGACCGCATTACCGATATTTCGGTAAAGTCGTTCACCAAGTACCTGATCATCCGCATGCGCGGCGTTCCATCACTTGACGCATCCGGAATGAATGCCCTTGAAAACCTCTACGACTACTGCACCGAAAATGGCGTAAAACTGATCTTCAGCCACGCAAACGAACAACCCATGAAGACCATGCGTCGCGCTGGCTTTGTTGACCTGGTAGGCGAAGAGCACTTCCGCGTCAACATCGATGACGCCATCGAACATGCACGCGAACTCATCGAACAAGAAGAGTGCAAGCTCTCTGCTTAGATACATCACAACAACCAGCAATAACGCCCCCGATTTCCTCTACAAGCACTCCTATTTTCTGAACACCGAGAAGCGGAAAGCGCTTGGAACGGAATCGGGGGCGTATCGTTTTACGGAACCATGAGCACCGCTAAGCAGCAGATTGTTTCAGTGACGCAGGCACCAATCATGCATATTTTGATTTGCCCACACAACGAAGTACCATGGGTGGCAATTTCGACAGAAACCCGAAGGGGGCATCGCGCTACGCCCTATCCGTCTGCGTGTTCGGGCGAAACACCCTAGGGAGCGGAATAGCCGCCCCAATCACCGCCGCCACAAGCATCACTACGACGCCCTTCAAGGGGAAACACAGCATCAGCAACAGCGCTGCCATGATAGGCTGACGCATTACCGCTCCCATCAACGCTGATGTGCAAGCAGCCACACAAAAAGCGGGAGCCGCCCCCGTAAGCAAGGCGAAACCATAGCCTAAGCTAACGCCAGAGAAGATCACAGGAAAGAAATGGCCGCCTCGCCAACCCAGATTCAAGCACGTTGGCGTAAGAGCGCATTTCACAAAACCAGTAGTTATAAGGACAGCTGCAGGAAGAGCCGAATATCCCTCCATCAAGCGATGCGCCTGCGATTCACCGGCAAACATGGTGTACGGCAATGCCATACCGCATATAGCCAAAGCCACACCAGCAATCACCGCTTTCGCCACAGGACGATTCCCCATTGCATGCGAAAGGCACATAGTGCCCTTATTAGCGGCATGAAATACCCAACCGCAGACCATACCCGCCAAAGCCAACGGCAACAACAGCATCAGTTCGTACGAGCCAACTTCTACCGCATCGAATCTCGGTAAACCAGAGTTTTCACCGAACAGCTGGCCCAAAATCAAAAATGCACTCAAAGCTCCCGCAATAGCGCACAGATACACGACGGCCTTCTGGGCTTTTGGAAGAGCGATGTCCTCTTCTCCGCGTGCACCATCAGCCGTCCCGGAAAGCGGAGCCACAAAACCATAAAGCGGTGCAGTAAACAACGCAGCAAGCGCCGCCTGGGTGCCGGCAACGGTAAGAGCCCTGAAGTCAGCGCCGAACTTACGCATCCTGTCTCCCACCCAAGTGCAAAGCCCTGCGATGACTCCCGTAAGGCCAGCTTCGGGCCCTATACTTCCCCCAAACAGCAACGGCAGCAGAGCAGCTAATGAGAGCTTGCCGATATGGCTGTAATCGTAGCGACCATCTTGCTTGACCTTTGCCATTACGCTATTGAGATCTTCAGGCTCAACTCCTGTATGTTTGGCGTACAGCCCGATCACCAACCCGCCTAGCACACAGACAATCAAGGGGAAGGGCACGAATCCAAAAGGGCCTTGGGACAGAACAGGAAGCGGTTCTGCGGTGACGGATCCTATCCAACCAGGCAGCGTCTGCCACAAAAGGAAATGCCCTCATCCATGAGAAAAAAGAACAACCAAACAAAGGCGCCAGCTAACGAGCCGGTTATAAGAACACACAGCAGAAAGAAGACGCGGTTAAAGGGTTTTGCAAAACTCCCCATCAGCAAACACTTTGCCACATAATCGGATTCTCGCCATAACGCGCAAGGAGAGTATTCGCATTGGAAAAGGGCCGTGACCCCATGAATGCGCGCAGTTCACCGGCCTGTTTATTTGCGGAAAGAGGCGAAGGATGGGTCGACCGAAGGATATATTTATTATCCAAGGCAGCAGATTCCTGGCCGACGGCCTTCGTGCGCGCATTTTCAACAAGCGCTACCGCATGTCTGCCCCATGCCAAAAACACAATAGGTTGCGGCAACATAAAGCACCGCTCAATTACATGATTGGTTAGCACCTGCCACCCCAGTTTTGCATGCGAATTTGCAGCATGCTCACGTACGGTAAGCGTCGTGTTCAACAGAAGAACACCCTGCCCAGCCCAAGAAGTCAAATCTCCGCTTTCGGGCATGGAACACCCAAGATCAGAAACCATTTCCTTATAGATGTTACGCAGGCTCGGCGGTAGTTTTTCGTCTTTTGGAACCGAAAACGAAAGTCCCATTGCCTGGTTGGGACCATGATAGGGGTCTTGCCCTAGAATAACCACTCGTACATCTTCAGGAGCAGTAAAAGCCAATGCATTCAAGATTTTATCTTGGGCAGGATAGATAGTTTCCGTTTTACGAAGTTCTTCCACTGCCCCCATAAGCCGCGAAGTGGTTTCAACGACTTCTTGCGAAGCGCCACTCAACCAAGCATTGATGTTCTGTTCGTTATTCACTTCCACCCCAAAGAACATGCGAGGGCAGAGAGGCCCTCGCATGACTAGCAGCTAATACCTGTATACGACAGCCTATTCACCAAGCAGATTCGCAACGGTATGAGCAATGCCTTTGGCATCGATACCCAAATCGGCAAACAGCTGATCAACTTTGCCCTGAGCAACAAAGCTATCGGGCAAACTCAAAACTTCAACTTTAGAGGCAGACCCCATAAGTGCTATAGCCTCTGCTACGCCTTCGCCAGCTCCACCAATACGTACGCCATCTTCAACCGTTACCACAACCCCGGTTTCTGCAGCTGCCGCAATGGCCTCAAAGTCGAGGGGTTTTACCCAACGCATATCAACAACACGCACCGAAAGGCCTTGCTTCGAAAGAATCTCAGCGGCATCAACGGCGTAGTTGACCATGCGACCAAACGCCAGAATTGCAGCCTGAGTGCCTTCACGAACTTCACGCGACTTACCAGGCTTCATCATAAGAGCATCGTCTGGCATAGGAACACCCGCTGCTTCACCACGGGGATAGCGCAGGGCAACAGGCCCATCAAGCCTCAGAGCGGTATGCAATGCATGGGCAAGCTCGGCTTCGTTTGAAGGTGCCAAGATTTTCATATTTGGCACACACCGTAAAAACGCCATATCGAACATGCCATGATGCGTGGGGCCATCGTCGCCCACCAAACCCGCGCGATCGAGGGCAAACACAACATTGAGCTTTTCAAGCGCCACGTTAATAATGGCCTGATCGATTGCGCGCTGGAAAAAGGTGGAATACAAAGCTACTACCGGCTTACGGCCACCTAGCGCCAAACCACTTGCCATGCCCACCGCATGACCTTCGGCTATTCCGACATCGAAGCACCTATCAGGATGGGAATTCGCAAAGGAGCGCAATCCCGTTCCGTCAACCATAGCGGCAGAAATAGCGCAGATAGAACTATCCAGCTGCGCTTCTTTCTCAAATGCCTTGGTAAATGCTTGCGTATAAGTAAGGGCCCTAGGGGCAGCCTTCAGTGCGGCACCAGTAGCAATATCATAGGGTCCCGTGCCGTGGAATCGGGACGGATCGGCCTCAGCTGGCCCATAGCCCGCACCCTTTTTGGTAACCACATGTACCAAAACAGGAACATCAGATTCCAGCGCATGACCGATAGTCCGCTTCAGTGCGGGAATGTCATGGCCATCAACAGGCGGCGTGCATACAATTCCCAATTGCTCGAAAAGCATGGTGTCAGGCACGACAAACTGCTTCAACGATTCTTTTGCCGTTTTACCCAGTTTCACCATAGCCTTGCCTGCAGGACCAAGAGAGTTCTCCATAAAATCCTGCATGTTGTCACGGTTTTTACGGTAATTGCTCGTAACACGCAGTGCACCCAGGTGCATTGCCATTGCGCCAACATTGCGTGCAATACTCATTTCGTTGTCGTTCAAGATGATAACGAGCGGCGTCTGTGCTTGGCCGATATCGTTGAGCGCCTCGAATGCCATACCACCAGCAAGCGAAGCATCGCCAATAAGAGCCACGATCTTTTGATTGTCACCACGCAAATCGCGCGCACGCGCCAAACCGCACGCTACGGAAAGCGAGTCGGAAGCATGACCGGAAGGATGAACATCATGAGGGTTGCTGTGAGGCTTCGGAAAGCCCGACAACCCCTTGTATTGGCGAAGCGTGGGGAATTCATTTAAGCGCCCTGTGATGAGCATATGGGCATACGACTGATGCCCAACATCGAACAGGAAACGATCATGAGGCGAATCAATGAGCGAATGAACCGCCAATATGATTTCAACCGCTCCAAGGCTCGATGCGACATGACCGCCCGTCTTGGAAGTGACGTTAATGATCTCCTCGCGAATTTCCTGCGCCAATATGGAAAGCTCCTCATCAGTGAGGAGCTTCAACTTGTCTGGAGAATCGATGGAGTCAAGTATGCGGGCCATACGGCACCTCCTCCTATTCGTCCGAGGACGAAGTACCCGAATCCGCCGAGGCTTGAGCCTCGGCGGATTCGGCTTCCTTAGCAGCAATCCCCTCTTCGACGATGCGAGAGGCGGTAAGACCGATGCCCACCGCCTCCTCGCACAGGCTCAAAGCCTCATCAAGAGGAAGCTCCTCATCGCTGACAGCCGCCACGATTTCGTCAAGGCGTGCCTTAATGTCCTCGAACGTTTGAGGAGCCTGTGATTCCATTATGCCTACTCGCTTTCAAGCTGGGTAGCGATACGACCCAAGATTCCGTTAATGAACCTCGGGGAATCGTCGCCGCCAAACTCTTTAGCCAGGTTAACGGCTTCGTTGATGGATACCGAAACAGGCACATCGTCAACGTAGCGCATTTCAAACGTGGTAAGGCGAAGCAACGAACGGTCGACTACAGGCATGCGGTCGAGCGTCCAGTTGTCGCTTGCAGATTCAATAAGCTCATCGATTGCTTCAAGGTTTTCCTTGGCACCGTCAAGAAGCATCAGAGCATACTCGCCCAAACCCTGCGTTTCAGGGACAAGCTGGCCATTGTCGATAAGCTCACGCGGAGTCTTTTCCAGAATCTCACCCTGATACATAAGCTGCAGCGCATGCTTACGAGCAAGAGTGCGTTCTTCGTGCTGAGAAAAAGCTTTAGACACAAGCACCACTAATCCTGGAATACGATGCCGTCAACGCGGATATCCACACGTGACACCGTAAGGCCAACCTGCGAAAGAACAGCATCGGCGACAGACTTGCGAACATTATCGGCAATTTCGTTTAAAGAGCGACCCGACTGGACACGAAGGGAAACCGCAACATCAACCGTGTTGTCATGAGAAACGTTGACGGACACGCCCTGCACGGACTGTTTGAACGAAAGAAGGGAACGAATCCCGGAAGGTGCGGCACCAACCGATGCCACGCCAGCAACATCGCGAACAGCGAGGGTAACAATCGTTTCCACAACGCCTGGCGCGATTGCCATGCTTTCGGTATTGATATCTGGCATGTTATTCATCCCCCATTTCGGTTTCGATGAAATCGGTATACACCCTTCCTTCAACGAAGGCTTCCTTTTCAAGAACCTCCAAATGGAAGGGGATCGTGGTTTTGATGCCCTCGATGCAGAACTCACTCAGGGCACGTTTGCCTCGGGCGATGCACTCATCGCGGTCAATGCCCCATACGATCAATTTGGCAACCATGGAATCATAATACGGAGAAATGCGGTCACCTTGCTTGATGTAGGTTTCCACACGAACACCAGGACCACCGGGAACCTCGAAGCGCGTGATGTTGCCAGGGCACGGACGGAAATCATGCTCAGGATCTTCAGCGTTGATGCGGAACTCCATAGCATGACCAAAGGGCGCAAAGGGTGCGCGCTCAATACAGGAGATGGGCTCACCTGAAGCAATGCGCAGCTGTTCCTTAATGATGTCGGTGCCCGTAATCTGTTCCGAAACCGGGTGCTCCACCTGAACACGAGTGTTCATTTCCATGAAGTAGAACTTGCCGTCCGTATCGAGCAAGAATTCGATGGTACCCGCATTCTCGTAACCCGTTGCACGCACTGCTTTAACAGCAGCAACGCCCATAGCACGACGGATTTCCTCGGTCAGAGCTGGCGAAGGAGCTTCCTCGAGCAACTTCTGATGGCGACGCTGCAGCGAGCAGTCGCGTTCGCACAAGGAAATACGATTACCATGCTTGTCAGCAAGGATCTGCACCTCGACGTGACGCGGACGGAGAACAAGCTTTTCCAGGTAAACGTCGCCGTTGCCAAACGCTGCAAGAGCCTCGTTCTTCGCAGCCATGAACTGGGATTCCAAATCGGCAGGGTCGTGCACTTCGCGCATGCCCTTACCGCCGCCGCCAGCAGATGCCTTGATGAGTACCGGATAACCAACTTCTTCAGCGAACTTACGGGCTTCTTCGACCGTTTCGATAACGCCGTCAGAACCAGGCACCGTAGGAACACCGCAGGCCTTCATGGTGTCACGGGCGGCAGCCTTGTTACCCATAGCATCAATGCACTCGGGCGAAGGACCAATGAACACCAAATCGTTGTCGGCGCAGGCACGAGCGAAATCGGAGTTTTCAGCCAAGAAGCCGTAGCCGGGGTGGATAGCCTGGCAGCCA
>ENA-ORUG01002822-ORUG01002822.1-human-gut-metagenome-genome-assembly--contig:-NODE-2822-length-11491-cov-21.891570_pt1 | contig 11491 bp, 9 predicted proteins | sample MGYA00242079_ERZ509207 | MGnify/ENA primary metagenome ERZ509207 (study PRJEB26280, sample SAMEA2338780) | human gut metagenome | biome: human gut; feature: human-associated habitat; material: faeces...
AAGCCTTCCCACTGTTCAAAATTGATCATTGGAACCTCCTTGCTCCATTCCATGCATTGATTAGCATAGCCTAACTGCTGAGCCTTTGAAAAGCCGCTCCTTGTTGGCGGCTTTCTGGGGGCGGACTGATCGGAGCAGCTCTGAACAAAAATTTGTCAAAGCGCCTCCTTGGACACACTGCACCCTTGAGAACCGCCCTGCTGCCAAAAAGCAGCGGCGAGATGTGGAGTTGCAGTGCTGCAGGAACTATAATAACAAAGATGCCGGTCAAAAGCAAGAGGAAACTGGTGGATTTTGCACAGCCTTAGCCAGCTGTGTCTGTACAGGGTGCACGAATCGGGCAGAAAAAACTTTACTGCAAAAAAGTCCCGGAAAATTTTCAAATAAGGGTTGACAAGACTAACTGCGTATGGTATTCTGTTCTCGCAACGAGGTTAGATAAACCTAACCGCTTGAAACGCGTTGCACCAGAACAGCAGAGGTACCTGCAATGCTTCTGCGCAAAACTCAAGTCTGCTATAGCGGTTAAGCTATACCGGACGTCAGGTTTGTCGTGGCGAGGCCACTCCATCTTGCTTGCGCAAGACCACCTTGTGGCTTAAAAGCCTCACTGGGGCTTTCATTGCTGCGCAAACGCCAATTCCTCCATTCCATTCTCTTTTTCAAAAGGAAGCTGCAGCATGGTTTGCTCTGCGGCCTCCGGCGCGGCATTCGGTGTGATTGGTACCGCATCGCGTGCAAAGAAAACAAAAACGGGACGTGCAGCTTGACCACCTGCACGCCCCGATTTTTGTTTTATATAGAAAAGGAACGATTTATTCCACGATCTCCGCAAGCGCCTGATACAGCTCTGCGGCCCCGCCGCCGGGGTATTTGACCGAGACAAAGGCATTGTTCAGGATGCACACCCCATCGGAATAAACCGTGAACAGCAGCTGATGCTGCTCGGCGTCATCGTAATAGCTCACGGTGATGGAATCCACCGGAAATTCGTGGGAGTAGGAGGAATAATTCTGGCTGAGCCGTCTGACACAGCGCACGCCGGAAAGCACTTCCGAAATGTTCTGATAGATCTCATCCGAACTGGAATAAACCTCGAACTCCATTTCGTTGGAGCTGGCAAAATTCTGCTGGTGCTCCGCCCGGACACTGGCCTGTGTGCTGGCGCTGATCTTTGATGCAAGGTCGATCTTGCTGGAAGGCAGGATGAGCACCAGAAGCAGCACCACCAGCACCACAAGGCCGAACCGGTACAGGATGCTCTTGTTCTTCATAAAGGGTCACGCCTCCTTTGGCGGTGTCCGGGTCAGACGCCGCTGGGCGAGGAAGAAGCCCACGGCGCTGGCGGCAAACACGAAATAATAGCTGGCGATGCGGTAGAGCATGAGCACGCTCATCACCTCACCGGAAGGCAAAAAGCTGCTGTACAGCAGCAGAAAAGCGGTCTCGATGGAGCCCATGCCTGCCACGTTGGGCAGGGCGTTGGAGACGAACAGCATCAGGCTGGTGAGCAGCTGCACCCGCGCAAAACTCAGCGGGGACAGCTGCATGAACCGGATGCACAGCCACGGCAGGCAGAACAGCAAAAACAGCTTGAGCGCCTGCAGGGCAAAGATCTGCACACAGCGGGCCTTGTCGGCCAGCAGCAGGCGGCTCTCGGTGCCCAGTACATCCAGCTGCTCCAGCCAGTCGGCCCGGCGCTGCTGCCATTTTTCGGTCTTGGGCAAAAAGCCCAGTGCCCAGCGGGCCAGATTCTGCACCAGCGGCGACACGCACACCAGCACCAGCGCCACGATCACCAGCGCTACCACAGCATATGCCATGGGCAGATATTTCAGCACGCCGGTGGTGTTGGCGGCCAGCCATTTGTGCTGGAGCAGCAGCATCACGGTGGCGTACAGCAGCACCGTGGTCTTGTGGAACACATATTGCAGGGTCATCAGGCCCACGCCGGGGCCAATGTCCAGCCCTGCCTGATGCAGATACCAGGTCTGCACCGGCACGGCACCCGCGCCCAGGGTGACCACGTTGCCAAAGGTGCCGCACCAGGCGTTGTCGATGCCCTGCCGCAGGGTGAAGCCGGGCAGCCGCCCCCGCACGATGACGTAGGAGACGCAGCCCTCCAGCAGCGGGTAGCTGATGCCCAGCGCCAGTACCACCAGCACCTGCCACAGGTTCAGCTGGGTGAGGGCGGCGGTGATCTCAGCCCAGTGATCCCGGAAGATGAGCACGATCACGCAGGTGAGCGCCAGCAGGATCAGCAGAGATAATACGGCCTTTTTGCGGGAAGGCTGAGAGGCGGCAGATTGGTTCATGGGGGCAGAACTCCTTTCAGACAGGATGAAACTTTTTAAAAGTATAGCACAGCCGCAGGCCGTCTTTGTGAACGGAAGCCGAATTTTCTTGTGCAATCCGGCCCGGATGATAAAAAAGATGTCCGGAATGGAAAGAAACTGACAAATATTGCAGCTTGTTTTGATGCACTGCGTGCAAAAACGCCCCGGAAGATCACACGGATTTTCCGGGGCGTTGAATTTAACAAGAATAAAACAAAAGGCTTAGCGGGACTCGGTCAGCTCCCGGATCAGACGGACCAGGGTGGAGACATAGGCTTCGTTGGTGTAGTAGCGCTCGTAGAGCTTGCGGCAGTCGGCCTTCATAGCGGCCAGCTGGTCGGGGTGCTCGATGGCATGGGCCAGCACTTTGGAAAGCTGGACGGGGTCGTCGTTGCGGTACACAAAGCCGTCCACCCCTTCCGTGATGAGCCCGGCGGTGCCGGTGTGCTCCGACACGATGGAAGGCTTGCCGAAGATCAGGCCCTCGGTCACAAAGGTGGGCATAGGGTCATCGCGGGAAGCACACACAATGCAGGTGCACTGCTCCATCAGCGACTTGATCTCCGGGCGTTCCAGCCGCTTGCGGTAGAACACATTATGAGGGAACTGCTCGGTCAGGGCGTGCACATGGGCGGAGACGTCCCGGTCGGAAGCCTTGCCCACAAAGAGGAAGGAGGCCTTTTCCCGCACCTCCGGCGGCAGCAGGCGGATGGCTTCGCAGTAGATGTCCTGTCCCTTGCGCATCTCCATGGAGCCCACCGTGACAAACAGGGGCCGCCCGCCGGCATAGCTCAGGTCGTAGCGAGGGAAGCTCTCGCGGGCGTAGTCGGGCAGGCCGTAGATCAGCTGCTCCACCTTGAATTTGGGCCGCACCGAGTGCATGGCGGCGGTGGCGTGGGAGCCCACAGCGGCAATGTGCACGTTGTCGGCCAGCTCCTTGGGGATCTTGTGGGTGATGAAGGGATAGCCTGCAAAGGCGTCGTGCAGCCACCACAGCACCGGCACAAAGCCGCCGTTCAGGGTGCTCACGGCAGGGGCTTCCACCACCGTGTTGGCCAGCACAAAGTCTGCGCTGGAAGCCAGCTCCCACAGGGTGGAAGAGGTCACGCAGTCGCGGCGGGTGACCACGGCAGCTCCGGCCTCCAGAAAGAGCGGCAGAGAGCCCTCGTCCGAGGGGCCCAGCACCACCACTTCATAGCCAAGACTGCGCAGCACCGGGATGGCGCTCACCAGCACGATGGGCGCACCGGTCATGGTGAGTTCATGGCTCAGCACCACGGCGCGTTTGCCGGTGGCCGAGAATACGTCCTCGGCGCACAGCTCCCGGCGGAAGTGCAGCAGTGCCTGCGGGACGCAGCGGCAGTTCTGCGCCAGCTGGTTTGCCAGCCGCAGCAGTTCCAGCACATCGTCTTTGCCGCGGGCCGCCGCGCGGCAGCGGTCCAGCAGGGCGCGGGAGAGCAGGGCACAGCGCTGGCCGGGCAGGTGCTGGTCGGTCTGGTACAGGGCACTGCCGCCGTCGTAGCCGAACACGGCATCGCACACCACAAGGTCGGCCCCCTGCTGCAAGGCGGCTGCAAAATAGGTGAGGGCGGTGGAGGTGCACTCCACATCCTCGCTCACCAGCAGCACACCGTTCACGGAGGGGGTTAGCTCACCTTCCAGTCGGTCCACCAGCCGGAACTTGCGGTGCAGCTGCTCGGCCAGCGAGAGGGTCAGGGCGTTGCGGCGGCCCGGGGCGTACACCAGCAGATAGGTGCTCTGGGTGTCGGTATAGGTCTGTTCCCGCAGCTGGCGGCGCTGCAGGGGGCTGTAACTGCTGTACATGTACGAACCCCCTTCAATGCCGGTGGAACAGGCCCAGCAGCTTGCGCAGCGGTGCCGTGAGCTTCCAGCTGCTGCTGCCCAGCACGTTTTCCAGCGAGGCCTCGTAGGCGGCCCGGCTGCTTTGCAGGTCGGCCAGATGCTGCTGCTGTTCTGCCAGCTGCTTGCGCAGCTGCTGGATCTCAGCGTTTGCCTCCAGCAGCTGTTCGGTGCCCTGACGAGACACGGCCTCGGTCTCTTCCTTGAGCACGGTCAGCGCCCGCAGCAGGGCCTTGCCGGGCTGCTCATGCAGGTAGCGGCCCAGGGGATAGTAGCGATATTTCACCGCAAACCGCAGCCCGGCAGGGAAGCCTACGGCACTTTCCACTGTCAGGTTGGGGTCGATGTTCATGAACAGCATGGTGCCCTCCTGCAGGGCGTTGCCGTTGAGAATGTGGTAGCTGAGCCGCTCGTCTGAGAGGGAAAAATCGGTGATGCAGCAGGCAAATTCACCGGGGTCCAGCCGCAGGGCCCTGGCCTCCACGGGCAACTCGAACACAGCCGACACTTCGTGGGTCAGCTCGTCGTAGGAGTCGGGGGCAACGGTCAGGCACTCGTGGGGCGAAAAACCGGAGCCGGAGTCGTAGAACAGCTGGGGCAGAAGCAGAGCACCCTGTTCGGTGTCGGCACCCTGCGAGGCCAGCACGGCCTCATATTTCAGCACCTGCTGCTCCAGCTCCAGGCACCGCTGTGCCAGCCGGGAAACGCCTTCGTCCGACAGCCGGAGCTGCTGTTCCAGTTCGGCCACGCGGCTGCCTGCCGCGTCCAGGGTCTGGGGGGCATCGTTGTTCATAACCGGATTCTCCTCTTGTTTTATAGGATACGGCTGCACCGCAGCAGCCGGGGAAATCAATGCTGCGAAAGCGCGGGGGTGCGCCGCTGGGCCTGCCGCCGTGCGGCCGAGGCTTTGACGATCCAGCTGCGCCGCAGGTTCAGCAGGGCGCACACCAGCCCGATGGAGGCAAACGCGATCACGTTCTGCAGCAGCATACCCCGCAGCGGGTGGTCTGTAAAGTGAGCCGCGAACAGATACCACGGAATGGCGATAAGCTCCACCGTGTGGATGCAGAAGATGTTCAGTGAGTTGCGGCCGATGGCCTGCAGGCCCTGTGCGATGGGGCCGGTGAAGCGGTTGAGCCGCATGAACAGGCGGATGAACAAAAAGCCGGTGGCGGCATCCAGCAGGATGCTCAGCGGGCCGAGGGTCCACTCGCCCATGGAGATGCAGTCGGTGCTCTGGGCAAGCAGAGCTCCCACAGCGGTCAGAGCTGTGCCGCCCAGCAGGATGTACAGGGTGCGGCGGGGCAGGGGCTTGTCCAGCCAGCGGTTCTTCTTGGCCAGATAGCCGATGTAAAGGTAGGGCACGATCACGGCCCCCTGCGAAAGGCTGAAGGGCAGCTCCCACACCAGTGTGGTGCCCCAGCCCAGCAGCATGATGCCGAGCACAGCCCAGTGTGTGTATTTCTCCGGGAAGATATTCAGGATGGCGTCCAGCAGCACCCAGCCGATCAGCAGCGAGAGCAGATACCACATGGGGCCAGTGGAAAAGAACTGCTGCCCGGCATAAGTAGTGGTGTGGGGCAGCCCCAGCAGAAAGCCGCCGGCCACCTTGAGGGTCTCGGTGACGCTGCTGGGGAAGTAATGGAACGCCATGTAGTGGCACAGCAGATGCAAGAGCGAAGTGCACGCCGCCGTGATGCAGTAGGGCTTGAGCAGCGCTCTGAGCTGCTGCTGGATGCACTTGCCGATGGAGCGCTTGCGGAAACCGTAGCCGCTGGCAATGAAAAAGGCCGCCATCAGGGCCTCACGATAGATAAAAGGGAAAAACGCCGTGAGCGACAGCCCGCCGGAGATCTGCATGGGGTAGAGTTCGGCGGTGTGGGCCAGCACGATGGTGATCATGCCCACGCCCTTGAGCATGTCGAACATGCCGATGGAGTTGACGGTGCTGGGTCTGGTGCCTTCCATGAAAAGGGTCCTTCCTTGCGCCGTCCGGAAACATGTGACCAACAGGCGCATACAGTAAAAAATGATCCATTTATAAGGATATAAGGCTAGTATAATGCTTTTTGTGCACACTGTCAATTTTGAATTGCCCACCGCCGGGTGGCAATTGTTGTCTTTACCGATAAAAAAAGCCCGGCAGAAGGGCCGAATTTCTGGGCAGACGGCACAGGCTGCCGGATGGAAAAAACAAGATGCGCAAGATTTAATTGCCAAAAATGGAAATTAAATCTTGCAAAAGTATTGCATTGCCAATGGCGGTATTGTATACTGAACACAATCGAAAAAGCGGCCCGGCCCCGGGTGGGCCCGGCTGCAGGAATGTAAAAAACAGTGACGTGGAGGCTAACATGGTTCATTCGCTGTATCAGTCTCTGAACAATCTGGAAACGATCTACGCAGACCGGATTGGTATCCGCTATTATGATGAGGCCAAGGGCGGCGTGGTGGAGGTGCCCTTCCGGCAGTACGCTGCAGACCTGCGGCGGTTCGTGGCATTTTTACGCAGCCGCACCCCGAACCCCCTGGGGAAGCGGGTGGCCATCCTGGCCCGCAACAGCTACCACTATATGATGTGCATGTACGGCGCAGTGCTGGCCGGAGCTGTGGCAGTGCCCCTGAACACCGGCAAGAACTGGGACGAGATCCGCTACGAGCTGGATCTGGTGGAGCCGATGTGCGTGCTCCATGACGGCGAGTACCTGAGCCTGGAGCCGGCCCTGGGCCAGGCGTACGGGGATCGTCTGGTGCCCATGGATGCCTTTACCGACTTTGAGCCTGCGATGGAGATCACCGAGGTGCCGGACCTCAGCGCAATGGCTTTTATCATGTTCACCTCCGGCACCACCGGCCGCAGCAAGGGCGTTATGCTGTCCCAGAAGAACCTGTTCACCGCCATGCCTGCCTTCCTGACCCCCTTTGAGGATGTGCGGAGCCAGACCGGCTGGAACACCGACGCGTTCAGTTCTCTGTCCTGCCTGCCCATGTTCCACATTTCGGCCATGACCAGCCTGGTGTCCTGGAGCATCACCGGCCACTGCGTGAACCTGTGCAACGACCTGAAATATTTCTACCGGGACCTGGGGGCCATGCGGAGCGACGTGATGGCGGTGGTGCCGGTGCTGCTGAAGAGCATTTATCATGATGTGATGAAGGGCAAACGGGAGCGTCTGAACGGCCTGCGTATGCTGACCTGCGGCGCAGCGATGTTCGACCCTGCCATGCTCCAGGACCTGATGGACCGGGGCTTCTTCATCGCCCAGATGTACGGCCTTACCGAGACCTGCGGGGATGGTGCCTGGAACTCCTCCCAGGAGGAAAAGTACCTGACCAGCGTGGGCCATGTGGACGACAGCTGCCAGTACAAGCTGGAGGACGGGGAACTGTGCATGCGTGGCGACCCGGTGATGCTGGGCTACTACAAGGACCCGGAGGCCACCGCCGAGGTGCTGGACGCCGAGGGCTGGTTCCACACCGGCGACATTGCCCGGGTGGAGCCTGACGGCTATATGTACCTGACCGGACGCAAAAAGAACGTGATCATCCTGGGCAGCGGCGAGAACGTGAGCCCCGAGGAGCTGGAAAAGCTGCTGGCTCCCTGCGCTGCCATCCGGGAGTGCAGGGTCTGCGAGCAGAACCAGCGCATCTGCGCCGTGGTCTGCTTCGAGGCGGACCAGCAGGACGCTGTGCGGGATTTTGTTACCGAGGTGAACCGCACCCTGCCCCTGTACAAGCACATGGTGGTGGAGTTCTCGGCCCAGCCCCTGCCTCGTAACGCTGCTGGCAAGCTGCTGCGGTCCTGAATCTTAGCGGAAAAAGCCGGTCTCATGGTGGGAAAGTTCCCACAAGGCGTTATGGTCGTGAGACTGGCTTTTTAAAGAATAGAGAGGGAAACGATAATGGAACTACATAAACCGAAAAATCTGTATGAGCTGCTGACGCTGAACATGGAGCAGCGATTTGCGAACCGGGTGGCCTTCCGCTGGTACGACGCCGACCAGGATGTGGTGGTGGAAAAGCACTTCGGGGAGTATGCGCAGGACATCCGCCGCGCGGTGAACTACTACCTGAGCACCATCCCGGACATTCAGGGCAAGCGGGTGTGCGTGTGGAGCAACAACAGCTACCACTACGCCGTGAACTGCTACGGTGTCATGATGGCGGGCGGCGTCATCGTGCCCATGAACCAGCGCAAGAGCTGGGATGAGCTGCACCGGGAGCTGGAGCTGGTGGAGCCTTCCGCCATCCTGACCGACGGCGATGACTACGGCTGCAACGAGGAGATGCAGGCGGCTTACGGCAGCCTGCTGCGCCCCATGGATGCCTACAAGGCTTACGAGCCTGCAGAGCTTGTGAACCGCATCCAGCCCGAGGAGCTGATGGTGCTGATGTTCACCTCCGGCACCACTGGCCGCAGCAAGGGCGTCATGCTCTGCGAGCGGAACTTCTTTGCGGTGATGCCCCACCATGTACGGGTGGGGCAGCGATTCTGCCAGCTGAAAAATGACCCGGACCTGCTGGTCAGCCACATGACCCTGCTGCCCATGTTCCACCTGGGTGCCTTTGGCTGCCTGTTCACCTGGGCCTGGATGGGCTGGGCCCAGAACCTGGGCAGCCTGCGGTCCTTCTATAAGGACCTGAAGCGGATGCCCAGCCAGGCCATGGCCGCCGTGCCGGTGCTGGTGCAGTCCATCCACCACGACCTGATGACCGGCAAGCAGGACAAGCTGGGGGATCTGTGGGCTCTGAACTGTATGTCTGCGATGTTTGACCCCCAGACCCTGATGGACCTCCACGACCACGGCATGGTGATCTCCCAGCTCTACGGCAGCACCGAGACCACCGGCGGCGGCCTCATCAACTTTGCGGAGGATGCCAAGCACATCGGCTCCATCGGCAAGGACGACGGCCACTGCGAGATCAAGCTGGACAACGGCGAGCTGTGTATGCGGGGCGGCGATGTGATGCTGGGCTACTATAAGGATCCGGAGGGCACCGCCGAGGTGGTGGACGCCGAGGGCTGGTTCCACACCGGAGACCTGGCCCGGGTAGACGAGGATGGCTACTACTTCCTCACCGGACGCAAAAAGAACGTGATCATCCTGGGCAGCGGCGAGAACGTCAGCCCCGAAGAGCTGGAGGGCCTGCTGGAAAAATGCCCTGCCGTGAAGGAATGCCTGGTGAAGGAAAAGGGCAAGAAGATCTGCGCTGTGGTCTGCTGCGAGGAAGCCGACCAGCAGACGGTGCGGGACTTTATCACCGAAACCAACCGCACCCTGCCCCTGTACAAGCGCATGAGCGCAGTGGAATTCTCCGCCCAGCCCTTGCCCCGCAACGCCATGGGCAAGCTGATGCGCTGAGGCCTGCAGCCCTGATTTTGCGGTTTGTGCCGCATACTCTGCAAAAAAACTGGGCAAACCCATAGGGGTTGTGCTATACTGAGGGCAGAACCGTGCTGATCCTGATCGGCACACCCAAAATCCGTCACGGAAAGGAAGAACATTTCTTATGGAACGAGCAGAAATCATGTCCCAGATCCTGGCCATCCTGGAGGATGTGGCAGAGATCGCGCCGGAGGATGTCAACGAGAACAGCGTCCTGATGGACGACCTGGATCTTTCGTCGATGGAGATCCTGACCATCGTGGCCGACCTGGAAGAGACTTTTGGCCTGCGCATCCCGGAAAAGGAACTGCGCAACTTTGTCACCATCAGTGACCTGGCCGATTATCTGGTAGCCAATGCCGGGTGAGCCGATGGAAGCAGCACAGCGTTCGGCGGAGTATGTCTTTCAGGGCATCATGTACTATTTCCGCCGGGAAAAAGTGTGCCCCCGGTATCAGTTCACCCTGAAGGACCCGGTGGATCCGGCCCTGCTGCAACAAGCGCTGGATGCCGCACTGGAAGCTGCCCCCTATTACCGGGTGCGGCTGGTGTGGGAAAAGCGCCGGGCCTTTCTGGAACCGAACTCGGAGCCCTGCCTTGTCTACCCGGACAGCGTGATGCGGGAGATGCCGGAGCAGACGAACGGCTACTTCTTTGCCGTGCACTGCGCACAGAACGTCGTGTACTTCGACTGGTTCCACTTCATCGCGGACGGCCACGGGGTATCGCCCTTCCTCACCCGCATCCTGGAGCTGTACTGTAACCTGCGCTACGGTACCGCCTTTGCAAACCCGCCCATCCCCTGCAGCCCGGCCTACGACATCGCAAAGCTGGTGGAGCAGTACCCGCTGCAGGTCATGGACGAGACTACGATGCAGCGGGAGGTGGTGGACACCTGCGAGGAGCCCATGCACCGCATCCGAATCCGGTTCGCCAAAAAGGATCTGGTGGCCAAAGGTGTGCAGAACGGCGTCAAGCCCTTCTGCGCCCTCATGGGCCTGCTGTGCATCGCGCTGGGAGAGTATCTGGGCAAGGACACCATCCAGTATTCCTATTCCGCCGACACGCGGGACGCCATGGGTGCCCCCAACGCACGGTATAACTGCGTGTGTTCCTTCCAAGACGGAGTGACCCTGCACGAGGGCGTCCGGCTGGAAGAGTTCGTGCAGGAGATGGATGCCGCCGTCAAGGCCAGCCTGACGGCGGAGCGCAAGCGCCGCAAGATGGCCGACCAGATGGGCTGGGTCTACAAGGTGGACCAGCAGAAGGCCCCCCTGCGCATCAAGCAGCGTGTGTTCCAGATGGGCGAGTACATCAGCGGCATCCCGGCAGATTTCTGGTTCAGCTATCTGGGCAATCCCCTCATGCCGGCAACGCCGGAGCTGGAGCAGTACACCACCGATTTTGGGGTGTGGGTGCCGCCGGAGGGCGGCTCCCTGTGCGTGGAAGCCTCCACCCTCAACGGGGTGATCACCCTTTGCATCGAGAACAAGGTGCCGAAGGCCGGCCTGCCCGGCATCCTGCGCCGTGTGCTGGAAGCCGAGGGCATCCCGGTGCTGGAAGCCCAGGCACTGGACGAAGTATAAACAAAAGGCAAAAGCAGCCTTACCGGAACCATTCCGGCAAGGCTGCTTTTTTGCGTCTTATTCGGTCCGGGCCGGGCGGGTGGTCACCTCGCCGCAGCGTAATGCCTGTGGACGGCCGTTCTCCCGCTGGACCACCAGCCGCCCTTCCTCGTCGATGGCAAGGGCCTTTGCGGCGTAGGTCTCGGTGCCGGTGCACACGGTGACCCAGTGCCCGGGCACAAAGCAGCGGGCGCGGTACTCGTCCAGACAGTCAAAGGCGGGGCAGAGGGCCAGCAGCTGCCGGGCGATGGCCCCGGCCAGCGCGGCCCGGCTCACGGGGGCG
>ENA-ORUG01002856-ORUG01002856.1-human-gut-metagenome-genome-assembly--contig:-NODE-2856-length-11359-cov-2.414632_pt1 | contig 11359 bp, 12 predicted proteins | sample MGYA00242079_ERZ509207 | MGnify/ENA primary metagenome ERZ509207 (study PRJEB26280, sample SAMEA2338780) | human gut metagenome | biome: human gut; feature: human-associated habitat; material: faeces...
GCAGATGCCATCACCATCATCCTCAACGGAGTAACCTTCCATCAGGACTCCAGCAGCCAGTAGGTTGTCCCCTTCAAAGACGGGCGTGACGCGGTAGAGAACATGGTTGTTCGTTTCCTGAACATAGTCGGCAACCATATTCTCGAAAGGTAGCATTCCATCAATGTTCAAATATCTGGTGCCAGTGATCAAGTTCCTCTCATTCGCATTCTCTCCCGAGAGTTGGAAGCCGATCAAGTGACAGCGATTGTAGAGGTAATTCCCGTCAACAACACCATTATACCGCACAGTGTGCCAGCCGGAAGGCTTGACCGATCCAATAGATCCGCGTTCCTCGGTAGGCATCAGATCCTGCCCTATGCAGGCATATGCGGTGCCGCACCGGCTGAGCGAGTCGAGAGCGCTATATAGCTCAAAAGAAGTTGTTGTCAGTTCAGAAGATGTGAAATAAGGGATATTTCCATTGACTGCAACATAAGCCGATCCACTATAAGGCTCAACATCGGAAAGTGAAAAACTGGTGGCAGCAGTACTCTCACTTGGAAGAGTCGAGGAAACTGGTTGGTCAATCTCTTGGCCGGTCATGCTACCCTGTCCATTTGGCCTCGACGGCTTCTCAGTCTCTACGCCGGAGTCATCTGTGTCGGCAGATGACTGCTCTACACTATCAGTAGATTGCGGACTTTCCACAATTCCAGAGGAAACACTGGATGGAGAATCATCCGGGTAGTTGGAAGAGTTGCCTTCGTCCATCGAACAACCAACTAAGAGGGAAAGGACAAGAGCTGCCAGCAGGAAGATGGATGTAACTTTCTGTTTCACCGCTCAAATACCTCCATAGTGATTCTTTCGTGTGAGCATCCGGCAAAGTCGCTTGACAGAGCAAGATGCCATGCTCCTTCATACAGCTTCAAATCAAAATACCGATCGGCTGGGTAGGTTCGGTTCCACTTGAAAATAATCAGTTTTTCAATGCGTTTCTCGACCGGATCCAATGCGGCATCTTCGACAAAGCAGAAGTCCCCATTGCCGGCATCTCGCAAGAAAGTATCCGAAACAGCCAGATCAGGAGGATTGAGGTCAGAAAATAATCTAGCGGAATAGTGGCTCATGTGTAAAATCGAGTGCTTCGTCAATCTTAAGATCTGCACACACAAGCTCTTATCCCGACTCTGCCGACGGTGATTGAACATCATGCCGCCTTTATCGTCCAAACAGACTATTACAATCATCGGATTCCCCCTTTCAGGTCGCACTCCCGTACTCTTTCTCCAGAGTGTCATTGCCTGGACTTGAGAGTATAATTGCAGGTTACCTGTTAAATAATACGGACAGCTATTTTACTAACAACAGTGGATTAACTGCCCTTTGGGCACACCGCACTTCATTATCCACGAGAATGATCACGCTGTATTCGTCCATTACTAACCAGATTTTACTATTTGCATTTGTGCCGCATGCCTTCATTTGTTCGCCAAAGGTTGACCAGTATCACGGACAATATTTGCCACCATTGTACCGTAGAATAGATGCGGTTGCAACCAATACTGGTCAATGGAGGACGCGCAGATGGAGCAAAAAATCCGTCGTGACCGCAACATGGGCTCTAACCTCAGGCGGCTGCGGGATCAGTATGGCATCTCCTAGGAGAAACTCTGTGCCGAATTACAGCGAAGAGGCTGCGACATCGGGCGAACTGCCTATGCCAAATATGAGTCAGGGGAGTTGAATATCCGGGCGAGTGTGTTGATTGAATTGCGTAAAATTTACAGTTGCTCTTATGATGATTTCTTCGCTGGCTTGGATAGGAACATAGAATAGCAGTCTCATGCGTTTGATTTGCTTTTGCTAAAAAATGAAGTCATCCGCAAGCATAGATATAGACTATTCTCTGTATTAAGTTCTCCAATAGAGTGGGATCTTCTGGGGGGGACCATAATGAACCCACCCTCGGTCCATCGTCAGGGCATATAAACCCCTTGGCGGCAAATTATTTAAGAGAAAGTGGTTTGTATCAGAATATGGTACAAACCACTTTTTCGCTTTAGCGCACAGTATATAGATTTGAGGTATGGCTGCCATTTGCGCGGTATCTTGGGTTCTTGAGTAGGAAGCCCTTACGTTCCAACTCGTTAATCGCTCTCTTCACAGTACTGCGTGACAAGCCGAGATCTGAGGCGATTGTCTTAATTCCCGGCCAGCAGGAGCCGGATGCATTGGCTCGATCCCGGAGGTAAATGTAAACGGTTTTGCACCGATGAGGGAGCTCGGTGTCAGCATAAATCGATTCAAAATAGCCCACCATGTTCACCTCCAATTATGTTCTAAGACTTGTATCGTCGGAAGCGGGAGCATGAACATCTTCTTCTGACGCTTTCTGGCCTCCGTTTTGCTGTGGTGCGGTATCCGCCTTTTCCGATGCCGTATTTTTCAAGGCATGACATAGAATACTTTCCTCCAGTTCCTTTCGTCCTGCATAGTGGACCTGCATATTCTCGTGTACCGGTACAGTGTATCCCTCTTTTTCGAAGGTAATGCCCCATTCCAGAAAGAGACGGAGTCGAGTTTGCATTGGATGGCAGCCAGTCTTCATCACAACAAAGTGCCCCTTGGGAATCGATTTCAACTCGTCTGGCGTCATCAGGGGGCGCTCCACCATCTGCAGGGATTGGCTGGGATCATTCTTGCTCTGGCTCACAGAGCCGGACTGCACCGTGCGGGTGCCAAGGTTCCTGGACAACACTTCGGCAGTCTGGCTGCCAGGTGCAAAACCGCCAAAGATCGTATCCTGACAGTTATCCTGAATGATCTCGCTGCCCTCCTTGCCGTAGTTCTTTTCAAGCTGAGCCAACGATTGGATGATCGGCACCAGGGTTAACCGTCTGGAGCGCCCGGCGGAGAATAGGGGCAATATATCAAAGGGCGGCATGGTACCAAGCTCATCACAGAACAACACCACACGGTTTTTTAGTTTTCCGCCGTTCTCATCGGCAACAGCAAATAGTTCTCGGCTCAGATTCTGAATCATGAGTCCGGCCATAAAGTTTTTGGTTGTGTCTTCTTCCGGTAGGATCAGGAAGATAGCGCATTTCTGGCTGGCGAATGTCTCCGCGTCAATGGCGCTGTCAAAGCAGATGACCTGCTCCAATTCACTGTCGAGAAACGCATTCAGTCGGGACAAGACCGTGGACATGACAGACGCCATTGCCTGGTCCGAGGTGTTGAGTGCGGCTCCCGCAAACCATTTAGCTTTGTGATTATCGGGGAGTTTCCCCATTAGCTGCTGGAAGTGGTTTTTTTGCCTTGGCCCAGGGGACTCCAGCAGATCCTGAATCAGTTTGAACACCGATACGATATGCCTTCTCTCACTTGAATCTTCTTTTGTTGGTGGAAGATATTCTGCTAACAAAAGTACCACAGCAGTAAGCAATCCTTCTGCTGCATCATAGAAAAATGCATTTTGTCCATAAGAGGAAGCGTCGCCATCTGGATTAACTATGGTCTTGGCGAGAATTTTGGCATACTTTTCGGCCTTGGCTCTGGCAGCCAGATTGCTGGGATCTTCCTGAGCCAAATCCATATAACGGTTGATCAACGTCAGAAGATTATTACCATCTGATCTGGTCGGATTGCGAAGGTCGATCACGGAAATCTTATAACCGTAATACTTGCTGGCAATAGCACCGTAGTTCCTCGCCAAGTCGCCCTTGGTGTCCAGCGCCAAGAAACTCATACCGCAGGCGCAGGCATATTCCAGATTGGGGTACAGGAAAAAGGCAGTCTTGCCAACACCGGATGCACCAATCATCAGGAAGTGAACATCGTCGCAATCTACAAGAGCTTTCAGCCCACCATGTTTGGAATGCTTCTTGGCTTTGACAGACGTGCGTCCGATGCACCCTAAGACGATCCCCTGTACCTCTGGCCGATTCTTGCCACGACGCCATTCATCGACTTGGAAAGGCACATGCTTATAAGTCTGACGGATCTCTTTTGGGGTAGCCCATCGTGCGGTACCATGCTGGCCGTCACCAACGGTTTTGGATTTGATACGGTTTAGGGAATATCGCTGAGTGAATATGGAGGCAATGATCAACACCAGCAGCATTCCGCCGCACAATGCAATCAGTCCCCATGCTTGTTCAGTCATTACGTCACCCCGTTTCCAGAAAAGGGACCTGTGCGCCCTCCAGAACACACAGGTCATCATTCCAGTCTTTGTTTTGGGGAGCCAGGCGATCCGAGGTGATTCCAAACTGTTCGGCAATCTGTTCAGCCATACGGAGGCTTGCTGCCTGACCTGCTGCGTCATTGTCCAGGCATAAGAACACCTCCTGTGCGTGGGGCATACGGGAAAGCATTGACATTACAGGGATCGCAGATGTTCCGCAGCAGGCAACATAGTTGTGCGATTTCCAATCTTCAGGATACAGGGTGATGAAGGAGAGCATATCGATGGGTGCCTCGAACACATAGAGCTTTCCGTCAGTGCCAAGGTGATGAAAACTATATTTGGGATCGCTGCCCTCCACATTCTGCCGGAAGGACTTTCCAAAACTGTTGGCACTGCGTTTGTGAGCGTGGCGTGGAATGCCCTGTTCATCCGTCCCCACAAAGACGCAGTTGTGATATTTGCTGTCCTCAAAGAGCGTCTTTGCCTTCGCAAAATAGGCAATCACATCACGGTCAATGTGCCGCTGCTTCATCAGGTAGGCAAAGACGCGCCGCATATTGGTATTCGCTTCAGGAAGTTCAAAGGGTTTCTGTGGTGGTTTCTCCCGCTCAGCAGCAGATGGGTATATTGTACCCTGCTCACCACCCAGAAGCACTTTGACGGCTTCTGGGTAGCTGTAATTATAAAACCACCGGACAAAGCTGATCGCATTTCCACCCTGTCGGCTATCATGATCGAACCATTCACAACCACGGATGGTCACGCTATGATCTCTATCGAGCCTCTTATCCCGTCCAGAAGGAAGGAGTTTTTCTCCTCTCTGGCGTAGGAATTCTTCCAGATCCACTTCAGCTGCTCGCTGTTTCTGCTCATCGGTGAAATGAATATACTGAGCCATAGTACCTCCTTTCCCTTACATCGATGGCCCATTTTGCCATCCCTGCTCCTCATGATCATCCGCTTTATGCCCAAGGGCTAGTCGCTTGGCCATCAGCTTTTTCCTGCGCTTGGAATCAATTCGAAGGCCCAACGGACTAGTAGGTGCCATTGCATTGTCACGGAAAATCTGGCCCATGTGATAGAGGAGACGAGTTACCGCAGCGATTACTGCTGGGTTGTGGTTGTTCACTGCCGGTGACTTAATTGGCTGTTGGGCGCTATCCGTTTTTGGTGGTGTCTCGGTCGAATCAATTTCTCCTGATTCTTCGTTCGCATTTGGGTTGGTGGAGTCCATCTCTTCCTGTTCCAATTCCAGACGTAGACGATCAACCTCGCGGATAATGGAGTTCTTGATTGCCTTGAATTCCTTTTGCTTAGATAGGGGATTATGGACACGTGGTTTGTCCTTGTAGTAACCCTCCAATTTATCACGCAGATCATTCCAGACCTGATAGCACGCTGCCACATCTGGCTGCAGTGCCAGCTCATCAGTAATAGCATCTACTAGTTCTTTCAACTTTTTAGGCAGATATCCATACTGCTTTTTCCCTTTGACACTGCCCAGGGCATTAGCCAGTTCCACCATCCTTCTGGTAATCGAATCATTATCCAGAGAGGTGGATTCCATGCGAGCAATCAGTTCCGCCATAGCGGAGCGGGACTGTTTTACCAGGTCCTGATAAGCCAGATCCTTTTTGACATAGAGGTTGTGCATCTCATCCTGGAAGATAGTGTTGGTCAGCGCAGAGCGCATGGCTGTGATTCCGGTCTTGTTCAGATACCCATGTTTCTCATCTGCAGACCACACCATCATGTGTACATGTGGGTGGTACCCTTCATCGTGGAAGGCTGCACACCACCGGAAGTCATCCACCGGGATCTTCATGGCCTGCGCCAAACGTGTACGGTGCTGCAGGAGGAGGGTGCGCCAGTTTTCAGCACTATCGTATCCAAGAGCAGACGCATCTTCTCGGCGCAGAGAAAGGATGACCGTCCAGACAGGGCCATGGTGTTCCGCGACCTCTGCCATCATATCCTGGAGCGACACATCCTGCGTGTCACTGAACAGGCCATGGTCACCGCGCTTTTCTACACGTGGACGGGTAGCGATGTACTTGAGGTAGCCATCGCCAGCTTCCATGGTATGGACATTGGCATCCAGTGCCATGGTGATCAATTCAGAGGCGTTGCCAAAAGTGGGAGAGGCGCAGTAGTCACTGTACTCGAATAGTTCTTTGGTATCTGGATAATCCTTGAGCAGTCTTTCGATGAGTTCTTTCTGAGGCTGTGTGACAGGACCCCGGCCATGAAGTTTCTCAACACCTTCTCTTGTGGCAATGTACCGCATGTACTTTGCTGCACTGCCATTGCGGATGTACCCACACTTCTGCACCAGCTTTGGCATGGCTTACAACCTCTTTTGGAACCGGAAGATCTCCTTGAAGCTGATCATGCCATGGGTACGCATCACATCTTGGACACACCGGCCACGCAGCTGTTCCAACTCATTGAGTGTTGCATCTGTGTCGTGTGCCATGAGGTGCATCATCATGGACATCTCCACCGACATTTTGAACAGCAGCTTGCCGAGCCGATCTCCCAGCGCGCCTAACGAGCCTTCCAATGTAGCTGACAGTGTGACTGGTAGATACGAGCCGTCCTGCTCCGCTTCAAGGTATCCGGTATAGAATTGAATGGCTTTTTCAATAAATTCGCTTTGACTCTGAGAGTTGTCAAGCTGGTAGGATCGCTCCACCAGTTCTTTTGTTTTCGGTGTCAGCCAGAAAGCGAATTTTTTCTTTGTGTTACTCATGACGTGGTTCACCTCACACTCTAATGAGTCTCTGGCCAATACGAAACGCTTCCAGGTCATCGATGATGAAAAGGTCGCTGCGCCATTGGCCGGGCCATACCGCAAAGAGTTTGCTGATACCCGACTGGGCGTGTACGTATCCTTCGATCTTGTCATGATATGTGGTGAGCTGTTTGATCTCGCCAGTGGCAAACAACTCGATATAGCAGATTCGATTGCTGCCGTAAGGAAAGCCCTCTGTCTCCTTTGCGCTTCTCATCTTTGGTACCTTCTTTCTAATCAAATTTGCGCTGGGTACGTCTTCGTCCCCGGAAGAAAGCCTGATACGGCGGGGCTTACGGGGATTCACGACCCCGTAGGCGTGATTTTTTTGCTTTCACGACCCCGGTGGGAAAAGCCTGAAACTGCCCGCACTGCGGGCAGAAGTGAGAGAGCCGGGGCGTTCACGCCCCCGGCTCTTTCTGCCTGCTTTTTTTTCGTCCCCCGTCCCCTGGTGGAAAAAGCCCGCCGAACAGCGGCAAACCGGTCAAGAGGGGTAGGGGGCCTGGCCCCCCCGGAGAAGGGCACACAGGGCCTCACAGCGGCCCACACGGGGCGGTTTTTGTGCCTCCGGTATCAGCCCATCTGCATCCCACGAAAATCCTCGTTTTCAAGCGTTTGAGAGGACTCCTGGGTCAGGTCTTCCATGTCAGCAATCCACATGGACATGCTGTCGAGCAGTATCTCCAGGTGACCAGAAACAACTTGATATGAGTCCTCCAATGTTTTGTTTCCGTGGAACTGCTCCTGCTGCGTTTTGTGAACAGCTTCCATCTGACGCTGTATGGCAAATACGTTGTCCAGCAGACCATAGACGGAGGCCGCATGAAACATGGTTGCCTCCTGTGCCGCTGAGCGTAGTTCTACCTTCTGATAGAAACCGTGGCTCACTCGCGCATAGGGGAAAGTGGGATCCTCAAGTTTTTTGCTGATGGGCAGCACGAGGTTGTTCTGTTCAATTGTTCCCTCGTACTGTGTGCCCTTAGCCTGTTCACGTACATAGTCGATGATCTCACGATACCGATGCGGGTTGCCGTCATCCAAGAGTTGGCGAAAGCAGTCCAACACAAATTCGTTTTTTCTGCTGCGATCAATCAACCTTATATGCCTCCTCACATTATTACATGGTCTGGTTCTCCGGGAATGAGATGGAATGCACTTCGGTAAGATACTGTGCGCGATATTCATCCAAACTCATCCCGGTCTGTTCCATGCAGTAGTCATTCATTTTGGAGCGCAGGGACAAACGCTCCTCCTCAGTTAAGGGATAGCGATAGGTTTCTTCAGAACCATCTCCGCAGGCTTGGATCACAGTGAGTGCGTCGCACACTTCGCCAACATCCAAATCAAAATCCGCATAGACATTGAGGTAGTCATCATTGGCATCGGTAACAACGTTGGTTCCGAAGACTGCGTCGGGATCAAATGTGATCGGCACATAAAAATTCAGTTGGTTTCCGCACTCGCTCATATCATCTTGAAAGGTGACCTCTTCCATGCGAAGCCGTCTTGATCCAGACAGCACAATGGCCTCAGAGTCCGGCGTGAGTTCTTTGCCTTCAAGTTTGTCCAGCAGTCGATCCCATCTCTGATCCATCGAGATATTTTGTTTTCGGAAAGCGTGGTAGGCTGCCACGCTCACGTCATGGATACGGTAGGTATGCCAGCCATCCATAGCGTTAGCTGCGGAAAATGTATCCTTGTCAAAGTCCATTTCGAAAACACCTGACACCTTCCCAGTGTTCTGCAGCCGTTGGTCCAGGAGTTGATCATATTCTGCCTGGGTGATTTCCGAGCGGTCTTTGAACACAGATGCGAAGGAAATAGGTAGAGGATTATCCCCAGCGATGAGATAAGTACGCAAGCGTTTTGCGGCGATGAGCAGTGTATCTGCTGAAGAAGTTTTGAAATACAGATCCTCTCCCCGACCGGTGACATGGTACGCCGCCCAGGTGGTGTTGGCCATTTGATCCGCTACCGCCTCGGCATGTTCAGCATTGATGAGTTCCTGTATCGCCTGTCGTTCCTCAGAAGGAACGCACTCAGAATATAGATTGGCAAGCATTTCCTGCATTCGTTTTTCAACATCAGTTCCATTCGAAGCAAGTTGCTTTTTCAGTGCCCTGAACTCATACTCATGGAGCCAAAGTACGATCTCAACGGAGCCGCTCATTTGGACACCCCCTGTTCCGCCGTTTAGCAGCTTTCTGCTTGCTGCAGGTGCTGGGTGCGGGACAGCGAATGTCTTTCCGCTGCCGCAGGCTGAGCAGTCGAGTGAACGAACGCTGATCCTGATTCAGAAAATCACACTTTTTCATCATTACAACCTCCCATTTCATAACTGGTTGACAAATCCTGTCCGTCCTTTTCCTGATTGCTGTTATCATTTTGAGTCTGACGGGAACGTCCGGATTTGATTGTCCGCTGTTGCCTTGGCCGGGGTGCAGCAGGCTTATTCCTGCTGTCCAGATACTCACGAGTGTCCGCTGGGACATATTCTTCATAGAGTTCTTCCAGCATCCGTTTCAGTTTTTTCTCGGGCGTGCTTTTCTCCTTGGCCGACAAAAAATACCGGAGCGCATCCAGGCGCTCCGGCTCCATTGTTACTTTCAGTTCAACCTTGTCCATACTGTCCTCCTTACATCGAGTAGAACTCAACCCGAAGAGCATCCTCTACCTCGCCGGGCTGGAATGATTCCGGCTTGGCGAACAGTTTTTGGAAGCGATCCAACTGTTCCTCTGTGAGAGAACAGAAGTCACCCGCACTGGTATCACCGGCCAGGAAAAAGGTGCCGGCGATAATGTCGTTTCCAACACGGCGGTTGCCCTCCAGCCCAATTAATTTACCTTCCTCATTGCAAACCATGCAGACATCGTTCAAAGGGATCACTTCAATGTAGCCACCCACTACTTTCTGCATGGCATCCAAAGTATTTGGGATCGTCACCGCTTCCGGGATTTTGTCCGGCTCTACTTTTAGTATTGTAATTTCACTCTCTTTCATGAGAACGCACCTCCTTTAATCAGTTGGCAGATATGATCTTGGATTGACACGCTGGCCATTGACTCGCACTTCAAAATGAAGGTGCGGGCCGGTAGAACGTCCGGTGGAACCGGACAGCGATACGATGTCCCCTGCTTCCACAGTATCGCCTGCCCTGACCAGCAATTTAGAATTGTGGGCATATAGGGTCACCATACCGTTGCCGTGATCGATCATCACGTAGTAACCGTACCCTCCGGCATTGTAGGCGGCAGTCGTGACAGTTCCAGGCAAAGCGGCACGAACAGGAATGCCGGTGGGGACAGCAATATCGATGCCGGTGTGACCGCTGGGTTGGCCTGTGAAGGGGTCTGATCGATAGCCAAACTCAGAGGTTACCCTGCTCTCCCAACTGGAACCTACAGGAGAACAGAACCCGTCCGCCCCGATAAACGGCACGTCCGCGCCAGGGATCCAGCCATCCGTTCCGGTAGATGATCCGTAGCAAATCAGGTTATAGATGCTGTCTGCGTTGCCCTGTTGTTCCTCAGTAACGGTGATGCCCAATTTTGTTTGGATATTAGACCATATCGTTGCCATGTCTGTGATGGGGACTGCCACTGTATAGGTTTCATCTGCATCTGTTTCATCGGATTCTTCTGTGCTGTCTGTTTCATCCTCTTCTGAGTCATCCTCTGTCCGAGTTCGTTCCTCATAAGTTACAAAGCAGCCAACAAATTCCTGATGGACCCGACTGCTGGGAGAGTCGGCACCGAAGTACAGAGCAAAAAAAATGGCCTTGACTCGTATCGCGTCAAGGCTTGTTCCTTCATCCGTCATGCTATTGATTTCTGTGATGCGTTCATCCAGCAACGAAAAACTTGTCTGTATGTCCTCAATGTAGACTCGGTACTCTGCAGATAGATCTGCTGGGAGAGTACCTCCATAGAAACACAGGTCAAGGATATTGGTATTATGTTGTGCAGAGCCACCCAGAATGGAGCAGAACGCAGCAATAAGAAGGATAACGGGAGACAGGATCGCCACCAGAACCCAGCCCGCTGCCTTGCGCGTTTTGTCATTTGCGAGAACAGCAACTGCGGCCTTTGCAATAGCGGCGGCGGGAATGGCCATAAAACTCACCTCCCATACTTATAATTGGTTATCTCATCCCATGGATAAACTATCCTGCTGCCGTTGTTCAGCGGCGTCGTCCAAGCAGTTATGCAGGGTTACGTCAAAGCAGGCACACGATGCCGCAGTTTTCAAATTCTCTTCGCTGAAACAGTCTATCCGCAATGCTTTCTTTGACTCCAGTTCCTCCTGAGAAAAAATAGGTTTTCCGCAGTTTGATAACAGGATCATGCGATTGTAATTGGTATCACCTTGCACAAGGTTCACCACATCTCCA
>ENA-ORUG01002873-ORUG01002873.1-human-gut-metagenome-genome-assembly--contig:-NODE-2873-length-11290-cov-3.041478_pt1 | contig 11290 bp, 8 predicted proteins | sample MGYA00242079_ERZ509207 | MGnify/ENA primary metagenome ERZ509207 (study PRJEB26280, sample SAMEA2338780) | human gut metagenome | biome: human gut; feature: human-associated habitat; material: faeces...
CATGACTTCTTTGACACGAATGCCTCGGGATTTTTCTTCGGCTCGTGGTTCGTAAACCTGTTCGGCCGGGTTTTTCCAGTCATACCGATAGAGTTTTCCGCTTTCGGTGATTATCCAAGCGTTCCGGTCGTGGTCAAGAATGAAGTCATTGAAAACTTCGGTCAGACGGGCTGCCTCGAAGCGTTCTTTGATATCGTGGCAGAAACGTCCGGTACGGGTATTGATGAGATAGAGACGGTAAAAGTCTTTGGCCCACAGCAGCCCGTTGCCGCCGTCATAGCTTGTGCATATATTGTGCATACCCAAGGGGACGGTGTAGGTCAAGTCGCAGGCGAGCGGCTCGAAGCTGTTGCCGTTGTACACATTGAACATTCCCTCGGTGCAGACCAGTATCTTGCCGTCTTCCATTTGTGTGAGGAAGCGTACTTGATTATTGAAAAGTCCGTTCCCGGTATCCAGCAGCCGGAATCTTTCCGTCGAGGAGGATGACCGGTAAGGCAAGGACAACAGCGTAGCGGTTATGATAAGAATCCAGAAGTTTTTCATCTCTTGACATTAGGTTGGTATTGCAAAGATAGCGAAAGGCGAGCGCAGAGACAAACGAAAAACAAAGTTTTTCAAGTTTGGCTGTGCCGAGCCGCCTCTTGTCTTCGTGAAACAAAGATAGCGAAAGGTGGGCGTGGGGACAAATGAAAACGCAGGTTGGTGTATAAAATGTTGTTTTTATATGTATGGTATGTTGCAACCGGTGTTTTGCAACGCTTTGTACAGCGTTTTGCGACGCTTCGTGCAGTGGTGTTTTGCACGTCCCCGTTACATTTGCAAAGTCTTAATGAAAAACCGTGAGAACATGGAAGAAAGATTCGACTTTGCAGATTTTTATGAGAGCCACTACCGGTCGGCCCTGCGATATGCTTCGATGTATGTCTTTAATGACGAAGACGCACGTGACATCGTGAGCGACGTTTTACTGCGTTTCTTGGAACAGGGGGAAAAGTTGAACCGCGAGAGAAATGTAGTCGGGCTGTTTTTCTCTATGATTTATAATAAGTGTATGGATTATCTTCGCCGCAGGTCGCGCTTCAAGCAGATAAAATACAAATTGAAGCAGACGGCAGACCGTTTTTCGGATGATGAGTTCGAGGCTCTGTGCCATAAGGAACTGTTTCGTATCATCGGTGAGACATTGTCCGAGATGCCGGCTTTGCAGCAGGAGGTGTTTCTGGATATCCACATGGAAGGGCAGACTTATCTCGAAGTGGCAAAGGCCAGGAATATCACTAAACGCGTGGTGGAATATCAGTTGCGTAAGGCCGAAAGGACTATCGGTTGCAGTTTACAGCGGATGTACGGTTAGAATGGATTTTTTAATAGGTTTTTTCATATATTAGTTAAGTTAGAAACTGGAGAAGGCTGGGCAGCGATGCCCGGCCTTCACTGTTTTTATATCGGTCTTTTTCTTTTATTTGATGCCCCTTCGGTTGAGGGCTTTCGAGTATTTGGCGGCGTTGGCCAGATGTTCGCGGTAGGTGCGTGCAAAGTTGTGCGTACCGGAAAAGTCTTCTTTGGCGCACATATACAGGTAGTCATGCTTGGCATGGTTCAACACGGCGTCGATACCGGCGATGGAAGGGATACGGATGGGGCCGGGAGGCAGTCCGGTGTTCCGGTAAGTATTGTAAGGGCTTTCCACGTTCAGATGATTGTGGTAAATTCTCCGGAGGGAGAAATCGTGCAGGGCGAACTTCACCGTCGGGTCGGCTTGCAGAGGCATGCTGGTACGCAGACGGTTGATGTACATGCCGGCCACCATAGGCTTTTCGGCGTTGTTGGCTGTTTCTTCGTCCACGATGGAGGCCAGGGTGACAACCTCGTTCGGTGTCAATCCGGCAGCTTCCGCCCGGCGGAGCCTTTCTTTGTTCCAGAATGTAGCGTTTTCTTTCTGCATGCGTTTCATGAAATCCTCCAGACTTGTATTCCAATATACTTCATACGTGTTGGGGATGAACAGACAAGCCATCGTCGCGGTGTCATAGCCGTACTGACGGCAGAAGGCGGAGTCTGCAAAGTGTTGCGCCACGACGGCAGAGTCCATCATGAGTTTTTTCCCTAATGTGCCGGCCAGACGGTCCATCGTTCGTACGTTGGGAATAGTCAACCGGACGGGTGTCTGGCGTCCCTGTTTCAGTCGGCGGAATACGCTGAACATGTTATCTTCCGGTTCCACGGCGTAGCATCCGCTTTTCACGGTGTAGCCGCTGAGCGCGGATAGCAAGGGGAAACCGGAAGAGATGCCCGGACGGGCTGTATTTTTGATTTTGACCTGTACGGAATCCGGCGTATCGTCTGCATCTATATAAAGGTATACAGTGTTTCCGATGCCGAATGTGGCATGGAAGAATGCCAGATAAGTCCATAGTCCCAGCAAGACCACGATGACGCCGGCAGCCGGAAGTCCCCATTTAGATAAACCGCTCACGCCCGGCAGTCCCTGAGCAAGTTCGGACTGCTCTCGCTCACTCGCGATTTTCTTGAATGCTTCTTTCTTTTCCATGATGATGAAATTCTGTTTCTTAATCGTGCAAAGTTAACCAAAAAAGGAAGGGTTTTCAAAAAAGATATGTATATTTGCAACGATTTAATCTCATTTTAATATCATGAAAGTAAGAAAGCTAATGATGAGTGCGGCCCTGATGGCCGTTTTGCCGCTTGCGGCGCAGAAAGAGTCACAAGTCCGATTGTTTCCCGACCAGGCCAAACAATCCATTCCCAAAGAAATCTACGGCCAGTTTGCCGAACACCTCGGAACGTGTATTTACGGTGGGCTGTGGGTGGGCGAGAATTCTGCCATTCCCAATACGGACGGTTACCGGAACGATGTGCTTCAGGCTTTGAAAGCCCTGAAGATACCCGTGTTGCGTTGGCCGGGAGGTTGTTTTGCCGATGAATATCATTGGATGGACGGTATCGGTCCCAAAGAGAACCGTCCGCGCATGGTGAACAACAACTGGGGCGGAACCGTGGAGGACAACAGTTTCGGTACACACGAGTTTCTGAACCTGTGCGAGTTGTTGGAGTGCGAGCCGTATGTGTCCATGAATGTGGGGAGCGGCACGGTGCAGGAGACGGCGCAGTGGGTGGAATACATGACGGCCGAGGACGGCCCGATGGCCAAGTTACGTAAGCAGAACGGTCGCGAGAAGCCGTGGCGTGTGAAGTACATCGGTGTGGGCAATGAAAGTTGGGGATGCGGTGGTAACATGCGTCCGGAATATTATGCCGACCTGTATCGCCGCTATCAGACTTACTGCCGCAATTACGACGGCAACCGTTTGTTCAAGATAGCCAGCGGGTCGGGGGAATACGATTTGCATTGGACGGAAACGATGATGAAGCAGGCGCGTAACCAGATGGACGGCCTTTCGCTCCATTATTATACCGTGGCCGGATGGTCGGGTAGCAAAGGTTCGGCTACGGACTTCACTCCGGAAGATTATTATTGGACGATGGGTAAGTGCCTCGACATCGAGAACTGCATCAAGGAACATTCGGCCGTCATGGACAAGTATGACCCTAAAAAGCGCGTGGCTCTGATGGTGGACGAGTGGGGGACATGGTGGGATGAAGAACCCGGTACCATCCGTGGGCACTTGTATCAGCAGAACACCATGCGCGATGCTTTCGTGGCAGCCCTTTCGCTGAACGTGTTCCACAAGTACACCGACCGTATCAAGATGGCCAATATCGCGCAGATAGCCAATGTGTTACAAAGCATGATTCTGACAAAGGACGACAAGATGGTGCTGACGCCTTCCTATTATGTATTCCAGATGTACAACGTGCATCAGGACGCTACTTACTTGCCGATAGAGGTGCAGTGCGAGAACAAGCAAGTGCGTGCACGCATGGGACAGGACGGCGAGCAGCGCACGCTGCCTATGCTCGGTGCCACGGCTTCCAAGGCGCAGGACGGTGCGGTGCATATTTCGCTGTCCAACGTGGATTTGGAGAACTCCAACGAAGTCACTGTCGATTTGTCCGGCTTGGGCATGAAATCCGTTGCGGGACGCATATTGACCTGTAAGGCCATCACGGACAAGAATACCTTTGAGCAGCCCGACGCGGTGAAGCCTGCGGACTTCAAGGGGGCAAAACTGAAAAACGGCAAGTTGACCGTGAAGATGCCGCCGATGAGTATTGTGGCGTTGGAGTTGCGGTAATTTTTTTATGAAGGTCTCCCCGTACGGATGTGTAATGGCGTCCGTACGGGGAGATTCGTTTTTCTTAAATGAAACGAGTTTACCTTAGAAAAACAGGATCAAGTGGTTTTTGGATAACAAAACGTCAAAAAACGAAGCGGATGGCGCCTGTGAAAAGAAAGAGTTTAGACGTGAGGATATACAAAACGGTGTATATTTATACGGCTTTCGGTATTCCTAATGCATAAAAACCGCATAAACCGGAATCGCTTTCAGCCAAGCAATTTTTCGTTTGGAGCAGTATGCAAAATTTTCTTCCGCATGAAAATCCTGAGTTCTCCTCATGTGGCCGGATTTTACGGAGCCAGACGGAGCCAGAACGTGCTTTAAGTATCCCTTTTTCGTCTGTTTGGTGGTTTTTTGCCTGCGAAATTTTCATGCAGAAAGAAACCTGATGCTTGTTTTTGTTGACAGGAAGGAAAGAAATAACCTTGTATTATGGTCTTCCGTGTGACGTGGTGGAATAGAAAAAGCCTGCCGGACTGTCATTATGCTAAAACACCGGCAGGCGAGAATCGTTTGTTTTCGTCGAAGCCCCGTTTCGTGTCCGAATAAAGCATTCACGGAAGGGTGGGGCTGTCGATTTGACACTTATCCTATTTCAGTTTCTTACCGTCGGAGAAGGCTTTTCCTACGGCTTGGCCGAGACCGGCATAGTTATGGTGGACGGGGTCGAAGACAATCAGCCCCATCTTCTCCATGTCCGGTTTGCCGTCGTCGGCGAGGTATCTTTCATCGGCGAGGATGTTCACGACCTCCGCGACGATGTAATATCCGGTGTCCGATTCATGTATTTTTTCTTTAATCCGGCATTCAAACGTCATCGGGAAGTCGGTGAAGACCGGGGCGTCGATGTTTTCCGACCGTATGGCCGTCCATCCCGTCTTTTCCATCTTTTGCGGGTTGTTCTTTGCGCTGACGATGCCCACGTAGTCGGCCGCCGTCATGGTGGCTTGGGTGGCAAAGGCCACTGTAAAATCCCCTTGGCGGTTCAGGTTTTCGGTGGTGGCATGCTTGCCCATTGAAATCATGATTTCTTTCATGTCCCATTGTCCGCCCCAGGCCGCGTTCATGGCGTTGGGTCGTCCTTGTTCGTCGTAAGTGCCGATAATCAGCACGGGTTGTGGCAACAGCCACGGTTGAGGTTTAAAACTTTTCATATTTCGTCTCCTTGCATGAGTTTGCGATAGATTTCCGCGTCCTCTTCCCGGAAGCAACAGAGGACGACATCACCTTCATATTTCCCATCCCGTATGTGGCTTTTGACGGTATCCCAGGCTATTTTTGCGGCAGCAGCGTGCGGATAACCGTACACGCCGGTGCTGATGCAAGGGAAGGCGATGCTTTTCAGGTGGTGGGTCTCGGCCATTTGCAAGGCGGTGGCGTAGCAGGATGCCAGTAACTCGGGCTCGTGGTGCCCTCCGCCGTGCCATACGGGGCCGACGGTATGGATGATTTTCTTGCAGGGCAGTCTGTACGCTCCGGTCATCTTGCTCTCACCGGTCCGGCATCCGCCTAGCGTGCGGCATTCCTCCAACAATTCTTTACCCGCAGCGCGGTGTATGGCTCCGTCCACGCCCCCGCCTCCCAACAGGGAACAGTTCGCAGCGTTTACTATGGCATCCACTTGCAGTTGTGTGATGTCGCCTACGATTATTTTTATCCGGTCTTTCATGTTTCGTTACGTATGGTTTGTTGCAATGCTCCAAAAATAGTCAAAATATCCGGGAAAGGAAGTATGTTTTTGGGAAAGATTGCAAAATATTTGCAATGGGATATTTTTTCGCATGAAGCATGGCTTAGGCGGTAGTGGAAGCCGTTTTATCGATATTCTCCTATTTTTTGACGGGTTTGTTCTACTGTGTGAAGTATGGAATCGTTAATTTTGCACTTCATTACATTAGATATAAGAACAAAAGAAAAGAAACACGAAAATGAGAGTGGGAAAATGCTTTTTAGGTCTGGCCGCTTGCTTGTACGCAGTGGCGGCGGATGCGGAACGCGTGCCGATGAAACTGTGGTATGACGAGCCGGCTAAAGTGTGGATGACATCGGCCTTGCCGGTCGGTAACGGGGGAATCGGGGCTATGTTCTTCGGGGGTGTGGCCAAGGAACAGTTGCAGTTCAACGACAAGACGTTGTGGGCCGGCAGTACGACCCGGCGTGGGGCATACCAGAACATGGGCGATTTGTTTTTCGAGTTCGATACGCCGGAAACTTGCACCAACTACCGTCGGGAACTTTCTTTAGACGATGCCATAGGGCGTGTGTCTTATACGATTGACGGAGTAGACTACCTGCGCGAATATTTTGCCAGCAACCCGGACAGCGTGATTGTGGTGCGGCTGACGACGCCCGGACATAAAGGCAAACTGAACTTCTCCCTGCGGATGCAGGACGGACGGCAAGGGATGACCCGGGTGGACGGCCATACGATGACCATCAAAGGCACGTTGGATTTGTTGTCCTACGAGGCACAGGCTCTCTTGCAGGCCGACGGCGGCATGGTGGAGACGAAATCCGACCGGTTGGAGGTGAAAGGGGCGGATGCGGTGACGGTCGTGCTGACCGGTGCGACCAATTTCGACCTCGCTTCGCCGACGTACACGCGTGGAGATGCGGACGAGATACACCGACGGGTATCGGCTCGGATGGACAAGGCAGCGCGGAAGTCTTACAAGAAGTTGAAAGCAGCGCATCTGGCGGATTACCAACCTCTCTTTGCCCGTGTGGAGTTGGACTTGGATGCGGAGCAGCCGGACTACACGACGGACGTGCTCGTGCGTGAGCATAAAGACAATGCTTACCTCGACATGCTCTATTTCCAATATGGGCGTTACCTCATGCTCGGCTCTTCGCGCGGAGGCCAGTTGCCCAGTAACCTGCAGGGGTTGTGGAACAACGTGAACAATCCTGCATGGGAGTGCGACTACCATAGCAATATCAACGTGCAGATGAATTATTGGCCTGCCGAAGTGGCCAATCTTTCGGAATGCTATGCCCCGTTCATCACCTACGTGTCTACCGAAGCTTTGAAGGACGGAGGCTCGTGGCAACAAGTGGCACGGAAAGAGAATTGCCGCGGATGGGCCGTACACACGCAGAACAATATCTTCGGTTATACGGACTGGTTGATCAACCGTCCGGCCAATGCCTGGTATTGCACTCACCTGTGGCAACATTATGCTTATACTTTAGATAAGGAATACTTGCGCGACACGGCCTGGCCCGTCATGAAGGTGACTTGCCAGTATTGGTTCGACCGCCTGAAGGAAAATGCAGAAGGGCGGTTGGTGGCTCCCAACGAATGGTCGCCCGAACACGGGCCTTGGGAAGACGGTGTGGCTTACGCCCAACAGTTGGTGTACGCCTTGTTCGAGGAAACATTGGCGGCAGCCGATGTGTTGGCCGTCGACGATGCTTTCGTCTCAGAGCTGAAAGAGAAATTTTCCCGTTTGGACAACGGCTTGCATATCGGTTCATGGGGGCAAATCAAGGAATGGACTATACAAGAGGATAAACAAGGAGACCATCAGCGGCACTTGTCTCATTTGATGGCCTTGTACCCCTGCGACCAGATTTCTTACCTGAAAGACAAACGTTATGCCGAGGCGGCCAAAGTGGCTTTGGATTCACGGGGCGACGGTGCCACGGGATGGAGCCGGGCTTGGAAAGTGGCTTGCTGGGCACGTTTGTGGGATGGAGAACGGGCTTACCGTTTGCTGAAACAAGCACAAAATATTACAGACGTGACGGTGGTGAGCATGGACGACAATGCCGGCGGCGTGTATGAAAACCTGTTCTGTGCCCATCCTTCGTTCCAGATAGACGGAAATTTCGGAGCCACGGCCGGTATCGCCGAGATGATGTTGCAGAACACCGTGAAGGGCGTGCATCTGTTGCCGGCTTTGCCTTCGGCGTGGGATGACGGGCATTTCAAAGGATTGAAGGCGAAAGGCGGCTTTACTTTCGACGTGACGTGGAAAGACGGGAAGATGGTGGAAGGCCGGGTGTATTCGGCTGCCGGACAGGAATGCCGGATGTACCTGCCGGATGCCAAGCTTGTCGAGGTGAAGAAGTCGAAAGGCGGCAAGGTGGCCTTTACGCAGGAGGCCGATGGCGCAGTGGTATTTCCTACATCGGCCGGGAAGAGTTACCGTCTTCGTTTTGAATAAAGATATAGCCCTAAAGAACGTGCTACTCCGCCGCCTTTTTCCATGAAAAGGCGGCGGAGCTGCGTTTGTTTATTACTTTTTTTGAATACTTTATCGGAAAAAGATGCTTCTTTCTTTTATTTTCGTTACCTTTGTGCCTATCTAATATCAAAATTGTATGAAAATAACACTTTTGCAACAAGATATTTCATGGGGGAATCCGGAAACTAATGTGAGGAATGCCGAGCAGGCGATGGAGGCTTGTCCCGGGTCGGATGTATATGTGTTACCCGAAATGTTCTCCACCGGGTTCTGTACGCAACCCGAAGGACTGGCCGAACCGGCGGACAGTGATACGCTGCGCTGGATGCGCCGCTATGCCGCAGGGCACGACTGTGCCGTGGCCGGTAGCGTGGCCGTACAGGAAGGCGGCAAGTATTATAATCGTTTCTATTTCGTAAGTCCGGACGGGGCGGTCCGCTCGTATGACAAAAAGCATTTGTTCACGTACGGCGGAGAGCACCATCGTTTTACAGCCGGGCGGGAACGTGTGGTCGTGGAGTTCCGGGGTGTACGAATCCTGCTCCAGATTTGCTACGATTTGCGTTTTCCCGTATGGGCGCGCAACCGGAAGGACTACGACGTGGCGCTTTATGTGGCCAGTTGGCCTACGCCGCGTGTGGAAGCCTGGTTGGCCTTGCTACGGGCAAGAGCCATCGAAAACCAGTGCTATGCGGCCGGGGTGAATCGGGTGGGGGATGACCCTGCGGCCCGTTACGCCGGGGATTCGGCGTTGGTCGACTTCAAGGGCCGCACGATGGTCGAAGCCGGCGGCGGGGAACGAATTCTGACGGGCGTGTTCGACACGGGGGCGCTGGCGGCGTTCCGCGAAAAATTCCCCGCGTGGCGGGATGCCGACGAATTCGTTTTAAAATAGACGTGTCATGCGCGCGGGGGACGCCAATGCCTGTTATTTTTCCCTTCAGACGATTATTTCCGCTGATTTATTTTGATTTCAGCGGAATTTGAATACCTTTGTTTTCAGCTATGAAACGATCTGACAGCGATAGAACGGGTTTTCGTTCGGGAAATGAAACGGGAGGTAAATTTCTTCCCCATTGGCTCTCGGCTGTCGATCGACTTACCCCCCCCCTCGCGCTGTTCCGGTTGAATTTCTGAATCCGGCTTTCCGCGATTATATAATGACTCTGACAAGGGGTTGTTGTGTTTTGTCGTGTCGTATCTCGAAATCACTCTCATCCAATAAAAAATGCGTATGAAATCCAAAATCTTTACATCGTTCCTGTTGGCGGCAGTGCTGCTGTCGGGATGCAAGAAGGACGATCCGGCTCCGGATAAGGCGACTTTGTCGGTCAGTCCCCAAACTGCGATTGCCTTTACGGCTGCGGCGACGGAGACCTTCACCGTAAAGGTCGTCACCAATCAACCGGCGTGGAAAGCCGAGTCTTCGCAAAGCTGGTGCAAGGTCGCTGCGGGGGAGGGTCAGTTTACGGTTTCCGCCGATCCCAATACGTCGGAAACAGCTCCGACGCCGGCGGTGATTACGGTGACGGCCGGGAGTGAAAAGGCGACGATTGATGTCACGCAGTCCGCCGCCGGGAAGGAGCAATATCCCGATACCGAGGCCAAACTGAAGCAGGCTATCGCCAAAGTGTGGACTTTTGCGGAGAGTTCGAACTATGTTTCGCTCGAGTTCACGACCGACGGCCTTTATACGTTTTTATCCAAAACGCCCTTTACCCGGGCTGCGGAGAATAATATCTACCTGCTGTCGGGCGCCTATTCCGTTGCTGCCGATCTGCACGAACTCACGTTGAGCGATTTCGGCAAAATCACCATCAGCGACGTGGGGAACGGCAAAGCCTCCATGACGATCGCCCCGACCGGCGGAACTCCCTCCGCGGCGGAACTCGACGAGCAGCGTTTCGTAACTCCCCCGGCGTCGGCGGATAAGAAGATCAAACGGGTCGAGTCGAAAGAACCTACGGAGGGAAACGGCGCTATCGAATACAGTTACGATGCGAATCGGCGGATGTCGAAGATTAAGGTAACACAGGGCGGCCTGACGCTGGAAATTCCGATCAATTACGAGGATGGCAAAGTCTGGTATCAGTTCGAAGGCGGCGAGGTCCTCGGAGAGCCGGGCGTGTTTAAGGTTACCTATACGCTCAATGCGGCGGGGCTGGCCCGCTCTTCGGTTATTCAGCACAAAGGCGTCGTGCTCTATAAGATATACTATACTTATAACAACCAGAGGCAGCTGGTCTCCTATCGGATGACGGACAATGCCGGGAAACTCGACGGGTTTTGCAATGCCACGTGGGTGAACGGGAATGTGGTGAGCACTTATTCCGAGAGCGTGCACACCTGTGACGGCAGTTATGATGAGTATGACGGGCATAAATATTACCATCACGACCATAACGGCGACGGCATTTTCAACCAGGAAGATATTATCACCCGCGAGACGGACCATAGCACGTACAGCTATTCGGCCCGGGAGAACAAGGGTGGCTACATGTATCCGATCGTTACGCCCGATATATTCGGCTCTTCCGATGTTTTCGATCAGTTGGGCCAGTGGATCGGCGTGCTCGGCGTCTCCTGCAAGCACCTGATGTCGGAACATGCGGATGCCGACGGTGCGTTGACCTACCAATTCGACGCCGAAGGGTATCCTACGCGCATCGACGTGTCGTTCCCGGAGAATCCTTCCGATAACTGGTATATCCTCCAGACCTACGAGTAGGGCCGTTAATACCGGTGATTCGTGTAAAGTCCGTCCGAAATGCAGCAAGGCATTCGGGCGGACTTCGTTTTTTCAGCGGCGGAACCCTGACCGCGACAACTGCGGAG
>ENA-ORUG01002881-ORUG01002881.1-human-gut-metagenome-genome-assembly--contig:-NODE-2881-length-11252-cov-2.705457_pt1 | contig 11252 bp, 15 predicted proteins | sample MGYA00242079_ERZ509207 | MGnify/ENA primary metagenome ERZ509207 (study PRJEB26280, sample SAMEA2338780) | human gut metagenome | biome: human gut; feature: human-associated habitat; material: faeces...
GGCTTGCCGACCGTTGGGTTTGAGTTTGAAGAGAAAACCTTGGCGGAACAACATGAGACATGATTTTACGGGAATTGAAAACAATTTTGCCCCAAAATAGCCTCAACGTAGCCAATTGACATTGGCGTTCCTTATATCCCCGCCATTAATGGCGGGGCTTTACGGAACTCACGGTAAAAGTCCTTTTTTATGGCAATAAAAAATCCACCTGATTCAATACAAAGCAGATGGATATTTTCATTCAAAACGAACAAGTTGTATGGTGGGATGAGGTTTACAGATTTTTCAATGTTTTCAAGGCTTACATTGCTTGTGTATTAATTTTTATACCATCTTTTATACCATAAAGCAGAAGCTAGACATAAAACCGATTAACCTCTTATCTAATAAGTGTAACGCTACTTATCATTTGACGAGCGCTCCAAGATACGCGTCAGCTCGGTTGAGTAATCCTTCACCTCGGACCGCCAATCTTGCAAGATCACTTCGTTCACGGCGGCAGGTTGCCAAGTCTGTTCGGGCGTGACTGAAGTCGTTGAGCTCGCGCAACCGTTGATCATTGTCAGAGCGAAGGCGCTCAATAGAAGCACTAAGCTCTTGAATACGCTTTTCATAGTCTTTTTTTACCTCCGTTTGGGCGATTTCAATGGCAGACGCATGGCGCGCTTCTGCTTCTGCGATCCCATGATCGAACCCTTTGTCGTAGCAAATGTGAGCAGCGATAGCCGCGACAATGAGTCCGATCACGAAACCGATGCCGCCGATTTTTAAAATATCTGACATTGTCAATCCGTTAAGAAAAGATCGTGTTCAGCTTTACGACGACGAGTTAAGCCCGCCAGGCGTTTTCCGTTCGCCAAATCGAAGTCCAAAAACTCTTCTGCAGCGCCTTCTCGGTCACCGCTATTGAGTTTCATCAGAAGTTTCGACTTCATCAACGTCCCGACTCCAACATTGAAGGCAAGAGATACCAAAGCAACGAACTCATTTTGAGTAACCGGCACATTGACGTAATGGGCTAAAAGCGTTTGCGTCTCTTTGATGTCATCAATGAGCCACGCTTTTGCCTGCTCTTCTGTGCACGTATCACCTTCCTTTACGCCTTTTGTATGCCCAGCCCCGATTGTCCAAACACCGGCCGCACATGGATAGGCTGTCAACTTACAGCCTTCCCAACCTAAAATAAAACCCTCTGCGAGAGAGGGTTCATAAGTTCCGAGGTTTCTTAGCTTCACTTTTTACCTCCGAAGGCAGGTGTTTCTCGACCTGTCTGTCTAAGTAAAGGTTTATCGCATCGAGAATGTGCTTAAAGACCGGAGGGACAACGTGTCCCAACCCTCCTTTTTCCAAATTCTCAATAATTGAACCGAACTCGCCAGCAATGTAAGCTACGATGATGATTGACTGCACAAAATCGATATGAATGATGTTGTGCAAGGCGACATCAAGACCGTGAGCCAATGCCACCATTGCGAATATGATGACTTTACGTATTGTTCCGTAAAACAATGCCCGGCTGCTCCACTGGTCATTTCTGAGAGCGGAAAGTATCCCGGTAATGTAGTCCAGGACAACAAACACAGCCAGCCAAATAAGGAGCGGACCAATGTCCCCGAACGCAAATGAGAACATGGCCCCGACCGTTCCACCTAGTGCCATCATTACTCTGTCAGCTGAGTGCGGCAGTAAGTTTGAAATTGCGTTTATCACAACGCCTCCGGGCTATTAGAAAAACAGATGTCCGACGGCGATTCCGATACCGAAAGCACATACAGAAGCGAAAATCCAGAAAGAGCGAACTTTTCGACGCGTATCCGTGTCAAGCTCTTCTTTTTCAGTTTCAAGCTTTTCATAGAGTTCGTCTGCGATTTCTTTGCCTTTTGAGCCGAAATCTTTCAATGCAGTTTTCAGTTCTTCTTTCGTCATTTTGATGCCTCCTAATTACTTAACAGGATTGATATAGAACCAGTACTGAGCGGGTTCGTCATAGAGCTTTTCTTCACTCCAAATCTTCCAGCCGAAGCCAATACGCACGCATTTATGAATCCCGAAAATGTCGTAGTGCTGGCAGTAGTACCATTGCCACGCAATTAACTCTCCGTCCCGATAAGCGAACCACTTGCATTTGCCTGAAATTCCCGTGTTATCGCCAATATCCGGATTGCCTTCATAGACAATCTGATCGCTGTCGGGATTGACTTTGATGCCACAGACTCGCATATCAAAGCCGTATGCGGAGTTTCGCCACAACCAGCAAACCCGTCTCCAGTATGTCTGCCACTTGCCCGTTCCGGGGTGACGTTCCCACGAGCCAGTATCACCATCAAGAGTGTCAAAAGGCGTTTGGAACCACCAGAGCCAGTCAGGCAGATAGCCCTCATCGTCAGCAAAGAGCGGAAGGATTGGACACAAAAGCCGTGCGAACACGGCCATAAATAAAGAAACGGGCGCCAAAAGCGCCCATTTAATCACAAGTTTTGTCATGCCTTAGACTCTGCAATCTTTGCAGATAGAGATTCTTGAGAAGCACGCAGTGCGTTCACTTCGTCACGTTTTTCTGCTCTTTTTTGAAGAATTTCCGCATATTCTTCTTTCGTCGCAACACCTTCCGCGATCTTCACGGCGACATAGTCAGTCGAGCGCAAGTACGCAAGAGCTGCTTGCTCATCAGCTTTCGTTTGTTCTAGGTCTTTTTCGTCTTGCGTCTTTTCGGGAATCTCTTCAACACCCCACCACAAACCTTCTTCTTCACTGCCACGAATAACTCTGAAGTGTTCCGGATCCTCATTCACCAAGGCTTGAACCAATTGACGCAGCTCTTGATTGTGTACCGTCTGACTCTTGTGAGAGATCTGAACACCAAGGAAATCTTTTGCAGTTTTCGGTTTTTCGATGTAATCCCAGTTTTGTGATTCTTCATTCCATTTGGCAAATTTTTCCTGAAGCAAGGACATGTCCGGCGATTTTTGAGTCGCATTCTCCGGCATCAAAACATCGTTTCCAATCTTTTGTGCCTTGCCTTCATAAGCAAAGAAATTTTCATCATCAAAATAAAAAATAGGAATCAGCATGATCACCTCTAGCAAAGAAATTACGGCCCTAAAGCCGAAAGAAAAGCGCTACTCAATAGCCATAGAGAACGGACTCACGCTAAGAGTCCATCCATCCGGATCTAAATCGTGGCTAGTCCGCACAACTTTGAATGGAAGAAACGTAGACATCACTCTCGGACACTTCCCAGATATGAGCCTCGCTCAAGCAAAACAAGCTGCAAGACGAAAACAAAAAGAGTTTGACGTGAAGCCAATTGGCGGCTACACACTCAAAGATGCCTTCGTGCTCTGGTGCAACCTCAAGCGAGGCCGTATCGTGAGCTACAAAGACGAAAAGAAGCGGATCGAGTTTTATCTAATGCGCCATTTAGGGAATCGGCAATTAGATGAAATCACGGCTCCGCTTGTCATTAAAACCGTTCAAGTGATCGAACGAGACGGAAAACGGCGTGAAGTTGAAACCCCAAACATTGTAGGTACTGCTGACTGGGGAAGTGGCACAGCTAATCAAGGGCAAGCATCTGGTGCACTACAAGTTTTCTTCTCTGGTACGTCATTTTGTCAGTACGGCGAGCCAGGTCAAGGTGATGTGCATATTGACCTTAATGCTTCTTCTGGAAACGCTATCTACGAAGGTTCTGCAGTTCAGCCCAAAGCGCTAAATGCGTTGCCATGCATTAGATGCTAGATCTTGATGCATGCAAGTGTCTGTAACGCCGAAGGCTGAAGTTTCGTGCCGTTATAGATGCTGGAGACTCTTGAAGCATCAATAGTAATTACTTCGAGATTAGTGTCATTGGCTGATTCGTGAGACATTCTTGTGTTTTCATCAACAACGGATGAAGAGAACGCTCCCACAGGAGAGTAGCTCTTGTTTGATTCACCTCCGTTATCCGAATCACCAGTAATGTTTGGTAACTGCGCTTCAAGATAGTTACCAACATTTCCCGTGTTGGTAGTTCCCTGTAAAACTCTACCATCCAAGTTGGGTAATGCAAACGTTGTAGATCCATCACCCGCGCCATACTTTGTACCAATTTTTGCAAACAATCGGGAGTAAGTCGTTCTCGAAACAGTGGCCCCATTGCACAGTAACCAACCTTCAGGAACGTCCGTTGCATGAAACAAACCAAACATACCTGGAGGACAAATCACATCAATGACGGACTGCAGTGACAAAGGCGTCAAGAAACAATTATTGTCAGTAAGTCCCTTCGCTTTTTCTCCGGTTGCGGTCAAAGCATCAACTAACATCGAGTAAGTGATTTTCTTGTCCTGCATCCACGACATCGATTGCAATGCCGTCAAAAATTGCAGAGGATCCGGCGTTGAGGACGGAGTCAAGCCTGCAGCCTTGATCACACTAATGCGCATCGCCGAAACCAAAGCAAACCAAGCTGCGCCCGGCAAAGTCGCAACTAAGCCAGTCGAAGGATTGCCGTCTGTCGGGAAACCTTCAGAAATGAGTTTCGTGTAATCCGGAAGAGTGGGAACAGCGTCCCCTTGATACTTTTCAACTAATTGATCAGCAGTGACATTCGTTGCCATTTTTTCACCTTTATTCGTAGCGGAATAGAACTTGTGCGTGTGCTGGAGCGTTTTGCTTGATCAAGCATTCAAGGAAGTCAATGCCCCAGCTTGCTAAACGGTTGTTTGCGCGCCAGGTAACGCGGAAGAAATCTTTTTGACTTTGAACATTGGCAGTTACGACAAACAGGAAAGCATTCCCCCATTCGGGGCCGTAAAGCCGTTGGTTCACTCTTGAGCTGACTCGGAAAGCTTTACAGTATCCAATGTCAACATCGATACCGAAGATCGCGCCCAGCTCCTTGTAAAAGGCGACTGTGAGGCCGCTTCTTCTAACTTTCACCAACAAATATTGTCGGTATTGCGAATCTGTGACGTTTTCGAGGTACTTCAAGCAGTCATCAGGTATCCCGTAAACACGAAGCCAGTCAGAAAACGTCTGACTGGCTGTTCGTGGATCCGCTTCATCAACTAGTGAATCTGCGTATGTGTCAACCTGCTGCAGTTGATTAGCACCACTTCTCAAAACCGCATTGCCTGGAGAACCCTCTTTTCTGTGCCACGCCGGACCTGGAGGAAGAAGCTTTGTCAATAAATCATTGAAATCACGCTTCAACATAACTGACTTCCCCCATCACAAGAATCTTTGTGTTTCCGCAAATAACATCTTCAGAGGGACTAACCAAAACATGATTTTCTTCATCCTCTACCGAGCTGATAGCTTGTTCAATGTGACTGCGGTAAAGAATCTGACCGGGAGCACCCTCTCGGATTAGCAGCGCCTCAAGTTCTGATTTAATCTTTTCTTTGATGGTGTCATTCGAAGGCAAAAGATCGCTGATCGTGAAATTGACAACTTGAGCTTGAGGAGCAACAACCGTGATCGATGCGGGAATCGGAGCGTTTTCCTCAATATGCGACTGAACCTCTGCCACTTTATCTTCTGTCGGTATCCCGTTTTCAGTCAATCCATCCGTGCAGAAACGGACAACCACAGTCCCAATTCCCTGTTCTTTTGGGAAGCACCATGCACGAGTTACGCCTTCAATTTCCTTTGCCCAGTAGACATAATCTGAAGCAGTTCCCCCTCGGGGCGGATTTCTCAATCGATCAAGTAAACGCTGCTTGAGAGACTCCATACTCTCACCAGGCTGCAGATACAAGCCCTGGATTGAAGCCTGACGAATCAAATATTCATTCTCCGCAGTATCTGCAAACAGTTGAGCAGCGATATATCGGATGTATGCGTATAAACCATAAGCACTGAATGAAAAAACCTTCGGAAGAACCCGGAGGTTTGACATTCTTAACTGAGCGCTTCCTGCTTCTCGCTCCGCATCCTCGGTCATTTGTTTGATGAGTTCACGAAGCGTAGGAACTTTAAATGCCATTTTTTAGAACCTCCCAGACATTTGAGAAATGAAGGCGTCGGTCATCATCTTTTCTAGTGATAGTGATCGACATATCAATCCGGTCGACTCCGTTGCGTTCTGCATAAACATCTACAGAATCAGCAACTCCGTCATCTATCATCCACTGCAGCGCATTTGCTGCATACTTTCGACACTTTTCAACTGTGTCTGGAAGGATCTTTGAACGAGACATCAACCAAAGTTTAGATCCCGTTTCTTGACCGGCATCGTCATAACTGTCCCCCCAAAAACCGAAGCGGCGGCTACCCTCAACCGGATCATCATCACGGGCTCGAGCCCACGAAAAAAGGCTGATAATCACAGCCCTTGTTAGCTCATCATCGGCATACATCGAAAGCTCCGAAAGCTTTCCATTGATTTGAAGTTCTCTCATTGCGGTTTCCCTGTACTGCCAGATCCGGGCTGAACGCCGGAATGTGTGTGATTTTGCAAACTGATAGTGCCTGCCGTGACATCACCAGTAGTCGAAAGATCGCCATCAACAGAAGCTCCTGAGCCACCAGAGATAGCTAAACCGCCCTGGCCGGTAATCAATTTTTCAACTGTCAAAGTCCCCGTGATTTGAGTTGACGGCGAGTCAATCGTCAAACCGTTTGTCGTCAAAGTTGAAGTCCCAGTTACGGTTGCAGCGAAATTTCCACCGACTTCTGCAGTGAGGTTTTTGGGAGTCACAACCGAGATCCCGTCCCTTTTTAAGTGAACTTTTTGACCGATATCGTCAAAAATTGCTACTTCGCCTTCTTCAAGCTTCAAGCGATAACGCCTGTCTGCAATTGTCAGAACAACTCCGTGGGATCTATCCCCATTGAAAAAGGCAGCAAACACCTCAGCTCCAGGATGCGCCCGAGAACCGAAACCATAGGCTTCAAAATGCTCAAGACCTTCACGTTTGTCACCGGGTAAAAACTCTGCATCTATTGTGCGAATCTTTTCCTCTTCATGAGTTAACGTGAGAACACCACGCCCCAAAAGCGAACGAATAAGCTTTAAAACGAACTTCATTTCACTTGATCCATCCACGAGCTACCACCGCCAGAATCCTGAGCTTGAGCCTCTTGCTGCGCAGTCGGCGATGCTTTAAATGCATCAATCGGAGCTAGATTCAAACGCGTAAGCATCCCGCTTGAAGATAGTGAATAGGTCACTTCGGCAATCAACAAAAGCTCATCAATGCCTAGCAGAGAATCTTTTACATGCACTTGAGTATTCGGTCGCCAAAGTTTCCCAGAGGAATCACGCCAGCCCACTACTTCATAAGAAACGGACTTCAAGAGAGCCCGCCTACGGCGCTGTTCAAATTGAGCAATCTGCCGGCAAAGATCCGAATTCATAGCTCCGGACTGCGGAAGAACGATCAATCGATAACGGCTCAATTCACCGTCCGTAGCTTCAGCATTTAAATGCGAAGCATCTGCTCCGAAAGATTCATCCGTGCCGGCTCTCTGGCCTTCAACAACGTAATCAGAAAATAGATCTGTTGCATCACGATCCATGGCGCCTCTTAAGATATTGACGCCTAGTTCTAATCCCCCTGCTGCAAGGCCTGCCGCACCGGGCTCAGTCAAAACAAGGCGCCCTGCCTCGTCATCCATCGCAAAAAGCTGACCGACAGTCAGAAGTCTGCTAATCGATTCAAAACAGGTTTCCCCGTTTTCAATAGCATGAAGCGAAATCGGATCTCCCGTTGAAGCTTCTGCGATCACATCAACCCCATATGGTTGACAGATGTCTGCCGCAATCTGCTCAATGCTTTTATCTTTCCATTGAGACACAGCCGGAGTTTCCGGAGCCGACTGAGAACCGGTAGCGGGAACCGCTCCGGCACCAGCCCAACCATCCCCACTCGATGCTGCGGGTTTAGTAATTGCTGAAGCAATCGGACAACAATCGATAATGTCTGCCGTTTTAGATCTGCCGGTAATTAAAACAGTCACCGACTGACCGGAATAAGAAATCGGAGAAGAAAAAATATACCCCGTCAAAACCGTATCCGATCCAATCAGAACTTCAACTTTGTCTCCAAGGTTTACTGCAGTCAGAACATCTTTTGTCTGCGGCCAAGAAAACGTAATTCCTACGGAAAACATCCTGGCTGCCATCGTGATGCCGGCAGTAATAGAAACATCCGTCCACCCTTTTAAATCGATACCATTTGCACGGATGCTGACTTCATCATTCATTGAGAACCTTCATAACATTCGGACAGAAGCCCGGATTAGTTACTGAATTTCGGACGCAAATCTCAGTTGAGCGAGTCGCATCGCCGTAGAGCTCCATTGCGATCACACATGCTGGCATTGAGGTTCCAGCATCGTATTCATAAAGTTGCCCCTTTCCTTGAGCTCGCTCAGACAGATCTTTTGAGACTGCTGTTGCCGCTTCACGAAGCGTCATGTACATGTCGTCACTGACCGACTCATTGAGCATTTCCTCTTCAAGAGTCGCTACGATCATGTCTCTGGCCTCAATCATTTCGTCATATGAAACAGTCGGAGCCTGGTTAGATGCGTTTTCCTCTTCGACCTCTGTAGCGTCCTCTGTCATCACTTCCGTTGTTTGAACGGTCGTATCTAACTTTGTACCGATCAATGTAGTCACACCGACAATTTGAGCAGCTATCCCCTGACGAGCCAGTGAATAGACCGATGTCCGGTTGTTTTCAATGATGGCCGAAGAATCGGGTTTGACATCGGAATAAAGCGGCTCTTCATGCTCTCCATGAAGATTGCCCACTAATGCGTTCAATCTAGTTGCTGCACGACTCCAACCAGCTGCCGTGGTAGCCAAACCCGAAAGACCGATGGCACCCATAAATTTTTGAGCAAATTGCCTCGGATCTGTATCAACTAAGCTGATTACATCATTAGCAAGATCTGCAACTTTGTCTGCAAAGCCTAAGACCTGAGCGATCTCAGAACTGGCCACAGTGTCAATCATGTCCAGTAAATCACCATCAAGCGCTGCACTCACATAATCAGTCACTTTGTCCAGATTGATTGAATCTGCGAAAGAATCAATTGCTGAAGAAACCAACCGATCCGCCGTCATTCTGCTTAATGTCTGAGTAGCGGAATCTGATTGCGGGAAAGCATTCAGACCCGCTTCAACAAACTCAAGCGAAAATCGCGCCATGCGATTTGATCGAGAGAATGAGACAGTGGCACCACCTACCGCAATAACCTGAATTTCACCAAATTCAGGATGGACTAATGTCCCGGCACCAGGCGACTCTATTGCATCCCTCAAACGCTCAGCTTGATCGATAAAGTCAGACCCGAGCACAAAAGCTTCAAATCTATAGTGCCTAGCTGCACGCCCAAGGTCCTCCGTATACGGCTCGTCACGTTGCGGATATTCATGAGTAACCGTTCTGCGTCCACCAGATGTATCGGAGACCTGAACATAAAAGGGAACACCTTTGAAAGATGCTTGAAGCCTAGTCATTAGAAATCTCCAACGAAAGTCGGTGCATAAGGACCTCGGCCGGTTTCAGAACGTCTAATCCGAGCATTAACATCAACCCCATTTGAACCAGAAGCTTTTTGAATTGATAACTCTTGCGGCGCATTATTGAAGTTCACATCAACACGACCACTCATGCGATTATCAATAACCGATGGAGCTAGGGACCGTACGTTATTGGCTTCAGGAATTGAAAAACCCTCAGTCGAATAGAACATTTGAGCCGATCTTTGTTCCTGAGCTGCATTGGAACCAGTAACCGGTTGCTCGTCCAATCCAATTTGATGTGTTGCATTTTCAAATGCAACTCGAATTTCCGGTTTACTTTTGAGAAAGTCTGGAATCATCGAATCAATTTTTGATTGAATGAAATCTCCGGCACTTCGGATAAGATCAATCAACCATTGAATACCATTAGCAATTGATTCAATAATTGGCAAAACAGTATTTTTAATTTTGTCCCAATTCTCAATGATCCCAAACGCTGCAGCCGCAACAACAGTTCCTAACAAAACAAAGGGACTTGCAGCAGAAACCAAAGGAATCAAACTTTTGATCAATATCGGGGCAGCTTTCGCAACGGAAATAAGAGCTTTTGAAAAATTCCACAATTCAGTTCCGGTCTTAACACCAAGATAAACGGTGATCGCTGTTCCTAAATGCTCAAAAATCAGCCCCAGTGCTTGTCCTATAAGACCGAATTCTTGTTTAAACTTTTCGCCACCAGAAACCAAAGCGTCAATTTTTCGGAAAATGTCTTCCCAAGGGATTTGATCAATAAAGTGAGCAAATTGCTGGGTTAACTTTTCCAGTGTAATGTTTAAGAGAGGTCGAATCCTTTCCAAAATCTCTCTCACTTTTTCTGCCAATTTAGCAAACGAAGGAGCTAACTCCGACAGGACACCAGTCGACACAGAAGTAAAAGACTGTTTAAGTAAATTCCATTGATTCCGGAAATTTTTTAACCGACCTATTTGCTGCTCAGTAATTGCCGTACCAGCAGCTTTCATAGCTTCCTCATTTTCACGAAAAGCCTCTGACCCTTGACGTAAAACAGGAAGAATCCGCGCTCCAGTGTCTTCGCCGAATGCAAGAATCGCCATACGGTACTGGATCATAGGATCTGTTTGACGAGCAACAGCATCAGCAAACTCAAGAAAAACTTCGTTAGCGTTTCGAATATTCCCACTTGAATCGCGAGCGGAAATACCTACCCGTTTTAATAATTGTGCTAACTCATCTTTTCCACCAGTTGCTGCATCCGAGAGTTCAATATTCATGTCACGCAAAGCTTCAGAAAACTCTTCTGCCTGCATCCCACTCGAAACAGCGACTGTCTGCCATGCCTGAAGGCGCTCAACACCAATACCTATTTGTTTGGAGAAAGTCTCCAAAGCAACTGAAGCATCTGCTGCTGCAAGCGTTGCATACCAAGTAGTACCTCCCGCCGCAGATAAAACTGCTACTCCTTTTGCTGCTAACTGTGCTGCGTCGCCGATTTGCTGAAATAATCCCCGTCCTTCACGAGCTGCAATGCGAAGCTCTCTTTTTAACCCTTTAAGAGCGGGAGATACTTGATCAACAAGGGTTAAAACGGCTTTTAATTGAGTTTCTTGTTTAGCCATATCAATGCGACAACGCTTCCTGCCGCTCACGATCAATATCCATGGCCTCTTGCCACAGAATCGCAAGCATCGGAAGCGTTGTTTCCATTAAATCTTTAGGAGGGATTCGCCAAAAGTAAGCGAGCCGGAAGGCGACTTTCCGGAAGAGTTTT
>ENA-ORUG01002887-ORUG01002887.1-human-gut-metagenome-genome-assembly--contig:-NODE-2887-length-11223-cov-19.928635_pt1 | contig 11223 bp, 8 predicted proteins | sample MGYA00242079_ERZ509207 | MGnify/ENA primary metagenome ERZ509207 (study PRJEB26280, sample SAMEA2338780) | human gut metagenome | biome: human gut; feature: human-associated habitat; material: faeces...
TGCTCATGGAGCGCGGCATGATCGTAAAGGAGCACTACGGCAAGATCTATATGACCGACCGGGGCATCTGGGTGGCCAAACAGGTGCATGCGGAGATGGAAAGCATTCTGGAGCATTTTCCGCCGGTGAGCCAACCCCTGACCGAGGAGGAAAAGACCGCTGCGGCCCTGGCCATGACCAGCGCCCTGCCGGACCGCATTTTTACCGGCGAATACGACCGTCTGTTCGGCGCTGACGCCGACCGGACAGAAAGGGAGAAGAATCCGTGATCAACAAAAAGCTGCTCTCCTTTGACCGCGGGGCCCTGCGCTTTGTGGGGGCCAACGTGGCGTTCCAGTGGCTGGGCATGCTGTGCAACGTGATCTTTGTGCGGGCCATCGCCCGGCTGGTGGGGGCGGCCTTTGCGGGCATGCTCACCACCGGGGTGCTGTGGCAGAACCTTCTGCTGTGCCTGGGCACGGTGCCGTTCCGGTTCGCGTTCACCCTGCTGGCATCCGGCATGGGCGACCAGGCTTCCAAGAACGTCAAGCGCACCCTGCGCAGCAACATTTACGACAAGCTGACCCGTCTGGGCCCCAATTACACCGAGACCGCCGCCACCAGCGAGGTGGTTATGCTGGCCAGTGAAGGCGTGGAACAGATCGACACCTACTTTGCCAAGTACCTGCCCCAGCTGGTATACAGCCTGCTGGCCCCGGTCACCCTGTTCGTGCTGCTGGTGGGAGTGCACGCACGGTCGGCCATCATCCTGCTGTGCTGTGTGCCGCTCATCCCCATGTCCATCGTGGCGGTGCAGAAATTTGCCAAAAAGCTGCTGGCAAAATACTGGGGCGAGTACACCACCCTGGGCGACAGCTTTCTGGAAAACATCCAGGGCCTGACCACCCTGAAGATCTATCAGGCCGATGGCTGGAAGCATGAGCAGATGAACGCCCAGGCCGAGCGCTTCCGCAAGATCACCATGAAGGTGCTGACCATGCAGCTGAATTCGGTGACCCTGATGGACCTGATGGCCTACGGCGGGGCCGGGCTGGGCATCATCAGTGCGGTGTCCGCCTTTGCCAAGGGTCAGCTGAGCCTGACGGCCACATTGACCATCGTGCTGCTGGCGGCAGATTTCTTCCTGCCGCTGCGGCTGCTGGGCAGCTATTTCCACATTGCCATGAACGGTGCTGCCTCGGCAGAAAAAATCTTCAAACTGCTGGCAGCAGAGGAACCCGCCGATGGCGAACAGACCGTGCCGGAACAGGCTGCCCTGCAGCTGGAGCACGTTACCTTTGGGTACGAGAAGGACCGCACCATTCTGCAGGACGTGTCCCTGACCATCCCGCAGGGCAGCTTTGTCTCGCTGGTGGGTGAGTCCGGCTGCGGCAAGAGCACCATTGCGGCGCTGCTGTCCGGCAGCCGCACCGGTTACACCGGCAGCGTGACGCTGGGCGGTGTGCCGGTGGAACAGCTGCAGCGGGCCCAGCGCCTGCGTGCCCTGACGCTGGTGCCCCACAATGCCACCATTTTCAAGGGCACGGTGGAAGCAAACCTGCGCATGGCAAAGCCCGATGCCACCGAGGCCGAGCTCTGGGCTGCGCTGGAACGGGTGAACCTGGCCGACTTCTGCCGCAGCCAGGACGGCCTGCAGACGGCCCTGCATGAGGGCGGCAGCAACCTGTCCGGCGGCCAGCGGCAGCGCCTTGCCATGGCCCGCGCCCTGCTGCACGACACCCCCATTTATCTGTTTGACGAAGCCACTTCCAACGTGGACGCCGAGAGCGAAAACGACATCATGGCAGCCATCCGGAGCCTGGCGGGCCGCAAAACGGTGATCCTGATCTCCCACCGGCTGGCCAACGTGGTGGACAGCGACTGCATCTATGCGCTGGACAAGGGCCGCATCGCAGAGCGGGGCACCCACGCGGAACTGCTGAAAAAGCAGGGCGCCTACAGCCGTCTGTACACGGCCCAGAAGCAGCTGGAAACGCTGGAAACGGAGGATGCCTGATATGAACGAACCCAAGCATCGCAGCCCCTTTGTCCTTGTGGGCCGCCTCATCGTGCTGGTCAAGCCCATGCTGCCCATCATGCTGGCGGCCATCGTCGTGGGCGTGGCGGGGCACTTCTGCGCCACCTTCATCACCATTTTCGGCGGCTTTGGCATCCTGCGGGCGCTGGGGCTGGCCAGCCCGCTGCGCTCGGCGGGCGTTGCCTTTGCCTGCATTCTGGTATTTGCCCTGCTGCGCGGCATCCTGCGCTATGCAGAGCAGGCTTCCAACCACTATATCGCTTTCAAGCTGCTGGCCCTCATCCGGGATCAGGTGTTCGGCGCGCTGCGCCGCTTGACCCCGGCCAAGCTGGAGGGCCGTGACCGCGGCGACCTGATCTCCCTGATCACCGCCGACATCGAGGCGCTGGAAGTGTTCTACGCCCACACCATCTCGCCCATCTGCATTGCCTGCATCTGTGTCATCGGCATGACCGGTTTTGTGGCCAGTTACCACATCCTGCCCGCACTGGTGCTGCTGGCCGGGTACCTGCTGGTGGGCGTGGCCCTGCCGGTGTGGAGCGCAAAGCGCGGCGACAAGGTGGCCCGGGAGTACCGGCAGGCCCTGGCCGACACCAACAGCTATGTGCTGGAGAGCCTGCGCGGCCTGCGTGATACGCTGCAATATCAGGACACCGCCGCCCGTGCGGCCGGCATCACGGCCCACAGCGAGACACTGGGCGAGAAGCAGAAGGCCCTGAAATACCGCGAGGGCCTGACCGTGGCCATCACCAACACCCTGATCCTGTTCACGGTCATCGCGGTGCTGGGAGTGAGCCTGCAGCTGTACCGGAACGGGCGGATGGGCGAGGAAGGGGTGCTCATCTGCACCCTGTCGGCTCTGAGCTCCTTTGGCCCGGTGGTGGCACTGGCCAACCTCGGTGCCAGCCTGACCCAGGTGTTTGCCAGCGCCGACCGTGTGCTGGATCTGCTGGACGAAGAGCCTGTGACCGCCGACGTGACCGACGGTGCCCATACGGCCTTTGCGGGGGCGCAGGCGGAGCATGTGAGCTTCTCCTATGCGGACGAAGAGGTGCTGCACGACCTGAGCCTGACCATCCCGGAAAAGAAGATCGTGGGCATCACCGGCCGCTCCGGCAGCGGCAAGTCCACCTTCCTGCGGCTGCTCATGCGTTTCTGGGATGTGAACACCGGCACCATCCGCTTTGGCGAGGAGGACATCCGCCGGGTGAACACGGCCACTTTGCGGGTACAGGAGAGCCTTGTGACCCAGGAGACGGAGCTGTTCAACGACACCATCGAGAACAACATCCGCATCGCCAAGCGGGATGCCACCCGCGAAGAAGTGGAAGCGGCCTGCAAAAAGGCCGCGCTGGACGGCTTTATCCGCAGCCTGCCCAAGGGGTATGACACCCCCGTGGGTGAGTTGGGCGGGGCCTTGTCCGGCGGCGAGCGGCAGCGCATCGGTGTGGCGCGGGCATTCCTGCACGATGCACCCTTCCTGCTGCTGGACGAGCCTACCTCCAACCTCGACAGCCTGAACGAGGGCGTGATCCTCAAGGCGGTGCGGGCCGAGTGCCGGGACAAGACGGTGCTGCTGGTTTCCCACCGAAAGTCCACCATGGCTGCCGCCGATGTGACCTACTCGGTAGAAAGCGGCCGACTGAGCTGAGAAAACAAACTGCAACCCAACGAAAAGGGCCTGTCTCACAAGAGACAGGCCCTTTTTTGCTGCATGTTTATGGATCAGTAATTGACGGCTTTGAGGATCTGGCGGCCAATGTACTTGTGGCCGGAAACGGTGGGGTGGCCATCGTTGGCAGTGCGGGTATAGGGGATGGGCACATAGGTCACATCATACTGGGCGGCCAGCTTGGCTGCGGCGGTGTTCAGCCGACGGAAGTGGCGGCTCCAGGAGGGCATCAGGGGCACCGGGTTATTGTAGCTCAGTATCATGATCTGGGCCTCCGGGTTCAGCTCACGCAGGTCCTTCATCACACGCTCCAGCTGGGTCACAGTATCGGCGTAGGTGGAGGTGCAGATCTGGTTCATGCCAGTGGTCAGCAGGTGCATCACGGCACGGAACTCCGAGGGGGTCAGGGTCAGCTGCTTCAGGCAGTCCATAAAGTAGTCGATGTTGTCCGGGGTCAGGTTGCGGAACATTCCGGTGACCATGCTGTTGGCCAGCTTTTCACTTTTCCAGTTGGTAGCCTCACCCAAGGCCACGATGGTGCGGATCAGGGCGTCGTTGGCACCGATCTGCAAGGTGATGAGGTCCGCTTTCTGGATGTACTCCTTCAGCTCCGGCACCGAGGTATACTGCACGCCGGAATAATGGTTCATGGCGGGCATGGCACCAGTCTCGATCAGGTCTGCCAGGTCCTTGGTCATCACGGCGGGCAGGCCCAGGTTGATGGCGTGGTCACGATCCAGGCCCAGCTGGTCGGCTACATAGCCCACAAAGCACTGGCCATCGTAGCCTTTGTAATTGCCGGACATATCGAAGCCGTTCTGGACCAGCTTGTACTGCAGGCCGCTCAGGCCCACGCCGGCGGTCACGCTGTCACCGATGGCGACATAGGTGTACTCTTTTTTGACGGTGGGCTCTGCAACAGGCGCCACGGCATCGTCTTCGGTAAGAGCTTCCGGCTCCACTTCCTGCACGGCGGTTTCCGGCTCAGCAGTCTCTTCGGTAGTGGGGTTCTCTGCAAAGGCAGGAACGGCCAGCGACAGCAGCAGCGCGACCGACAGCAGCAGGCTTGCAATGCGTTTTGTTTTCATGGTCATCATTCCCTCTTTCCCCGCAACATCTCAAGGCTGCGGAACTGCTTCCATGATAAGGAAATGAAGGGGAAATGTCAATTGACAAAACGTGGAAAATCGCAGGAAAAAGTTGTCAAAATAGAAGCTTTTGAAGCTGAATGCCGGAAATAAACGCAGGAAAGCAAAAAGACCCTGCCGGACAGGCAGGGTCTTGAAAAAACGAAACGTTTACTTGCGGACGGCCTTCAGGATCTGGCGAGCGATGTACTTGTGACCGCACACCGTGGGGTGACCGTCGTTGGCAATGGAGGTATAGGGGATGGATACATAGTCTGCGCCGTACTGCTGGGCCAGGGCCTTGACGGAGCGGTTCAGCAGGCGGAAGTGTCTGCCGTAGGTGGGCAGGAAGGGCAGGGGGTTGTAGTAACCCACCAGAATGATCTGGGCGTCAGGGTTCAGGGCTCTCAGCTCCTGAAGGATCTGTTCCACGTTGGCCACAGTCTGGTCCCGGGTCTGGTCACAGATCTCCTCCATGCCGGAATCCAGCAGCTTCAGGGCAGCCTTCAGCTCTTCCGGGGTCAGGTCCAGGTTTTCCAGGCCCTTTTTCAGGGTCTGGAGAGTCTGGAGATTCAGCTCCCGCATGGTGCCCGTCAGCAGGGGGATCAGCAGCTTGGTGGCCTTGCCGTTGGTGGCTCTGCCCATGGCCCCCATGAGCTGCAGCACAGTGTCGTTGGAGCCGATAAGCAGGGTAATCAGGTCGGCGTCTGCCAGCTCCTGCCGCAGGGTAGGCAGGTCGTAGTAGGCGACACCGGAGGCGGTGGAGCCGGTCTTGACCAGGTCCAGGATGTTGCTGCTCATGGCAGCAGGCATCCCGTAGTTCACGGCGTGGTCCCGGTCCAGGCCCAGGGCGTCGGCCACCCGAGCCACATAGCAGTCTTTGGAGTAATCATGGTAGTTTTCCTGCACATCATAGCTCTTGGCGGTGCTGGAAAAGTGGGTGTCCTTCAGGCCCACACCGGTGGTGATGCTGTCACCCAGGGCAACATAGGTATAGGAATCTTCCTCTGCTGCAAAGGCAGGCAGTACCGGCAGCACCAGCAGTGCCAGGGCTAGCAGCAGGCTGACAAGACGTTTTTTCATAATGAACCTCCTTATATGGCAAACTCAGAAAAAATTACTTTTCCAGAGCCTTCAGGATCTGACGTGCCAGATATTTGTGGCCGCAGGCGGTGGGGTGGGCGTCGTTGGCCACCAGGGTGTAGGCGGCAGAGGCAAAAGCCACGTCGTACTGCTGGGCCAGCTTCTGCACCGAGCGGTTCAGGGTGCGGAAGTGCTTGGCAAAGGGGTTGGCAGGAGCCGGCAGCAGGGGAACGGGATTGTAGTAGCCCACCAGAACGATCTGGGCGTCGGGGTTCAGGGCCTTCAGCTCCTGGAGCAGGGCCTCAAGGTTGGCCAGGGTAGAGGCCTGGCTCTGGGTGCAGATCTCTGCAATGCCGCTGTCCAGCAGCTTCAGCAGGGCTTTGCGCTGCTGGGCGGTGATGTTCAAAGAGTCCAGGTTCTCCCGGAGGGCGGCAAAGGAGGAGGCGTCCATCTGGCGGAAGTCGCCCTCCAGCATAGGCAGCAGGGCCTCAAAGACCTGGGGGCCGCCCATGGCAGAGGAAATGCCGTACATGATAGGCACCAGTACGTCGTTGGCACCGATCTCCACCGTGATCACCTGAGCGTGCTTCAGCTCCTGGCGCAGGTCAGGCAGAGAGAAATTGATGCTGGCACTCTGGCAGGAGCCTGTCCGCACCAGCTCCAGCAGGTCGCCGCTCATCAGGGCAGGCATTCCGTAGTTGGCGGTCTGGTCCCGGCTCAGGCCCAGGCCCTCGGCCACCCGGGCCACATAGCAATCCTTGGAGTAGCCCTGGTAGTTGCCGGACACATCGTAGTACCGGCCGTTCCGCTGGTAGACCGCATCCGGCAGGCCGATGCCGGCTACGATGCTGTCGCCCAGGGCAATGTAGGAATACTGGTGCTGGGCTGCTTCCGCAGTTTCCGTCTGGGTCTGCACCGGGGTGGGGTCTGGCTGGGCAGCCCCGGCAGAGACCACCGGCAGCACCAGCAGAGCCAGGGTCAGCAGCAGGCTGACAAGGCGTTTTTTCATAATGCTCCTCCTTTTTGACCAATGGGGTTTTCTTCTATCATAAAAAGAGAACCGGGCAATGTCAAGGCACGTTTTTCAAAAAATGTCGGATAAATCAAAAACGGCCGTGCACAGGGCACGACCGTAACAGGCAGAGCTTAATAATCCCGGGGGCTGATCTCTTCTTCCAGCTTGCGGTAATCGATCTTACCCACAGGGGTCAGGGGCATCTCACTGATAAACTTGTAGGCCACCGGCTGCACATACTCCGGCAGCTCTTCTTTGCAGATCTGCTGCAGCTCCCGCACGATCTGACGCTTTTTGTGGTCAGCAGCGGGGTCCAGCACGACATACACAAAGGGCAGGCGGCCCTGCACATGGTCCTTGTCGGTGCAGCCCACCACCGAGCACTGCTGCACGGCGGGGTGGCGGCTGATGACGTTCTCAATCATGGAGGGAAACACCTTGAAGCCATCGTGGCGGATGATCAGCCGCTTGATGCGGGAGTCCAGGAACACGAAGCCGTCCTCATCCATATAGCCGACGTCACCGGTGTGTGCCCAGACGCGGCCATCCGAGTGGTGGCGCAGCAGGGCAGCCGTTTCGGCGGGCTTGCCGTAGTAGCCCTTCATGATGGCAGGGCCGGAGATGCAGAGCTCACCGCGCTCGCCGATGGGAAGCTCGGTGTCGGTACCGGGCTCAAACACCGACACAAGGGTGTTCACCAGCGGGATGCCCACACTGCCCACCTTGTTGGCAAGGCCGGAAGCAGCGGTGGCAGCAGAAGAAACCTCGGTCATGCCGTAGCCCTTGGCCAGGCCGTACTCCACGCCGTGAGCGGCCAGGAAGTCGTTCACGCTCTGCTCGGCACCCACCGTGATGGCGTCGCCGCCGGCAGCATAGTTGCGGATGAAGGACAGATCCTTGTTCTTCAGCAGCAGCGAAGAGGCCATCTGCTGGTAGTGGGCCGGCACGCCGAACATGTGCTCCGGCTTGTACTTCCAGATCAGGGCACCCAGCTTTGCAGGGTCCAGATTGGGGATGATGATCACGGTAAGGCCCAGCACCAGCGGCAGGTGCACGCCGCAGGCGTAGCCATAGGCAATGAACGGGGGCATGATGTTCATCAGCTTCTGGCCGCGGCGGAACAGCTTTTCGTAAGCACCGAACTGCTGTGCGATGGAGTTGAAGTCCACATCGGTCAGCATGACGCCCTTGGGCGAGCCGGTGGTGCCGCCGGTGTGCACCACCACGCAGGTGTGGTTCGGGTCGTAAGGCTCGGCACCGGTGTCTTTGCCCTCACCGGCGGCAATGAAATCCTTCCAGCGGATCACGTTGGAAGAATAGCGGTTCTTGTCGGGGGTGGACAGCTTGTAGCCCACGGCCAGATGCAGCGGCAGGGAGTCGGCGGGGGACACCACCAGCACCCGTTCCACGTTGGTGCGCTTGGCAGCCTGCTGGCAGCGGTCGTAGACCACGTTCAGGCAGATGAGCAGGTGGGAGTCCACCTCGGTGATGTACTCGTGGATGCCCTCAGCACTATAGCGCGGGTCCACCAGATTCAGGGAGGCACCGATCATGTCGGCAGCATAGAACGCATAGATGACCTCCGGGGTCATCACGCTGACCACGGTGGCAATGTCGCCTTTTTTCATGCCGATGGCACGGAAGGCCGCCGCCGTCTTTTTGACGTTGACGATGAGGTCGGCATAAGTGATCTTGCGGCCGTAATAGGTGATGGCGGTCTCGGTCAAGTGCGTTTTGTTCTGGCGGCAGACGTACTCGAAGGCGCTGCATTCGGGCGGCGTCTGATCGAAGAACTTGGGGTCATAGTATTTGAGCCAGGGTTTTGCGACGGATGCGTAGATGGGTTCGTGTGGTGCAGTCGTCATAGGATTCAGGACCTTTCTTTTTTTCTTCTTCTTTCATTTTCCCAGAAACGGCAGAAAAAGCATGTTCTGCCGGACACTTTTTGACAGGCAAAAGGCCAAAACGGCCCACCATTATTGTAGTGGACGGCAGTCGGAATGTCAATGAATAAACTGTGAGAAATCAAAAAAGGACGAACCATCAACGGTTCATCTGGTAAAAACTGTGTAAAGTGATTAAATCGCGACCCGAAGCAGCTCAGGCCTGCGGCAGCCACTGCGCGGCCTCGGCGGCGCTGCAAAGAACCCAGTGCCTCGGGCGCAGCTCCCGCCACTGGGGCGCTTCGGTGGAATAATCGTGCATGGCGGGGTCGTACACCAACAGCTTTTTATTGCGCTCCCGACGGGGGTCCGGCATGGGGATGGCGGACAGCAGGCTGCGGGTGTAGGGATGGATGGCGTGGGCCACCAGCTCCTCCGCGTCGGCCAGTTCCACGATGCTGCCCTTGTGGATGACTGCGATGCGGTCCGAAATGTAGCGCATCACCGAGAGATCATGGGCGATGAACAGGTAGGTGATGCCGCGCTCCTTCTGCAGGCGGCGCAGCAGGTTGAGCACCTGGGCGCGGATGGACATGTCCAGAGCGCTGATGGGCTCATCGGCCACGATGAATTCCGGCTCCACGATGAGGGCCCGGGCAATGCCGATGCGCTGCCGCTGGCCGCCGGAAAATTCGTGGGGGAAGCGGGAAGCAAATTCCGGCAGCAGGCCCACGTCCAGCAAAGCCTGCCGCACTTTTTCTTCCCGCTGGGCGGCGGAGAGGTCGGGCCGCACGTTCTGCAGGCCCTCGCCCACGATGTAGCTCACCTTGGCGCGCTCGTTCAGCGAGGACTGCGGGTCCTGAAAGATCATCTGGATCTCACGGGTGATCTGCTTGTCCAGCGCACGCGGGATTTTGCCGTTGATCTTCTGGCCCTTGTACAGGATCTCACCGCCAGAGGTGGGCAGAATGCGCAGGATGGCCCGGCCGATGGTGGTCTTGCCGGAGCCGGACTCGCCCACCAGACCAAAGGTCTCGCCCTTGTAGATCTGGAAATTGGCGTTCTGTACGGCGGCAAAGGCCTTGCGGCCGGAGCCGTAGGTCACATTCAGGTCCTTTACTTCCAGAAGGACTTCTTTTTCCTCGGCCATCTTACAAGCCCTCCTTTTGCAGTTTTTTCACCGCAGCAGGCGGCTCGATGTGGGGTGCCCGGGGGTCCAGCAGCCAGGTCTTGGCCTTGTGGGTGGGCGAAACTTCAAAGTACGGCGGGCGCTTGACATAGTCGATCTTCAGTGCCTGCGGGTTGCGGGGCGCAAAGGCGTCGCCGTGGATCTCGGCAAAGAGGTTGGGCGGGGTGCCCACGATGTTGAACAGGTCCTCGCCTTTTATGCCCATCTGGGGCATGCTGGACAGCAGTGCCCAGGTGTAGGGGTGGCGGGGGTCATAGTAGATCTCGTCGGCGGTGCCGATCTCTATGATGTCGCCGGCGTACATCACGGCCACCCGATCGGCAATGTTGGCCACGACGCCCAGGTCGTGGGTGATCATGACGATGGTCAGGTGGTACTTGGCCCGCAGCTCCTTGAGCAGCTGCAAAATCTGAGCCTGAATGGTCACATCCAGCGCGGTGGTGGGCTCGTCACAGATCAGGATCTTCGGGCTGCAGGCCACCGCAATGGCAATCACCACGCGCTGACGCATGCCGCCGGAGAACTCGTGGGGGTACTGCTTAAAACGCACTTCCGGGTCAGAGATGCCCACGTCCCGCAGGTATTCCAGTGTTCTGGCCCTGGCCTCGGTGCCCTTCAGGCCCTGGTGCAGGGTCACGGCCTCCAAAATCTGGTCGCCGATGGTTTTCAGCGGGTTCAGGCTGGTCATGGGGTCCTGCATGATCATGGCAATTTCGCGGCCCCGGATGCGCAGCCAGTCCTTCCCGGTTTTCAGGCCGGACAGGCGCACCGGCTCTGCGCCGGGGGTAGGGCAGTAGTCGATGGTGCCGCCGGTGATGGAGCCATTGGTGTCCAACAGGCCCATGAAACTCTTGGTGAACACGCTCTTGCCGGAGCCGGACTCGCCCACGACGGCCAGCACTTCGCCCCGGTACAGGTCCAGGTCGATGCCGCGGATGGCGTGCAGCACCCGGCCGCGCAGGTTGAACCGGATATCCAGCCCCCGCACCGAGAGGATGCAGTCATTTTCGTTCATCATGCATTCCTCCTTACTGCAGGTGGTTCTTTGGGTCGGCGGCGTCCGAGAACGCATTGCCGATCAGATAGAACGCAATGGTGACAAAGCTCAGAATCAGGGTGGGGTAGAGCAGCTGGTAGCGCAGACCGGCCTGCATCATCACCTTGCGGCCGTCGTTGACCAGATTGCCCAGCGAGGGCGTCTCCACCGAGAGGCCCAGGCCGATGTAGGTGATGAACA
>ENA-ORUG01002892-ORUG01002892.1-human-gut-metagenome-genome-assembly--contig:-NODE-2892-length-11196-cov-16.644556_pt1 | contig 11196 bp, 8 predicted proteins | sample MGYA00242079_ERZ509207 | MGnify/ENA primary metagenome ERZ509207 (study PRJEB26280, sample SAMEA2338780) | human gut metagenome | biome: human gut; feature: human-associated habitat; material: faeces...
CGGCCCCCGCGAGGGTGGTCATTTTGGTGCAGGCCGCGGCGGCGCTGGCCGCCCCCCGCGTGAGGGCGGCAGAGGCCCTGCCCGCGACAGCGCACCCCGTGTATGGCAGCCCAAGGCTCCTGTCCGTTCCGATAACATGAGCTTTGAGGACATGATGAGCCGCTTCAAGAGCCAGAGCGAAGAGAAGATGGCCGATCTTGATCACGAGACCAATAACCGCCGCGGCGGTGGTTATGCGCCTCGCGGCCGCGGTGGCCGCCGCTGAGCGGAAAGGCCTGCGCTTTTCAAGCCTGATCAAAATAACGGAAACAGACCTGTCTCATTTGATCGGGCAGGTCTGTTTTTTCCGTAATAAAAGAAAGGAACCACAATGCCTGCAAAATTTGAACTGATCGCGCCCTGCTTTTTTGGGTGTGAATCCACTGCAAAATTTGAGCTGACCCGCATCGGCGCAGAGAATATCCGCGTGGACGATGGCCGTCTGAGCTTTGCCGGCGGCGCAGAGATGATCGCTGCTGCAAACCTCAATCTGCGCACGGTGGAGCGCGTGATGCTGCTGCTGGCCCGCTACAGGGCCGCCACCTTTGATGACCTGTTCGACGGCGTGTACGATATCCCGTGGGAGGAGCTGCTGCCCGCAGACGCAGCCTTTCCGGTCACCGGCTCTTCGCTGAACAGCCAGCTGTCCAGTGTGCCTGCCTGCCAGAGCATCATCAAAAAAGCTGTGGTCAAGCGCCTGATGGCAAAGCACCACACCTCTGTGCTGCCGGAGACCGGCGCGGAGTACAAGATCCGCTTCATGCTGCGCAAGGATCAGTGTGAGATCATGCTGGACACCACCGGCGACGGCCTGCACAAGCGCGGCTACCGCCGCAACGCCATGGAGGCACCCATCCGCGAGACTTTGGCGGCTACCATTGCAGACCTTGGCCGTGTGCGCCGCGACAGTCTGGTGGAGGACCCCTTCTGCGGCAGCGGCACGCTGCTGATCGAAGCTGCTCAAAAAGCCATGAACATTGCCCCCGGCCTGAAGCGCCGCTTTGCCGCCGAGCGCTATGGCTTTGTGCCGGCAACCATATGGGCCGAGCAGCGTCAGAAGGCACTGGCCGAGGCCAAGCTGGATGTGGGCTTTGAAGCCTTTGGCTATGATATCGACCCTGCCGCTGTGGCTTTGGCCAACGCCAATGCAAAGCTGGCCGGTGTGGAAAAGCGCTGCCACTTTGAAGTGGCTGATGTGGCCGACTTTGCCGCAAAGCAGGAGGCCATCGTGCTGACGAATCCCCCGTATGGCGAGCGCATGAGCACCATTGAAGGTGCTGCAAAGCTGGCCCGCACGCTGGGCCGGCAGATGGAAGCACACCCCTGTGCAGGCGTGTATGCGATCACTGCCGATATGGATTTTGAGACCCACTACGGCAAGCGTGCCAACAAGCGCCGCAAGATGTACAACGGCATGATCCCCTGCCAGCTGTATATGTACTACAGCGCGCCCAAGCTTGAGCACACTGCAAAGCCGATGCCGAAGTCCGGCTTTGATGGCAAGCGCACTGCACCGAACCGCTTTAACAAGAAGTAATTGAAAAATGTTACCTGCCGCACCGGAGCTGTCCAGTGCGGCTTTTTACATTGCAGCCGGTAATTACCGGAAAAAAACAAAGCCGGGCCTGAATTGGCAGGAGATGGAAATGGACGCAAACACAGGAAGTTTTACGCTGTGTTCCGTGCCATGTGCGGCAAAGATGAGACAAATTCATGCTCTTTTTACAAAGGATGGTTGAACACGGGCTGAAAATGGATTATACTTACCTTATTATTCTGCGGTTCTTCCGAGGAGGAAAAGGTGCGTATGAAGGGTAGGATGCGGCCATATCTGCCGGAGCTCACCATCCGGGATTACAATATCTACCTGCGCTATCTGCGCGGGGTGCGACGTCAGCTGTACGAGGCGTACGGATTATATTCCTGCCATCTGCTGCGGAGCAACGGCGTGCTGTTTGCCATCCTTTCGGACAGTCTGGCCGGGCGGCAGGCCACTTGCCAGCGCAAGCGGGTCCCGGGCACACTGGCCTGGCGCAGGCTCATGTGCCAGACCCAGGGCATCCGGCTGGCCGCACAGGTGGAGGTGCTGCTGGGCTGGCACAACCTGCAGGACCGCAAATACAGCGAGCTGCGGCCGCTCAAGCGTCTGCGCCGTGCGGTGGACCGTCTGCTGCTGCGCCGCGCCTATGAGCGTGCCGTGCAGGAGAACCCAGCGCTGGAACGGCTGTTCGTGCAGGAACGGGATCAGGCCGTGGTGCAGATGAACCTGAGCGCCAAGAACTACTCTCTTGCCGCTGAACCCATGAGCAACATTTACGGTGCACTGTATTCCACCCTTGCCACCGACGACCCCAGCCAGCGCAAGAGCATGCGCTACATCGGCAGCAGCATCGGCCGCATTTTTTACCTGCTGGATAAGGCTGAGCGCTTTGAGATGGACAAGAGCAGCGGCCGCTACAACGTGTTCGTAGTCAACGACCTGCGGGGACAGGCTGCGGCGGTGGAGAATGCCCGCCGTCAGGCACTGGCTGCCGCCAACGATCTGATCCGCGTGTACAGTATGCTGGACATCAAATTGAACCGCGGCCTGCTGGATAACATCATGCTGCTTGGTCTGCACCATGCGGTGGACCCGCTGGAAGCCGGTGCTGAGCGCGAAAACTGGGAGATCCCATGAAGCAAAACCATCAAAAAAGCTGGGCCATGGCTTACTGCGGCATTGTGGCGGCGCTGTGCGTCGCACTGATGCTGCTGGGAGCTGTGATCCCCATTGCCATGTTCATTGCGCCTGCAGTGGCAGGCTTCCTTGTTGCCACGGTGTGCGTGGAGTGCGGGATGCAGCTGGCCTTGACGGCCTATGCGGCAGTCAGCCTGCTGGCACTGCTGTTCGTGCCGGATAAGGAAGTAGCGCTGATCTTTGTGTTCCTGCTGGGGTATTACCCGCTGGCAAAGCCGAAGTTTGAGCGCATCCGCCCTGCGGTTCTGCGCATTGTCTGCAAGCTGCTGCTGTGCAACGGCACAGTGCTGGCCATGTACGGGCTGGTATTTCTGCTGGTGCCGGCAGGCAGCATTTCGCAGGAGCTGCGCACCACCGCGCTGGCTGTCTCGCTGGCAACGCTGGTCATGGGCAATGTTGCCTTTGTGCTGTACGACCGGGCATTGCATAACATGCTCATGATGTACCGGCTGGTCTGGCGGCCGAAACTTCATAGAACTTTGGGCTGGCGCTGAGCCAGCCTTTGTGCTATAATGGGGCATCAGAAAGGGGAGAGCGCAGCACACAGGTAACGCAAAGCGCCGGGCCACGCGGGTGACAGCCGCGAGGGTGACGAGGAGAGAAATCATCGAAAGATTCGGCGGATGTTTCTCCGGCTGAGGGCTAGACCAGCCGCAGAGAAGGGCAAAAAACGGCAGCAATACCGCAACAGATCCCTTCAAAGAAAGCCATACAAGAACATAAACTGTACTAGGAAGCTGACTGGATATCACTGCGCCTTTTTGCGCGGGAACGGTCGGTATGGAGGTGTTTTGTATGTGCGGCATTGTTGGTTATGTCGGTAAGCGCAGTGCGCAGGACGTGCTGCTGGATGGTCTGGAAAAGCTGGAGTATCGCGGGTACGACTCCGCCGGTGTGGCGCTTGCGCTGGACGGCGGCATCCGCGTGGTAAAAAGCAAAGGACGGCTCACCGCCCTGCGGGAAAAGCTGGCGGCGCAGCAGCTGGCACAAAGCTTCTGCGGCATCGGCCACACCCGCTGGGCTACCCATGGCGAGCCCAGCGATGTGAACAGCCACCCGCATTCGACCCCGCGTGTGAGCATTGTGCACAATGGCATCATTGAAAATTACGGCCTGCTCAAGGAGCGCTTGGCCGCAAAAGGCTATACCTTCCAGAGTGAGACGGACACCGAAGTGCTGGTAAAGTTGATCGACAGCTGCTATACCGGTGACCCGCTGCGTGCACTGCAGCAGGCGCTTGCCAAGGTGCGCGGCAGCTATGCGCTGGCCGTGCTGTTCCGGGATTACCCGGACACCATTTTTGCAGTCAAGCGGGAAAGCCCGCTGATCGTCGGCTGGGGCGAGGGCGAAAACTTTGTGGCTTCGGATATTCCGGCACTGCTCAAGTATACCCGGAAATACAGCGTGCTGGAAGAAGGGGATATGGCCGTCTGCACCACAGAGGGCATCCGCTTTTACAACGAATTTGGTGAGCCGGTGGAGCGCCAGCAGCTGACGGCGGACTGGGATATGGAAGCTGCCGAAAAGGGCGGCTATCCCCACTTTATGCTCAAGGAGATCAACGAGCAGCCTGCGGCCATTATGGCCACGGTCAGCCCCCGTGTAGAGGACGGACTGCCGGTGCTGCGCATCCCGGAGCTGACCGATGAAGTGCTGCGCGGTATTGGCCGGGTGCATCTGGTGGGCTGCGGTACGGCGATGCATGCCGGTATGGTGGGCAAATCTGCCATTGAAGCGCTGGCCCGTGTGCCCGCCGAGGTGGACATTGCCAGCGAGTTCCGTTACCGGGACCCCATTCTGGAAAAGAACGATCTGGTCATCATCATCAGCCAGTCCGGCGAGACCAGCGACACGTTGGCAGCGCTCAAGCTGGCCAAGAGCCGCGGTGTGCCGGTGCTGGCCATCGTGAATGTGGTTGGCAGCTCCATTGCACGTGCCGCAGATTATATAATGTACACCTACGCCGGGCCGGAGATCGCGGTAGCATCCACCAAGGCGTATATGGTGCAGATGTGCGTGCTGTATCTGTTTGCACTGCGGCTGGCCTACGCGCGCGGACGGCTGAGCGAGGCAGAGACCCGCCGCTATACGGCCCAGCTGCTGCGCGCACCGGAGGTCATCAAGCCGCGCCTTGCAGATTGTGAGCAGATCAAGTACCTTGCCAGCCGCTATGTGAACACCCAGAGCTGCTTCTTCATTGGGCGCGGGTTCGACTACGCGCTCTCGCTGGAGGGCAGCCTGAAACTCAAGGAGATCAGCTATGTGCACTCGGATGCCTATGCAGCCGGTGAACTGAAACATGGTACCATTAGCCTGATCACCGATGGCGTGCCGGTGATCGCACTGGCCACCCAGAAACAGGTGTACGAAAAGACCATTTCCAATGCCAAGGAGACCCGCAGCCGCGGCGCAAGGGTGCTGCTGTTTACCACAAAGGATGCCGTGGTGCCGGAAGGCGTGGCAGATGCCGTGATCCGGCTGGATGAGTATGAGGACATTCTGATGCCGCTGCAGCTCATTGTGCCGTTACAGCTGTTTGCCTATTATATGGCTGTTCTGCGCGGCTGTGACGTGGATAAGCCGCGTAATCTGGCCAAGAGCGTGACCGTGGAATGACGGCATAAACCGCAGCCAGAAAGCCCTGCACGAAACAGAAATAACAAAACAGGACCCGCTCTGAATCACTGAAGTGCATTCTGTCAAGTAGAAAAAAATAATATAAGGTTTTTGTTCGCCGTTTCCACAAGGAGACGGCGAATTTTTTGTGCAAAATCGGTATCAGGCAGCTCGGTTCATGGCACCGACATGAGCCTGCATCGACATCTGGATGAACAGACGGTGCTGGTAACGGCGGTTGTTGCAGCAGTCAATCGTGAAGAGTGATTGTTCCTTCTTGACATGAAAATACCCCCAGAGTACTCAGAGTTTTTGTCTCTGTTTACTCTAGGGGTAGCGTATCACATGGAATGCTGGGGCATTGTGATTTATAGATTATTTGTTTCGGCAGGAGGTGCTTCCGATGCAGACGTTTCTACCGGAACATCGTCCTCCGGGTCGCCGAAGTTGTCGTGGTAAGTCTGCAGCAGGTCGATCTCCTTGTTGCGCTTCAGGCCGTGGATGACCAGCTTTTTGATCACATCATAGATGACTGCAAACAGCGGCACACCTACGATCATGCCCACAAAGCCCCACAGACCGCCGAACAGCAGGATGGCGAACAGTACCCAGAAACTGGAAAGACCGGTGGTGTTGCCCAGGATCTTGGGGCCGATCACGTTTCCGTCCAGCTGCTGCAGCACCAGAACGAACAGGACGAACCACAGCGCCTTGATGGGGCTCTGAATGAGGATCAGCAGGGTGGCGGGCACGGCACCGATGAACGGGCCGAAGAAGGGGATCACATTGGTCACGCCGATGATCACGGAAACCAGAAGGGCACTGGGGAACTTGAAGATCAGGCAGCCGATATAGCACAGCACGCCGATGATGGCGGAATCCATGATCTTGCCGTTGATGAAACCGCCGAACATCTTATCGGCGTACTTCACTTCTTCCTTGATCAGCTCTGCCCAGCGGGGCTTGAAGATGCTGTAGAGCACCAGCTTGGCCTGCTGAACAAAGCGCTTGCGGCTGGCCAGCATATACACGGCCACGATGATGCCGATGATCAGGTTCTTGGCCATGGTCACTACGTTCAGCACACCCACTGCGGCACCGCTGACGATGTTCTGCATGGAGGGCAGGAGCCGGGTCTTGATCAGATCATCGATATTGGTGCTGATGGTGGCATAAGCAGAGTTGAGCATGTCCATGATCTGCTGGTTGTTCTCAATGAACTCCACATGATTCGCCCACTGCACGAACTTTGCGAGGTTGCGCTGCGCAGTGTAGTACAGGGTGGTCACGCTGGTAATGAGCTGCGGAATGATCATCATGCACAAAGCGTAGATGAGGAGCAGGCCGAACAGGATGGTCAGCGTAACGGACAGCACATTGACCAGACCATGCATCTTTTCCGGGATGAACCGGCGCAGAAAGCTCTCGATGGTGTTGCACACAGGTTTGAGCAGGTAGGCGATGACGGCACCGTAGATGAATGGCATCAGAATGCCGGTCAGCGTGGAGATGGCATCGCCAAAACCATCGAAGCGGTAGATCAGGAAAAAGAAGATGATGCTCAGGGAGATCGCTCCAAATCCTGCCAACATCCCGTAGAGATAGGGCTTGATGTGCGGCTTTTTGTCCATCATGATAGACTCCATTTCAGCCGCGGACAGCAGGAATCCCCGCGGCACTTATCAGATTTTGTTGCTCCTGCGCCAGATGTGCATTTTTTCGGCTTCCTTGATCAGGTCTTCACGGAAGTCGGGATGTGCTACGCTGATCAGAGCTTCGGCCTTTTCCCAGGTGGTCAGGCCCTTCAGGTTCACGCAGCCGTACTCGGTGCACAGGTAGTGGATGTTGGCACGAGTATCGGTGACGATGCTGCCGTTTTCCAGAGTGGGACGGATGCGGCTCTCCAGCTGGCCGGTCTTCTTATTAAAGAAGGTAGAGGACAGGCAGATAAAGCTCTTGCCGCCCTTGGAAAGGTATGCGCCCAGAACGAAGTCCAGCTGACCGCCGGCACCGGAGATGTGCTTGAGGCCTGCAGTCTCGGCGTTCACCTGACCGAACAGGTCGATGTCCACAGCGTTGTTGATGGAAATAAAGTTATCCAGTGCGGAGATGCTGCGGATATCGTTGGTGTAGTCCACGGGTGCAGACATGCACTCCGGGTTATCGTTCAGGTAATCGTACATTTTCTGGGTGCCGGCACCGAAGGCGTAGACCTGACGGCCCTTGTCCAGCTGCTTGCATGCACCGGTGATCTTGCCGGCCTTGGCGATATCCACAAAGGCATCCACATACATTTCGGTGTGCACGCCCAGATCCTTCAAATCGCTCTGTGCGATCAGGCTGCCGATGGCATTGGGCATACCGCCGATGCCCAGCTGCAGGCAGGCACCGTTGGGGATCTGCGGAACGATCAGGTTGGCAACCTTCAGGTCCACTTCGGTGGCAGCACCGGGAGCGGCCATCTGGCCGATGGGCGGGTTGTCGCCCTCCACGATGCCGGTCACCTGCGAGATGTGCACGCAGTTCTCCATGCCGCCCAGGCAGCGGGGCATGTTCTTATTGACCTCCACGATGATCTTTTTGGCCTTTTCGCACACGGCACCCAGATGGGAGGCGCTGGGGCCGAAGTTGAAGTAACCGTGCTCATCCATGGGGGTCACCTGGAACACGGCCACATCGACGGGGTCCGGGCTCTCACGGTAGTAGCGGGGCAGCTCGGAATAACGGATGGGGGAATAGAAGGAGAAGCCCTGCGCAATGGCCTTGCGCTCAATGCCGCCCATATGCCAGCTGTTCCAGGTCATGTGGGCAGCGGGGTCGTCGATCTGGAAGATCTCAGGGACCCACATCAGAATGCCGCCGCGGAAGTTGACCCCTTCCAGCTCCGGCAGGCGCTTGGCCAGCTCGGCATCCACAGCAACGGGGGTGTTCACGGCCCAGCCGTAATCCACCCAGTCACCGCTTTTGACCAGAGCAGCAGCCTGTGCGGCCGTCATGCGTTTCTGAGCGTACAGTTCCATAAAATCCATTATAAACCATCCTCTCTTAAAAAACATAAAAGAATTGTAAACTTTCTACAATTCTGCACGGATAAATTTTGGCGGCACAGGCCGCCCGGCGGGGGTGCCTGTACACAGCTTTGCCACATCTGTCTGTTACTATATAAATAAGGCACAGAGCAGATGCGTCTGCACAACTTAGTTATAACATTAACAAAGTGCAGAATCAATAGTTTCGGGCGAAAAATACGCCATCTGGCAATCTGACTAAAATTCTTAGCTTTTTGGGAGAATTGTTTGGTACGACAGGGCCAAAAAACATTGAAAAAGCCCTTGATAAAATTTTGACAAGATGGTTTACTTATAGCGAGGCAAGCAGCTGCCCTGCAGTGCAGAGTTGATTGTTTAAAATTTAACGATAAATCGTTCTGCGGCTTGCACACAAGACTGGAAAGTGCTATCATGGCAGAACCAAAACGCGCTTTTCACAGCGCACAAGGAGGACACTGGCCGATGGCAACAGCAGTTTATCCCGGTTCGTTCGATCCGGTCACCAAAGGACATCTCGACATCATCAAGCGCGCCGCCAAGATCAACGATCATCTGATCGTTGCGGTGCTGATCAACAGCGCAAAAGACCCGCTGTTCACCGTGGAGGAGCGTGTGGCACTGCTTACCGAGTGTTGCAAGGGCATCCCGAACGTCAGCGTGGAGAGCTTCGACGGCCTGACCGTGGAGTTCGCCAAAAAACGGCACGCATCCGTCATGGTCCGGGGGCTGCGGGCGGTCACGGATTTTGAAAACGAGATCCAGCTGGCTCAGACGAATCACGCATTGATGCCCGGCATCGAAACCATGTTTCTGGCCACCAGCATCAAATGGAGCTACCTTTCTTCCACCATCGTCAAGGAGGCTGCCTTCTACGGCAGCGACATCAGCAAGTTCGTCACCCCCAATGTGGAAAAGGCGGTGAGCGAAAAATTTGCCCAGCGTCGGCAGCAAGCACAGGCCGACACCTCACATTGAAAAAATGCCTCAGGGCGTTTTGATAAAAAGGTAACCGAAAACACATACACAATTCAGGAGGCTATTCACATGAAAAAGATCGTTATCGCATCTGCATGCCGTACCGCTATTGGCAAGTTCGGCGGCACTCTGGCAAACGTTCCCGCAGTTGAGCTGGGCTCCATCGTCATCAAGGAAGCTCTGAACCGTGCAAACGTCGCTCCCGAGCAGGTCGATCATGTCTACATGGGCTGCGTCATTCAGGCCGGTCTGGGCCAGAACGTCGCTCGTCAGGCTGCTCTGAAGGCTGGCCTGCCCATCGAGACCCCGGCTGTCACTGTCAACGTGGTGTGCGGCTCCGGTCTGAACTGCGTCAATATGGCTGCTCAGATGATCGAGGCTGGCGATGCTGATATCGTGGTCGCAGGCGGCATGGAGAACATGGACATGGCTCCCTTTGCAATGATGAAGGGCCGTTACGGCTACCGCATGGGCTCTCCCATGGGCAAGAGCGAGCTGGTCGATACCATGGTCAACGATGCTCTGTGGGATGCCACCGGCTTCAACAAGCACATGGGCATGACCGCTGAGAATGTCTGCACCAACGAGACCTTCCAGAAGAAGTACGGCTACAGCCCCATCACCCGCGAGATGCTGGATGAGTTCTCTTACAACAGCCAGGTCAAGGCTGACAAGGCCATCAAGGACGGCGCTTTCAAGGATGAGATCGTTCCTGTTGTCATCAAGGGTAAGAAGGGCGACACCGTGTTCGATACCGATGAAGGCCCCCGTCTGACCCCGGTCGAGAAGCTGGCAACCCTGAAGCCCGCTTTCACCAAGGACGGCATCGTGACCGCAGGCAACTCTTCCGCCATCAACGACGGCGCTGCTGCTCTGGTCATTATGAGCGAGGAAAAGGCCAAGGAGCTGGGCGTTGAGCCTCTGGCAACCTGGGTCGCTGGCGCTCTGGCCGGTGTTGAGCCTGAGGTCATGGGTCTGGGCCCCATCGCAGCAACCAAGAAGGTCATGGCAAAGACTGGCCTGACTGTTGCTGATATGGACCTGATCGAGGCCAACGAGGCATTTGCTGCACAGTCTGTGGCTGTCAGCCAGGCTCTGAACTTCGATATGAGCAAGGTGAACGTCAACGGCGGCGCAATCGCTCTGGGCCACCCGGTCGGCGCTTCCGGCGCTCGTATCCTGGTCACCCTGCTGTACGCTATGAAGCACCGTGGTGCTCACAAGGGTCTGGCTACTCTGTGCATCGGCGGCGGCATGGGCTGCGCTACTGTAGTAGAAAGAGACTAAGTTCATTTTCTGGGTGCAAGACACCCGTTTTCGGAGAATGCCTTCACGAACAGGACGATGGTTACCAGGATCAGGCAGCCATTCCATAATAAGAGAAGACATTCTCCAAACTATGTAAAAAAACATCAGGAGGAAGATCATGGAATTCGTATTGTATGAACAGAAAGGTCAGTACGCGATCATCACGATCAATCGTGAAAAAGCACTGAACGCCCTGAATTCTGCAGTTCTTGATGAACTGGATAAGACTCTGGACAGTGTTGATCTGGATCAGGTAAGATGTCTGATTCTGACCGGCGCAGGACAGAAATCTTTCGTAGCAGGCGCTGATATCGCTGAGATGAGCACTCTGACCAAGGCAGAGGGTGAAGCATTCGGTAAGAAGGGCAACGATGTATTCCGTAAACTGGAAACATTCCCGATCCCGGTTATCGCTGCAGTAAACGGCTTTGCACTGGGCGGCGGCTGTGAGATCTCTATGAGCTGTGATAT
>ENA-ORUG01002896-ORUG01002896.1-human-gut-metagenome-genome-assembly--contig:-NODE-2896-length-11190-cov-2.391289_pt1 | contig 11190 bp, 10 predicted proteins | sample MGYA00242079_ERZ509207 | MGnify/ENA primary metagenome ERZ509207 (study PRJEB26280, sample SAMEA2338780) | human gut metagenome | biome: human gut; feature: human-associated habitat; material: faeces...
TGACCACCTCGTTGAGGGTGCCGTCCCCGCCGCAGGCGTAGATGCGCACCGGCCCCCCCGTCCGGGCCGCTGTCGCCGCCAGCCGTTGGGCGTCCCCGGCCTCCCGGGTATAGGCCACCTCGTGGGGAAAGGACAGCCGGGACAGCAGGGTCTCCAGCCGGGCGGTGCTCTCCGGCCTGCCCGCCGCCGGGTTGATGATGAACAGGTGCCTCATAAATACCTCCCAGGGGTCAGGGCAGGTCCCCATAGCCCCAGATCAGCGTCCGCTCCACATAGCCCGCCCAGTGGAACTCCTCCAGCACGCACCGCTCCGGGAGCGTGGAGGACAGCCCCAGCTCCGTCAGCAGAGAGCGGTCCTTTTGGAGGGTCCAAAGCCCGTCCGCCGGGTCGGTGCGCAGCCAGAAGGTCTCAAACCGCTCCCGATCATAGATGAGGACGATCTCCGCCTGGCCCAGGTCTCCCCCAGGCATAAAGAGGAATATTTTGCAGAAGGGCAGGTCCGCCGGCTTGGCGGCGATGAGGGCCTCCGTCTTGCGCAGCAGGGCGGAAAACAGGGCCTTCCGGCCCTTTCCACGGGGGTGGAAAAACCGGTGAGAGTACAGGTCCAGCTCCAGAAATTCCTCCCGACCATCCGCCTCGTCCGGGCGCCAGTCGGGCTGGTAGTCCTCTACCACCCGGATCAGCTTCCTGAGCATCCGCCGATAGCCCCGGAATTTTTTGACACGATATGCCATGATGCACCTCCTATTTGACGCCGTAGAGGAACAGGTCACATTTCAGCATTCCGTTATATAACTTCCGCTTCCGGTCCGCCGTCTTCCCAAAGGTGCGCTCAAACTCCGTATGGGAGGAGAGCAGATACAGCTTCCAGGTCTCCGGGAACTTGGTCCAAGCCTTTCCGAAGGCGCGGTACAGCTCCTCTGCCTCCCGGCGCTCCATAATGCGCTCGCCGTAGGGGGGATTGGTGACGATCCGGCCGTACATCCCGCCCCAGTGGAAGGTGCGGGCGTCCGCCGCTTCAAACCTTACAATGTCGTCCACCTCGGCCAGCTGGGCGTTGTGCCGGGCCAGCTCCACGGCGGCAGGGTCGATATCGCCGCCCCAGATCTCATAGTCCCCGTGGAACTCCCGGTCCTGGGCCTCATCGGCGGCATCCATCCAGGCCTGAGCGGGGAGCCAGCTCCACTTCTGGGCGGAGAAGGAGCGGTTCAGGCCCGGAGCCCGGTTTTTGGCGATGAGGGCGGCCTCGATGGGGATGGTGCCCGAACCGCAGAAGGGGTCGCACAGCGGGTCCCGGCCCCGGTAGCGGGAGAGGAGCACCATGGCGGCGGCCAGGGTCTCCCGAAGGGGGGCGTCCACCCCGTGGGCCCGGTAGCCCCGCTTGTAAAGCCCTGGTCCCGAGGTGTCCAGCATCAGGACGGCGGTGTCTTTCATGATGGAGAACTGGATCTGGAAGAGCGCTCCGGTCTCAGGGAGGGTATTCAGGCCGTAGGCATCCCCCAGACGGGCGGCGGCCGCCTTTTTCACAATGGATTGGCAGGCAGGCACGGAATGGAGGGCGGAATTAAGGCAGTGCCCCTTGACAGGGAACCGGCCCTCCCGGGGGATGAACTGCTCCCAGGCGAGGGCACGGGTCCCCTCAAACAGGGCGTCGAAATCTCCGGCAGGGAAGGTGCCCAGCACCAGCAGCACCCGCTCCCCGGTGCGCAGATTTAGATCCATCCGCGGGATGTCGCCGGGCCGGCCGGAGCAGAGGACGCGGCCATTTTCCGCCCGCACCTGGTCCAGCCCCAGGCGGCGCAGCTCATCCGCAGCCAGGGCCTCCAGGCCGAAGAGGGTGGGGATCGCAAAGTTCAGAGTTTCCATGGCAGTTCTCCTTATTCCTGGGGGGCGGGCGCCCCGAGATCAGTGTAGATGCCCGAGATGCCCTGGCGGACCAGGGCGGCCTGATCCGCCGGGTCATTGACCGTGTGGACGAAGAGGGGGACCTGGGCCTCCAGGAGCGCCTCCACATAGCCTGGGGTGTCCGCCAGCTCCACCGGGAAGGTGATCCCCTCCAGGGGGTGTTCAGCAGCAAAGCGGACCAGGGCGGCGGTGTCCTGCTTTTCGGACCAGGACATCTGATACACGGTGAGGATGATGTGCTCAAAGCCCAGATCTGCCACCTGGTCATATTCTTCCGGGTGGTAGATCTGAATGATGAAGCGGCTGCGCAGATCCGGACAGCGCTGGGCGATCAGGGCGGCGCCCGCCGCGCAGTCCTCCTTGATATCGGTGACGATGGAGACGCCGGGGTGTTCCCTCAGCCAGGCGATCAGATGATCCAGGGTCAGGGAAGTGAAGCCGTAGGTGCTGTCCCGGACGGCCTCGAACTGGGCCAGGGTGGGGGAGTCCGTGTCCAGGATGCGGCCATAGAAAGCGTTCCAGTCGTGGACGCAGACCAGCTCCCCGTCGCAGGTCCAGGAGAAGTCCAGCTCCAGCCGCCGGAAGCCGTTTTCGTAGGAATGTTCCAGCGCCTCCAGACTGTTGCTGCCCGTCACTCCCTCCGGGGTGACGCCGCCGGCGTGGAGGATCATCAGGGGGGGATGGAGTTGCTGCGCCTGAGCGGTGATGGCAGGAAGGGAGACGGCCAGGCCCGGCGGAGCAGAGAGGGGAGCTCCGGCGGACAGGGAGGCAGTGAGCATGAGGGAGAGGATAAGTTCTGAAACGATGGGCATGGGCGGGATTCTCCTTTAAGCGTCGAGAGAGATTGGTAAAAAACAGTATATCGGATTTTTCGCCATTAGGCAAATACTTTATAGAGCGGAAAGGCGGCGCTCCCCCGATCCTGAAATTATTTACAGAAAAAAGAGAGAAAACCATAGCAATTTTTTGTAAGATATGATATCCTGTCATCCAAGGAAAGAAGTTTTCTTTCCAGCCCCCCGGGATGGGAACAGAAAGGAGTGTGCTATGATACCCATACCGTTTACTGTGCTCTGGCTGATCGCCCTGATCGTGTTCGCGGTGGGGGAGGCTATCACTGTGGGCCTGACCTCCGTTTGGTTCGCGGTGGGTGCTCTGGGTGCGCTGATCGCGGCAGGCTTTGGCGCGGCGCTGTGGCTCCAGGTGGTGGTCTTTCTGGCTCTGTCCGGGGTGACCCTGCTGCTGGTCCGCCCCTTGGCAAAGAAGTTCCTGACGCCCCGCTACCAGGCCACCAACGCGGACCGGGTCATCGGCGCCACAGCACTGGTCACAGAGGAGATCGACAACCTGAAGGGGAGCGGCCTGGTGAATATCTCGGGACAGGTCTGGACCGCTCGCTCCGCCCATGACGTTGTCATACAGCCTGGGCGGGAGGTCAAGGTGCTCCGCATCGAGGGAGTCAAGGTTTTTGTAGAGCTGTTATAAGGAGGAGAGATCATGGATAGTATTCTTTCGTTTTTAGTGCCCATCATCCTGGTGGTGCTGGTGCTGCTGGTGTTCGGCGGCTGGTGCGTCTTCTGGCTGGTGTCGCTGCTGTGTGAAAAAGCCGGAGGGCGTCATTACCTCCGGCTGTGCCACTGGGCGTTGTTCCTCGTGCTGTTCGGTTTGGTGCTGGGCGGCATGCTCGGGTAGTCCTACTCCTCCTCTTCGTAATAGACTTTGTAGAACTTGCCCTTCTCGTCCTCGCCCTGCTCCAGCAGGTTGCGGTTGCCGTGGACGTAGATGTGGAAATTGCGGTCGAGTTTGATGACGCTCTTGTACGACCGCGCCTGCTTCTTGACGGCTGAATCCGAGATGCCGAATTCGTCCTCGATGCGGATGTCGCGGTCCTGTTCGTACTCCTGGCGGAAGCGCGTGAAGCTCTCCACGACCTCCGGCTGGCGGATCACCTTCTCCGAAAAATCGTCCATCGAAAAGCTCTCCTGCTCCTGGAAATACTTCATCGTCTCGTTGAGCAGCTCGGCCTGGTCGGCCTTCGACACCTCGAACTCCTTCGAGAGGTGTTTCGTGACGTATTTCTTGCACATCGCCAGCGTGTTGTGCGTATTGTGGTAGTTGTCCTGCCGCTGGCGCACGCGCAGGAAGTCGTCGATCCAGTAGCGTGCTTCGGTGCGGTTGGTGTTGTCGACGACGAAGACCGCAAACCCCTCCTCGCGTTCCGTGTTGAAAATGACGGCTCCCTTGTCCAGCCGTTTGATGTCGATGCCTTCGCGGGCCGCGATGTGCACCCCTCCGGCCTGCTGTTCGACGTCGAGGAACGTGTCGCGCGTCTCGGACTTGAACAGCCCCAGCGCGTCGCAGCGTTCGCCGCCGAAATTGCAGTCCGAAAAGTAGGCCGTGTAAAATTCGCCGCCCTTGATCTGCGGGTGCATGCCGCTCTCGTAGAGGTGCTTGGCCAGGCTCACCGAATGTTCGAGGAGCGCCTCCGGGTCGTCGAAGATCCTGCATGCGAAGTTCCAGACCTCGTTGCACCCGAGGTCGGTCTCGTGGTGGAGGTTGTAGCACTCCTCGCTCTTGAAGCCGCCGAGGAAATAGGCCGTGAGCGTGCGCATCAGCCCTTCGTCGGCGACCTGTGCCGAGAGTTCGGGCGAGACCGTCAGGGGTTCGTCCTTCGATTTGTTGCCGACGACGTGTACGGCCAGCGCTTCGATGCGCGTATCTTCGGTGTATAACATGTTCGGGATCGTTTAACGGACGACAAAGATGCGCATTTTTTGTCTCCCCGGCAAGTCCTGCGGCCGATAAAAAGGCCGGAATCCGCGGGGGACTCCGGCCTTCGGGCGTGTGGCGCGGCTTATAGGCGGGTCGCAGGCGCGATCTTCAGGCGGAACGTGTAGTCGGCGTAGGGAATCCGGTATTCGGGCAGCGGCAGCGCGCCCCACGAGTTGACGCACGCCAGTCCGTACTGCACCTTGTCGAGGCATACCGAAACGTTCTTCTGCTTTTCGACCTCGGGCGAGTGTCCCTGCCGTTTTGCGGGGCCTTCGTCGAGCGACTCCTGCGGGTAGTGAAGCGCCGAGGCGGAGAACGGAGCGTCGGAGGTCACCGTAAGACCCCGTCCGCCGATGTCCGCGAGGTGCCACCAGCGCAGGTCGCTCTTCGTGCCGGTCTCCTGCGGGCGGATGTAGGGGTGGAACTGCTCGTCGACGTTCTGGCGGTAAAGTCCCACGAAGGCCGACGATTTGCGGTCGGCGTAGTTCTCGCCCGGTCCGCGGCCGTAGTATTGCAGGCGGTCGAACGCCTCGGGCATCTCGAAGCGCATGCCGAAGCGGAACATGTCGGGAACTTGGGCCCCCGGCGTGGCGTGCAGCGACTGTGCGATCGTGACGGCGCCCGTGTTGTCGACGGCGTATTCGATCTCCAGCGTGGCCTGCACCCCGGGCATTTCATAGCCGGCCTTCACCGTGACGATGCCGTCGGCCTCGGCATGGGTGAGCGTCTTGAGTTTCATCTCCGGCTGTTTCCAGACGGCCATTTTGTGTTGCAGTCCGGCGCCGAAGTCGTTGTCGGTCGGCGCGCGCCAAAAGTTGGGGCGCAGCGTGGAGCCGTCGGCCAGGAAGTCGAGCCCGCGGACTTCGTAACGGGTGATGAAGCCCGTCTTGCGGCTGAAGTCGAGCCGCAGGCCGTTGCCCGCGACGATCAGGAAGTCTTTGTGGTTGTCCGCAACGAAGAGCGATTCACCTTCGGCTGCGGATTTCGCCGCGGGAGCCGTGAAGACGTATTCGCGGATCGGCAGCTGGGCGCGCGCCGCGGTGTGGCCCGCGGGCAGGATGCCTTCGGCCGTCTTGAGTTTGTAGGCCACGTCGAGCAGCAGTTCGCCCGCCGCGGGCAGCGTGGCCGGATCGTAGGGGAGCGTGATGCGCACGCGCTGCTGCGGCGCGGCTTTCAGTCCGTCGACGACGCCCCGGCGGAGGGGCGTCCCGTCGCAGAGCACCTCCCAATGGAGGTCGTAGTTTTCGAGGCCGCGGAAGAAATTTTCGTTGAGGACCTCGACCGTATTCCCCGCATCGCCGGCCCACGAGGTCCAGACCGACTGGTAGTAGTAGCGCACCTCCTCCATGTGGGGGTTCGGAATGCGGTCGGGACCGATCAGGCCGTTGTCGCAGAAGTTCTGGTCCGAGGGATCGTAGGGATTCCAGTCGCCTCCGTAGCCGTAGACCGTCACGCCGTTGCGGCCTTTCTTGCGCAGCGACTGGTCCACGAAATCCCAGATGAATCCGCCCTGGTATTTCGGTTCGCGGCGGATCAGCTCCCAGTACTCCCTGAATCCGCCCATCGAGTTGCCCATAGCGTGGGCGTATTCGCACTGGATCAGCGGTTTGGCGGGATTCTCGGCGAGGTATTTCTCACACCGCTCGTAGCCCCAGTACATCGGGCAGATAATGTCCGTGTTGCGGCTGCCGGGCGAATAGACGGCCCGTTCGTGGTGAATCGGCCGCGAGGGGTCGTAAGCCTTGATCCAGTCGTAGCAGGCGTCGAAGTTCGGCCCGTCGCCCGCTTCGTTGCCCAGCGACCAGATGATGACCGACGGATGGTTGATGCTGCGCTGCACGTTGCGTTCGTTGCGCTCCAGATGCGCCTTGGCGTAGAGCGGATTCTTGGCCAGCGTCTTTTCGCCGTAACCCATGCCGTGCGACTCGATATTGGCCTCGGCCACGACGTAGAGTCCGTATTGGTCGCAGAGCGAGTACCAGCGGGCGTCGTCGGGGTAGTGGCACGTGCGCACGGCGTTGATGTTGTTCTCCTTCATGATGCGGATGTCCTCCAGCATGCGCCCCTCGGAGACGTAATAGCCGTAGTCGGGGTCCATCTCATGCCGGTTGGCGCCCTTGATCAGCACCGGCCGGCCGTTGACGAGCAGCTGCCCGCCCTCGATCTTCACGTCGCGGAATCCGATCCGGAGCGGAATGACCTCGATCACTTCGCCCGCCGGCGCGCGGAGCGTCGCCGTCAGTCCGTACAGCACGGGCGTCTCGGCGCTCCACAGGGCGACTTTCCCGGCGTCGAGCGTGCAGCGCTCCTCGTCCTTCGTGACGCGCAGCTGCTGCGACGCGACGCTGCGCCCTTGGGCGTCGGTGAGCGCCAGTTCGACGCTGCATCCCCGCGCCTGCCTGGGGAAGAAGGCTTTGACGGCTACCGTTCCCGCGGTGTAGTTGGCCGAAGGCGCGGCGTCGACCTGAATGTCCGTAATTTGCCGTTTGTCGCGCGCGTAGAGGTAGCAGTCGCGGCCCACGCCCGAAAGGCGGAAGAAGTCCTGATCTTCGAGGTATGTGCCGTCGCACCAGCGGAAGACCTGGAACGCGATGAGATTCCGGCCGGGTTTCACGTAGGGCGTCAGGTCGAACTCGGCCTCCAGCTTGCTGTCCTCGCTGTAACCCACATAGCGGCCGTTGACCCAGAGGTAGATGTTCGACGTCACCGAGCCGAAATGCGCGACGATCTGCCTGCCGGCCCATGCCGCGGGGATGTCGACCGTACGGCGGTAGGAACCCACGTGGTTCTGCTCGACGGGAACGTGCGGCGGATCGTTTTTGAACCAGCCCCGCCAGGCGTAACCGACGTTGAGGTAGACCGGATCGCCGTATCCGTTCAGCTCCCAGAGTCCCGGCACGGGCATGTCGTTCCAGCCTTTGTCGTTGTAGCCGACGCGGAAAAAGTCCGTCGGTCGCTGGTCGGCGTCGCGCACCCAGTTGAATTTCCAGTTTCCGTTCAGCGTGACGAACCGCTCCGAGAGGGTCTTGTCGCCCGTTTGTGCGGCTTCCGGCGATTCGTACGCGAACCAGGAGCCATGCATCGGCATTCGGTTCACGGCATTCACGCCGGCGTCCTGCCATTCGTTGCTCTGCGCGCCGGCCGTCAGCGCCGTCGCCGCGGCCAGCCAGCATAAGAGGATTTTCTTCATCGGTTATCTCTGTTTTTAAGGTTTAGGCATAGTCTGCCGAAGCGGTTTCCGCTGTGCCGGATGTCCGGCGCGGTCCGATCGGTTAAATTTCGGAAAAATGTCGGGAAACTCCAAATATGGCGGCTGAAAAAGACGACAGCCGTATTGTTCCGGTGCATTTTTGCCGGGTGACGGTTATTTCCAGTCATGTACCTGGTCCGTTCTCACGCCGCCGCCCGCAGGGCAGTCCTCCTATAAAAAAGCAAGGACGCAGGTACAACCCCTACAGTCGGCCCGTTACAGCCTTATGATGGTAGTTGCCCTTACGCCCAAGCCTGTCCCCCACCCGAACGGGCAGGGACAAGGCTCAAGTTTCAGACAAATATTACACCATCATAAAAACTGCCGTATTTCTACAACAGGTAACGGTTTACTGTAGGTATAAAGGTTTGTCTTAACCTTTGTTTCTATTTTCTATTGCGAAGATAGTCAAATAATCCGACTAACCAAAAAATCCGGCCCCCTTTCGGAGGCCGGACCCACTATAAATAACTATGACAAAAACTTTCGTTTATGCGTTGGCGGTCGCCAGCGGCGAAGCCTGCGTGTAGGTGCGGGCGGCCAGCTCCTTGTCGAGCATGTACAGCCCGAACTTGTTGCCTTCGACGGCCTCGCAGGCGGTGATCATCTCGCGTGCCGACTCCTCCTCCTCGACCTGCTCGTCGACGAACCAGACGAGCATGTTCGACGAAGCGTAATCCTTGTCCTCGGCGGCGATGGCGGCCAGATTGTTGATCATGGCCGTAACCTCCTTCTCATGGACCAGCGTGTCCTGGAACATCTCCAGCGGCGAAGTCCAAGCAGTGCGCACCTCCTCGATCGGGAGCAGCTTCACCTCGGCGTCGCGCGAGAGAATGTAGTTCATAAAGATCCGCGCATGGTCCTGCTCCTCCTGGAACTGTACGTAGAACCAGTTGGCGACACCCTTCAGCCCCTTGGCCTCGGCGTCCATCGACATCGAAAGATAGAGATAGGCCGACCAAAGCTCGGCATTGATCTGCGCGTTCATCGCTTCGTGTAATTTCTTGCTTAACATAACTGTATTGTTTTAAGTTTGCGGTTTATCATCGTTCGTGATACAAATATACAATAGTTTTTCGTGATTTGTATCAAAATAGTCATCAAATTATTTTATATCGAAATGGCGAGACATTATAAAACAAAATAGACGGCGTCCGAATACGTATTCGGGCGCCGTCGGATGGTTTTCAGCGGAATGCGGATCAGTCGTCGATCTCGATCAGGCGGAACTGAAGGTCGAATTTCAGGTCGAGACCGTTGTCGAGCTTCACCTCCCAGTCGCGCTTGTCGCGGTCGATCGAGACGATCTTGCGGCCTGCGAAGTTCTTGGCGACATAGTCGCGGATCTGCTGCGGAACGATGGCCGCGGGCACCTCGCCGTACTTGCAATCGATATCCGTCCACTGTCCGTTCTTGGCGAACTCGACCTTCGAGCCGTTGACGAAGACCACCTTGTAATCCTTGTCGAACAGCTCCTCGTCGACTTTGGCGTAGGAGACCTCGACAGCCTTGAAGTGGGTCTGGACGAACTGTTGCGCAACGGCGGGAAGTTCGCCGACGGTGATGATCCGGTCTTTACCGGCGAAAGCGGGAACCGAAGAGGCCATGACGGCCAGCGAAGCGAGAAGAATCGTGAACTTTTTCATAATCGTAGTGTTTTAATTGAATTTCGTACTGCAAAGTTGCGGCCCGAAACTGAAACGAATCTGAAAAAAGCGGATTTCCTGCATTTTTTTCACGCCGGGAAATCGACCGCGAAGCAATGCCGCCCCTCCTTATAAGAATAGGACACCTTCAACCCGTAGAGACGGCAGACTGCGTCGACCACGGCAAGGCCCAGCCCCGTAGAACCCTCCTTCTTCGTTCCCTGATAGAACCGGTCGAAGATACGCCCGGCGTCGAGCGGACCGCCCGCACCGCTGTTGCAGACCGTGAAGCGACGCGGAGCGACGCGCACCGTCACCTCGCCGCCCTCGTCGCCGTGAACGAATGCGTTTTTCAGCAGGTTGGCGACCACGCTCCCGGCCAGCGACGGATTCATCCGCGCCGTGAGCGGCCCCTCGTCCACGAGCGCAAAGCGCATGCTGCGGTAGGCGTAAATCTCCTCCATGTCCTCGGCCGTGCGGCGCACCAGTGCGTTCACGTCGACCTCTTCGGCCTCGGGGAACTGGCCGTTGTCGATCTTCGACAGCAGCAGCAGCGAACGGTTGAGCCGCACGAGGTAGTCCAGCGTCCGCTGCACCTTGGCGATCTCGCCCAACTGCTCCCCGGTGAGCGCATGCGCATCGTCGACCAGCATTTCCAACCGGTTGCGGCAGACCGCCAGCGGAGTCTGCATCTCGTGCGAGGCGTTGCCGATGAACTGTTTCTGCCGCTCGAACGACGACTCGGCCCGCTCGGCATAGCGGCGCGCGGCATCGTTGAGTTTCCGGAACTCCGTGACGGAGGTCTCGACGGCCAGCGGCGCATTCCGCGCCCCCACGGTGTAACCGTCGAGCCACCGCAGCAGGGCGTAGAGCGGCCGCATCGTGCGGTAGAGCACGATGACCGTGACCAGCAGGATCATCAGCAGCAGGAAGAGGTAGAGGCAGACCATCCACCGGAGGATCGACTCCCGGAGGTCGTCCTTCTCGATGGTCGGAGTCATCACCGTCAGTTCGCGCCATTGCCCCGCGCCGTCGCGGAACACCTTGCGCAGCACGCGGGCCGGCTCCTTGTCGTCGCGTTCGGGAATGAAAATCTCCTCGTCGGAATAGCGTTCGTGGTGCTGTGCGGCGGCATATTGGGGCGACACTTCGTGCAGGAAATAGCCGTTGTTGCCCTCGTCCGCCGGAACGGGAAGCTCCCGTCCGGCCAGAACCCGCTTGACGATCACTTCGGCACGAGCTTCGAGCGCGTCGTCCACCTCGTCGTTGATCTCGTCGATCAGCGTGAAGTAAAACAACACGGCCCATGCCGCCAGAAGCAGCGACAGCGCCCACGAAAGGTGCAGCAGGATGCGGTAAACCAGTTTCACGGCTGTACGAGTTTATAGCCGAAGCCGTAGACTGCGCGGATCTCGATGTCGGCGCCCGCATCGTGGAGCTTGCGGCGCAGGTTCTTCATCTGCGCATAGACGAAATCGAAATTGTCGGCCTGGTCGATATGGTCGCCCCAGACCCCTTCGGCCAGCGCGGTCTTGTCGACCGTGTGGTTGGGGCGGGACATGAAGTAGTGGAGGATGTCGTACTCCTTGCGCAGCAGCTCCACCTCGCGGCCCGCCA
>ENA-ORUG01002910-ORUG01002910.1-human-gut-metagenome-genome-assembly--contig:-NODE-2910-length-11153-cov-3.735988_pt1 | contig 11153 bp, 10 predicted proteins | sample MGYA00242079_ERZ509207 | MGnify/ENA primary metagenome ERZ509207 (study PRJEB26280, sample SAMEA2338780) | human gut metagenome | biome: human gut; feature: human-associated habitat; material: faeces...
GTTCAAAACCTGTGTATCCTTATAGGCAAATGTCACATTTCGCAGATCAATGTCCAACCCTTGCAGGTTTTGTCTCTGCTCGGGCCTCTTCAAATCCGGTTCGGACAGCACAGCGCCGATTTCCCCTGTGATGGTCGCAATTTTAGAAAAATCATCGGTCAGAAAGATTGCCCCAACCAGCGGCCCCACGATACCAAGGGACAGGATTGCGATTGTGATAAAGTCCGGAGCGGTCAGGCTGCCATTCCTATAAAAGACGCACCCAATGGGCAGAACGCCAATCAGCACGGCAGGCCAAATGGTCATCATGAGGGCCGAGTAGCCCTGTGTAGACTTCATCCAGTCCAATATAAGGTCTGTGTTTTGTCGAACCGCATCGGTAAACTTCCCATAGGATGCTGCACTCTGGTTGAACGCTTTAATGACCTCAATACCGTTGATATACTCCACCGTGGTGGCACTCATGTGCTTGCCTGCCTGGACCACCGCACCATACTTTTTCGGATACTCTTTCATCTGGGCCATATAACAGAGCATCCCAATAGGGATGGTGATAAGCGATACTAACGCCATACGCCAGTCCAGGGCGAAGAGGCAAACCACAATAGCGAGAGGGACCAACAGATTAGAGGTCATTTCCGGAATGATATGTGCCAGTGGGACTTCCATCTGCTCCACGCGCTCCACCATGGTCGTTTTCAACCGACCCGATGGTGTATCAGTCAGATAGCCCATGGAAACATGAGTCAACTTATCCGCCACAGCCCTCCGCAACTCCGACAGCACATGGAAAGTGGCCTCGTGAGAGCATCGAGTAGAAATGCCGTGGAGGACGGACTTGAGCAGATAGGCGATCAGGGCTGCCGCTCCCCACATTAGATAGACTGAGAAAGACTTTTCGCCAGAAATGAGCAGGTTGACCATTCTTGCCACAGCAAAGTATGGTATCATCCCGCTGGTCACGCTGAGAACAGCAAGAACAGTGGAGGTAATAAAACCCGCTCGGTGCGGTCTGATAAATGCCATCAAACTAAATGGCTTCCTTTGTTTCTGCATCGTATCCCTCCTACAAGTTAGCGGTTTCTAACCATCCAACAAAGAAAAAGGCCGACAACCCACAGGATTATCCTGCAAATCATCGGCTCTGCGTCTTGGCGTCTGGCTCTGACAATATGATGTTTTGTCCCTGTACATCAACGATGTGTTCCTTTCCGCATTTGGGACAGAAAAGCGGAAAACGCTTTAGAACGGTGTCTGGATTCACTTTGGTGCGGGTCTTGTTGCCGCAGGTAGGGCAGTGAATCCAGCCGTTTCGGTCAATCCACCCGCTCAATGGTTTTCACCTCCATCCCCGAAGAAGATGGATTTCCAGCCAGCGATATAGAAACGTCGCATCCTTTGGATATGCTCGACCGCCTGATCCTTTGGCATATCATGGATGACCACCTCGAACATCCCAGTATAAAAGGCGCTGGACAGTAGATGGCTCAACTCTGGTGTAAGGCGGCCGCTGGAGATTGCGTCGTTCCCAGATGCCTGAATATAGCGCATGGTACATTGATTGTCTATTTCCACGACTCGGTGGAGGAATTCCTGATATGTACTGTTCTCTCCACTGGTCAAAAGCAGCTTGAACTCGTCAAAATGGTCGTAGATATAGTCTACTGAGGCCCAAAAGCCATGATCAGAGAAAGAATACATTTGGCTGGTCTGTTCAGCTCCGGGCAACTGGTTAAACTGCTCCAACGCCGATTGTATCAGGCCACAAAAAGCATCCATGGCAGGCTGTACGAGGGAGCGGTACAGGCTCTCTTTGTCCGGATATCGAATATAGATTGCCCCTTTGCTGGAGCCAGCTTTTTCTGCTATCACTCTAAGAGAGGCATTCTCATATCCATTTGTGAGAAATTCTTCTTTTGCGCATTCCATGAGTTTTTCTGTCACACCTGCTGTTCTTTTCGCCAAGTGACCACCTCATCAATTAAAACCTTCGGTTTCAAACCAGCGGTTTTAATATAGCACAAAAGAAGCGAACAGTCAATAGTCTCCGCTAACTATCTTATATCCACTCCGAAAGACGGTTTTGATATATATAGGATGTCTGGGATCCTCCTCCAGTTTCTTTCTCAGCCGCCAGATGGTATTCTCCACAGAGTTTGTCCCGTGCAGATATTCCTCGCCCCAAGCGGCCTCATAGAGCTGCGCTTTGGAGAACACATGCCCTGGTGAACTGGCCATGCAGTAGAGCATGGCATACTCCCCATGATTGAGTTCCACTTCCCTGCCCGCCATGAGCACCCGGCGTTGCTCGTGATGGATCTCCAGATCCCCGATACGCAGCATGGAGGCGGACAGATTGGATACATCGACCACCTCTGCCCTTTTACCCTTCAGCGCGTCCATGACGGCCTGGAACACGCTGCCGTCAGGATCGGCGGCCCGGATAATGATAATTTCATCCACGATTTCACCCCCAATGGCAAAGGGAGGCGGCCGCCTGCACGGCCTCCTCCCTTTGCTGTGCTTACGATTCTGGTTTCGCGGCAGCTTTCAGCCTCTCGAAACTTTCATCACTGATGACGTGCTCGATCCGGCAGGCGTCCCGTTCAGCTGTTGCCGGATCCACGCCAGCGGCAATCAGCCGGTCGGTAAAGAACCGATGCTTTTCATAGATCTGCTCCGCCACTTCTCGCCCTACATCGGTGAGATGCAGAAAATAGCCCTCGTCCATCGTGAGAAAGCCTCCGTCCCGCAGGGTCGCCACCGCATTGCAGACGCTGGGCTTTGTGACCTCCAGGTGCCGGGCCACATCTACAGAGCGCACCATGCCTTTCTGCCTTTGGAGCACCAGAATGGCCTCCAGGTAATCCTCTCCAGATGCGTGGAGTTTCATGGCGTCCTCCCCTCAGGCGGATATTTTTTGCTCTGCCTGCCACATGGCCGCGTACTTCCCGTTCTTGGCCAGCAGCTCCTCATGGGTACCGGCCTCTGCGATCTTCCCGTCTGCTACAACCAGGATCTGGTCCGCATTCTTGACAATGGACAGGGTATGGGCAATCATCACCACGGTCTTTTTCTCCTTGAGCAGATTGGCGATGGCCTGCTTGACCGCCAATTCGTTCTCAATATCCAGGGATGCGGTGGCCTCGTCCAGCAATAGGATGGGACTGTTTTTCAGAATGGCCCTGGCGATAGAAAGCCGCTGCCGCTCTCCTCCGGAGAGCAGGCTGCCGTTTTCTCCAATCCCGGTGTCATAGCTCTTTTCCAGTTTCTCCACAAAGCCGTCACATCCGGCGTCCCTACAGGCTGCCTCCACCTCCCGGTCAGTGGCCGTGGGCCGGGCGTGGCGGATGTTCTCCCGCACGGTATCGTCAAAGAGGAACACCTGCTGATCCACCATAGAGAGCTGTGCCAGCACCCGCTCTGCGGAGACAGGCTGGATGGATTGACCGCCGATGGCGATAGTCCCGCTCTGCGGCTCATAGAATTTGGCGATCAGATTCAAAATCGTGGATTTGCCTGAGCCGGAGTCTCCCACGATGGCGGTGAGTTTCCCGTCCGGGACGGTGAAGGACACCCTCTTCAGGACCGGCTCTCCCGGCATATAGGAGAACGACACATCCCGGAAGGTGATGTCGTGCCGCTCCGGGGCAAAGGGCGCGCCCTCTCCGGCCTCCTCCGGCTCCTGAATCAGATTCTCAATGTTCCTTTTGGAGACCATCAGGTGCTTCCACTCAAAGAGATCAATGGCAATGCTGGCGGTGAGCTTGGTCAGCAGAATGGGAAGCATGGAGAGCATCAGATAATCCACGCCGCTCAGTGTCCCCGCCGTCCATGGCCCGGCGGCCAGCACCATGATGAGCGGCACGCTGCCCCAGCTGATGATATTGTAGCCGAATCCGATGGGGATGCCCTTGGCTTCGTACTGGTAGCACACCCGGCTGAACTCCTCCATGGCCTGGGTGACGGTCCTGTTTTTTACGCCGCCCATGTTGTACGCCCGGAACATCTGAATGCCGTCAATGTACTCCACAATGCCGCTCACCGTCTCGGCGCTGACCTTGTTTTTCGCCACGCCGTACACCTTTACCACCCGGAAGGACAGCCACAGGTCGGGAATCAGCAGCGCGACAACCGCCAGCAGGATCAGCCCCGCCGGCAGCCAGACGGTGCATACAAAGCCAACCAGAACCGCGGAGAGCGCGGCGTTTTTGATAATGTTCCCACTGGAATGGGTCAGGATTTTCTCATAGCTGCCCACATCGCTGGTCATGGTGTTCACATACTGCCCAACCTGCCCCTGGGTGAAGCGGGCCAGGGGGATCTTCTTGAGCTTATCCCCCAGAAGCAGCCGCAGGCGCTTGGACACCGCCGCCCCGCCGATCTGGACCTGGGTGTACCCGGTACTGTAAATGACCAGCCGCAGCAGGAAAATAACAGCGAGTCCCGCGGTGACCACTCCCACCATTCCGGCGGTAATCGTTCCTGAAGCCAGAGCGGTGAGGACGATGTAGACAGACAGATAACTGCACCCGGAGAGGATGCCCTCCAATACGGTCAGCACTACGCCAATATAAAAAGCCCTGTTTTTGCGGAACGGGGATTCATTTGTCATCGTCTTGCCCTCCTTTCACGGAATAGGTGATGGACCTGGCTGCCCGGTAGTCGGCCCAGGCTTTGCGGTAATAAGAGTTCTGTTCCAACACCTCCGCATGAGTTCCGCAGCAGGTGATGGTGTGGTCCTCCACCACCGCCACCTTGTCGCACATCTTTACCGCTCCCAGCCGGTGAGCCACGATGAGTACGGTCTTGCCACGGCAGAGGTTTTCAATGGCCCGGTCAATCTCCACCTGATTCTCCGGGTCGGCGGCGGAGGTCGCCTCGTCCAGAATGAGGATGGGGGCGTCCTTCAAAATAGCGCGGGCAATGGCGATGCGCTGGCGCTCCCCACCGGAGAAGCGTGAGCCCATAGCCCCAACCTTGGTGTCGTATCCCTGGGGCAGCGACAGGATGAAGTCGTCGATCTGTGCCAGACGGGCGGCCTCCCGCACCTGTTCCAGCGTGGCCTGCGTGCCCATACGGATGTTCTCCAGCACGCTGTCCCGGGTGAGGAAGGTCTTTTGAAACACGATGGCCACGTTTTTCAAAATGGTGTCGTAGTCCAGCTCCTGCACATTTTTCCCGCCGATCAGCACCTCGCCCTCCTGCACATCATAGAAGCGGGAGATCAGTTCAATCACAGTGCTTTTACCGGCACCAGACTGTCCCACAAGAGCCACGCGTTCCCCGTCATTGATTTTGAGGTTGACACCTTGCAGTACATCGATCTTGCCGTCATAGGAAAATCGGACATTGCGAAGTTCAATATCGTGATTTTGGGGAAAGTCCATTCCACCCTCATAAATCGGAATATCCAGGATTTCTTTGGTCTTGGTAACAGCGTTCAGTACATTGGCAAAATTAGTCCCCAGTTCTTGCAGGGGGCGGATTTCCGTCAGATACATGGAACCTACATAGACGAACAGCAAAAATGCGCTGGCCGCCAGTGAGACTTTGAGGAAAAACATTCCGCCGATTGGAACCATCAGCAACATCCCACATTCGATGATAACAACAAAGGCCGCATAAGGTGGCCCCATGCGCCGGGAAGTTTCATTCCACATGGCGTTTTCTTCCTGGATAGCGTCTGAAAACTTTTGAAACGATTTGCTCCCCATGTTATAGGCTTTAATCAATTTCATACCGCTGATGTACTCAATCATAACCGAGTTCAGTGTGGTAATGGAGCGATTGGCCCGTTCCATCAGGTCATCCGTGTTGCGGAACATCATCCCCATTACAACAACAGCAAGGATCAGCGGAACCAGGGAAATCAATGCCAGAGGAATATTGACGGTCATCAGGTAAATAAAGATGACTACCGGCCCAACCAGATAGCACACAAGGTCAGGAAGGTTATGGGCCAGGAACAACTCCAGCTTTTCAATATCTTCATTCAGAACCGTTTTAATATCCCCGGTGCGCCGTTCATTCAAGGCCCCCAAAGGCGCTCTGGCTATGTGTTCCGCAACCATACAGCGCACTTTGAACAGTGCGCCGTATGCGCCTTTATGGGCTGCCACGCCGGAACAGCCGAATAATGCAAAACGCAGGGTGACAGCGGCGGCAATCATTGCCACAGTCTGTACCACAAGTTCTTTTGTGCAGGCATTGTTAAATGTGGCATCCATCAGCCTGTAAATCCCAATGTAAGGGACGATAATGCAGAGACCACTGACCCCCGATAGAAAAATCGCCAGAAACAGCCAGATTTTCTGCTCACCGGCCCAGTGGAGCAGCAAAGCCACTCTGTTTTCCTTTTTCTGCTTCATAGACTACCTCTCCTTTCCATCTGAAACAGAGAACAGCTCTCTCAATTTCGGGAGGGCATCCATTGTAACTTGTACATCATCGGGCATTTCGCCCTCGTCAAAATGCAGGACACGGGAGCAGGTACGGCAGACAAACTCAAAATCATGGGTAACAATGAAAATAACCTTTCCCATATTGGACAACCTGCAGATCAGTCCTGCCACCTGTGTCATACTGTCAAAGTCAAGGCCGCTGGTCGGTTCATCGAATACCAGCAGGTCTTTCCCACAAATCATACTGACGGCTACCGCCACCCGTTGTTTTTGACCGCCGGAAAGTGTGTTTGGATGGCGTTCCCGGTATGGGGCAAGCCCCAGTTCCTCCAAAGTCGCATTTATCAGCGTTTGATCTGGATTGCGGATACCAAAGGAACACTCTGCTTCCACACTGTCAGCAAAAAGTTCATAATTTACATCCTGCATAACCATATAGGAACGTTTCAGCCTTGCCTTACGATCCATCGGCTTACCTTCCCACAGGAATTGTCCCTCGCAGTCTTTGTGAAGCCCGCAGATGGCGCGGGAAAATGTAGTCTTTCCGGCTCCGTTGTGACCGACCACTCCGATCACTTCACCCTTTGTAGCAGAAATATTGATATTATGTAAAATCGACCGTTCCTTATAATGCAGCGCCACATCACATAGCTTCAGCATTTCCTTTCCAGATGCAGGCTGACATGTCAATGGAAGAACCTCCTGCAAATCCACTGCCCGAAGTCCCATTCGTTCTCGCATATCCTGAGGCAACCGCCGCAATTCCTCCGGCGTGAAAATATTTGTAATCCTGCCGTTATCCAGATACACAATGCGGTCTGCAATATCCATCAGGTAATACAGACGGTGTTCGGCAATCAGAACGGTTTTGCCCTGCGCCTTTATCAGTCGCAGATGTCCCGCTAATTCCTGGATCGAAGTCATGTCCAGATTAGAGGAAGGTTCATCAAGCAGATAGATTTCCGGGTTCATTGCATAGACTGACGCAAATGCAATTTTCTGCTTTTCCCCTCCAGACAACTCAAAAATATTGCGGTTTCGCAGATTTTGAATATTCAGATCATCCGTTGTCTGATCTACATGCTCTGCCAGCTCTTTCGGAGGCAGTGCCTCATTTTCGATTCCAAAAGAAATCTCGCTGTCAGTATCCACGTTGAAAAACTGTGTCCGGGGATTCTGAAAAACCGAACCGACCTTTGACGCGATCTGATACATAGGTAGATTGCTGATTTTCTGCCCGTCTACCAATATGCGGCCTTGTAACTCACCCTGATAAAACTGCGGAATCAGACCATTTACCAGCCTTGTAATTGTCGTTTTCCCACATCCGCTGCGTCCGCAGAACAGGACACATTCGCCGTCTGAGATTTTCAGATTGATTTCATGCAGGCCATTATGTTCCTGTCCCTGATATGAAAAAGACACATTTTCAAATTCAATCAACCAATCACACCTCCCTGCAAACACAATTCGAGTGCAAAAAAAGCAACAGCAACGCTCATTCCGATCCAGTCCGTAGCCCCACATTTTATCTGAACAAGGCAAGTGCGGGGATTGGGGTTTTCAATGCCACGAGTAATAGAAGCGATGGAAAGTTCGTCTGCCGCTTTTGAAGCTGCCATCATCAGCGGTACATAAATACACTCGATTGTCATTCCCGGATTTTTAAGAAACCCGGCTGGCGTTGGGGAAACATCCCGCATACGCATAGCGTCTTTGATAAAGCGCCAATCCTCCTGAATAGTTGGAATGTAGCGCAGCATGACCGCCAGCGGGATAACCAGCTTTTTGGGTGCATGAATCCGGTTCATTGCTGATAAAAATTCGCTGACTTTCGTTGTTGACAAGACAATTCCGGCCAACATACCACAGGCATAAACCTTATGGAACAGACCGAGAAACGCCACAAACATTGTCCGCAACGTGCCAGTCATCTCTGTCATGATCCACACCGTCAAAACACAGATAACAGCATAGAAGCACACTGCGTTTACAGCATACTTCCACTTTCCGAACAATACTCCTAATAATGCAATCAGAAGTACAAGTATAAATTGATATCCGAGTGACGGAGCAACCATGGACGCCAGTACACACATCAGAATAAGAAAGAGTTTGGCCCGTGGATCGAGCCAGAACCCTTTCTTACGGTTTTCACCCATCATGCTGTAATACCTGCTTTTTCAAACTGCTTTATTAACATCCGGCTTCCTACTATGGCACTGATTGTGGCCGTCACAAGCACAGCTGCGAACATTGCAATCAGAATCCCGGTATTTGCCGTTGCCTGCATGGTATCAATGTAGCCCTGTTCCGTCCCGTTTCCTAACATTGTTTGCGCCCATCCATCCGGGTCTGCAAAGAACACGAGATACGAGCCTGTTCCACCGAGGGAGAACAGGATGTAGGAAATGATATTGAATTTTTTGCTTTTGTACTGTCCTGCACCAGCGACAAAATCAGCGATGATACCCATAAGCATATACCCAAGAGCAAAAGCCCAATGCATACCCGTCACAAACCAAACAATGCCAATCAGAACCCCCATGATCGTCAGGCTCCAGCATTTTTGCACTTTAGCGACCATCAATAAGTAGATTGGCCCGCAGAGCAGGGCGCTGCCTGCCGGCATATAGAACGTAAGTACCGGGTTTGTTGCAAAGAAAACACCGCCCACCATCGTGAAAACGAACAGCAGCGCCGTAAAGATTCCTGTCGTTACCAAGTCCTTGACGGACAATCCTTTTCTCACAGTTTCTTGATTGCTCATAAAATTTTCCTCCTTGTTTCAGGAGCGATTGACCTTTCGCCCCGAATCTGTTATAGTATGATTAGTTGCTGCTAACTACACTCCTATAATACTCACAGGACGAAGATTATACAATAATTCAGGGAGATGTTCGTCCTTTCATTGCAAAGGTTCGTCCAATCGTTTCAAAGGAGGCCGTTATTTGGACAATAGCATTATTGCGGACTACTATGAACCGCTTTTAACAGATAATCATTTTATTCCAGCAGATGACAACAACAGCTTTAATTCTGCTGGACAATATTGGAGGCTTTCTCATGAGTTTGGAGAAGGCTTCTATTGGGTCTATGCAAAAAAAGACCTGTATGATATTAAGATTCACGACTTCTATTTCCACGATGATTTTTTCATGGAATTTAATTTGCCGGAATGTTTGAGTATCACTCAATACGAATCAATCTCCGGCGAAGAACTGAATCCATATCGGCGTCTTTCTGCCGGATGTATCAAGACTTTTATCGGAGGTGACAAGCCCTATAAGGCATTGATCCACAAGAAGATTCCCATTTATTCCATCGGTATTGAGGTCATGCCTGCATATTATGAGGGCTATCTGAAAAAGCAGTATCCGAGTGATTATATAAATCCTCTTGCTGCATTCAAGCAGGTGGATCAGACAACGGATTTTCCAGCCATGGCAAAGTTGCTCCATGAAGTAAAACTCTATCGAGGAGATGGTATTGCTGCAGGTTTATTTTATGAAGCTAAGGTTGCCGAGGCGGTTTCTCTTGTGGTGGAAGAACAGAAAAAGCTTCTCACTCGCAAGGAAAAACAGTTAACCGATCAGGATATAGCACAACTGGAAAATGTGATTGCTTATTTGAACGACCATTATGCTTTTGACGTTCCGCTGGAACGACTTGCCAAGATTGCATGCATGGGAACAACCAAGTTGAAATCATCTTTCAAGCAATTACAAGGCTGCATGATCACGGAATATGTTCAACAGCGTCGCATGAGCCAAGCTGAACACTTGTTGATAGATACGGATTTTACGATGGGACAAATTGCGGAAATGATTGGCTATTCTACATCCAGCCGGTTTGCGGAGCTGTTCCGTAAAAGCACAGGAATTTTGCCGATAGATTATCGGAAGATGGCACATAAGCAATAACATCATGAACGCTAGGGATTTTTTCTCTGGCGTTTTCTTTGTCAATTTATCCGATATATCTTTTCCGAACAGCCAAAATCTCCGCTCCAAATTGTAGTATTAACAGAGGGAAAAACAAAGGTAGGGTTTCGATAGCAAGCACAGCAAGCGAGTACCCGCTTGCGATTTTTCGGATTTTCAGGTCCCTTGCCCGAAAATGAAAAATGCTTGCTGGGATATCCCAGACCCTTATGAGAAACGGAGGCGGAGCATGGCAAACCGGAAGCGGAGCGTTCACCGCGGAGCTTTCCGCCATCGGACGGAATATCAATCAGATCGCCAAGCGGATCAACGCCGGGGGCTCCCCCTATCAGGCGGATATGGAGGAAATCCGGGAAGAGGCACCGTTAAGTAGGTACCTCTTCTGTTTAAAGAGTTGGCTCTTTTTCTGATACAGGAATTTGTATCTCCGGAGCATTGAGCAGTGCTGTGAAATTCTGCTGAATGATTTCCAGAGTTTTCAGCTTTTTCTGTAATTCTTGTTTTTCACGAACAGTAGCAGTCTGTTCAGATTCAAGAGTTTCTATCCGCTTCTGAATTTTATTAAAGCTTGGGATTTTGGTAACACCGAGATCCTGAAACTCTTTTTTTAGTGAATCGTGCAGTTGGTATTCTGCTTGATGTTTGGTCCGGTATGCTTTCGGATTTTTAGCAGATTTACAATCTTCAATCACTTTTCGGCAGAGCCGATAAGAATCACAGTGTTTTTGAATGATTTTCTGTGTGCTCAGATCACTGTTGATTTGTGCTATTCTTTGGTCGGCAACTTTCACAGAAGCTTCAATGT
>ENA-ORUG01002918-ORUG01002918.1-human-gut-metagenome-genome-assembly--contig:-NODE-2918-length-11125-cov-2.041825_pt1 | contig 11125 bp, 7 predicted proteins | sample MGYA00242079_ERZ509207 | MGnify/ENA primary metagenome ERZ509207 (study PRJEB26280, sample SAMEA2338780) | human gut metagenome | biome: human gut; feature: human-associated habitat; material: faeces...
GCCGATGAGGATGGTGGAGAGCAGCTTGTCGTAGTCCTCCGCCAGAGCCAGGGTACGGGCCGCCCGCTGGTCGCCTCCGTCCGCCCAGCTCTTGAGCCGCACCCGGTTCAGGGAGGTAAAGGCGGTCTCTGTGGCGGAGAAGTAAGCGGACATGGCTACGAGGATGACAAGAGCAACGGTCATTCCAATACTGGTACTGTCCATGGGGGACAAATCAACTCAGCTTTCTGTCATAAATTCCCGGTCTTCCGGGTGCTTAGCACAGGAGTATATCACAGATATTAAAAAAATGCAAATCTTATACCGGACAAATTCCGCTGTATCCCGGCAAAATTTGGCCTGGAGGCAGGCTGCCGGCCCCAAATGGCATCCTGGCGGCTCCTGGCTTGCTCTGGCGTCCCGGTTCTGGTATGCTCACAGAGAAGGGAGGTTTTTCTATGAAAGTGAGGGTGGAATACGCACCCGCGCTGGAAAACGAGGTGGTCCTGCGCTGCCCCCGGCTGGATCAGGAGATGCTCCGTGTCCTGTCTCTGGTGCGCTCCGGCCTTCAGAAGCTGTGCGTATGGGATGAAAACCGGGAGATCATCCTGCTCAGCCCGGATGAGACGCTCTACTGTGAGAGTGTGGACGAACATACCTTTCTCTATACCGCCTCTGCCTTTTATCAGACGGCCCTCACCCTGGCGGAGCTGGAGGGGCGGTATGGAGAGCTGGGCTATCTCCGGGTCAGCAAGTCCGCTGTTATCAACCTGCACCGCATCCGCAGCCTGAAGAGCCGGACTGGCGGCCGCATCGAGGCCTCCCTGGAGAACGGGGAGCGGCTGGTGGTCTCCCGGCACTTCGCGCCCCTGCTGCGGGAGCGGTCCATCATGGGAGAATTTATCCGTTTCTACAGCTGGGGCCTGTCCATGAAATTTCATATGGCTGTCTATACCCTGGCGCTGGTCTTTTTCAAGGCCATCTTCAACGCCCTGGCCGGCGAGGGCTCCGTATCCTCGCTCACCATGCTCCAGATGCTGCTGGTCTCCATGGCGGTGGCCATTCTGGAGTCCTTCCTTTTCCCGGAGGGCCGGGAGCTGGAGCCGTCCGCCCTGCGGGTGCGGACCGTCTGGTGGGGGCTGCTGTGCAACCTGGGGTTTGTGGGCGGCGCGCTGGCCCTGGGCTGGTTTTCCAATGTGCCGCTTTGGGGAGGCATCTTCCTGGTGCTCTTCCTGGAGTGGGGCTTGTCCGCCATGTGGTTCGGCCTCCATGTGGCCCTGCGGCGGGACACCCGCTCCCTGAACCGGAAGCTGAGCGAGTACCAGAAGCGGGGACCGGAGAGTTAGAGAAAAAAGAGGACGGATGCCCTCTTGGGGAGACATCCGTCCTCTTTTTCTTGATCCGATCCCTTTAATACTTGGCAAAGCCCGCCCCGAAGGTGCGGCACTGCTCCAGCCCCTCCTCATCGGGGGTCAGGTGGAGGATCAGGCCCTCGTCCTGGTACACATTGGCTCCGGCACTGTCCGCCCGCTGGGCCCAGTCCCGCATCCACTGACCGTCGCCCCAGTCATAGGAGCCGAACAGAGCCACCTTTTTGCCGCCCAGACGGCCCTCCAGTTCGGTGAAGAAGGGTTCAAATTCCGCCTCCTCCAACACCTCCGCCCCCATGGCGGGGCAGCCCAGTGCCAGCAGTCCATAGCCCAGCGCCTCGTCCACCGTGGTGTCGCACACCTGCTTCACATCCACTTCAGCTCCGGCCCCGGCGGCCCCCTCCGCGATGGCGTTGGCCATCGCCTCCGTGTTGCCCGTCATGGACCAGTAAATCACTGCCATCCTGCTCATGTATGTGACCTCCTGAAAATAAAAATTTGGTTTGTATAGCAAACGGGGGGGCGGGCCCATCCGGGCGCCGCGGATCTCCCCGCCTCTATCCCCTATCTCCGTCAAGCTGTCCGAAACAGCTGGACCAGCCGGCAGCCGGCCTCCAGGCGGCGGCACAGGGCCCTTCGGCAGCAGCCGTACTGCCGGAAGCATCTCTGGGCCCTCTCCACGTCGGAATAGACCTTCCACAGCCCGCTGTATTTATAGCCCTGGCCGCCATGCCGGCGAAAGCCCTCCACATCCTCGGCGGGATATCCCAGGAACAGCCCCACCTCATGGGGGAACCCACCGCTCCCCGCCATCCGGGACGCCAGGTGGTCCAGCATGGCCTCCAGCCCGCCGGTCAGGGGATAGCCGTCCCGTTCCAGCAGACGGGCCACCTCCTCCTGATCCAGCTGGCGCTCCAGGCGGTCCCGCCGGTACACCAGTACCAGACAGCGGCTGCGGCACCGGCACAGGGGCCGCAGAGAGATCCCCGCCCCAGCCAGGGCGGCGGAGTAGGACGCCAGCAGGGCGTCGGTCTCATCTCCTTCCCCTGGGAGGGCAATGAGATCCGCAGGCTTGATGCCTGCCAGGGCCGGCGCACAGTGAAAGGCCAGGGTCAGCTCAAAGCGCGCTTCGGCCGGCCGGACCTCGGAAGTTAGCATAAGCTAATCCCTCCTTTGAAAAATCGCGCCTTTCGGCGTTTGGCTGTAAAAGTTTAGTCTCTTTCGTTAGCTAGTGCTAACCAATAAAAATCTACCACAGTTTTTCCTTCCTGTCAACCACTGATTTTGCCCGCTCCCGTTTTGGCGGGGGCGGGCACCTGGGATGCGGGAGGGACATGACCCTGCTCTATGCGAAAGGCCGGGGATCGGGCCGGTGGTCCAGGAGAAAGCGGCGATGATAGTTTAACCCGGCATAGCGCTGGACCCTTTCCAGACAGAGGGCGTCAGAGATGCCCCCAGCCATGCCTAGGATGGGGATGCCCTGGACAAATTTCATCACCAGCAGGCGGTCGGCTAGGAGAGAGGCAGTCCGGCGGATCTGTGTCCCCTGGTCATAATCCTCCGGCGGACAGGGGGTGAGGGCAAACTCGTCCAGCAGCGCGGTGCATGCGGCCAGCTCCTCCCCATAGGACAGGGCGCCCTGGACCAGAAGGAGCAGATAGTACCGCTCTGCCGGGGTATCCCACCCGTAGCCGTAACGGGCAGCCATTTGGTAGAGGCTTTTCAGCAGGACGCCGGTAAAGAGCGGGATATCGGGCAGGCCGATCCCCAGCAGCCCCAGGAGAGTGCCCTCGGCCCCGGAAAGGGCCAAATTGAGGGCCCCGGTCCGTCCCGCTCGGCGGGAAAAGACCCGCAGAGAGCTCCGGTCCCCCTTCAGCTGGGCGGCAAACTGGTCGATCTCAAACTGCTGCCGGGCCGCCTCGGCATCAAAGGTGCGCTCCAGAAGCCCGGTCCCCCGCTGGAAGACCAGATCAAATGCCTTGACAAAGGCGGAGTTAAGGGCCTCCCGGAGTTTGGGCGGCACCTTGTCCTCCAGCGCCCGGTCCAGCCTGGACTCCGGCGGACGGGCATGGCGGGCCTGATAGGCTCTCCTGCGGCGCTCCAGCCGGGCAAATTCCTTTTCCCAAGGTGTGACAGCTTTCTTCTGCGGCACGGCTCTCCCTCCTCTGTGCATAATGGATGAGGTGAGGATATCACACAGCCGGGGCGCCTGTCCTGAAATTGGGATTAAAACTTGTCACTTCCCCAGCCCGAATGACGAAATTTTGTAAAAAAATTATGAACGCTCTTGCATTTTTCCGCAAGTGGCGGTATAGTAATTTAGCACTCATAAATATTGAGTGCTAAATTTACAAAAACTTAGATTTTACGATATAGGAGGCATCCATCATGGCAAAGAAACAGTTCAAGGCGGAGTCCAAGCGGCTGATGGATCTGATGATCAACTCCATCTACACCCACAAGGAGATCTTTCTGCGGGAGATCATCTCCAACGCCAGCGACGCCTGCGACAAGCTCAGCTACCAGGCCCTGACGGACTCCTCCGTGGGCATGGACCGCAAGGATTTTGCCATCCACATCCACGTGGACAAGGACGCGCGGACCATCACCGTCAGCGACAACGGCATCGGCATGACGAAAGACGAGCTCGACAAGAACCTTGGCACCATCGCGCACTCCGATTCCCAGGCGTTCAAGACCGACAACGCCGAGCAGCAGGGCGACGACATCGACATTATCGGCCAGTTCGGCGTTGGCTTCTACTCCAGCTTCATGGTTGCCTCCAAGGTGCGCGTCGTATCCCGCGCGTTCGGCAGCGACGAGGCGTGGGCGTGGGAATCCGACGGCGTTGAGGGCTACACCATCGCCGAGGCAGAGCGCGCCGAGCACGGCACCGACGTTATCCTCACGCTTAAGGAGAACACCGACGAGGACAACTACGACACCTATCTTTCCGAGTACGGCCTGAAGGACCTGATTAAACGCTACAGCAACTACGTGCGCTACCCCATCCAGATGGAGGTTTCCAAGACGCGCGAGAAGCCGAAGCCCGAAGACGCCGGCGACGACTACAAGCCCGAGTACGAGACCTACACCGAGACCGACACGATCAACTCGATGATTCCCATCTGGAAGCGCAAGAAGTCTGATGTGACCGACGAGGAGTACAACGAGTTCTACAAGACGAACTTCCACGATTTCGCCGACCCTGCGCGCACTGTCTCGCTGCATGCCGAGGGCGCGCTGACCTACGACGCGCTGCTGTTCGTGCCGAGCCGCGCCCCGTATGACCTGTACAGCAAGGATTTCAAGAAGGGTCTCGCGCTTTATAGCTCCAACGTGCTCATCATGGACAAGTGTGAAGACCTCCTGCCCGACTACTTCAACTTCGTCCGCGGCATCGTCGACTCGCAGGACCTCACGCTCAACATCTCGCGCGAGACGCTGCAGCACAACAGCCAGCTGAAGGCCATCGCCCGCCGCGTCGAGAAGAAGATCAAGTCCGACCTCGAGAACTTCCTCGAAAAGGATCGCGAGGGCTACGAGAAGTTCTTTGAGAACTTCGGCCGCGGCATGAAGTACGGTCTCTACACCTCCTACGGCACGGCGAAAGACGTGCTGGGCGACCTGCTCCTCTTCTACTCTGCAAAGCAGAAGAAGATGATTACGTTCAAGGAATACGTGAAGGCCGCCGCCGATGGCCAGGAGACCATTTACTACGCCACGGGCGACTCTGTCGAGCGCATGGCGCAGCTGCCGATCGTGACGACGGTGCTCGCGAAGGGCTACGACGTGCTGCTGTGCCCCGAGGACGTCGACGAATTCTGCATGATGGCCATGTCCGATTACGCTGTGCCCGACGCAGCCGATCCCGACTCGCTCACCGCGTGGCCGCTTAAGAATGTGGGCGGCGAGAACCTCGGCCTTGAATCCGACGAGGAGAAAAAGGAAGCTGAGGAGACGGCCGAGTCCAACAAGGACCTATTCGAGGCCATGAAGAGCGCCCTCGACGGCAAGGTGGAGAAGGTTGCGGTGTCCACGCGCCAGACCGAGGCCCCTGCCTTCATCACCACCGAAGGCGGCGTGTCGCTTAAGATGGAGAAGATTCTCGCGGGCGCGCCGAAGAGCGCCGAGGAGGAGGGCGCGGTGAAATCGCATCGCGTGCTCGAAGTGAACGCGAAGCATCCGGTGTTCGAGGTCATGCAGAAGGCACAGGAAGCGGGCGACGACGAGAAAGTGAAGCTGTACTCGGGCATCCTGTACGATCAGGCGCTTCTCGTCGAGGGCATCCCGCTGGACGATCCGGTTGCCTACACTGAGGCGGTCACGAAGTTGATGAAGTAGGCCGCAGGCCGCAGGGCGCGAACGGGGGAACGGGGACTCGGCAACCGAAAGGAGAATCGGGAATCGGTTCAAGAAAACCCTTGCGCTTGCGCGATTGATTCGCTATCATCTATTTTCGCGTCTGAAGCTTGTGCTTCACTCGTTTGCCAACGTGGCTCAGCTGGTAGAGCAACGCACTCGTAATGCGTAGGTCAGCGGTTCGAATCCGCTCGTTGGCTCCAGAAACTTACAGGCCGTCGGCATTAAGCTGGCGGCCTGTTTTGTTGTCGAGCGCGAAGCAGGCGGGTATGGTGGTTCTTCCCCGGTGGTTTTTGCCTTCCGCTGTCGGACGGGCTTTCTCGTTCGTGTTTTCGTTCGCGTATGAGAAGGCCTGCTCTGCTATTCTCTGTCGGACGGGCGCTTTAGAAGGCGACAGCGCTCAAGGTGGAGAAAGGCGGGAACATGAACATCGAGCATCTGCGTGAATTCGAATACCTCGCCGAGCACCTGAGCTTCCGCGATACTGCGCGCCATTTCTTCGTGAGTCCGTCGGTTATCAGCCGCCATATTTCGGCTATGGAAGACGAGCTCGGCACCAAACTCTTCGTCCGCTCGAAGCAGTCGGTTGCCATCACCGACGCCGGCACCGTTTTCCTCGACCGATCGAAGGCCATCCTTTCCGAATACAACGCCGCCCTTGCCGAGATGTCGCGCCTCGACGAAGGCGGAAAGCCCGTGGTGCGCTTGGGCTACTTGCACAATGCGGCGCGCCCGTTCATCCTGCAATTCACGTCGTATCTGAAGGAGCATTACCCGGAAATCGAGATCGAGTTCAAGGGCATGCCGCACAAGATGCTCTACACCGCGCTCGATGACAACAGGGCCGATCTCAACATCATGCTCAACGTGTATTCGCCCCACCAGCAGCGCTATGAGCTCGCGACCATGTATCGTGATCAGTTCTGCGTGGTCGTCCGGGCGAACAGCCGGCTTGCGCGCGACTGCGCCGACGGCATCGAGCTTTCGCGTCTTGTAGGTCTTGACCTGCTCCTTCCAAGCGAGAAGGATTTCCCGGGCCTGCAGGAGCGGATGCGGAAGGTGCTTGAAACCGAGCCCTCCCTTCTGATGGAGCGCGCCCGCAGCTTCCGCGACGTCGACTCGATGTACATCCAGGTGGAAACATCTAACAGCGTCGGCATTTCCACAAGCGCGAACTGGGCATACGGTTCAAGCAAGGTAGTGTATCTCCCCATCAAGGGTGTCGATGCCGGCATCGACGTGAACGCCTACATCGGCCGCTCGCTTTCCGGTCGCACGCTCACGGCATGCAAAGAGGCGCTTGCGAGCTGTCAGGCCTATCTTGAAGATTTCTCTGTACTCGAGAATGCCCGCGTGCAATGGCGGGCACGAGTGAGCGCGCTCTACTAGGAGGGCTGTTGCACAATCGCAAACGGGGTTGTTCCGCATATTGCAACAACGCTTGCAGAATGCGAATCACCAGGTCGGCAGGAAGTCTCCTACAATCATCCCAGTGAGAAACATCCGACGGTGTTATCCCCTCCTTACAAAACCGTCGGTTGCACTCCCTTATCCCCTTTGGCTCGCTGCCCTCCTCAATCCTGTCGGCGAGCCCCTTTAAGGAGCCGTTATCCCAACGCGGCTCCTTTTTCTTTGGTTTCTCCGCGCACTTCGGTGCCGTCACGCAAAGCCGTTGTACCCTTTTATCGGTACCGTTTGATTGCGGGCATATCGCCCGAGAGGTTCGCCGCGTTTGCGAGGAGTGTCCATGTCCATTAGATTTGCCGCAGCTCAAGCCGTAAGCTCCATTTCGACGTGGGGCTTGAAACACGTGTTCCGCAGGCCGGCGGCAAACTTCCCAGGGAAGATCGCGCTCTATGTGGACCCGCGTTTGCTCGCGAATCTGCGGGGGAAGCTCACTCGCGGTTCGATCATGGTGGTGGGCACCAACGGGAAGACGACGGTAACCAATCTGCTTGCCGACGTCCTCGAGGGCTCGGGCGTCCGCGTGGTGTGCAATCGGACGGGCGCGAATCTCGATTCCGGCGTATCGACGGCGCTTCTTCATGCGAAAAAGGCCGATTGGGGCGTCTTCGAGTCCGACGAGCTGTGGTTGAAGAAGATGACGCCGCAGCTCAAGCCGACCTACGTGCTTCTTCTGAACCTGTTCCGCGACCAGCTCGATCGTTGCGGCGAAATCGATCGCATCCAGGATAGTATTGTCGAGGCGCTCGCCGCATCGCCTGAGACCATCCTTGTTTTCAACGCCGACGACCCCCTGTGCGCAACCATTGCCAAGCGCGCCTCCGAGCTGCCTGGGCGCGAACGGACGCGCCAGATCGCGTTCGGGGTGAGCGAGAGCATGGGCCTTGCGCAGAACACGGTCTCCGACGCCACGATGTGCCAGCTGTGCTCGTCGATGTTCGAGTACGACTTCCGCCAATACGGCCAGCTGGGAGCTTGGCATTGCCCGACGTGCGGCTTCTCCCGCCCTTCGCTCGATTTCGCGGCGCAAAATGTGGAACTTGGCGAGCACGAGCTTTCCTTCGATATCGCCCGCCCGCAGCCGAACGCGGGCGAGTCCGCGCCCGCAAGGCCGATCCGCGCGGCGTTCAGCGGTGCCTACATGGTGTACAACCTGCTTGCGGTGGGCGTCGCAGCCGACCTTGTGGGCTGTGGAAACGACGCGATTCAGGCCGCCATCGAGTCCTTCGATCCGAAGAACGGCCGTCTGCAGCGCTATTCTGTCGAGGGGCGAAGCATCCTGCTCAACCTCGCGAAGAACCCCACGGGCTTCAACCAGAACCTCAAGATTATCGAGAAGGACGCTTCTCCTAAGGCGGTCGCTTTCTTCATCAACGACAAAGAGGCCGACGGCCACGACATCTCGTGGCTGTGGGACATCGACTTCGAGGAGCTTTCGCGCCAGGAGGGCTGCGTCGTGTTCGCCGGGGGTATCCGCGGCAACGACATGCAGGTGCGCTTGAAGTATGCGGGCATTCCCTCCAAAGTGGTGAAGAACACGCAGGAATTCCTCGATGAGCTGGCGAAACTTCCTCATGAGATGAATGCCTACGCCATCGCGAACTACACGGCGCTGCCGAGCGTGAAGTCTGCTCTCGATGCTGCGGAAAGCGAGGCTGGCGATCCTGCGGAAAGCGAGGCTGGCGACCCTTCGCGGGCCGATGGCGGGTCGTCTTCAAGCGCGGATGATTCTTCGTCTATCATTGCGGCAGCTCCTGAGCCTGCGCGGGGGGCTCCGCGCGCAGTTCCGCAGCGAAGCGAGGACTGTTTGAGCACGGAGTCCCCCGCGCGGAATCAGGAGCGGACTCCCATCGTGATCGCCCACATGTTCCCCGACCTGCTGAATCTCTACGGCGACGGCGGTAACGTGCGCATTCTGAGCGAGCGCCTTGCATGGCGCGGGATTCCCGTCCAGGTGAAGCGCGTCGAATATGGTGAGTCCGTCGATCTTGGCGATGTCGACCTCGTGTTTCTCGGCGGTGGCCCCGACCGTGAGCAGAAGCTTGCGTCGGCGGAGCTCATGCGCATGAAAGACGAGCTCGCCGCCTACGTGGAAGAGGACGGGCCGGTGCTCGCCATCTGCGGCGGGTATCAGATTCTCGGCAAGACTTGGCTGCTCGGTGACGAGGAGGTCCCTGGACTCGACATCGTCGGCATCGAGACGCGCCGCCCCGGCACGTCCGCCGACCGCCTCATCGACAACATCGTGCTCTCCTCGCCGCTCGCGACGCATCCGGTGGTGGGATACGAGAACCACGCGGGTCGAACGTACCTCGCGGAAGGGGTGAAGCCTTTCGGCGCGGTGGTTTCCTCGGTCGGGCACGGCAACAACGACGCCGACAAGGCCGACGGCGCGCTTTATCTCAAGGTTCTCGGCACCTATCTCCATGGTCCGCTGCTTTCGAAGAACCCGGAAATCGCCGATTGGCTTTTGGCCGCCGCATGCGAACGCCATGCTCGGCGAACGGGTGAGAGCGCGCCTGCGCTTGCTCGCCTCGACGACGCCGAGGAGCTGGCGGCGAATGCGTTCATGGCGGAGAGGGTTGGGGCGAAGTAGGCTTTCGTTCCGCTCGTTCGACCTGCAAAGTAGGGAAGGGGAGCCGAAAATTGTAGGTTTTCAGTGGGCGTCCTGCGGCTATTTGCCAGAATTGGGGCATCCTCGCTTGTCAATAATTAAGGCAGTCGGCAAAATCTATTTAACATGAGAAGAAATAAGAAAAAATCCCCCAATGCCGTTGGGAAGCACGGTCAACACACGATGGGCGCCCAAGCGTCCGCGAGCTTCGACCGGGAGTCCCCGACGCCCCACGCCTCCCATGCGGCGGCGTCTTTTGGTGACGGCGAAACCCCTGGCGCTGCGCAGAATCCCTACTCGCGTCGCGTGACGCAGGCAGAATACACCAAGAAGCGCAAGAGCAAGAAGCGCAAGAAAATCGTGCTTGCGGTGTGCATTGCCCTTCTGGTGGTGGTGCTCGGAGGAGTCGGCGCCGCATTCGCCTACATCAATACCATCAACGCCAACCTCAACGAGGGCGTCGACGACGATCTTCGTGATGCACTCGTCGACACGAAGTACGCCGGCGACCCGTTCTACATGCTGCTCATGGGCACCGACGGCTCGGAAGAGCGCTCGGAGTCTGCCGAGTACGCGGGCGATCAGTTCCGCTCCGACAGCATGATCCTTGCGCGCATCGACCCGCAGAGCAAGCAGGTCACCATGGTGTCGCTTCACCGCGATACGCTCATCGACATGGGCACGAACGGTAAGCAGAAGCTCAATGCGGCACACTCGATCGGCGGTGCGGCCTACACGATCGAGGTCGTCTCGAAGTTCGCGGGCGTTCCCATCTCGCATTATGCGGAAATCGACTTCGACGGCTTCAAGGAAGCGGTCGACGCGCTCGGTGGTGTGGAAGTTGACGTCCCGATGGAAATCAACGATGAGGATGCGGGCGGTCATCTCGACGCCGGCCTGCAGACTCTCAATGGCGACCAGGCGCTCATCCTGTGTCGCGCGCGCCATGCCTACGACGCCTACGGCGATGGCGACCGCTATCGCGCTGCCAATCAGCGCCTTGTACTCTCCGCCGTTGCCAAGAAGATCCTCTCGTCCGATCCGATTACCATGGCGAACACGATTCAGGCGCTCTCGAAGTACATCACCACTGACTTCAACGTGACCGACATCGTTTCGCTCGCGTCAAGCATGCAGGGACTCAATACCGATACCGGCATCTACTCGGCAATGGAGCCCACCACCTCGAAGCTCGTTAACGGCACCTGGTACGAATACGTGAACGAAAAAGAGTGGCAGACCATGATGCAGCGCGTCGATCAGGGCCTTCCCCCGACCGCCGAGGACGAGATCGACGAGAAGTATCTGACGGAAGTCGACGAGGATCCTTCGACGG
>ENA-ORUG01002928-ORUG01002928.1-human-gut-metagenome-genome-assembly--contig:-NODE-2928-length-11103-cov-3.424783_pt1 | contig 11103 bp, 10 predicted proteins | sample MGYA00242079_ERZ509207 | MGnify/ENA primary metagenome ERZ509207 (study PRJEB26280, sample SAMEA2338780) | human gut metagenome | biome: human gut; feature: human-associated habitat; material: faeces...
ACTGAATAGCTATGACAGCCTGCAAGCTCTCGCTCTGATTACACGGGATGCCCCAGCCGACGCTCCGACCTGCCTACTGCCCATTGTTTAACGACATGAGCGGCAGGTCGAACGCCGACTGGGTTAGAGAGGTAGAAACATCAACAGTAAAGAAGCACTCGGAACAACCACGCTTTCTCGATCAACGGCATCGAAACCACTGTCCGAATGTTCGAGAATTGGGGTGTCCGAATGCATGAGAATCATCGTCCGAATAAATGGTAATTTTCATTATCTGATTCGATTTAATATGAGCGGAATCAAGAAGTCCAGAAAGGTGTTTTATCTCACAAGCCATGCCGTTAGCCACATCGCCACGGCAGCGTTTGCGAGACAAATCGCGAACATGGCAGGCCAAATTTTTCGGGAGACGCCGGCGGTTCCCAAAACCCTGGCGGCAAATTGAAACAGAGCCCCCATGAGATAGAGCCCGGGCATCAAAATCGTGGCATCGGTAGCTGAGAGGGTGCCGGAAGCAAAAAGAGAAACGATGGTACCTACGGCAGCGGCATTTGAAAAGATTGCTGTAGCTAGCACAACAGCGGCTTCACCGGGGAGAGACCATACGTGCATGACGGGAGTGAAGACGTCTCCGATGAGGTTCATTGCACCACAGGCTTCCAAAACGGAAATAAGGATGAACGCTACCATGACGCGTGGCAATATCCCGTAAAGAGCTAAATTCAAGCCGCTTTTGCAACCCGAGAAGAAAGCCTGAGAGGCAGATTGAGGTGTTTCGCTCATCGGGTTACCTCCGATTGGCGGAATAGCCGAAGCGTGAGTCGCATAAGGTTTGCACCTAAAAATTTGGCGGCAATGATGACCAACAGGATATTTCCGATGGGCGTCACAATGATTGGCAGCAACGCTAAGCCGTTGGAGTAGACATTGATGAGCGTTCCGCTTGAGGAGAATTGCCACATGGCAAGAATATCGCGCTCGTTATCCGTAATGGCACCGGAGTTATGAAGTTCCTTGGTTGCCATTGCTCCGGCATCACTGGATTGCAGTGAAATAAACATGGCTACGGTGGTGATTCCCGGCAAGCCTGTCAGGAAGCGAACAGGAGCGGAAAAGAGGCGTTGAGCAGCTTTATCGGTATTCCAAAATTGCAATACGTTCAAAATGCCGCAGGTAATCATGATTGAAGGGATCAAACCGAGGCAGTAAATGAAGCCGGCTTTGGCTCCGGTACCGTGTTTTAGTGTCACGTCGCAGACTTCTGCGCCGTTGGGGAACTGCAAACAACCGAAAGAACCAATGAGTGATTGGAAATCCAGAAAAAAGGAGGAACCCTCCGGCACGAACCAGGATCCAATACCAGCGAAACAAAATATCAGAACGGCCAGACCGAAGTAGGCCAACAATGTTTGACGCATGAGGCTTAACTTTTCAGATCAGGATGGCTACGCCATCCGTGTTTGATGCATTTGAGAATTTCCATCACGCAATGAGATCGGTAACGATCCCGAGCCACGACAGCGTGGACCAAATGGTCCGGGATTGGCCAATCCGGCAAAACTCTGACAAGCCGTCCGGCTTCAATATCTCGGCGACACAGGTAGTCGGGAGTCGTCAACGCAATGCCCATTCCGGCAATTGCCATTTGATTGATGGCATAAACGGAGCTTGAAAAAACGGTTGCATTGAACGTCAGCGGTTCCAACACGTGCCCTCTGCGCACAAATAGCCGCTTTTCGGCCATGCCGCCGCTGTAGCGAAGTGCACGATGATTGATGAGTTCTGACGGGTGCTTAGGCATGCCGTATTTTTCGATGTAGGCGGGACTGGCCGTCATACCGCGGGAAAACGTGCCGATGTGTTCACTGCCTGATGGAATAAAGGAACCGGTCACCAGAGCGATGTCAACGCTGTCGCGATTGGGTTCCTGGGCTTCCGAGTTTGCAAGCATGTTGATATGCACGTCTGGGTGCAGCCTTTGAAATTCGGCAAGCCACTTCCAGAGGAGTTCATCGATGATGGTCGGCGGAGCTGCAATGCGAACAAGTCCCTTGAGGTGGGCGGTGTCGGGCTTGATCTTCTGCAGAAAATCGTCGTAAACATCCAACATGGACTGCGCTTGCATCAGGGCATCAACGCCGGCGGTGGTTAACGACAAAGAACGAGTGCTGCGGGATAAAAACCTCACGCCAAGCGAGGATTCAAGCGCAGAAAGCTTGCGGCTGATGGTCGAAGGATCAACCTGATGATCTTTGGCAACTGCACTGATGGAGCCTTTATGGCAAACCTCAATAAATAAACGCCACAGCGCCAAATTATTGGTGAGATTTGTGTGGGAGAGCGACATTAGAGACAGTCAAGCTTCTGTTTTTTTACCAGTTAAATTAGCGCGGAATAAGGGGATTTTATTGCATGACAGTTTTGCGTTTTATGCACAAATCCGACAATAAACTGACAAATATAGACATTTCAAACACTTTTGTGGAATGTACAAATCAGAAAAACCGGAGGAGGGAAAAATGCAAAAATCTCGTCGAGACTTGTTGAAATCGGCTGTCGCAGGCGGCCTAACCATGGGTGTTTTGAGTAAAGCATCTGCAATGCCGACAGATCGGCCGGATAAATGGGATGCATCCTACGATGTGGTTGTGGTGGGTGCTGGCGGTGCAGGTTTGGCCGCTGCAGCTCACGCAGCCGAACAGGGGCTCAAGGTGCTTCTGCTTGAAAAGTTGGCCTTTGTGGGCGGTTCATCGGCGATTTGCGGCGGCGGATCCACGGTAGCTTGCACGGAGCACCAGAAGAAATTGGGCATTAAGGACTCCAAGGAGCAGCTCTATCGAGACATCATGAAGGTGGGCGGTAACCTCAATGATCCTAAAGTGGTTCAGACATTTACGGATCACGTGCTTGAGGTCTACAACTGGTTCATGGCTCACGGTGGCAAGCTCAACAAAGAACATTTGACGGGCAATGTGTCGGTTCCTCGTAACCACCAGATCAATCCGGGATCCGTTTTATCGGGACTCCAGAAATTGGCCGAGTCAAAAGGTGTCAAGATCATGACTTCGACGCCTGCCGTTCGTCTGGCTTATGACAGTAAGAAACACGCGATCGTGGGTGTGTATGCGAAGTCGGAAGAAAAAGAAATGGCCATTGAAGCAAAGAAAGGCGTTATTCTGACGTCCGGAGGCTTTGCTCGCAACAAGAAGATGCTTGCGCAATATGTTCCCCGTATGGCCAATACGTTGGCCATTTGCGGAATGGGAAGCGACGGCGACGGATTGAAGATGGCTCAGGCCTACGGGGCGGATGTTGCCGACATGCCCTACATCAAGGCAACCTTTGCGTTCAATACCAAACCGCAGTCAATCAGTGACTCCGCTTATCCGTTCTGGCTGGGCGGCATAGTGGTCAACAAAGCCGGCAAACGTTTTGTCAATGAGTCCATTCCCAAGAAGGACGTCGGTGATTACGTTCTCGAACAGGAAGGCGGTATCGGGTACATCGTTTACGATGAACCGGTTCGTCAGGAGTCCCTGAAGGCAGCACGTAACAACGGTAGCGTGTTGCAGTCCGAAGAACGTGGACTTGTCTTTAAGGGCCAGACAATCGGAGAAGCTGCGGCGAAGGCAGGGTTGGATCCGAAGGTCGTCGAGGCGACGGTCAAGGCTTATAACAGCGATATTGAGAAATACGGTGAAGATCGCGTATTCGGTCGTAAGCATCAGGCCGGTGAAATGGGTAAGTTGCGTCCGATTAACAAGCCGCCGTTCTATGTGTTCCCGGGTACCGCTGTGCTGTTAGCTACCTATTGCGGCGTCAAGATCAACGAAAAAACGGAGGTCATTGATGTCTTCGGCAACAAGATCCCAGGACTTTATGCGGCCGGGGAAGTAACCGGTGGCTTCCACGGGAAGACGTACATGTCAGGGACGGCCTTCATCAAAGGCTTGGTGTTTGGTTATGTCGCGGCCAATACGGTTGTACAGGCATCCAAAGGAAAAGCCTAACGAGAAGTGAGTCTCTTTTAACCGAGCGGGACTTTTAACTGAGTCCCGAAATTCTCGCCGCTATCTTTGTGCACTTTTAAGCAAAGATGGCGGCGAAATTTTTGAAAAGCGCTCTCATTGGCAAGAAACTTTCCATTGCCATGGGACTTGTGATTCTGGCCCACGACGTTTAGCTATGCGGGACGTGAGTTAAGGGAGGTTGAACCAGCAGCAAAAAGGAAAGTCTCTGCGATTAGCAGATCAGCAGCCTTAGGAATATACCGAGTGTACGGACGAGAAAAGTCACCGTACAGATTGATAGAAATTGAAGAACCAGGCCGGTGTTCATTCGGAAAAGATGGGCTGTAAAAGCGAAGCAGGGAAGCGAGACGCACTCGACACTGGACAGGTCTAAATAACGGCTGAATCAGGAAAGTAAAACAGGAACTTGATTGTCAGAGACAAAGGCCTCTCAAGCGGTGGGAGATAAGTGTTTAGACCACGTTGCGCTAGACCATGTCCAGAATGCCCGGTTAAATTTGGCTTTATCCAGAGTATGGCTTCATTGTCTTTGAGCATGGCGCAAAACTGTGACTCGTGTCAGAATAGCGAAACTACAGTTCCCGATTGCGGGAGGGGAGAGGTGTATCTTCGTTTCTACCGCATGGTCTTATTCAGAATACAAAAATGAGTAGCTCGCAGCGATTGATTTCTTTGATGACTTTTGGTTGTGTAGGTGTGGCAATGACTGCTCTTTTGGTAGGGTGTTCTTCTCCAAGAGGGTTGGGACATGAGCCATCGCCTCGATTGCCGGTGGCAGATGCGGCGCAAAGTGAAGTCGAAAGTGCTTTCGCGAAGGAGGCTGGCGTTCTTCCGATGGGTTCTTCAGCGCTTTTTGATAAAACGCCCATCGGTACTGCTCAGGTGAGTGCCTTAATGCAATACACCAACGGACTGGGGGAAGTTTGTACAAAGGTTGAACTAAAGACTCAGACAAGTAAGTCTCTGGCCGGTCTTTGTGAAGGCAAAGACGGCGTGTGGCGCTATGTGCCGCTTTCCAATTGAGTGATTGTCGAGTGGAGAATCAGGCATGACGCTTGATCAAGAACTCAGAAGCGGATTCATTGTTCAGTGCCGAGTGATTGCGGCATTGATGCTGCGCGAAGTACACACCATTAACGGCAATAGCAAACTGGGTTACCTATGGGTGCTGGTGCAAAGTGCCTTTTCTATAGCTGTCTTTTGGGGACTGCGTGAATTTATGAATGCCCATGCGCCACACGGAATGAGTATGGCGCTGTTCTTGGCTTTAGGCTTTGGCGTGTGGGCTGTTTTTAGTGACGGCGTTACCAAAACGATGTCAGCAGTTGCGGGAAACCGAGCTTTGCTGACGTTCCCTCAGGTTACAGAGTTTGATGTGATGCTTGCACGCATTCTTGTGTTGGCTGCGACTCAAATTGTCGTAACGACGATCATCATTGCAGCAAGTATTCTTTTCGGCTATGTGTTCAGACCTGCTGACTGGCTTCTCGCCTTGAGCGTGATGATTTTGATTCCCTTGTGCGCGCTGGGTATGGGCATGATCATTGCTGCATTAGCAGTTTTTGTTCCTGTGCTTGAAAAGATCGTTCCGATGATCTTTCGAATACTTTTCTTTGTCTCTGGAGTGTTCTTTTCAGTGGATATGTTCCCGCAGTACATCGCCGAAATCCTCATGTGGAATCCAATTTTGCAGGCGATTGAACTGATGAGAACAAGTTTGCATCAGGGATATACCGTTGCAGGGCTGTCTTTTGGATATCTTGTGATATTCACGGTTTGCTCGCTGGGATTGGGCGGGTTTCTGGAGCGTTATGTGCGTTCAAGGAGAGTGGATCAATGATTGAACTCTCCCACATTCACAAAGCTTATCCGCTTAAAAACGGCGAACGCAATATCGTTTTGAACGACGTGAACCTCAAGATCGAAGAAGGTAGAAGTATTGCGATTTTGGGATTGAACGGTGCTGGAAAGTCTACTCTGATGCGCATTATTGGCGGAGCAGAGGCGCCGGACTCAGGCAAAGTGATTCGTACCTCAAAAGTTTCATGGCCGATTGGATTTTCCGGATGTTTCCACGGGTCGTTGACTGGACGAGAGAACCTTCGCTTTGTGTCTCGCATTTACGGAGCAGATATCAAGGCGGTGACGGAGTACGTAGAAGATTTTGCGGAACTGGGCAAATATCTGGACATGCCGGTGAAGACATACTCTTCCGGTATGAGAAGCAAGTTGGCTTTTGGTCTTTCTATGGCCATCCAATTCGATTTTTATCTGATTGATGAGGCGTTTAGCGTTGGAGACGCAACGTTCCGAAAAAAGGCTAGTGAGGAAATTCAAAAGCGGACATCCAGTGCAACGTTGATTTTTGTTTCGCACTCGATGGCCGCAGTCAAACAGTCCTGCGTCTGCGGAGCAGTACTTTATGGTGGAGAACTCACCTACTATCCTGAGTTAAACGACGCAATCCAACACTACGCGGAAATTTGTAATGGCAAACGTTGAAAACAAAACAGCAGCAGTGCCGCCGGTCGAATCTCAGCAGGCACCTAAAACAGTAGCTGCAGCAGTGGCAACTCAGTCTCAAGCGCAGGCAGAAACAGGTCCTGCGGAAGTATCTGTTGCTGTGGAACAAGCTGCAGTGCCTGCTGGAGTTACTGATAAGGAACTGGGGCGTACATTGTCCCCTTGGGCTGAGAAGATCAAAGACTGGTGGGAGAAGAGATCATCTTTTGAAAAGGAAGTGATTAGTTTCGTAGTTGTGCCCACCATTGCCGTCTTCGGGTATGTGTCTTTGTGGTCTTCCCCCATGTACATTTCCGAAACGCAGTTTGCAGTGCGCTCTGGAACAGAGCAACCGATGTCGCTTGACCTGACTTCGCAAATTTTTAGAACCAACACTCAGTCGGTTCAAGATGCTCAGGTTGTTGAGGCATATATCCGATCGCCCGATGCATTCGCGGCGGTTGATGACAAACTCAAGATCATTGACTATTACAGTTCGCACAAGTGGGACATCATCAGCCGCTTAACGTCAGAGCCATCACTGTTTGACAAGCAGACGTTCTGGAATCGGGTTTCCAATCCGGTCGTTAACCCTGACAACGGAATCGTGACCTATCAGATCAAAGCCTATGATCCCAAGATGGCTCAGGCTATTGGTGCGGAAGTTTTGCGTCAGAGCGAAGGTCTCATTAATGAGATGAATGAACGTGCTCGCAAGGACACGCTGGATCTTGCACAAAAAGAGGTTGATCTGGCTCGTGATCGTGTGACCGCAGCGCAGAAAGCATTGGAAAATTTCCGTGATAAGCATAAGGAACTGGATCTTCAAGCAACAGCCTCAGGTCTGCAGTCGTTGGTAATGCAACTCGAGGGAGAGCGCGCGAAGATCAAAGCGGAAATCGCTGACGCTAAAACCTACATGCAGGAAAATGCGCCGGCAATGGTAAGTATGAAGAGCAAACTCGCTGGTGTTGAGCAGCAACTCGCTCGAGAAAAAGCGCGTCTTGTCGGTACACGTGAAGGCTTAGCAATTAACGCCTGGGTCTCCGAATACGAGACGCTTATGATTGAAAGCGAGTTTGCAAAAAAACAACTCACAACAGCGATGACGGCACTTGAAACGGCGAGAGCGTCGTTGCTCGCTAAAGCTCGATATATCGTACCCATTGAAAAGCCGACATTACCGGATGAATCCCGTTATCCGTTGGCTTGGGTGTTCACCTTAGTGACTTTCTTGGGGCTCTTCTTGCTTTATGGCCTCATCCGATTAATCATTGCTTCAATCCGCGAACATGCGGGTTTTTAAAAAGACCAAATAGGTTGTTGAAATATGCATTTCACCAAGCAAGGGATCGTGCTGGCGGCACTGGCGGTCACTCTGCCTGCTGTTAGTCCTGCAGCATCGGCGGCCGACGTGTTGACGGCCGCTGTGTTCGGCAGCACCGGTTCATCTTCCTACTCGAGCAATGCTCGCTCTCGTTCTCTCGGAACGAGTACTAACCCAACTCCTGCCAGTACCGGCATGGCAGTTAATCCAGCCAATATGCCGGCCGGTACAGTTATGGGGCCTAACGGCACGGTCATGCCGGTAGCCGGGACACCTCTAGTGATTCCGACCGACACCAACAATGTCACGGTGGCGCCTCCCGCCTGGGCACAAGGCGCCTATAGCAATTCGACATCAATTGCATTAAAGCCCTTTGCATCCAAGCTTTTTGAAGGACGGTTTGCCTCCACGTTTAGTGACGCGGCAAGCGGCGACTATGTACTGGCACCGGGCGACCGTGTTGTCATTCGTATTTGGGGCGCTCGCACCTACGATGATGTGTTGATTGTTGATCAACAGGGCAACCTCTTTATCCCGGAGGTGGGACCGGTACACGTGGGCGGCATCAAAAATGCGAGCCTGCTCTCCACCGTTCGATCGGCCATCTCTCGCGTCTATACCGACAACGTACAGGCCTATGTCAGTTTGCAAAGCGCTCAGCCCGTTGCTGTTTATGTGACGGGCTTCGTCAATCACCCGGGACGGTATGCCGGTGGTTCTCTCGATTCCGTGTTGTCGTTTCTGGATCGTGCCGGAGGCATTGATCCCGAACGCGGTAGTTACCGCCGAATCGAAATCATCCGCAACAAGAAGGTCATTGCCGATTTGGACCTTTACCAATTTGCATTGGCAGGAAGTGTTAACACGCTTCGCTTGAAGGATGGAGACGTCATTCTTGTTAAAGAAAAAGGCATCAGCGTCTCAGCCTACGGTCTGCTGCGAGAGGAAGCGGTTTACGAATTAGCACAAGGAAATTCCGCAAAAGATAAGAAAGCATCCCTGGGTGCAAGACTTATCGAATTGTCGTCTCCTTTGAAAAACGTCTCGCACGTAAGCGTAAGCGGCACACGCAATAAGGCCCCCTTTAACCGCTATTTCTCTCTCGACGAATTCAAGAACTTCTCACTGGCCGACGGCGACATTGTTGAGTTTGTTGCCGATATGCCCGGTCAAACCATCATGGCAACTGTCACAGGAGCCATTACCGGAGCATCGCGCTACCCAATTCATAAAACAGTGAAGTTGCGTGATCTGCTGCGTCGAATCGAGGTTGAACCTGAGTTGGCAGCAACGGATTCAATTTATTTGCGGCGCAAAAGTGTGGCGCGAGATCAAAAAGCCGTAATCCAAGACTCGTTACGTCGATTGGAACAAACCGCGCTCACCGCGACTTCGTCTACGCCAGAAGAAGCGCAACTACGTGTGGACGAGGCGCGCCTGATTCAGGACTTTGTCAAACGAGCGGGGCAGCTTGAACCGGACGGTGTGATTGTCGTTTCCAGAGGAAAGGAAATCAGCGATATCTGGCTCGAGGACGGAGACGAAATCGTTATCCCGCAGAAATCCAATGTGGTGCAGATCACCGGTGAAGTGGTGATGCCAAAAGCTGTGGCTTTTGAAAAGGGAATGTCGTTGGATGACTACCTGGCTGCTGCGGGTGGTGTTTCGTCCCGAGCCGATGACAAAAACATTCTGGTGGCCAAACAGAACGGCGAAGTCGGTCTGGCTGAACGTCTAGGGATAAGCCCCGGGGATCGAATTCTGGTACTGCCAAAAGTCGATACCAAAGGAATGCTCTTGGCTAAAGACTTGATGCAGATTATTTATCAAATTGCTGTCGCAACTAAGGTTGCTGTGGATCTGTAATGATTAAGGAAATTTGTTCATTAACGAATAAGACTATAGCAATTATAGGTGATCTTATTCCATTATTAGATGAAAATGATATTTGCGAAATTGCAAATGCGGCAAAAATATATATATTTGGCGAAAAAAAATTAGAAGCAAATATAATCAATTTAGTTGACAAAGCGAATACTTATTGCAAGCCGGAAATAATTAGTACTATTTCAGGGAAGTGCACTTGTGATAATTATGCATGGCATATAGTGAGAAGCTACAGCAAAGGGGTGCTTCCTAAATTTGATTGTATCTTATTTAAAGGAAAGCATTTGTTTGAAATTGATGGTCTGTGGATACCGCTGCTTTCAAAAATAGTTAGGCAACAAGGTGTAGCATTTTTTGGAGATATTGAATGGTCTATTGAGAAAAGTCCTACACTCAATCAAAATAAAAATCCTAGTACAAAAGAAAAATATTCCGAAGAACAAATGAAAATTAAGCCGGTAAAAGAGTTATTGAATATTTATTTAAGAGATGACTTTATAGAGATTGTTTGTAAAGGATATCCGAACTATAGAGCATATCAAAGAAAATGAGGAGATATTGCCATGAAGCTTTCAATTATTATTCCGGCATATAATTGTGAGAAAACTATAGAAAACTGTCTTTCAAGCATATTAAACCGAAAAGTCCAGGGGCTTGATGTCGAGATTCTGATTGTTGACGATGGATCTTTAGATGGAACAAGTAAGATAGTTCAAAATATTAGTAAAAATGATTCCAGGATAAAGTATATATATCAAGAAAATACAGGGGCAGGGGCAGCTAGAAATTTAGGATTAAGGAATATAACGGGAGATTATGTTTGGTTTATTGACGGAGATGATGAAGTTAGTCCCAATGCTGTCAACATCATCAAGTATGAATTAAACAAGCATGCCCCAGAGGTATTATTATTCACTTATAAATTATACGACGAAGCAAAAAATTCCTTTGTTTCAATTTCTAAGCGAGATTCAAATATTTTCAATTCGATTGAAAATGAAAAGCAGTTCAGCATTAAAGACCATCCAGAATTGCTCGAGGCCATAAGCTATCCATGGAATAAAGTCTATAGTGTTGACTATATTGAAAAATCAGGTCTTTCATTTTCTGAAACAATAGTCAATAATGATATCTATTTTAATGTTTGCGCGCTGAGCCTTTGCAAACGTATGATCAAAATTGATGATGCTTTGTATACTCATGCAATTAACAAAGTTGATGGGCAGTTAACTCAGATATTTGACGAAAGAAGATTGAACCTGATTTCTGTTTTGCAGGAGACCGAGAAAAAACTTCGAGAATCAAAATTGGACGACGAAAGCATTTTTCGTTTTTTAAGTTTTAAATTTAATGTAT
>ENA-ORUG01002929-ORUG01002929.1-human-gut-metagenome-genome-assembly--contig:-NODE-2929-length-11089-cov-2.562534_pt1 | contig 11089 bp, 7 predicted proteins | sample MGYA00242079_ERZ509207 | MGnify/ENA primary metagenome ERZ509207 (study PRJEB26280, sample SAMEA2338780) | human gut metagenome | biome: human gut; feature: human-associated habitat; material: faeces...
TAGATTTTTTCAATTTATCAAAATATTACAACACGAATCAGAAATCATGTTGTATTTTACGAGATTATTCCGAGATTCTACAACATTGCTTTATTTTTACGGCTGCTTGAGGTCACAGCGCGACTGTAATGTTGTAAAATATTATGGCTTTTTAAAAATTTTACAACATTGAGTAATAAGTTCGCATCTCAATGGCCGCTTTCCCGCGGCAACGCCGAATATTATGGTGCTGGGTTCATTATAACGCCCTCCAGTCAGTCAAACGGCGTTTCAGTGTCCGCTTCTTCCCGGCGCAGCTGTTGCAATCCTCTGCGGACCATTCTACTATGGGACATTCTACTATACAAAACGCGCCTAAATGTCTGGCTCTGCCGGTCAAATAGACGCGCATATAACTTGTCTCACTGTGTCGCGTATCACAATCACTGTGTCGCGTATCACTGTGTCACATATCACTATCCGTATATCACAGTGTTCTCTTAGTCCGTGTAGTTATCGAAATACCCTTGGATATAGATAAACGGAGTTCCTTTGTCACCGGAGCCTGACGTGAGGTCGCAAAGTGAACCGAGCAGGTCGGTCAGTCTCCTCGGAGTAGTTCCCTCGGTAACCATCTGACCTACCAGATTATCGTCTTTCTCACGGATAGCCGCTTCTATGGCCTCTTTCAAGTCGTCTCCTCTCAGATGAGCGAAATCGTTGTCGGCCAGATACTTGAGCTTGAGCTCGTTAGGCTGCCCTTTGAGGCCGCTGGTAAATCCAGGCGATACAACAGGGTCTGCCAGCTCCCATATCTTTCCTACAGGGTCTTTGAAAGCTCCGTCTCCGTAAACCATGACTTCCACGGTCTTCCCCGTTCTCTCCCTGATGTCTGCCTGCACGCCCTCGACGAATTCCTGGCAGTTGACAGGAAAGAGCTTTATCATATCCTCAGTGGCCTTATTAGAACCCAGGATTCCGTATTCCGGATTATATCCCGAGCCGTTTACAGGAGCATTCAGTATGTCGTCCATGCCGATGACAACATCGCCGCCTGCTTCCTTGATGATTCTCTTGGTGCGAGCGCGCGTATGGATATCAGCACAGATTACCTTATCGGTATAATCAAGTATCTTCTTAGGATTATTGGCGAATACGATTTGAGCTTCCGCCCCCTCTTCCTCGATGATTTCTTTATAGTAATTGACATAATCCATGTCGGTGAAAGTATGGCGCGATTTGCCGAAAGTCTCCTCGAATTCCTCCTGAGAAAGCACATCCGTATAAGGATTGATGCCTTTGGAATCGAGCAGATCTATATCCAGAAGATGATTTCCCACCTCGTCGCTCGGATAGCTGAGCATAACCACTACTTTCTTACTGCCTCTGGCTATTCCCCTCAGACATATGGCGAATCTGTTTCTGCTGAGTATAGGGAAAACGACTCCCACAGTACCGCCGCCCAGCTTGTTCTTTATATCCTCTGCAAGCTGCTCCTTGGTAGCGTAGTTGGACTGAGCGCGGGCTAGGATTGATTCGGTGACAGCCAAAACGTCTTTGCTGCCTATCTCAAAGTCTCCGCCGTCGATGCATGCCATCAGAGTGTCAACGACTATCTTTCTCAGATCGTCTCCTTCTTTGATTATCGGTCCGCGAAGTCCTCTCGAAACTGTACCTATTCTTCTTTCCATTTATCATCATCTCCTTGCAATAGTGTAATACCATTTCAAAAAATACTCTTTATTATATTACTTCATCAGAGGTCATGTCAATATCAGGAAGCAATATTATTTTAAATATTTGACGGCAGTTTTATTTGAAATATTTGACGGCTGACTCAAACATCTTCATATCGAATGTGCCCGGAACATTCTTATAGAGCCCGTAGCCTATTCTTTCCGAATGTCCCATCTTGCCCAGAACTCTTCCGTCAGGTGAAACGATTCCCTCTACTGCCCAGTCGGAGCCGTTGGGGTTGAACTGTATATCGTTTGTCGCCTCGCCGTTCATATCGACGTACTGGGTGATTATCTGTCCGTTTTCTGCCAGCTCTTTCAAAAGCTCAGGACGCGCGATGAATCTTCCCTCTCCGTGGGAAATAGGCACCGTATATACGTCGCCTACCTTGACCTGCGAAAGCCAAGGCGAATTGTTTGACGCGATTCTCGTTCTCACCAGCTTGGACTGGTGGCGGGAAATCTTGTTGTAAGTCAGCGTAGGGGAAGTTTCGTCTGGAGTCAGAATCTTTCCGAAAGGCACGAGACCGAGTTTTATCAGCGCCTGGAAGCCGTTGCAGATACCTGCCATCAGCCCGTCACGGCTCTCCAGTAACTCTGTCACCGCTTCCTTTATCTCTTCGTTTCTGAAGAAAGCCGTTATCAGCTTGCCTGAACCGTCCGGTTCGTCGCCGCCGGAAAAGCCTCCCGGTATGAATATGATCTGGCTCTTACGCACTTCTTCGGCGAAGAGCGAAATTGACCTGGCCACATCGGCCGCCGTCAGGTTGTTGAGCACGAAGATTTCCGTCTCTGCTCCTGCCTTGGCAAAAGCTTTGGCCGAATCGTACTCGCAGTTGGTTCCAGGGAAAACAGGAATCAAAACGCGAGGCTTGGCTGTCTTGACCGAGGCAGCGAAAGTTTTTTTCGTTTCGCAGGAAATGTTCTGCGGCTTCTCGCCCCCTGTCTTGATGTTGCAAGGGTAAACAGGCTCCAGCTTGTCCTCGTATATACCGCATATCTCGCCTAAGTCCACAGCTTCTCCGCCCTTCGAGATTTTTCCGTCGGCAGTGGTCTTGCCTATGAGAATACATTCAAAGCTGTCTGCGCCGTTGTCGCTGCAGCCTGCTCCGCCGGATTCACACTTGCCGCCGCTCTCGTCACAGCCGCGGCAATCATCGCCGCCAGGACATCCGCTGCCTTCTCCCATTTCAATTACAAAAGAACCATAATCATAACCGAAGATTTCCTCATCGCTCAAAGCGCCGCTGTAAGCAAACCCTATGCCGTTACCCATGGCCATTTTGAGAATTGCTTCCGCCACGCCGCCGTAAGCAGGAGTATAGCAGGCCTTTGCCGAGCCGTCTCTCATGAGGGCGGTCACTTTATCGAATACCGCCTTGAGGGAATCTCCTGTAGGTAATCCCTTGTCATTTTTAGCAGGGCGGATAAGATACACATCGTGTCCTGCCTCTTTGAATTCAGGTGATATTATATTGTCCACATTTTCTGCCGTCACCGCAAAGGAAACCAACGTCGGAGGAACGTGTATATTCTCGAAAGTTCCGCTCATGGAATCCTTTCCGCCTATTGCTCCTACTCCAAGCTCCAGCTGAGCGTCGAGGGAGCCGAGAAGAGCCGCCAGAGGATTTCCCCATTTCTTCGGATCCTTTCCCAGCTTCTCAAAATATTCCTGGAAAGAGAGATAGACCTGGTCAAAGGCTGCGCCCTGCGCCACCAGCTTGCAGACCGACTCGACCACAGCCAGATATGCTCCGTGGTAAGGACTCTTTTCAGTTATGAACGGATTGTATCCCCAGGACATCAGACTGCATGTCTTAGTGTCGCCCTTTTCGAGGGAGACCTTGTTTACCATGGCCTGTATCGGCGTCCTCTGGTATTTGCCGCCGAAAGGCATAAGCACCGTTCCTGCGCCTATGGTAGAGTCGAATCTCTCGGAAAGGCCCCTCTTTGAGCACACGTTCAAGTCTGAAGCCATGGCGCTGTAATTATCTGCAAAGGAGCCTTTGCCCTCTCTGCCGTAATCGCCGAGAGGAGAGGTCTCCACGTTTACATGCTTTTCCGCTCCGTTGGAATTTAAAAATTCTCTCGAAATATTCACTATATTCTTGCCCTGCCAGTGCATGGAAAGCACAGGCTCGGCCGTTACTCTGGCCACCACCGTGGCTTCCAGGTTTTCGCCTCTCGCGAGGGCGCAGAACTTTTCAACGTCTTTTTCAGCCACCACTACGGCCATTCTTTCCTGCGATTCGCTTATGGCAAGTTCGGTTCCGTCCAATCCCTCGTACTTCTTAGGGACTTTATCCAAATCTATTTCCAGGCCGTCGGCCAGTTCTCCTATGGCGACGGAAACTCCGCCGGCGCCGAAGTCGTTGCAGCGCTTTATCAGCTTTGAAGCGTCAGGATTTCTGAAAAGTCTCTGCAGCTTCCTCTCTTCAGGAGCGTTTCCTTTCTGAACTTCAGCTCCGCAGCTCTCAAGGGAAGAAGCGTCGTGTGACTTGGAGGAGCCGGTCGCTCCGCCGCATCCGTCTCTTCCCGTCTTTCCGCCTAAGAGAATGACTCTGTCTCCTGCTTTAGGAACTTCTCTTACCACATTCTCGGCAGGAGCCGCTGCGATTACTGCTCCTATCTCCATCCTCTTGGCCACGTAGCCCGGATGATAAAGCTCGTCCACCTGTCCTGTAGCCAGTCCTATCTGATTGCCGTAGGAACTGTAGCCAGCCGCTGCCGTGGTAACCAGCTTGCGCTGAGGCAGCTTGCCTGGGATTGTCTCCGAAACGGGTACGAGGGGATCGCCGGCTCCCGTGACGCGCATGGCCGCATAGACGTAGCTTCTTCCTGAAAGAGGATCTCTTATGGCTCCGCCCACGCAGGTGGCCGCGCCGCCGAAAGGCTCTATTTCAGTCGGGTGATTGTGAGTTTCATTTTTGAAGAGAAGCAGCCAGTCCTCTTCTCCCTTATCAGTATCTACTTTTATCTTTACTGTGCAGGCGTTGATTTCGTCCGATTCATCCAGGTTTTTCATCTTGCCCTGGCTCTTGAGCTTTTTGACTGCTATGGTGCCTATGTCCATCAGCGTCACAGGCTTGGTTCTGCCCAGCGACTTTCTGACTTCCATGTATCTGTCGAAAGCTTCCTGCAGAGTTTCATCTTCAAATTTTACATTGTCGATGACCGTATTGAAAGTCGTGTGGCGGCAATGGTCTGACCAATAGGTGTCTATCATCTTGATTTCCGTGATGGTCGGATCTCTATCCTCATCTTTGAAATACTGCTGGCAGAACTTGATGTCAGCCAGGTCCATGGCCAGTCCTCTGTCTGCGATGAACTGAGCAAGCTCATCTTCGCTCAGGCGGCAAAAGCCCTCCACGGTCTCGACCGAGTCAGGTACTTCATATTCGCTTACAAGAGTTTCAGGCAGATCCATATCGGCTTCCCTCGACTCCACTGCGTTGATAACGTATTTCTTTATGGCTTCTCTGTCTTCGTCGCTCAGCTTGCCGTAAAGTGCGTAAACTTTGGCCGTCTTCACATCAGGTCTTTCACCTCTTGAAATGATCTGTATACATTCGGCAGCAGAATCAGCCCTCTGATCGAACTGACCCGGCAGGTATTCCACTTCAAATATGAAATTCGCCTCCGGCAGCTCTTTAGTCACGTTGTCAAGCTGAGGTTCTGAAAATACCGTATCCACGGCGTAATCGAACAGCTCTGCGGAAAGGTTCTCCGCATCGTATCTGTTGAAAAGCCTTACATTTTCAAGTCCTCCTATCTGAAGCAGTTCTTTTATATCGTTTTTCAAAGCCTGAGCTTCGTTGTCGAGGCCTGGCTTTTTCTCCACGAAAATTCTGAAAACCATACTTAGCTCCTTTCTGCCATCAGGGCGCGCTTTCCTATATCTTTTCTGTAATATGCGTTTTCAAAGTGAACCGATTTTACAGTTTCATACGCTCTGTCCACGGCTTCTTTCAGCGTAGGCGCGGTCTCCGTAACGCCCAGCACTCTGCCGCCGCCTGTGACCAGTCTGCCGTCCTTTACCTTGGCGCCGGCCACATATATATTTTTATCATTTGGCATGGTGATTTCAAATCCCGTCTCGTATTTTGACGGATAACCGGCTGAAGCCATGACTACGCAGGCTGCGCTTTCATCTTTGAATTTGACCTCTGCCTCGGAAAGCCTGCCCTCGTATATCTTGAGCATGATGTCTAAAAGGTCGCTTTCAAGAAGCGGTAGCACCACCTGAGTTTCAGGGTCGCCGAAGCGGCAGTTATATTCTATGACTTTAGGTCCGCCCGCCGTAAGCATGAGGCCGAAGTAGAGGCAGCCGGAAAAGCTCCTGCCCTCTTTGTTCATCGCCTCTATCGTAGGCTTGAAGATGGTCTCCATGCATACTTCGGCGATTTCATCGGGGTAATACGGATTCGGTGCGACTGTTCCCATACCGCCGGTGTTCAGACCCTTGTCTCCGTCGAGAGCCCTCTTATGATCCATGGAGGAAACCATCGGAATTATGGTCTTGCCGTCGGTGAAAGAAAGAACCGAGACCTCCGGGCCTGTGAGGAATTCTTCTATCACCACCTGATTGCCGCTGTCTCCGAACACTCTGTCCTCCATTATGGTCTTGACGGCGTTTTCCGCTTCTTCCCTGGTCTCGGCGATTATGACGCCCTTGCCCAGAGCCAGACCGTCTGCTTTTACCACTACAGGTATCGGACATGTTTTTACGTACTGAAGAGCCTTTTCCATATCGTCGAAAGTCTCGTATTCCGCCGTAGGTATGCCGTATTTTTTCATCAGATCCTTGGAAAAGGCCTTGCTGCCCTCGATGATGGCAGCCTTTTTGTCCGGTCCGAAAGTCTTTATCCCCTTTGCTCTGAGAGCGTCAACCGCCCCAAGCACCAGCGGATCATCCGGAGCGACCACGGCAAAGTCGATGGCTTCTTTCACTGCGAATTCAACGATCTTGTCGATGTCCTTTGCCCCTATATCAACGCAGACGGCGTCTTGCGCTATTCCTCCGTTGCCGGGAAGTGCGAAAATCTCGCTTACGCTCTTATTTTCCTTTATCTTTTTTATTATGGCGTGCTCTCTTCCCCCGCCGCCTACTACCATTACTTTCATGTTTACCTCCGCTTTGCTTCAGTGGGGAGCGGAGAGGCCCGCGCCCCACTAAAGGCTTTTTATATCTCAATGATGGAAAAGTCTTATCTTTCCCAATAATCCTAGTGATGGAAAAGTCTTATACCTGTCATGGCCATGACCATGTTATATTTATCACATGTCTCTATGACATTGTCATCTCTTATCGAACCTCCCGGCTGAGCGATATAAGTCACTCCGCTTCTCGCGGCTCTCTCTATGTTGTCTCCGAACGGGAAGAACGCGTCAGAGCCCAGAGCCACCCCTGTAAGTCCGGCAAGGTATTCTCTCTGCTCCGCCCTCGGGAATTCTTCAGGCTTTTCGGTGAAAAGCTGCTGCCATTTTCCCTCTCCGATGACGTCTTCAAAGTCCTCCGACAGATATACGTCTATGGCGTTGTCTCTGTCAGGTCTTCTGATCTCATCCTTGAACGGCAGTCCCAGCACTTTATCATGCTGACGCAGGTGCCATTTGTCGGCCTTTTCTCCTGCCAGCCTCGTGCAGTGTATCCTGGACTGCTGTCCCGCTCCCACTCCTATAGTCTGGCCGCCTTCGGCATAGCAGACGGAGTTGGACTGGGTGTATTTTAAGGTGATCAGTGCGATCACCAGATCTCTCTTGGCTTCTTCTGTAAGTTCTTTGTTTTTGGTGACTACGTCGTTCAGCAGTTCCTTGTCTATCTTAAGGTCGTTTCTCTTCTGGCTGAAGGTGATGCCGAAAACCTGCTTTTCTTCCGTTTCTTCCGGAATATATGACGGATCTATTTTAATGACGTTATAGCCGCCCTTTCTCTTGCTCTTTAGTATTTCCAGAGCTTCTTCATCGTAGTCAGGGGCGATTATTCCGTCGGAAACTTCTCTGGCTATGAGGCGGGCGCATGTAACGTCGCACTTGTCTGAAAGGGCTATCCAGTCGCCGAAAGAACTCATCCTGTCTGTTCCTCTGGCTCTGGCGTAGGCCGTCGCTATAGGAGAATCATCAAGGCCCTCGATGTCGTCTACAAAGAACGCTTTTTTCAGCTTTTCATTCATCGGTATACCCACCGCAGCTGATGTTGGGCTGACATGCTTAAATGACGTGGCAGCGCACATTCCGAGAGCTTCTTTTATCTCCTTTACAAGCTGCCAGCTGTTCATAGCGTCCAGCAGGTTTATGTATCCAGGTCTTCCGTTTAAAATCTCTATAGGAAGCTCAGCTCCGCCTTTCATAAATATCTTTGCCGGCTTTTGATTTGGATTGCAGCCGTATTTAAGTTCATAATCTTTCATGATTCACCGCCTGACTTTTATTTATTCTTATTGATAAGTTTGCTCTTGGTTTCTTTAGTTCTTAAGTCTATATATCTCACATAAAGCGATATCTTATTCTGTTCGTTGAGATTTTCCCATATATCGCTGACGAACTCGTCCATGTCGTCGGGGATTTCTATTCTCCTCGGCTCTCCCTGGAAAGTAGGCAGCGGATTGCCGTCGTGCTCGTATGTATGGATGAAATGTCCAAGTCCCGCAGCCGCAGGATAGGAATATGTGTATCTGGCGCAGCCGCTTCCCTGTTCGTCTATGCTCTTTAAAATACTCATCTCGTAGGAGAACGCAGGGCTGTTCAGCGTCAGCATGGCGCTTATCCTCGGCGTCCAGTTGGGAGCATCCGGCTCAAATTCTCTGGTTTCGAGGGCTTCCGCAAACGATTTTCCTCTCTTTACAAAATCATATATCGTATCAGTCTGGTCGCCGTTGGTGACGATGACTCTGTTTCCGAGAACTCTGAGCGGAGCATAGATGATAAGGCTCGGATCACTCAGCTTTGACGGATCAAAAGCCTGTGTCCGGATACCTTTTCCGTCCTCAATAAACACACGGTTTCTGCTGTTTTCGCTTCTTCCCATGATAAAATACGCAATCGCCGCTTTGGAGCCGTCCTTTGTCATTCCTACCGCGATTCCTCTGCCTGCGTAAGAGTTGTTTTCTATGGTCTTTCCCATAGTCCTGGCCTCGTATACGCTCATTTCGCCCTCCTCGTTATCTGAAATTTATTATCTCTGTTATTTTAAAACTGCTGTCTTTCCCCAGCTATTTTTTCGCATATCCGCTGAGTCGCTTTTGGCAAAATCTGCCATTCCGCTTCCTCCATGACTCTTCTCTGGAGAATTTCAGGCGTATCGCCCGGCTTTACCTCCACGGCTTTCTGCATGATTATCCTGCCGCCGTCGGGAATCTCGTTGACAAAATGAACGGTGGCTCCCGTCACCTTGACTCCGTAAGCCAAAGCCGCCTCGTGGACTTTGAGACCGTAAAAGCCTTTGCCGCAGAAAGACGGTATCAGCGACGGATGTACGTTTATTATTCTTCCCGCGTACTTTCCGGTGAACCGCCCGCTCAAAATGCTCATGAATCCTGCCAGAACGATGAGGTCAATCTTCTCCTCGTCAATGATTGCAGAAAGCTTGTCCTCATAATCCTCCTGCGATGCGAACTCCTTTCTGACGACGGTCACGGCAGGTATGCTGTTTTCCTCTGCTCTCTTAAGAGCATACGCGTCTCTCTTGGCGGAAACAACCAGAACTATCTCTCCGTCTTTTATGACGCCGCTCTTCTGGGCATCTATCAAAGCCTGGAGATTGGTCCCTCCGCCGGAAACGAATACCGCTATTCTGGCCTTTAGCATATTTCCACCTTTTCATCGGAATTTTCACCGGACTTAACGAGCTCACCTATCACATAAGCGTCCTCTCCGGCCGTCTTTAAAGTCTCCAGCGCTTTTTCTGCTTCTTCTGCGGAAACTACCACGCTCATGCCGACTCCCATATTGAAGGTGTTGAACATGTCGTGCTCAGGGATACCGCCCTTTTCAGCTATCAGCTTAAATATCGGCAGGATTTTAAGGGATGCTTTGTCTATGCGGGCGCAGTATCCGTCGGGGATGCTTCTCGGAATGTTTTCATAGAAGCCTCCGCCTGTGATGTGAGAAACAGCCTTAACTTCCACAGCCTTGAAAAGCTCCAGCATAGGCTTCACATAGATCTTTGTCGGCGTCAGCAGCGTTTCGCCCAGGGAAGCTCCGCCCAGTTCTTTCATTGGAGCTTTGAGGTCGGCGTTTTCCACGTCGAACACTTTTCTCACCAGGGAAAATCCGTTGGAATGGACTCCGCTGGAAGCAAGGCCTATTATGACGTCGCCTGATGCGACCTTGGTCTTGTCCAGAACTTTAGACTTGTCCACAGCTCCCACTGAAAATCCTGCCAGATCGTACTCGTCCTCGCTGTAAAATCCCGGCATTTCTGCAGTTTCTCCGCCTATGAGCTCACAGCCCGACTGAACGCAGCCCTCCGCTATTCCTGCGACTATCTGAGCGATCTTTTCAGGATAATTCTTGCCGCAGGCTATGTAATCGAGGAAAAAGAGTGGCTTGGCTCCGCAGCAGATTATATCATTGACGCACATGGCGACGCAGTCTATGCCGACCGTATCGTGTTTGTCCATGAGGAAAGCCATCTTGAGCTTGGTTCCCACTCCGTCGGTGCCGCTGACCAGCACAGGCTTTTTCATATCGGTGATGTCAAGCTCGAACAGTCCGCCGAAGCCGCCTATATCATCACTTTTTCCGCTGACCATGGTCCTTGCTATATGCTGCTTCATCAGTTCGACAGCTCTGTATCCGGCTGTGATATCCACTCCTGCCGCAGCGTAGCTGTCTGACTTTGATTTGGTATTCATCTTTCTATTCCTTTCCGTCTATTCTTTTCCGTTCCAGCAATAAGTGCAGAGCTTGCACGGCTCTAAGCCTATGGCCTCTATGATACCGTCGATGGACTGAAATTCAAGGGAGGCGAAATTGAACTTTTCGCATATGGCTTTTCTCAAGGCCTTTCCTCTTTCAGTGGAGGAATCGCTGTATTCCTCGATGTGCTTTTGTCCCTCATCGCCCTCCAGCTCCTGTATCACTCTTCTAGCAAGAAGCTCCATATCCCCTCTTCCTCTGGAAAAGTTGAGGAATTTGCAGCCGTACATTATAGGCGGGCAGGCGGAGCGCATGTGGACTGCCTTTGCTCCGTTGTCGTACAGGAATTCCACCGTCTCTCTGAGCTGGGTGCCTCTGACGATGGAGTCGTCCACAAACAGCAGGTTCTTGCCTTGTATGAGCTCGTGAACAGGTATCTGCTTCATCTTGGCGACCTTGTCCCGCTCTTTCTGGTTGGCAGGCATGAAGCTTCTCGGCCATGTCGGCGTATATTT
>ENA-ORUG01002939-ORUG01002939.1-human-gut-metagenome-genome-assembly--contig:-NODE-2939-length-11051-cov-2.380320_pt1 | contig 11051 bp, 5 predicted proteins | sample MGYA00242079_ERZ509207 | MGnify/ENA primary metagenome ERZ509207 (study PRJEB26280, sample SAMEA2338780) | human gut metagenome | biome: human gut; feature: human-associated habitat; material: faeces...
ACAGAAAAGATTATAGTACAGAGAGAGCCTTAACAATGTTGGTAGCTAAACGTCGCCGTTTGCTGAATTACCTGAAGGACAAAGATATCACAAGATATCGTTCTATTGTTAAAGAACTTGGTTTGCGTAAGTAATCTACTTGCCGCGAAAAGATTAAAAACCGTTTCTCACATTGAGAACGGTTTTTTTATTGGCTTTCAATGAAGGATTAGTATTTTATGCTGTGCATATTGATTGCAGCCGGCTGTCCGTTGTATAGTGCTTCACAACTAATTGTCAGGAATGTAGACGAGTTCGCATTATTACAGCGAATGATGGCTACTCCATTTTCGTCGGTGGTAACTTTAGGGTTCCAATAGATTGTACGGCGGTGGTCATTGCCTTGTCCTTTACTGATATCCGGGTAATAGGGTGAATAAAATTCAATGGGCTGGGAGTAACCTTGGATCTGTGTGTTTCGGATACCACGTGATTGGTACTTCTTTTCCGGGTCCCAATTGTCGATGGTAGTGATATAGCAAATTGCAAATTGATTTCCCGGTTGATTATTGGGAGTTGTGTTGTTCAGATAACTTTTGAGAGCTTTTTCTTCAAAGGGAGAGAGTCTGGAAGTTTCCATGTGATTTTTTAGACTTTCGTCGCTCAGGTGATAAGCGCTGTCGTCATCAATTCCGGCACTTGCTGTCGTGCCGTCGCAAATCATAACAGATTTTATCGCATCGATATTTTTATCTATAAAAAGCTCCCGATCAAATGTTGAGTAAAGAACTCCATTTATGACGCATAGTATATAATGATTCTTGTATTTCATGGTTATAAATGGTGGATCTCCCTTCCACTTAGACTTCACTTGAATATTGGGATTTAATGTGGTCATTAGCCAAGGGAAATAGTCCATGAATTTTCCTTCATCGCGCATTCGATCCAGTTCCTTAGGGATATCATAATAAGCTCTTACAGATTGCTCGAAAGCTAGAATTTTTTTGTATTTCGTACGTTTGGCTTTAATCGTTACCTGATCCAACAAATGAGTGTCGTGTCCCATAATTGAATCTAGATAAAGAGAGTCGGAGAGACTGCTCCACCAACTGAGTCCGCTAATATCTTCCCATTTAGGATGTAGCTCTTCGTAAGCGTATTTGCGTAGTTCGGGTGTAAAGTTACGGAAAAGTGATATGTTTGTTTTCCGGTTCAGCTTTTTTCCTTTACGGCGAGTTTGAATAGCCGCACTCATGGAACCATTGAAGGCATCCATTGGAATGTGGAAGAACCCCAAAGAGTCTGTGACCGTAGTACCTGCTGCTGATATCGTATCTCTCCGGGCAATGACGCTTACAGAGATATCTTTTTGCTCTTTGTTTCTCAGAAAAGATGTTACCTGCCCATGCAGAGTCAGTCTCGTTTCCGGCAGATAGATTGGTATTTCTGGAGTGGCACTGATGGCTTGGCTTATATCATATTTTCTCCATCCGTGAATCATCAACAGATTATCTAATGCCACTCTTCGTCTGGGAGAATTGTTTGCGAAATAATATCCAGGTTGATGAATGTATCCTTTCAGATCTGATGTAAGTAAAAGGTCTGTGTAAATTGTCTGATCGAACCGTTGGAAGTCTGATTTTGAAGCATCCCGGACCGCTACGGAGAAATGTCCTTGTATTGGTTGACCTGTATGGTTTTTCATTGAGATATGATACTCAATTGGTTCAAAAGGATAGTATAATGCATTGGTGGATGTGGCTGTTAACTGTAAAGATGGAGAAGGCATCACATAGCAAAAACGCTCGCATAACGTTTCCCCTTTCAGATTGACCAGAGATATCTGTTGCACTCCGGGCGGTAGTTCTTTAGTCGAAATCCGGAATTGGCAGTTCAATTCATCTTCAAAGTCCAGTGTCATACATTTGTAAGGTCGCCCCTGAGAAGATACAAAAACAGCCAGTGTGTCTTTCATTGCCTGTGAACTGCGGGCTACAGTGATATCCAACATTTCCCGCCGGTTATCGATTCGGAGTACATATCCTTGTGGAAGAGCTTCCGGAAGGTCAAACTGATAAGTGGAGCCTTCATAATCAATTTTTGCCACACCCGCCTTTTCTTCGGGCTTATACTCAAAGTAACCCATCCCGTCATGCAATGAACGGATATGCGCCAGTTCTTCACCACTCGGCAAAACCACTGTTCCCTCTACATCAGCAGCTCCTTTGTCACGGCTGGTGGCTTCAAAAGCTACAATCGAAGATATGCCTTTAACCAGTTGTCCACCCTCCGGAAAAAAGCGGACTGTAAACTTCTTCTCTTTATCCTTCGGCCTCTGTTTCATCGAAGCGTCCATACGATAGGTAGCTATACTCCGAGGAGTCTCTTCATCGCTCAGCCGTTTCCGATAGACGGGTAATACACGGGAAAAACAGGAAGGGTTATCAAAAGCAAGCATCCACTTTGTATAGGCACGCATTTCATAATAACCGGTAAAGAAGGTATTGTTCAAAATGATTTGTCCCGTTCCCTCCCCATCCGTAAGCTGAATAATTTGCCGCTCTACGACATTTCCCAACTGGTCCAGTAATTCTACATACAAAGGTTTGCTGATCGTCGTCGGTAAGTTTTGTTCAGCCGTCACTACATACGCTTTGAACCAAATCGTATCACCAAGGTAATAACTTGCATTATCCAAATGAAGACTCACTTTCTCGCGAGGGTACGCATCTGCGAAGTTCTGCGCATAACGGAAATATCGGGAAAAGATTGTATCGGATGACTGCGCATAAACGTTCGCTGTACACAAGATGAACAGAGTGGTAATAAAAAATGCCTTCCAGCTTTTATCATGTTCGTGTAAAGAATCAGATTCCATTTTCTGCAAGTATTAGATTCGGTTATTTGATTGATTGCAAAATTACAGTTGTTTTATTTTATTCGCTGTAAAAATCATGCAGAAAGGGTAGAAAATCATGCAATGAATCATTTGTCTATACTAAATACAAGATTTATTTGTACTTTTGAGAGTGAATATCAAGGAATACATAATATCTGAAACGATGAAAACATACATTGCGGCTTTCTTCCTCCTGCTATCCGCCACATTTGTGGCAGCCCACCCTTACCTCATCCAAAGATTGGGAATAGAACAAGGCTTATCCAACAATTATGTATTGAGTATCACGCAGGACAAGCAGGGATTTCTGTGGTTCGCCACCGAAGAAGGGCTGAATAAGTTTGACGGAACCCGCTTTATCACCTACTATAAAGAGGAGCAATCTTCTTCTGTTCAAAGCATTACCGGCAACGAACTCAATGAAGTGTACACCGATCCCGTGCAGCCTGTTATCTGGATAGCCACCCAGCGGGCAGGACTCAACGCTTATAATTACGAGACACAAAGTTTCAGCGTCTACCAATATAATCCGGAAGACCCGCAAAGTCTGATAACGAACGATGTCACTCACATTACCTCATCCGTACAAGCCGGCAAAGGGTTATGGGTATGTACTTATTACAGAGGTATAGAGTATCTGGACATCGCTACCGGGAAATTCACTCATTATAACAAAAGCACAGTACCCGCCCTTCCCTCTGAGCAGACCTGGACAGCCACGGAGGCTGAGGATGGCAAACTATACATCGGACACGTAGAAGGCGGGTTGAGCATCCTCTCCCTGAATGACAAATCCGTGAAGCACTTCGTCCATGATCCTCAAAACCCGAACAGCCTTCCGGGGAACGATGTGCGTTGTATCTATAAAGATACCAACGGAAATATATGGATCGGAACCAGCAAAGGACTAGCCCTGTTCAATGCCAATACAGAAACATTTACCAACTTTCATAACAACCCGGGGAATATTCACGGAGCATTGTCAAGCTATATCTTCTCCATCAAACAACTCAAAGACAACAAACTCTGGATTGCAACAGAACTGAACGGAATCATGATACTGGACTTACAGCAAAATCAGTTTCTGCTGCCCGAACAAATACGCTTTGAGTTTATCCGCGAAGGGGACAATAACTACAGTTTGTCCAACGCCAGCGCACGGTATATCTTTCAAGACTCTTTTAATAATATCTGGATAGGGACTTGGGGAGGAGGAATCAATTTTATCAGCAATGCTCCTCCCGCATTCCATACATGGAGCTATTCACCCACCCAAATGAATGAAAGTTCGCTGAGCAACAAAGTCGTTAGCAGCGTCTGCGATGACGGACAAGGAAAATTGTGGATAGGAACTGACGGAGGAGGTATTAACGTATTCGAAAACGGAAAACGGGTGGCCATTTACAATAAAGAAAACAGAGAACTCCTGTCCAACTCAGTGCTTTGTTCGCTGAAAGACTCGGAAGGCAACCTATGGTTCGGCACCTATCTGGGCAACATCAGCTATTACAATACAAGACTGAAGAAGTTTCAGATCATCGAACTGGAAAAGAATGAGCTTCTCGACGTACGCGTCTTCTATGAAGACAAGAATAAAAAGATATGGATAGGGACTCACGCAGGGGTGTTCGTTATAGACCTTGCCAGCAAGAAGGTGATTCATCATTATGACACCTCCAACAGCCAGTTGCTGGAAAACTTTGTACGCAGCATTGCCCAAGACAGTGAAGGACGTTTCTGGATAGGAACTTTCGGAGGAGGAGTCGGGATATATACGCCGGATATGCAACTGGTCAGGAAGTTCAACCAATACGAAGGTTTTTGTTCCAATACGATTAATCAGATATACCGAAGCAGCAAAGGCCAGATGTGGCTTGCCACCGGTGAGGGACTGGTATGTTTTCCTTCAGCCCGTAATTTTGACTATCAGGTTTTTCAAAGAAAAGAAGGACTGCCCAATACACACATAAGAGCTATCAGTGAAGATAAGAACGGCAACATCTGGGCAAGTACCAATACCGGTATCAGTTGCTATATCACCTCTAAAAAATGTTTCTATACCTACGATCACTCCAACAACATCCCACAAGGAAGTTTCATCAGCGGATGCGTTACCAAAGACCATAACGGGCTCATCTATTTCGGCTCTATCAACGGATTGTGTTTCTTCAACCCCGATATTGCCATAAACAGTCCGCAGATTCCTCCTGTGGTTATCACTAAAGTGAGAATTCCCGGACGACTCACAAGTCGGGAGAAGAACGAAACCGCTATTCCCATCTCCGAAGGAGAGATAGAATTGACTCATGAACAAAATAGTTTTAATCTTACTTTCAACGTACAGGACTATTCACTGGCCAACCAGGTGGAATATGCCTATATGCTGAAAGGACTTGAAAACTCATGGTATACGATCAACGAGCAAAACAGCGTCACCTTCCGTAATATTCCTCCCGGCAAGTATGAGTTTCTGGTAAAAGCCCGCCTGCACAATCAGGACTGGTCGGAGGACACGACCTCTCTCAGGATACATATCAACCCTCCTCTCTGGCTGACATGGTGGGCAAAACTTATTTATATTCTGATCACTATCAGCATTATTTATACTATTATCCATGCCTATAAGAAGAAAATAGACCTCGAAAGTCTCTATACCCTGGAAAAGAAAAACCACGAACAAGAACAAGAATTGAATCAGGAACGCCTGCGATTCTATACTAACATCACTCATGAGCTGCGCACACCACTGACCCTGATCCTCGGTCCGCTGGAAGATATGCAGAAAGACACGTCACTGCCGACCAGACAGGCGCAGAAACTTTCTGTCATCCACCTGAGTGCCCTCCGGCTGCTCAACCTGATCAATCAGATTCTTGAGTTCCGGAAAACGGAAACGCAGAACAAAAAGCTATGTGTTTGTAAAGGCAACATTGTGCCCCTGATTCATGAAATCGGACTCAAATACAAAGAACTCAACCAAAAGAAAGCGATTGACTTTCAGATTCAAATAGAAAAAGAAGAGATGCCTCTGTTCTTTGACAAAGAAATCATCACCATTATCCTTGATAATCTGATTTCCAATGCCATCAAATATACGGAACAGGGAAAAATAACCTTGAGCTTGTATCCCACCTCACGAAACGGGGTCACTTATACGGAGATTAAAGTCAGTGATACGGGATACGGAATCTCTGCGGAAGCCTTGCCTCATGTTTTCGACCGTTACTATCAGGAAAGCGGCAAGCATCAGGCATCCGGCACAGGTATCGGACTGGCTTTAGTCCGAAATCTTGTAGAACTGCACGAAGGCGAAATCCGGGTGGAAAGCATACAGAACGAAGGAAGTACTTTCTATATCAGCTTATTAACAGACAATATCTACCCCAACGCTTTGCATGGAGACTCTACGAAGCAAACAGAGGAGGAAATGATATCAGAAGCTGTTCCGGAAGATTCTCAAAATACGGAACCGGAAACGAGCAAACCTATCCTGCTGATTGTAGAAGACAATGAAGATATACAGAAATACATCGCCGAATCTTTCTCCGACTCTTTCGAAGTAATCACAGGCAGCAACGGTGAGGAAGGGAAACAGCAGGCTCTCAACCGTATTCCCGATATTATAGTAAGCGATATCATGATGCCGGTAATGGATGGCATCACGCTATGCCGTCAACTAAAAGAGGATGTGCGTACCAGCCACATCCCTGTCATCCTGCTAACGGCCAAAGATTCATTGCAGGATAAAGAAGAAGGATACGAAGTGGGAGCGGATTCTTATCTGACCAAGCCTTTCAGTGCTTCACTGCTGCGAAGCCGCATCAACAATCTGCTTGATTCGAGAAAGAAACTGATTGCTCAATTCCAGCAGACCGGAACGAATCATAACCCCAATTCTCATTTGGATGAAAAGCGTTCCATAATCACCGAGGCGCTCAGCAAACTGGATAACGAATTCATTGAGAAAATCACGCAACTGGTTGAGGATAACCTTTCTTCGGAAAAGATCGACATCACTTATCTGTCCGACAAGATGTGTATGAGCGGTTCTACGCTCTACCGGAAAATGAAAGCACTGACCGGACTTTCTACGAACGAGTACATCCGGAAAGTAAAAATGCAGAATGCGGAACGGTTACTCCTCGAAGGAAAATATAATATCTCGGAAATAGCCTATAAAATAGGAATGAACAGTACAGGCTACTTCCGTCAATGTTTTAAGGATGAGTTTGGTGTCTCTCCTTCAGATTATCTGAAGCAGTTCACCTCCCCAACTCCTCCACCATCGTCTTAAACAACGATCTGCTGTCATTCAGCGGCATATCCGTAGCCAAGTCCCAGCTCATCATTCCTTTGAGCTGCTGGTCCATCGCATAACGTGTCTTGGCACGGATATTATTTTGCCCGTCAAAGACATACACGTCTCCTTTATAGGTTACTTCGTTTTGTGCCGGCCCCGTAATCAGCCCGTCCTGCACAAAACTGAAGTAAGCCTCAGTCTTCTTTGAGCCATCTTTTGTCACGCCATAGAAAGGAACGCCTGCCACCAGCTTTTCCTTTGGAATGCCATAAGCCAACGCCATCTGTATATCCGAACAGTATTTCTCCATCGGGAAGCGAACCGGCGAAGGACCGTAACACTGATAAGAAATGAAATCGACCGCAGCAATCGCCTCTTTACTAATCTTATAACACACAGGATGCAGGGATACGCTGAACACATATTTATCTCCCAATACCTCTCTCATCTTCAGAATAGCCAGACTGTAATCTTCATACTCTTTTTCAGTCTCCGCCCATTCAAAATCCAGATCGATGCCATCGAGCTTATTCTTTTCCAGTATCTTCTTTATGTTTTTGGCAAATGCAACACGGGCCGCCTCATCTGCAACCATCGCTTTCCACTCGCCACTGGCAGCGCCCAGACGAAGTTTTGTCTTTGTTCCTTTCACATCCGCACGGACAGACTTTATCAATTCCTCCCAACTAGTCACTCCTTTCCCATTCTCAAAGATACGGGGATTCTCAAACGAAAGCGACCCGTCTTTATTGGGACGGACGTTCAGAAAAATCAAATCATCACTCGCCCTTAAACTCTCGGCAGAAATACGTCCGCGATTGTAGAAATTACCCCGTACATACGAACTAATGAAGCAGTTTTGTTGCGCATACAACGATAATCCGACAAACAAGAGAAGGAAAAATACAATTTTTCTTGGTAGTAGCATAATAATTGATAATTAATGGGTTTTGATCGCAAAAGTAGGTACAGGCAAAGAAAACAAATGTTCAAAAATCACTATAATACTTCCAAAAATCAACATAAAGTTTCTTATTGAGAGATGTAAAACAAAAACATCCTTTTAAAAAGGGAATTAAGTGTTTTACCGGAATCAATTACATTAAATCGCAAAAGTTTTCCGGATTATAATACAAAGTGAATAACAATCACTATCTTTAGGCATAAAATCAGTTCATATGATCATTTATCTACATGAAAGCAACCGTCTAACTTAGACTGACTTTTGAAGAAATGCAACATCTATACGTATATGAATAAACTCGTACTTACCGGTCTGCTGGCAGCCGGAACCATGACGCACCTGCAAGGCGCTCAACCTGCCGGACAACGCCCCAACATCCTTTTTATCCTGAGTGACGACCACACCTCCCAAGCCTGGGGCATCTATGGCGGAGTACTGGCAGAATATGCCCACAACGCCAACATCCGCCGGCTGGCAAAAGAAGGGGTAGTGCTCGACAACTGTTTCTGCACCAACTCTATCTCAGCACCCAGCCGTGCCAGTATCCTCACCGGTCTATACAGTCACCGGAACAGACTGTACACCCTTGCGGACTCACTGGACACCTCCATCCCCACCCTTGCCACCCTGCTACAAGCCAACGGATACCACACCGGACTCGTCGGCAAATGGCATATCCAGTCGCAACCGCAAGGATTCGACTACTACTCCATCTTCTACGATCAAGGCGAATACCGTGACCCGACTTTCATAGAGAGCACCGACCCGTGGCCCGGCAACCACCAGTTCGGCGAACGGGTGCTCGGCTTCTCCACCGACCTCGTCACCGAGAAAGCCATCCGATGGATGAAAGAGCAGGACGGCAACCAACCCTTCCTGATGTGCTGCCATTTCAAAGCAACGCACGAACCCTACGACTACCCGATACGCATGGAGCATCTCTACGACGGCGTCACCTTCCCCGAACCCGAAAACCTGCTGGACTGGGGACCGGAAACCAACGGCCGTTCTTTCAAAGGACAGACACTGGAAGAGCTGGAACGCCGCTGGCGCATCGCATCACAGGACCCCGACAAGTGGTGGTGTCGCTACCCCGGACTGCCGTTCAGCACCGAAGGGATGCAACGGACGGCCGCCAGACGTGCTTCCTACCAAAAGTTTATCCGTGACTACCTCCGTTGCGGCGCTACCGTCGACGACAACATCGGCAAACTCCTAAACGCTCTGGACGAAATGAATATCGCCGACAATACCATCGTCATCTACGTCTCCGACCAAGGCTATTTCCTAGGCGAACACGGCTTCTTCGACAAACGAATGTTTTATGAAGAAGCCGCCCGTATGCCCTTCGTCATCCGTTATCCGAAAAAAATCCCCGCCGGGAAACGCTTGAAAGACCTGATACTCAACGTCGACTTTGCACCGACACTGGCCGAATTTGCCGGAGTGAAAATGGAGAATGTACAAGGACACAGCTTCACCGGCAACCTCGAAGGAAAAACTCCGGCAGACTGGCGGAAAGAAATCTATTACCGTTACTGGACGAATCACGCTATCCGCCCGGCACATTTCGCTATCCGTTCCGAGCGCTACAAACTCATATTCTATTACGCAAAGAATCTGGACATGACCGATACGGAAAACTTTGATTTCACTCCTGCATGGGATTTCTATGATTTAGAAGAAGACCCGCACGAGAATCATAATTTGTATAACGATCCGAAATACGCTCCTATCATCAGACAGATGAAAAAAGATTTATTGAATCTTCGCAAGGAAGTAGGTGACACCGACGAGAAATATCCGGAGATGCAGGAATTACTGGAGAAGTACCATAAATAAGATTTCACTACGGAGGACACAGAGTTTTTATAACGGTGCTGTCAACTTTCTGCTCAAACATAAATGAAAGAAAAAGTTCCGTTTTCCGTAAAAAAACTTATCTTTGTTCCCGGAAGATAATAATTCACGCATAAAACTCATGCCAAAAGATTTATTTTGCATACAATACACCAACTGCACAGGATGTCCCAATGTCAACGAGAACATCCTTGTGTATAGGAACCTACCCAAAGGAGCGCATATCCCGAAGGATAAGTGTACGCAAAACTGTATGCTTTTCATGATAAAAGGCGAATTACTTATCAACAGTGAAGAATATCCCGGAAATATCCTGCGCGAAAAGCAATTTATCCTGCAAGCTATCGGCTCGAAAATAGAGTTGCTTGCCCTCACGGACGTTGAATACATCGTCTACTGGTTTAATGAGTTACCCCTGCTTTGCGAAGAACGTTACCGTGAAATAACGGAACAGGCAGAAGCACCGCTGACCTACACTCCGCTGATCATGAATGAAAGGCTTCATTATCTCATCACCAGTATGCCCGAATTTCTCGGTGAAGAATCACCTTGCAGCAAGTTCATCGAACTGAAATGCAAAGAGTTGGCTTTCCTCATCACCAATTATTATCCGACGCCTCAATTAAGTTCATTCTTCTATCCGATCAGTACGTACACAAAAAGTTTCCATTATTTTGTAATGCAAAACTACAACACGGTGAAGAACGTAGAAGAATTTGCGCATTTGGGAGGTTATACCACCACTACTTTCCGCCGGCTTTTTAAAAACCTCTACGGCATACCTGTATACGAATGGATACTGGAGAAAAAGCGGGAAGGCATTCTGGAAGATCTCCAGCGTACCAATATGCGAATTACAGAGATTTGTAACCGCTACGGTTTCGACTCTCTATCCCACTTCGCACACTTTTGCAAAGACTCTTTCGGCGACACTCCCCGAGCGCTGCGAAAGAAGGCGGCCAACGGTGAAAAAATCGGAAAGGTTGCCGATTAAGGAATAATTTCTTTAATTCCTTGCTCAATCAATCTATTTCCCCTATTTTTGCAGT
>ENA-ORUG01002942-ORUG01002942.1-human-gut-metagenome-genome-assembly--contig:-NODE-2942-length-11040-cov-2.025216_pt1 | contig 11040 bp, 9 predicted proteins | sample MGYA00242079_ERZ509207 | MGnify/ENA primary metagenome ERZ509207 (study PRJEB26280, sample SAMEA2338780) | human gut metagenome | biome: human gut; feature: human-associated habitat; material: faeces...
AACCCTCATCGATCCAAAGAATATCGATCTGTTCGATCGTTACCATGTCTTTTCTCCAAAGGAAAGCTCTGCACGTTATGAAATCCAGCTGGAAAACTATATCCATGTTATTCAGATCGAAGCTTCCACCATGCTGGAAATCGCAAAACGTCAGATCATTCCAAGCTGCATTAAATACAGCGGAAAGATTGCCCAGAGCCTGCACGAGATCACTGCCTGCGGCATGACTCCAAAACGAATTCAGAACCATCTGGAAACTGTCACCGAATCGGTGGAAAGTATCATGGCTCTGACCGATGAACTGGAGCGTATCCTGAATCTGTCCACCAGCTTCACCGACCCATATCGCCGTGCTCAGTACATGGCAGGAGATGTCTGTGATGCAATGGCGAGACTGCGTGCCCGCTGCGATGCACTGGAAACCATTGTGGACCAGAAAGATTGGCCAATGCCAACCTATACCGATCTGCTGCACCGCATTTAAACTTTACCTAAACATGATGTCAATGCTGTGACAAAAAGAACCCCCGTTAGATATTCAGCAAGTTGTCCTGAATATTTAACGGGGGTTTCTGTTAAAATTCTTCGTTTTATAATGCAATCCAGTAGCGCTGGGTGATTCTGTCACCTTCTAAAACTTCATTTTCCAATACGCCGCCATTCTTCTGAATGGTTTTTGCCGAACCGATATTGGTCTTATCGCAGGTAACCAAAGCCCGGTCAAGTCCCAGTTTCCGACATTCCTCCAACGCCAGAGCAAGCATTTCGGTGGCATAGCCTTTGCGGCGCTGGGAAGGGCGTACGCTGTATCCAATATTTCCGCCAAACTGAAGCAAATATTCGTTGAGTCGGTGACGAATATCGATCATTCCTACCAATTTGCCGCTTTCTTTTTCTACTCCCAGGAAGGTAGTTGCTGGAACCAAACCTTCACGGACAGTTTCCTCAGAACGGTTATTGACGTTATTCTGATACCACTCCTCAAAGCTCTGTGCGTTTGCAAGGCCACCTGTACCATCCATGCTATCCTGATTGCGCAAAAACTCCTCACGATAATCCCACACTGCCTGTTTGTGTTGTTCTGTGGGCAGAACCAGCATCAATCTGTCCATGATATTCCCTCCTGATTTTATTTTTCATTCCATCTCTCTGGAATGATTTTCGCAATTATAGCAAAAAATAAAGGAGCTGTCAACGAACAGCTCCTTTATTTCGGATTATCCTATCATAGCCAATTGCGATTTTATGTGCAGATTATGTTCTTGATATCCATCATCCTGCGAGAAATGATGTCAGCAATAACTTCCGTTCCTTTTCGCTATGATAGCCCCTCCTTTATTTCGTCTGAATTCATTATAGCAACAAATTGAAACATAATCAAGATATAAAATGGAATACAGCCTCTTAAATGATACTAATTGAAACAATCATTGTAACTGTTATCGAAGACCAATATAATTCATACAAGGAGGTGGTGGATAATTGCTTTTGCACGAAAGAATAAAAGACCTTCGTTTAAGTCGAAATTTAACGCAGGAGCAGCTTGCTCAGGAGCTGCATATCTCCCGCTCCGCATACGCTTTATACGAAACTGGAAAAAGGCAGTTAGGATACGATATTCTATGTACCATCGCCGATTTTTATCAAGTCAATATTGATTATCTATTCGGACGAACAGATAATCCCGAGCAATTATTTTATTTATCTTTGGAAGAACGAGACCTACTTAAAAAATTTTCCAAACTGGATTTTAGAGGAAAAGAAAACATCCACTGGATGCTGCAGCTGGAATATAATCGACAAACTCAAAATCAGAACAAAAAAGACGCGGAATAATATCCAGCGTCTTTTTTTATTTTATCACAGCTATTATGATGGTAGCCCCATATCTTGAATATTGGATTAAAGCATTTTTATGATACGGGTGGCAGGGGATTAAAAAAATCGCGAGTCCAGCTATATCAAAGCAATAAAAAACGCTCCGACCGATTGGTCGAAGCGTTTTCTTTGTGGTGCGGATAGCAGGACTTGAACCTGTATGAGTTTAACCTCACTAGAACCTGAATCTAGCGCGTCTGCCAATTCCGCCATATCCGCGAATCACGAGTATTATTATAGCATCGCAATTCGGATCTGTCAACACCTTTTTTCAATTTTTTTTAGAAAAATTATTTTTTCTTTGTTTTTTGTTTTTGCCTTCTGGTTTCCGTTTTGGACGTTTGCGCACACTGTATCCAAAGCTGCCTACTTTCTTGCCCGGAGCAAAATATTCTCCATGCATATAGGAAGCCAGTCCACACTGTTCCATATGCAGCTTTCCGTCTTCATCCAGATACTGTTCATCGATATCGATTCCCACAATCTCTGCCAAAAACATATCGTGGCTTCCAAGCGGGGTGATATTCTTTACCTTACACTCGAGATTGATCGGACACTCCTCAATCAGTGGAGCCGAAATCTGATTTGCTTTTCCTGGAGTCAGATGACACTCCTTAAATTTATCGACATCTCGTCCAGATTTTACGCCGCACCAGTCTGCCTGACGGACCAGTCTGGATGGAGTGAGATTGATAACAAACTCTCCGCTTTCTTTAATGATATCATAGGAATATCTGCTGGGACGAACCGAGATATAGGTCATTGGCGGATTAGAGTTGACAATGCCGGTCCAGGCAATGGTAATGATATTTGGTTTTTCTTCGCTGCCGCAGCTGACCATTGTTGGAGCTACCGGTGCCAGCAGGGTAGAGCCTTTCCAGAATACTTTCGCCATCTGTTTGAAACTTCCTTTCCATAACGTTCTTTTTTCTTTACCATTATACACAATCCGACCCTTCCTCACAAGAACCCGTTTTATCATTTTGGCAGAAGTTTTTGTCCTGATTTTATCAGTCATTGTCTTTTGATTAAACTATGATATAATAATATGATGTTGATTTATCTTCGATTAACCAAAATATCAAGGAAAGGATGTCTTTATGTCACAACACCCTCAAAACAAGATGGGAACCATGCCGGTAGGAAAGCTGCTGATTTCCATGTCGCTGCCTGCTATGTTCTCCATGCTGATTCAAGCTCTGTATAACGTCGTAGACAGCATTTATGTCGCACAGATCGGCGAAGATGCACTGACCGCCGTTTCGCTCGCATTTCCAGTTCAGAACTTTCTGATTGCGGTCAGCGTCGGTGCCTGCATCGGTTTAAATTCTCTGATTTCCCGCCGTCTTGGAGAACGTCGTGAACATGAAGCCAGCCTTGCTGCCACTCACGGTGTCCTGATTGCGTTGGTGGAATGGGTCGGATTTTTGATTTTCGGTTTATTCTTCTGCCGCATCTTTTTCCAAGCCTTCACAGATAACCCAACCGTTATTCAGATGGGCATTGATTATACCTCTATTGTAACCATCTTCTCCTTTGGATGCTTTGTTGAAATTACTCTGGAGAAAACCCTTCAGGCAACTGGTAACATGATCTATCCAATGCTGTTCCAGCTGACTGGTGCCATCACCAATATCATCCTGGACCCAATCTTTATCTTTGGCTGGTTCGGACTTCCTGCCATGGGAGTAAAGGGTGCTGCAATCGCGACCGTTGGTGGACAGATTCTCTCCATGTTCTTCGCTATCTATATTATTGTCCGCAAAGAACATGCCGTTCAGATTCATTTTAAGGGATTCCGTTTTTCCGGACAGATTGTCAAGGATATCTTTGCTGTCGGATTCCCGTCCATTATCATGCAGTCCATCAGCTCGGTTATGATTATGGTATTAAACAATATCCTGATCGTATTCTCTCAGGCTGCTGTTGCTGTCCTCGGCGTTTACTTCAAACTGCAATCCTTCATCTTTATGCCGGTATTTGGACTCGGCCACGGTTCCATGCCGATTATGGGATACAACTTCGGTGCCCGCAACAAAAAACGTCTGGTGCACACACTCAAGCTTTCTTCCACCATCTCTCTGTGCATCATGATTGTCGGCCTCCTGATCTTCCAGTTTGGTGCAAAATATCTTTTGATGATGTTTAACGCAAGCGAAGAAATGATGGAAATTGGTGTCTCGGCTCTGCGCACCATCAGCCTTTGTTTCCCTGCTGCTGCTCTGGGTATTTCCTTCTCCAACTTCTTCCAGGCAATTGGCGAAGGCAAAAACAGCCTTTTGATCTCTGTTCTGCGTCAGCTGTTTATCCTGCTTCCGGCTGCATGGCTGATTTCCCGCATCGGTACTCTCAATCAGGTATGGCTTGCTTTCCCAATCGCAGAGGTATTTGCGCTGATTGTCAGCATCCTGCTGCTTAAACTTACCTACAAAAGCAAAATCCACGATATGGAATATCTGGCCGCAGAAGAGGAATAAAATATTCATAGAATGTTTCTATACGCTGTTTGACAGCGATTTCAAAAAACATTATAATGAAAGCACAGTTAAGTGTATGAATCCCTTTGTTTTGTAAAGGAGCTGAGTTGTATGAGAAAAATCGTTTTATATGGTACAGGCACATGAGGCGGCTGCCCACCAGTGAAAGAGGTTCTTTCCGAAAATAATATCAAATACATGTATGTTGATATCTGCGAAAGTGTCGGCAAACTCAAAAGCTTTTTAAAGATCCGCGACACTGCAGAAGAATGTAAGGAAGTTCGTGAACAGCATCGTGCCGGCATTCCTTGCCTTGTCATCGACAACGATGTCATTCTGGTAGAAGGTCCAGAGCACATGAAACAGCTGATCGATCAGTACCAGCTGAAAGCAGAATAAAAAGTGTCAAAAAAGGTCGGGAAAAATCCCGACCTTTTTTCTTTTTCTTTATTTTGCGTAATCGACTGCTCTGTTTTCGCGGATGATATTGACCTTGATCTGACCAGGATATTCCATCTCTGCTTCAATCTTATTGACAATATCTCTTGCGATAATCGACATCTGATCGTCGCTGATAACGTCTGGACGAACCATAATGCGGATTTCACGACCAGCCTGTACAGCATAACATTTTTCAACGCCCTCAAAGGAGTTTGCAATCTCCTCCAGTTTTTCCAGACGTTTGATGTAGTTTTCCAGGTTTTCGCGTCTTGCGCCTGGTCTTGCTGCACTGATGGCATCTGCTGCCTGAACGATGCATGCAACCAGAGTCTTTGGCTCTACATCGCCGTGATGTGCTTCAATCGCATGGATAACAGCAGCACTTTCTTTGTATTTTCTTGCAAGGTCCACACCGATCTTGACATGGCTTCCCTCAATTTCATGGGTGAGGGCCTTACCAATATCATGAATCAGACCTGCACGTTTTGCAGTAGCAACATCTGCACCCAGTTCCGATGCCATAACACCTGCCAGGTTTGCAACCTCAATGGAGTGCTGCAGTACGTTCTGACCGTAGCTGGAGCGGTAACGCATACGTCCCAAAAGTTTAATCATATCTGGATGCATGCCGTGTACGTTGGTTTCCAGAACAGCACGTTCGCCGTCCTGTTTAATCTTGGTCTCAATTTCGCGCTGCGCTTTTTCAACCATTTCTTCGATTCTTGCTGGATGAATACGTCCATCCTGAATCAGGCGTTCCAGTGCAGTGCGGGCAACCTCTCTCTTCACAGCATCATGGCTGGAAAGGGTGATGGCTTCCGGTGTATCATCAATGATCAGATCCACACCGGTAAGGGTTTCCAGTGTGCGGATATTTCTTCCTTCACGACCGATAATGCGGCCTTTCATTTCATCGTTTGGCAGAGGAACTACCGAAACAGTTACCTCACCAACATAATCGGAAGCACATTTCTGAATTGCAGTTGCAATAATTTCCTTTGCTTTCTGCTCCGATTCATCCTTGAATTTCTGCTCGTACAGGTTGATCTTGAGCGCTTTTTCGTGTACCAGTTCATTTTCCAGGCTGGAGAGCAGATATTCTTTTGCCTGCTCTGCAGTATAACCGGAAATTTTTTCAAGCACTTCAAACTGGTTTGCTTTGATTTCAGCAGCTTCCTTTAACTTGGATTCTGCTTCTTTGATTTTATTCTGGAGTGTTTCTTCTTTCTTTTCCAGGTTATCCAGCTTACGGTCAACCGACTCTTCCTTCTGCTGTACGCGGCGTTCCAGACGCTGTACCTCGTTGCGGCGTTCTTTTACTTCTTTTTCTGCTTCGGTTCTCTGCTTGTGGATTTCGTCCTTTGCTTCTACCAGAGCTTCTTTTTTCTTTACCTCCGCATCCTTGATAGCGTCACCAACAATGCGTTTTGCTTCTTCTTCAGCGGTGCCAAGTTCGGCCTCCGCAACCTTTTTTCGATACTGAATTCCCAATGGGAATGCAATTGCGATACCTGCTGCCAGGGAAAGCAGGATGCACGCAAGATAACTGATGAGTGATCCTCCCATGAAAATCATCTTCCTCCTTTACCAATTTTTGCAAAGATTTTTCAGCGCAGAAATGATCTGGCTGTGGGGATTTTGAAACCTGTTGCTTTTTCCAGACACAACAAAATATCCGAACTAATCGCAATTGATGCTTAAGCTCAGAGAATCCCAAAATACAGGAGAAAGTTTTTCGATATTCCTTTTTTACTATTTGTAATAAAATCAGAACAAATTCCAAAAAGAATACAGACAAATGGAAAGACACGCGGTCAAACCATCTTTTTGTGCCCCTTACACCGAAACAGTTTCCTCATACAAAGCAGAAAAAGGGCTTGTTTGAGCATAAAAATTCTTCTTGAAAACAGGGTCGTTTCGAAAATTATATCTATCTCAAATAATCTGAGAATACACTCTGATATCGGAAATTTGCTGCAAACTTTCCAAATATTGCAACCTGTAAAACATGCTGTATCTTTCAGAAAACAAATCCAGACAGACCGATGAAAAAAATCCGGCGTCTGCCGGAGATCTTTTCCTTTTGCCAGTAGCATGTTTTTTCCTTTTAGCGTCACATTCTTATAAAACAAGAATGGTACATATTCATTTTATCTGTTATGAGAAGACTTGTCAAGAAAATTGTGTTGACAATTCCGAGTTTGGGTGGTAACATGAAAATTAAAATAAAGAGAACATCCCAAAATCGTTGAAGGGGAAGTCAAATCGTACTCTTTGCAAACCAGAGAAAGGTGCAGCGTCATCGCTTGCTGGAAGCACCTTTGCAAAACACTTTTTGATACCGCCCCCTGAGAGCGTGTGAAAGCCCAAAGGGAAAACACGACGTAACGGCAGCGTTATCGGCCGAAAAGAGAGATGCTTTCTGTTTATGGAAGGCATAATACGGGTGGAACCGTGGAGTAAAGATTTGCTTCATCCCAGATGATGGGATGAAGCTTTTTGTTTTTTCTGGCAGAAATTGGACACCGAGGAGGAGGATGCTCATGGAAGATTGTCAGACCCCAACGTCAAAAAAGTCGAACATTGAGATTTGCGATATCTATGACATCTATGGAAACCGCACTGGAAAAACTTTCATTCGCGGGGAACCATTGTCAGATGGACAGTTTGTCATGGTTGTCGATGTATGGATTGTCAACAGCAAAGATGAAATTCTGATCCAAAAGCGTTCTCCATATAAAAAAGATCTTCCAGATACCTGGGCTACCCACAGTGGCTGGCAGGGGAGAGTTCCCAGCAGGCTTGTATCCGTGAGCCGCTGGAAGAAATCGGCATCCACATTCTTCCGTCGCAGATTCACAAATTGAATCGAAAACTGAGAGGACGGCTTCTTTCGGAAAACTTCGTTGTGGAACAGGATTTTGATGTTCGCGACGCAGTTTTGCAGGAGGAAGAGGTCAGCCAGATCAAATGGGTCACTGTTTCCCAACTCAAACAGATGGCAAGCAAAAAAGATTTTTACCGCTATCCCGAGTTTTTTGATGTCGTCCGCTTTTTAGAAGAACGCAGGCGGCGTCAAAGCTCTATGAACAAAGTTAAAAAACACAACAATGAGAGTCTTTTGATAGAATAAGGAGGTTAATCACTATGATCCATGTAACTTTAAAAGACGGCAGCGTCAAAGAATTGGAAGCAGGCGTATCCGTCATTGATGTCGCAAAAAGTCTGGGTGCAGGCCTTGCAAAAGCTGCCTGTGCAGGAAGAATCAATAATCAGGTTGTTGACCTGAGAACCCCAATCAACGAAGATTGCAACCTGGAAATCTGCACCTTCGATGATGAAGACGGCAAAAAAGCATTCTGGCACACAGCGGCTCATGTTATGGCACAGGCTATCCAGCATCTGTATCCAGAAGCAAAATTCGGTATCGGCCCTGCTCTGGAAAACGGCTGGTACTACGATATCGGCGGCGTAAAACCATTTACTCCAGACCAGTTTGCTGCTATCGAAGCTGAGATGAAAAAGATCGTCAAAGAAAATATCCCGGTAGAAAAACGAATCATCACCGTGGAAGAAGGCCGCACTATTTTCGCAGGTCAGGATTACAAACTGGAACTCCTGGAAGAGTATGCTGAAAAAGGCTGGGAACTGAGCATCTATACACAGGGTGACTTTACTGATCTTTGTGCTGGTCCTCATCTGATGAGCACCGGTACCATCAAAGCAATCAAACTGACACAGGCAACCAGCGCATACTGGAGAGGCGATTCCAGCCGCGACACCATGTGCCGTATGTATGGTATCGCTTTCCCGAAAGCAAGTGAGCTGGAAGCATACCTCAAACAGCAGGAAGAAGCACTCCGCCGCGACCACAACAAGATCGGCCGTGAACTGGAATACTTCACCACAGTAGATGTTATCGGTCAGGGTCTGCCGGTTATCCTGCCAAACGGTGCGAAGGTAATCCAGCAGCTCCAACGCTGGATCGAGGATACTGAAGCAGACTGGGGTTACCAGCTGACCAAAACTCCTTATATGGCAAAACGTGAACTGTACAAGATCAGCGGTCACTGGGATCACTATCTGGATGGCATGTTCATTCTGGGCGACCCACATGATGAAACCAAGGAATGCTTTGCATTGCGTCCAATGACCTGCCCATTCCAGTATCAGGTTTACCTCAATCGTGCCCGCTCCTACCGCGATCTGCCAATGAGACTCAATGAGACCTCCACTCTGTTCCGTAACGAGGATTCTGGCGAGATGCACGGCCTGATCCGTGTTCGTCAGTTCACCATTTCGGAAGGTCACCTGATTCTCCGCCCAGACCAGCTGGAAGACGAATTCCGCGGCTGTCTGGAACTTGCAAAATACTGTCTGGAAACAGTTGGTCTTGCTGAGGATGTAAGCTACCGCTTCAGCCAGTGGGATCCAAACAGAACCGATAAATACGAAGGTACTGCAGAGCAGTGGGAAGAAGCACAGAACGCAATGAAGAAGATTCTGGATCATCTGGGTCTGGACTACAAAGTTGGTGTTGACGAAGCTGCTTTCTACGGACCAAAACTGGATATCCAGATCAAGAACGTATTCGGTAAGGAAGACACCCTGATCACCATCCAGATCGACATGCTGCTGGCTCAGAAATTCGGTATGACCTATGTTGGAGAAGATGGTAAGGATCATTATCCATACATCATCCATCGTACCTCCATCGGATGTTACGAGCGTACTCTGGCATTGCTGCTGGAAAAATATGCAGGTGCCCTGCCAACATGGCTGATGCCAACACAGGCTATGATCGTTCCGATCAGCGAAAAATATCATGACTACGCACAGCAGCTGCTTGGCAAACTCAAAGCTGCTGGAATCCGTGCTGAGGCAGATTGGCGCTCTGAAAAGATGGGCTACAAGATTCGTGAAGCACAGCTGAAAAAGATTCCATACATGCTGGTTGTTGGTGAAAAAGAGGCTGCTGATGGCACTGTTTCTGTTCGTACCCGCAAGGAAGGCGACAATGGTGTTATGAGTGCTGATGAATGTATCGCTCTGATTCTGGACGATATCAAAAACAAAAAAAGATAAATAACCTTATCATGAGCCGTTATTTTGAGCAAAGTGCTTAAAATAACGGCTCATTTTTACATTTTTCATCGTTTTCCTCAAAATTGTAAAAGTATTCTTGCACGAAAACTTTAATTCCTCTATAATTACAATGGTATTAATCGGAATTTTTCCGTCAACAGGAAGGTATGAATCGGTGAAACATAAGATATTACTGTTAAACACCGGATACTCCCTTCACAGCCTGATGCGAGCAAACCCCAATCTATGTCAGCAATTTCTGCTGTTAGGGCTTGACTTTGGCAATGAGGTCATGGTCAGCGACCGACAGCAGCTGATCAGCCAAATCAGCCAGTCTGTCCGGGACAGCAAGTTTATTCTGATTCTGGACAATGCTCCTGTTCTTCGGGCAAGGGAGATTCTGGCACAGGGCTTTAACAAGCCTTTAAGACAAGATCCTAAGGCCACGCAGGATATGCGCGCTGCTGGAAATATTTCTCAGCTGCAAAGCGCTATGATCCCGCAGGATGCCATCCCTTTAAGTGATCCCAGCTGCAAAGAAGCTGGATTTGTGCTTCACTTTACCAGCACCAACATTGCTGTGCTGCCGGCGGAAGCAAAAACTATGCTCCGTCTGCTGGCAAACCAGCTGTTTCCTCTTCTGCTCAAGACCTTTTATCCCGGCTCTGTTACGGTGGATATCCCCATCCGTTCTGACCGGCAGGAAGATGTATCAGACTACATTGATCGTATCCGTAACCGCTCTGCAGATTTTCTTCCTCTACTGGGCGGAACCTCCAGCAGTCCCGTTCTTCGTCTGATCGCAACCTGTGACAGCGAAAAGCGTTCCCGTCAGTGCTGTGACAGCTTTCTGGAAGATCTGGTCAGTGAATGCGGAAAGATAACTACCATCTCCGGCATTGGCAGGAAGGGCCTAAGAGCTGTTGAAAAACAGATGCAGAAAGAAGATCTAAGTGATCTTAACTTTTCTTCTGGCACAGTACCTGCATCCTCAGGACCACAGCGAATCAGCCGTTCGGCTTCCATTTATGCTTCCTCAGCAACACAAAATCAGGAACCAACCGTAGCAGTACCCTCTTACCAATCTGCTTCTTCTTACCTGTATCAGGGAGATTTGGACGATGATTTTGAAGACGACGATTTCGAAGATGATTTCGAG
>ENA-ORUG01002952-ORUG01002952.1-human-gut-metagenome-genome-assembly--contig:-NODE-2952-length-10992-cov-3.110908_pt1 | contig 10992 bp, 8 predicted proteins | sample MGYA00242079_ERZ509207 | MGnify/ENA primary metagenome ERZ509207 (study PRJEB26280, sample SAMEA2338780) | human gut metagenome | biome: human gut; feature: human-associated habitat; material: faeces...
GTTCAACCGTGAATCGAGCCTCTTCATCGAAGGCGGTTTCGGTAAGCTCGCTATGGGTCGTATGGGTTCCCTGAACAACGGCCAGTCTTCCTGGGCTAAGGTTGGCATGATCAACGCTTTTGGTACGTCTGATTGGGGCGACTACTCCGTTCAGGTCGGCAATGTGATGTCCACCGCTGCTCAGTGGGATAACATGGTTGCCTACCAGACGCCTGATTTCGCTGGCTTCAAGGTCTATGCTCAGTACGGCATGGGTACCAACGACAACGAAAACGAATCTCGCAGCGATCGTTACTACGCTTTGGGTGCCACTTACAACAATGGCCCGTTCGCCGGCTATTTCGCAGTTGACTCCATTAACTACGCAACTGCAGACGCTAACGGCGCCCTGCCAAATGCTAGCGATATTGATGACAGTCTGACAGTTACGTTGGGCGGTAGCTATGACTTCGAGGCTGTCAAGGTTTATCTTGGCGCACAGTACTTCGACGAAGTCAAGCTTTCCAACTTTAAGGGCGTGATCAAGGCTGCCGGCGTTGGTCAGTCCAATAAGGTGAAGGGCTATGGTATCAGCCTCACTGGAGATGCTCCTGTTTTGGGCGGCAAGGCCATGTTCGGTATTGGCTATACCGATGCTGAATCCGCTGACAGCGAAGACAAGACCGCTGACGTTGAACTTCAGCGCTATGTCGTGAGCGTTGGCTACGACTATCCGTTCAGCAAGCGCACCGACGTTTACGCTGTAGCTTCCTACATGCAGGATAGCTGGGAAGACAAGTCCAAAGCTGAGAAGGTTGATGCCGATCCTTCGGCCTACACCTTCTACGTTGGCCTGCGTCACCGCTTCTAATCTGACTGCTCTCATTTGAGAGTCTTCAGATAATCGAACCCGCTTCGACTTCGGTTGAGGCGGGTTTAATTTTGATCGAGCCCCCACTGACTTCCGGAATCATCCGGGATCCACAACGTGAACATGGGGCTGACTGCCTTCCTACAGCCTAAAACCCATGTTGCGGTTTCAATACGGTTAACTAACCGACCGAAACCCGGATTCCCTGCATGTTCACTATTGAGGTGACATTGCCAATTTCCAGAGGACACTTATAATGCGCGCTTTCCCTGGAAATACAAAAATTCGTTTTGCATTTTTGCTCGGTCTTGTACCGAGCTTTCTTTTCGCCGAGACGTATGCAAAAAAGGACCCCCGGCTCAGGGGAGAGACCGGAGGCAGAAAAAGGGAGTCATGGAGTGGGGATCCATTGCTCCCAATTAGACTTCAGCTACTTTTGTTTAATCGCTCGGTTAAAAAGTTCGATTCTCAGTGATTACTTTGCTTCCTGAGCCGCCTCATCTTTTTCCTTGCGAACAAGGCTGACAACTTCGGCTCCCGCCACTTCGCTCAAGCGAAACAGCACAACGCGAGCCCCTTGAAAGAGAAAGTTGCCGTCCTTTTTCGTTGCATCGCCCAGAGCCTTAAAAAAGGCCTCGATCTGAGGATTCAACACCTCTGCTTTTTCTGCATTGAACGGAACAACAACGGTGCGACCGCTTTTGAGGTGCACAGCCAGCTGCTGGATGATTTGCTGTGTCATTGAAATGTTCTCCTTTTTCATGATGACCTCTCCCTCTCTTTTTGTATGTCACTAAAAAAAGCCTCCGGCTCAAGGCAGATAATGAGACCGGAGGTACAAAAGGGGAGGAATGGAGCGGAGTCTCCCCCGCTCCTGATTGGACTTCTAGCTGCTTGGATTAGAACTTGATGCCAAGCTTGGCGCCAATACCGTGAGAGGTAATGTCGCTGCCGAAGGCACCGGTGTAGTTCACACCGAACGTGGCGTTCTTGCCGATAGCGGCGTCAAGGCCGATACCGACCATGCCCATGCCGGAGAGTTCTTCGCCGGTGATGCTGGCCGTACCCGCATCGCCAACCGTGACCTTAGCCGTAGCTTCCTTGTCACCGAAGAACTGCATGTAACCGACGTCGGCACGAACCTTCATCGCCACGCTGCCGGCCGTGAACGGCAGAGCACCGCGGACACCGATGTTGGCAAGGCCAAGGTTCTGGTCGTCAATCTCAGTCTTGACACTGTGGTTGCCAGCACGCTGCGTAAAGTCGTCAGCCGACACGTTCAACCACGACAAACCGATGTACGGTTCAACCTGATAGGACTCGGTATTGAAGCCCTTGTAGCTGGCTTCGCCGAAGATCTGGAAGACCGTGGCGTTGTAGTCAATCGCGTTGTGCGTGACCTGATCCAGGAAGTTCAGGCTCTGCTTGCCTTCGCGATCCTGCGTGGTGTACGCAAAGCCGTAGGTCAGACCGAACTTCTCCCAGTCGTTTTCGCCGTACATACCGATGTGGATGTCGTCGCTATCCATATCGCCGGCATCGCTGCCGTCAAAGTCCGTCTGGCCATAGCCGAAGAACACGCCGACCTTGTTGCCGTTGCCATAGGGCAGTTCGGCACCGATGAAGCCTGCGTAGTAGTCAACGTCCATGTTGACGGAAGCGCCGCCGGCGTCAACTTCGCCCCAGGAACCCATACCGGCAGCCCACAGCGTGGCACCGTTTTCGAGTTCAGCGCGCTGAGCTTCGCCGTAGGCGTTGGCCTGATCCTTGATCATGCGACCCATAAGAGCCGTATTGACGATCGTGGCGTTCTGAGCGACTAGATGGAAGTCGTTGGACAAGGAAGCAAGCGTGTTGCGGATCTGACCCTTGGTAGCGCCGGCCATTTCAGCAAACACCTGGCCGTCCTGATTAGCCATCAGAGCATTGCCCATAGCAGCCTGACCGGACGTGGCAGCGTAGGTAGCAGCCGTTGCGTCATTGCGGGAAAGCGTCGCGTCAATGCGACCTCCTTCGCCTTCTTCGGTCAATTTGATTTCCGTATCAAAGAACGCGTAGTCGGGATCGACAACCGGGTTGGTATCGGTAACACCTTCGAGATGATCAGCCGTTACGGACCCCGTCACGCCTGCATCATTCTTGAGGGCATCAGCAAGCACGTCACCGCCAAGCGATACAACCGTGATACCGGCACCGTCGGCAAACGTCAGAGAACCAACATTTACGTCCTGACCGGCAACAACACCGTAGGTACCGCCCTTGTTGACCGTAATATCAACAGAATGGCCGGCCTCCGGGTTGGAATTGATTTCACCCTTCATGGTGAACTGGTCGTTGTAGGAGTTCATGATGCCGAACACACCACCGTTGACCGTCACCTTGCCGTTAGCCGTAGCCGAAGCATCGTCACCCGTCACGCCGAAGGATTCAGCAAAACCAAGGAGGGTACCTTCTTCAACAGTCGTACCGCCGCGATAGGTGTTGTTGCCCGTCATCACGAGCGTACCGGCACCGCGCTTGGTCAGAGAACCATCGTACTCACCATTGGCAATCTTGTCGCGGATCGACTGGGCGCGCTTTTCGTAGTATTCAAGACGCCACTTCATGGCATCTTCAAGAGAAATTTCCTTGTCCGGAATACCAGCAAGATCGTAGTTATGGTCCTGTCCGTCAGCATTGGCAGAGCCAGTACTGGTGTTCGTCAGTTTGTAATCTTCTGGATTGTCCGAAACAACGACCTTGCCGTCAATCGTCCCATCTTCGGTTACAGACTTCAGCCATGCGATGTCTTCTTTAGCACGCTGATCCAAGGCAACCTGCGAAATGTCATTCGACCACACGTCAAGCTTGACGGTCTTCATGTTGTAGTCGAAATTGCCGTTGAAGAACTGACCGGGACCATACATGCCTTTTTCAAGATCGGGAACGCCCCAGCCCATGCGATCGGAAACCTCGCCTTCAAGCGGGGTAGTGCCATCAACGTTATCCCAACCTTCCATGTTGGTACCGTCCTCGTTCTTGTGATTTGCCGTCGTCAACAGCACTTCACGAACCTGCACGGCACTCATATCCTGATAGCGAGATGCCAGGACTGCAAAAGCACCAGAAACAAATGGCGCAGCCATAGACGTTCCGCTGTAGCCACCATAGCCGCCGCTAATGTTGGCCGTGTAACCATTTTGTCCAGGACCTGCCATCGTCCAGTACTTGGCGTAGCCAGCCTCATTAAAGTTGGCTTCGAGCCGATAGTTGTCAGGATCTGACCAAGAACTGTTCTGTCTCAACCCAGCAATAGCAATCCACTGTTTTTCTGCTTCCGGGTTGAAATACGGATAGAGAGCGCGATGATAAGGATTTGCTCGGTCATTATTGCCGTTGGTAAAGACCTGGATAACATCCTTGCCCTCCACGGCTTCCCAGGCCGCATCAACGAACGACGGTCCTTCCTCGTACATTTTCTTGAACAGGAAATATTCGTACTCAATGTCGTTGACAGTCGTCAGTTCAGGACCGCTATGGTAATAGTCAAGGATATTGCCGTTTTCATCAACCTGCTTGAGGTTGGTACCAAAGCTGTTGTTGATAATCTTTACACCGGCATCAACTAATGCATCGTAGCCGGCCTTGAAGAAGGCATAATCCGGGAACGGACCGTAGTTAGTATTGTCATTGCCACCAGTGTTGGCTGAATAGAACTCGGATCCCCAAGCTACGCCATGCATGCCGGTACCATTTCTGTTCCCGGCATACACACCGGCGCAGCCTGTGCCGTGGTTGTCGTTGTACTCGGAGTTGTAATATCCGTCGACATCAAATTCCTGTCCCTTGTGATATTCCTGCTGAGATCCGGGGGCATTCTGAGGGTAATAAACGCCATCCTGCCCGTAAGCGCCGGAAGCATGAACGGCATGCCAACGATCACCCGAGAGCTCCACATGATCTTTCAGAATGCCAGAGTCCATCATACCGACCTTAACACCCTGACCATAGTAACCAAGAGCATAAGCACTCGACGCTTTCTGAGCAGTGAGGCCCCAGTTAGCTGTATATTCGTCAGTTTCCCAGGACTGTTTTGCGGCTTCAACTTGCGATGAATTCTGAGCTACAAACCCAGGTTCAACATAAGCAGCGGAAGCAGCCGTTGCGCCGAGAGCTGCTGCAACTGCAACTGCAACAACAGCACTCTTGGAAGGTTTGCCGTGGGACTTCTGAGCCTCGTTGGCTACGATGTAGCAGCGACGTACATCGTTCCACAATGTTTTGAAAGTCTTATTCATAAATGAAAATTCCTTTCGTGGTTTCTTTTTTCTACAAAGAAAGTCGAGCCGTTGACGCGGAGAGAAAAACAGCACGTCGCGGGCTCGGTAACTCACAATACCCCCCCCCTTGTAAAGACATTGATTGAAATCAAATTAGGTTGAAGTCCCTAGGTTTTAGCTCTTACCTGTTGCATTTTTGACACGTTTTTGATTCGACCTGTCGAAAAAGAGCAACACATCGGGAACTCCCCTTCTTGTTTGCCCGCCTCTCCAAAACCATTTCCAAGGTTTGAACTCTCTCCTATCCCCTTTCCCCGTTTTCAGATGTCTCCAATTCGCCCTCCTCGGATTGGGATATTTCTCAATTCCTCATCCTCGAATTAAAGTCCTTCCAAAACCTTTATCTCTTTCTCAACATTTCATTTCCTGTAAATGCCTTTCAAACCATTTTCAAAACCAGCTCATTGTTTTGAAAATACTTTATCTAAACCATTGACAAATCAATTTTTTTGTAAATATCATTTCGCTCATCGGAAGAGCAAAACGCCTGATTCTCAAGGATTTCACTGCGGAGGGCAGGCTCTTATTTTTGAGATTGTTTGATTTGTTATTCGGGATAAAGTCATGTCGGAAAAGCCACGGTTAGTTATTCGCAAATGGGTTGAAAAAACTTTTACAGAGCAATTGGACTCGATTGAGCGTCGTGTTCTCGAAGCGATATTTATGAATATCAAATCCCTGCGTGCAGTTAAATATGTAACGCTCAATACAACCGACATGTTCAAAGCCGGTCTGCACATGAGTTTCAAGGACCTGCGGCTGACGATCTGGGCACTCTTCGGCGAAACAGTGCTGCTTCCGGGAATGACGGGCGGCTACCGCGTATTAGCTTCGGTACTTATCGACGAAGAAAAAGAGGAAATCCGCGTCTGCCCCAGCCTGCACCTGCTGGAAATGCGCACGCGAGCTTCCGTTTGCGACATTGAAGGCCAGAAAGCGGTCAACGATGTTCCGCAAACTCCCGAAGCTGAAGGTGATTTCGAAACGGCAGCTCTTTGCTGATTCCGGAAACCAGACAAAAGGAGACTGACATGCCCTCTTCCCTTGAAAAGGATTCCCTTTCGCGTTCCGGGACGATTGACGCCAACGGCACATTCGACTTTTTGGCTGACGAATTCGAAGAAGAAGCCCGGACAAGAGAAAACCTTGACGAGCTTGCCTGGAAGCTCTACGAGCGCTACATGGCAGCTCACGACGAAGACTTCTAGTCCGAGTTGAGCTTTACCGAAGAAGTTCCCTGCCGCGGCGGTCTTCTGTGGGCCACAACCGATCCTGTCTATTTCGACCGAGACGAACCAGTTATGTCGCGCTCAATCGACAACGCCGTTTGCAAAGCCGGTCGATGCGCTTGTTTTGCCGTTGACGAAACCCTAGTCAACGAGGCGCTGACACAGATGGCTGTCTGTGCATAAAGGCAACACCAAGTATTGGTGGAAACCCTCTTTTAAATCAGTTAGTAGCCGTCAACGAATCCGTAACCGGCGCGTCTCAAGCTTCCGGTTCCACCGTCAAGGGCAGCGTTGTCAATGCGCAGCCTGTTAACACTGTCGGCGTGACGCTCAAAAAGAATGCGCTGGCGCTTGCAGTTGGCTCTGCACTGGCGCTCAGTCTGCCCGCAGCCAATGCTTCGTGGATTGACGATAACGGAGGTGTGGATGGGAGCCTGAATTGGGTCGTGGGTAGCGACGGCAGCTCTGCTTGGAATCCCATCACGAATTCCGTCGTTCGAATTGAAGATGGTGAAACCTTGACTTTGTCGGCTTCGGGGTCGACTTATATACCGGGAGATACGACAACTCCCGACATGATCAATAAGAGCATTTTCTTTAATCAGGGTACGGTCAACATCGACTGGACCGGATCTGTTGCTCAAGGTTACGTTGAAATTGATTCCGCATGGATTGACAAGAGCGGAAGCTTCAATGTTTCGTTAAAAAATCCCACCCCAGTACCCGAGAGCTGGTACTCCTCCAATGTTGTAAATCTCAACGGTATTGAAGTTCAAAAGAGCGGAGTTTTCGACTACGCAGGAAATGGCTGGACCGATGATGATGATGCATTCATTAACCGCGAAGGAGCAACGGTTAAGGTGGAAATTGAGCACGGCACTACGTCGTTGGATTCTACACAAGCCTCATCGTGGCGCAGCCTGATCACCGGCCTTGCCCTGAATGGTTCTAGGATTTCCGGTCGCAATGAGGGCACGATCGAGATTGATCTGGCGACAGCCGACTCCGTTACACGCGGCATGTGGATTCGCAATGGAAGCCAGTTTATCAACGGTGAAACAGGCTTCATCGACATCACCATTGATAAGTATGAAAGCGATCCCGCTCTTTCGTCCCGCACGGATGTTGCCAACTCTGCAATTTATCTGGACAGCACTTCGACTTTTGTGAACGACGGCAATATCCAAGCACTGGTCAAGGGTGGCTACGGCTACGTCTACGGCTATAACTCTTTGGTCAACTCGACCGAGAGGAATTCCAGCGTCTTTACGAATAACGGCACGTTTGGCTTTGAAGTCACCGCCGAAAAACAAGGGACGGACATTGTTGCGCACGGCATCCGAATCGGAGCCAATGACAGTTTTATCAACAACGGCGAAGTGACGGGGACGATCACTGCTGTCGGCGGCGGCGTCAAAGGCATTGAACTGCGCGACGGAACATCTATTTTCTCGAATGACGCCGGTGCAGTTCTTAACCTCACTCTGAATTCGACAGCGCTCGATCAAACGGGAACACGCGGTTATGCTCAAGGCATCATGATCAACGGCGCTGAGCGCTTTGACAACAAGGGTTCGGCTACCTTTACGGTTGGTGTGGACGGCTCTGCTGCCACGGCCAGCACCCAGTTTGCAACGGCTGTCGGCGTGACGATGGGTGCAACCACAGATACCGAATCACATCACACGGTTTTTACGAATGCCGAAAATGCTAATTTGACAGTCAACGCGTCCGGCCCCACGGTGCGCGGCATCCACGCACGCTACTACGCTGAAGTCCAAAACGAAGGCAACATCACTATCAAACTCAGTCGAGAACCCGAAAATCTCACGTATGGCAGTGATACCGGAATTTGGGTTGGTGACGAATCCTCTTTAGTAAACTCGGGCACGATCACTATCAGCTCAGACCTCAAGATGGGTGACGAGTATATGGCCAGAGGCTCGGCAGCCAACACAATCGGAGCCGCTTCGGGCATTTCGGTCAGTTCCGGAGCTTCGCAAGACAAAAAATATCTGGTTAACGAAGTCGGTGGTTTGATTGACATTGACATGACTGTTGCTAATACAGTTGAAGGTCAGACTACCGGAGAACGCTTGCATGGCATCTCCGTCTCTTCCGTCAATGTCGACAATGCCGGAACCATGCAAATTGACGCGACGGGCAATTACGGTCAGGTTGACCAAGACTTCGATGTTTTCAGCACGATGGCCTTATCCTATGGAGAGGCCAATGAATGTTCGACGGAACTTGGATTTGTCCCCGTTTTTAACAACTCAGGTTTAATCGAAGGTAGTGCCACAATAATTGCTGAAGGCATCAATGTAAGTGCGAATAAAGGATGGGCGGTCGGCTTTAATTTGCATGGCGCAGTGCAATTCAACAACACGGGCACTATTGATCTGTCAGCTCACTCCACGTCTCGCTCCAAAGCAGGTTCTGTTGAGGGTTCTACCTTTATCAACGACAAGGACGTTACCTTTGAAGCTACGACAGATGCCGAAGGCTCTTTTGCTTATGCTTTGAAGTCGGCAAACCCAATGCCCAAGTTACGCAGAGTCGATCCTATGTTGACAACAACGGCACACTTAATCTGATTGCCGAGTCGCAGAGTGGCTACGCCTACGGTGTTTATTTCACCGACGGCGACTTCACCAATGACGGAACAATTACGCTGGATATTGACGGCGGAGCATCCCGAGGCATCTATTTGCATAAGGGGGACCTTGAGCAGGCAGGCACGGCTCTAAATCCCGTCTTTGTCAACAACAACCTGATCAAGGGCACAGTTACCTCAGACGATTTCGAACAAGACTATGCTGCCGGCATTTTCATGTCGCTGGGCGAATTTACGAACAACGGCACCATTGACTTGGATGTCATCGGCGGAAGAATTCAAGGGCTTGGTACCCGAGGCGGCAGCGGAACCAAATTCGTTAACACCAAAGGCAACACGCTGACGCTGGACATCATCTCCAACAATGAAATCAGTCACGCGTCCTCTGAATACATCTCACCCATTGACGGCATCATTGCTTCCGGTCTTTCCACCTTTGAAAACGCGGGCACGGTGACGGTGAACCTTGAAAGCCATTTGGACTTTGTCAAGGGACTTGTTTCCACAAGCGGCGGTGTTCTCAAAAACACCGGGACGACCACTATCAACGGCACTGCCTATGGCGACTATGTCTACCCGGAAGATGTAGATCCGGGTGAGAATGGCAGATGGCTTATGGCATCGACTTGGACACCGAAGACGGAGCAGCCGGATTTACGAATGAAGGCACCATCAACATTGATGTCGATTCGAAGAGTGGATACTCGTATGCAGCGTATGTCAATGGTGAGGGAGTCTTTTTCAACAGCGCCTCGACCGGCACGCTCAATTTCACCGTTGACGGGCATGAACATTACGGCTACGGCATTGTTTTGGACAACGGTACCACGGGTCCGAACGAAGGCAAGATCGAAATGGATCTGCGTGCCGGAACGACGACCAACGCTTCGGTCTGGGGCATTACCGCATATGGAGATTCCACGTATACAAATAGCGGAACAATTGAAATCGACGGATGGGGGTCAGAAAACGACTCCGCTACTCACAACGGAATTTTTGTCAGCCAAGCGAGTTCCGAATTTATCAACAACGGCTCCTACATCTTCCAGGCCCACCGCAACGAAACAAGTGTTGCGAGTCCTACGGACTACGACGGCATTCGCATTGACCACGGCAAGTTCACGAATACGGCAAGCGGAACCATCACAATTGATCTTGACGCACCACATAACCAAAGTAATGCGTATGCGTTTGGCATCAACATGATCACTTACGACGGCACGTTCCAAAATGCCGGACAGGCGACGATTACGCTTGACCAGTTGGCCGACAACGCAGGCATTGCGTATGGCTACCGCTCCGGCCAAGATCTGAATACACATGCTGTAGGTCTGATAGGAGCATGTTTGCCGGAAGGGCTATTCCAGCAATTATTCGTGATCAGTTCAAAATTTGAACCTCAATAACTAATTCTCAAAAATTTTATCCGCTTCGTTATATCGAACCCCTTTCCTATATTTTGGGTCATACTCAAATTTCAAAACAGCATCCCCCAGCCTTGACAAGGTCACCTTAAGCGAATCCAGATACCATATCCAGTCGCAAATTTCCCTTTCCTTTTCAGGCGCACTAAATTTGTGCGTTTCAATCGGCCAACCATACTGCCCTTTAAGGCTTTCCAGATATGACTCGATAACCGTATCGTTGTTTTGAAGTTTAATTTCAATATCCGTTACAAGGCTCTTAGGATCAGATCCCTCAATCCAAAATCGGACATTTTTATCTAGCTTCCCTATCCTTGCTCCTTCATCTCTTGCGCCGTAAATGTCAAAAAATTTGTGAGAGGCACTAAACCGTGACTCTGCTTTCGGCTTACCGATTTCAGATTGCCACGGATTCTCAATGCTTTCGAATTCGTACTCAATTTTTTTGTTGTCAAAATAGGAAATGAGAGTTTCGCCAGTGGCCTTGCCTAACTCTATTCCCAAAATCTTGTACGAGGGCGAATCATTACTGCATCCGATCAGCACAACAAAA
>ENA-ORUG01002954-ORUG01002954.1-human-gut-metagenome-genome-assembly--contig:-NODE-2954-length-10984-cov-2.861927_pt1 | contig 10984 bp, 16 predicted proteins | sample MGYA00242079_ERZ509207 | MGnify/ENA primary metagenome ERZ509207 (study PRJEB26280, sample SAMEA2338780) | human gut metagenome | biome: human gut; feature: human-associated habitat; material: faeces...
GAATATTGCCAGTCCATTCAGCCAGCTCTTCTTCATTATCTGTTAATTCGGCCAAATGGTTTGCCGCCTCAACTGATGTGTCGTCTTCGCCTAGTATTGCGTATATATCCGTAAACGCTTCTTTTGCTGTTTCGGCCGAAAAGCCTGCGTCTTTAAACGCAACTGTTAGCTTAGCTTGGTCAGTTCTATACTCTCTTGTGGTTTCTGCGGTGGCGACAAGCGCAGCTGCTAGTCCAGCCAACGCTGTTGACATCGCCGTTATGCCATTCTCGGCGGCGTCTTTAAAATCTTTTTTGATATCTTCTGCGCTCTTGTCTGATGTCTTTTCAACCTTTTTCATTCCGGTTTCGACATCTCTCAGCCCTTTATCCATTTCCCCCAGGGCTTCCTCGTTTTGTTTCAATTGCGCTTGAAGATCATTCAATGACGTCTCGGTTCTATTGACGACTTGCTGCCATTGCTGTGTCTTGGTCGATGTTTCACCGTATTGCTCGGCCGACTCCTGCAGAGCCTTTTGAACCATTTCCAGCTTCTTTTTTTGCTCGTCAATGCTCTTGTTTAATACTTCGTTCTTCTTTTTGAGGGCCTCCTGGCTGTTCTCATTTTCCTGGAACTCGGAAGAAACTTTTTTCATTTCCGTACCCAGGGTTTTCAATGTCGTATTTATTTGGTTTAATTCCTGACGAAATTCTTTTTCGCCGTCTATCCCTATTTTAGGGCCGATATCTACTGCCATATTATCACCTCAGATTCGGTAAATATTTTTCGGTTTCTTCCTCTGCTATCCCGTTTAGAATCAAATATGCGTCTATCATGTCACTTAATTCGCCCATAGGCATAGCAGTATACTCTTTCAGTGGTATATTTAATTGCCGGCCCCAAAGGTCATAAAAAATTAGATGGCCTTTGGAGCTTTTGCGTTTTTTGGTGTTGTCTTTGTCTCTATTTCTTTTCCTTGCGATGAATTTATGCTGTTTATAATAACCTCAGCTATTCTTGAAATGTCCGACATTTCTATCGCAGTCTCGCATTCCTCTTCAGTTATTGGCTCAATGTTTGTGTCTTCAAAAATTCTCATATAGTCGCAACCCTGCTTTATGAGCACTGTCAGTATAAAAATCAATATTTCTATGCTTTCGCCTGTTGTTTCTTTAGCTTCGGCTATTTTATTGAATGCCTTTTCAAGGCTTCCGTATTTTGCAGCTATTTTTTTAGCCGCACCAAGCGAAAAAGATAGCGGGTATTCTCTACCCGCTATTTCTATTTTTACTATTCTGTTCATTACTGCGTCTCCCCACATTTAAACTTCAACCATCTTATGGCTGCTGACTCTGTTTCAAACCAGGCATCCTGCATCCATGGGTGCGACACTTTATCGTCGACGTGGTCTGACCTCTGAATAGTTGCCGTAATAGATGGTGTCTGCCACTCTATTGTCTCTCCTTTGGTGTCTGCAGCGTTTTCTGGAATATTGAAAAATACCTTATTCAAAAATATAGCTCTGAATGAGTTTACGTCGTTTTCTTGATGCATTTCAATTATTCCAAATCCTAAATATGGTGCACTTTGACTGTCGTCAAATATTTGCACGGTTATACTTTCTTCTCCCATTTGTTCAGTTACTATTTTAGTTCCCAAAAGCAGCATGGATAGTTCTTGCGGTAGATCAGCAGTCGTCAGTGTCAGCTCACCGGATTGAAACGTGCCCTTATCGTTTTCGGCGATTTGGTTATCTGCGTATAATGGATTATTATCCCCAACCGTCCAGGATATGCTGTAATTGACAGCTTTGTTTGCTACTGTTGGACTAGAATATGTAACGGTTCCGTCTGAATTAGAATATTTTCCTACGACCGGAATCGAAAGACCTTTTATTGCCATTTTAAAACTCCTTTTCTAAAATTTTATTTATAGCTTTTGACATTTTTGCTATTGTTGCCTGTTTGTTCGTGTTGACCGTTTTTCTTACAATTGGATTTTTAACTCTAAAACTTGTTCCAGATTCTATAGACCTCATTAGTAACACATTTGGAACGCCTTTTGGCCATTTTTTTGTTTTGACGCTTCCATATCCGTCCCAGCCGATTTTTGTTTGAATGTATCCGACTGTTTCGTCCATTTTTGCAATTCCTAAGGAATCAATCAGATCTCTTTTTTGCTTTTCTGAAACCCCTTTGAGTTTGGTTCCCGGCTTTGCATATGGAGGCATGCCATTTTTACTTTCTTCAATCGGTAGTCCCTCAACCGCTTTTTTGATTGCGTCTGCCATAAATCCAGCCCCGTCATAAACTGCGACTTTGCATAGTCCCTTTGATTTTTTTGCGAGTTTTGAAACTTTCATTTCGTATTCTTCCATATTCTTGAATGTGATGTATGCCATTCATGCCACCTCAAAAATCCATTCATAATGGATAAATCCTTTCATTTCTCCCTCTTCAAATTGAACTGAATTTAGATAGAATGCTATATTACTTTGATTCAGTGCTGCTTGCACCTTATCAAACATACCAGCTTCGCCTAGCTCATATAGGTCTATGCTTCCCTGTATAACCTGGCTGATTACTATGTTATTTCCAGCCAGGTTTTTCGCGCCGTCTTCCGCATATACTATGTGGGATTTTGTTCCGTCAACTGGTTTATAGTGGCCAACATTTTCAGTCACAGAAAGCAGCGCCGTCCTTAAGGGCTCTAGTAATTTATTCAGCGATTTCATACGCCTGTCCATTCCTTTCTAGCGACAACTTGAGAATTTTAATCCCGAACTCGTCAGTGGATTTTTGAATCATTCTTATAGCATACTGGCTTCCGTCTTCAAAAACGGCTATTTGATTCGTGTTTATTTCGGCTCTATAAATAGCTATGACACGCTCAATAAGTTGGTTTGCTTTTATTGCCTCGTAAAATCTTGTTATTCCAAGCGTTTCCTCTGAAAAATGGTGCCTGGTTGATGTCGTCAACTTTTCAATCGGTAGATCGCCCGGGGCGGAAGCATTTGCAACATCATATATAGTTACAACGCCATCATCAAAAGTCATATTGTTCCTTTCTGGCTGAACAACAGATTATTCAATTCATAACGCAGGAAGCGCGGCATTGCTGTTTCTGCTCCGCCGCGTTTTCTAAACAAATATGCTGCATAATGAATTTGAACCATCTGGCACTCAAGCTCTTCTGTGTATACAATGCCCTCTCTTTGCATGAGGTTCTTTGAAAAGTTTAAAAGCTGTGTCAAATATTCATCATTTGAGTTTGTTATCATCTGCAGATCAGATTTTAAAACGGTCAGTAACTCGTCCTGTTTCATTATTGTTCTGTTTTAGTTATGGAGACAGTGTACACTCTTACGGCATTTCCTTTGGTTACCGTGACGGTGAGAGGGTTTGTTCCTGTCAGGAATGTAACTGTTCCGCCGTTTCTGACATTCTTTCCGCCGTATTCGATGGCTATTTCAGCAGTTGACTGTGCCGCAGTCACTTCCACTTTTCCGCTGGCTGAGTTTGCGGTCGAGGTATATGATAATGTATCAGGATTAAACTCAGGCGCGAGCGTTAATCCCTGAATTGACATATCCTGCAGCTTAGCGTCATTAGCCTTGTCAGCTGTAAACGTTGCGACTGTCGTAACGGCAGCGTTATTGATATTCACAGCAACGAATGCTCCCGGTATAACTGGCTGACCATCTGCCCTTTCCTTTCCCCTAAACACGGTATTATCCTGGAGGAATTGCACTTCCGTGGACGATTCTATCGTCATTCCCCCTCTTTCAGCCCATAGATATAAATCGCCGTAGCCGCCTATTATGTCTCCATCAGGAATGAATTCCAGGACATCTATATCGCCGTTTATTATAGGCAATGTTCCAAATATATTGGCCGCTATGTCGCCGTTTGCTGTAAATGTTATAACTTTAGATTTTAATGTCGCAAGAGTTTTAGAGTTCATCGCCCAGAACTGCGTGCCGCGAGAATATTCGGTATATGTATTACCTGTTGCCTGCATCAGGGCTGCCCAAAATTCCGCCCCCGTCAAGCTGCTGTCTATTTTTATGATATTGTTTTTGTGTAAATCTGTCCAAGCAGGCGCATTGGCCGGATAATCGCTTGGCTGTGATTCCTGCGCTAATCTCGTGACGATACCGAGTGGCATTTTGCCGGCGGCGCCTTTTCCGTATAAAATAGCCTTATCCTTGGCGAGGCCGATGGCTTCTGATAACATTTCAATAATGGTCGCGGATAAATTAACATCTGAATCCTCAAGCAGTGAATTGCACACCGGGATATATCCCGCTACCTTGTAGCCGTCTAACGTAATTTGGTTAAACGTGAATGTCAGTTCATTTATAGCGCCACATGATTCTGTCCATACGGCTTCCGGTGTGGTTCCTGCTATTGTCTGTCTTGCTTCGCCATTAACATTCCTTACTCTTATACGGTTTATAAGCTTTGAATATCTGTAGATATTCTCACTGATGATGTCGAGAAATACTACAGGTATTGTCAGTTCGCCGCCTTTAATATCTCTTTTTGATTTTCCTGCCGCTCTGATTTCGGCAAGAAACTGTTTTACATCTTCTCTTTCTGTAATCTCTCTTTTTGTTTCCATAGGAAACGCGTCAAATGCTCTCGTGTTTTTTGGCAGGCTTCTGACGTTTACCACTGTGTTCATTGTTCTTTCTTCTCCTCTCTTTTTTGGTTGTGGTTTAGGTGTTGCGCGTTCGAGTTCTTCAAGTTCTCTTTCTTGTTCTGCGATGGATTCCTCCAGTCGACTCACCTCTTCATCATGTGCGGTCTTTTCCTCTTCATATTTTTCAACTTCTTCCTTTACCGCTTCTTTTTCTTCGTCTGTGGCTGCTTCTTCTATGCTTTTTTCTATTTCAGCCTCTCTTGTTTCAAAATCTTTGCTTTTTTCTCTCAGCTCATTCAGCTTTTCTTTACTTTCACTGATTTGTTTTCTAAGCATCAATGCTCTAAGTGCCATTAAAACTCTCCTTTCAGGCGCCTCTTCATGTCGCTGCGCCATTTTTCCTCTTTTCTCTTTCTTATTTCGTCGTATTCGTTTTTTCGGGCTGTTACTTCAGTGTCTTTATACGCCGGGAATGTTACGATAGAAACTTCATAAAGCTTCACTTTTTTAATAATCCAGTGAATGTCACCGCTTACAGGGTCTTCTGTCATCTCCTCGTCTAAAATATCGAACCCGAATGAACATTGATTTACGTCGCCTCGCAAGACACGCTCATAAAGATTTACTGCGTCCTGGTCTTTTCCGTTAATTCTCACTTCTCCCCATAGGCCGTGTTCATCTACTTTTAGAAACAGTGTTCCGGCTTTTGTTCTTCCGAGAACCAATCTACTTTCATGATCAACCAGACATCTGATATCATCTACCAGGGCGCCATCAAAAGCTCCTGGGTCTATAGACTCACTTGCGCCAGGCCACATTTCATAATCCGAACCGAATACAGAAAAATAACCGGAGATATATTTATCACCGGTTTGTTCATCTGCTCTCGTGCAGATATTTTGTGATATGGTTCTTATTTGATTTTCCCTCAATATCTACTCACCTCCTTGCAATTTGCTTTGCTGTGCTATCATTCCGCGCGGAATATAGTTTTCCAGAATTATTAACTCGTCCAGTCCTTGCATTGGCGGCATTCCTATCCAATTTCTGACTTCATTTCCTGTCATTATCCCCCGGATATACTGATCGTCCGCGACTGCGGCTAAATCGCTTATATCATAGTTGTATAGGCTGCGTGGGTTAAATTTAAAAAACCACTCTGGGCGGAATGTCAGTTTCTTCGTAAACTCCTGTTCTATGATCCCCGCAAGTGGCATTATCTTTGATGAAATGAAATTGTTCCACGCGTCTCTTTCAAAATCTCCCACGCCTAATATAAACGCCGGTATTCCCAGTATCGCGGCAACTGCCCGCTTGTCTAGTTCCACAAATTCAGCCAATGCTAAATCTGAAAGGGTTAGGGGTTTAATAGTCTGGATTTCAAATTGTTCCGATGGAATTATCCACGGTTCCCCAGCTTCGTCTGTTTTGATATATTCGTCCAGTAACTTCTGGCGACCCTCGGGGCTTGAAAACTCTTCTGTCAATGCGTCCGCCTTTACTATAATTGATGGTTTCCATTTTGATGCCATGAAGCCTTTTTCTGTAGCCGCAGCTTGCTTCAGGTTGTTGGCGACGTCTGAGATTGTCGTTGTATATCCCCGGCCTTTCCATGGGTAATATGGATCTGGGTTAAGCGCAAAATGTAATAAATCGTCTGGACTATATTCCTTTCCAGATATTGCAATTTTGTAATCCCATATACCATCGGGAATTAGCGACGTCAGGCTCGCTGGAACTGGCCTTAAATCGTCGATATACCCGCTTGTCGTGATTGGGTATACTATCGCGTTTCCCTCGCCCTCGAGGAACATTGTCCTGACAATCCATTTTATGAATTGGCTGCGTGTACTTTTTGAATATGGATTTATATCCAGCTTTCGGCTCAGTCCGTTTCGCACTCTCGTGTCGCCATTATCTTTATTTTCCATCAGATGGATAGTCATTGACCCGACCAGCTCCGCTATTTTATCTACTCCAGCCGCTATCTCCGGGCAGTGTGCTAGTGACACGTAGCCTCTGCATTCTAAATTGTCCATCTTATCGTTCCAGAATCCTATCACACTTCTTTTTTGTTTTGGCTCTGCACGCGTCTTGTTTTTCTTCGGCGTTTTATTCTTACTTGCCATTTTTTTCTCCCCACCATTCCTTTCCTTTTTCAGATTTTTCCATGTTGTTTAAATACCTAATGCATGCAAAAACCGAAGCGTCGAATAGATCTATTCTTAACTCCGGTTGTATTTTTTCATATTGAATCATATCATCTGTCTTTTCCACTGCCGCCACGTTTTGAACGCAATATTCATATGCGTCGGAATGTAAATAGTACAGTTTACCGTCTTTGGCAGCTTTTTCTAAATATCTGAATCCCTCTGATTTTTTGAAGTAATATTGGGGTTGGTCTATTATTTTAAATCCGGCCTGCCTCATGCCGATAAAATATTCCCGGCCAAATTTTTTATCATGGCCAACCTGAGAAATTTTAAATCCCTTGTCTCTCATATTTTTAAACCAGTTGACCACATCTGAATAGTTTACCGTTGGGCTGTTGCACATGGTTAAATTTCCATCTTCCTCCCAACCGAATAGCGGTATGCTGTCTTTGTCTGCTTTTTCATGTGCAGCCACTACAGGAAAAAAGGCATGAGTAATGACAATGGTCACGCCCTTGTATGCTCCAATGATGCATGCAGCTGTAAGATCGTGCAGTTTTGATAAATCCGCGCCACCATACCATTTAATTGGTAGTTTCGCTAATTCGTTTATTGTCCAATTATATTTCCCATCAGAGTTTCTGAACTCGTCTATATTGAAATAGGCCTTCATTGAGTTCGTATATACATTCAAACTCTTCGCTAGAAAGTCTTTTCTTTGCTGTGGATCGTTTTGCGCCTGGAGAGATTCGTTAAGTATTTCTTCGGGCCTTATCGTTACTCCGTAAGATGGGTTTGCCATCTCGTGGATTTTGGGATTTGTAAAATCCACATCTCCGTTTTCGTCAGGATTTGCGCAGCACATAAATATAAAATATTGGTCATCTTCCACCGTGCCGTTTAAAACTTTTCGGCAGTATTTTAGCCTTTGTCCTAGAAACAGCTGTTCATTGTCTCCGGCTGTAGATATTCCTATCATCAATTTGTTTGTGTACGCTTTCATGGCCTCTTTAAATAAATTGTATTGTTTAGGCTTTTTGTACGCATGCATTTCGTCGGCGATTGCAATGTTGCAATTCAGCGAGTCTTGCGCGTCTGGATTCGCGGCTAGTGCCCTTATAAAAATTGAACCGTCTGGAAAATCGGCTTTTATGGAATGTTCATTATTGTTGTCTATAATCTTAATGCCGCCGCCCTTTCGTTCGCTTTCTCCCATCTTATCTAGGTTATAGGCTAAAAAATTGAAACTCTCAAGTGATTGCATTAGGGCGGCAGAAGTTATATAGACCTTAGATCCGCTACGCCTGTAATATAACGACAACGCCCAGGCAAGTGCCGCCGCGAATGTGGTTTTTACATTCTTTCTTGGCACAAATATCAGCGCCTCATGGTGTTTTAATATATCGCTTCCCTTATGTTTAAATCCGACTAGGTTATATACAATAAATTTATGAAATGGCTGTAATTTAAAAGGCCGCCCTGACATCGGACGACCTGCGAGGTCTTCGGCCTGTTGGTGGCATAATGTTTTTTCGATTATTCCTATACAAAACTCAGGTGCTTTTTTATCTAACCAATAATTGGGATTTTCTAAATCGCTGTAAAATCTGTCTACACATTGTCTCAGCTCTATGCAGGCTATTTTTTCCCCACTTCTTATACTTTCAGCATACTCCAGAACCTCTTCAAAATTCTTAACTTTCAATCGCTTTAAGTGCTTCAGCCAGTTCTGAATGCTTCTCCTTTTCAAACTTATTCATGATTCGCTTGTACCCCGATGGGGTCAACCCCAGTTCTCTGTTGTATGCCAATATCTTCTCTTCCATTTCTTCTATAACCCTATACATTGGATTTTTGATTATATTCTTTGTTCCTGATTTATTCGTGTATTCTATAACGTATTCGCCTCCGGCGTTTTCAAATTGTTCTCGCGCTCTGTCCAGGTCCTCGTAGATTTTAGCTAATGTTTTGACGGCCTGCAGGAACTCTTTTTTATATGTTTTTACGGCATTCATGTTTTTTATTATTCTCTTTTCGTATGTAGCCGCTTTCATAATCTCTCCTCTTCAATTTTTGTGCCTTTTTGATGAAAATATATACAAAAATAATGCACTCTTGCATTGCGAATTTAAAGTGCAAATATTTTTGCGTAATATGTAAGATATTTTTTACCCTCTCGATAATTTTACTATAATTCCCATTTTTCTAAAAATGCGTTAGAGTTGGAAATGTCTATACCCGTGGCATTAGGGGAAAGCGTGGATTCGTTGAAAAAGAGGGGGGGATAAGCTTCTCTCGATACCTCTTCACATTCATATTATTTGTTTTTCGAGCAGCTTGTTTCCTCTTCATGTCCTGTAACATAAATATATATCTCTCCAATGTTTATTGTTGGAACTGCCTGTAGCGCTTCAAGCGCCGATTCGTCGAGTTCCGGCGTTGCACTCGAAAAGAATTTCTCTTGTTTTTCCAGCATACTTATAACGTCGTTTATTATATTTATATCCTCTAACGCAATCGTCCCTTGAATTATTTTGTCCTTTATTTTTTCTAAACTGTCAATCATTTTTTTGGTATCGTCCTTTTCATCAGCTCTCTGCCTTTTTTTGTTAAGCTGCCATCTTTCTTATGCAATTCTCTATGCGTCGCATTGCTGACTGATATTAAATTCCAGTCCTCCCACGCATATTCCGGATATTCGTCAGAAGGATATATGTGATGAACAATATTTGCGCCTTCCGTTATCCCGTATCTTGATTTAATTTTGTCAATATATTTATCACGGCGCAATATCTTCTTGCGCTTCCTTTTCCAGCGTTCACTTCCGTAATTCATAATTAACGGACAGTTTATAGTCTTGTCCGGGACCTAAGGAGACATTATGTATTTTTTTACAATACAATTATATCATATCTCATACTGTCCTTTTATGTCCTCTTTTCTTCATCAATGATTTTTTGAACTTCTTCGAGAGCCAGTTCATGAATTTTCATAGCATAACGCCAACTATAATTTAAATTCACAGCTATTTGCTCCCAGCGGTTCAGCAGTATATATCGTTCTGTAAGGACTTGTATATATCTTGTGTCCTTGATTTTTAAAATAGTCTTTCGTACCTCGTTTTTTTTGAGCAACGCCTCGGTACGCTGTCCGGCTATCTCTGCGGTTAAGTCCGCTAATTTTTCCGCAAGCTTGCTCACCTTGTCTTTCGGCGTCTTGCTTTTGGGAAGACCATCGCTATATTGGGAGAGGCTATCAATACTGTCGTTGACTTCGGTAAGCTCCTCTTCAAGTAATCTCACCTTGTAAGTTTGTCTTTCGTATTCCCTTAAATACTCTTTTGCTCTCATTATTTTTTCCCTTTCTCATTCGTATTAAAAAGCTTGTCCCTCTTTTCAACCCCTCTTCATCTGGGTATTCGACTACACAGTCAGTGAATGTCCAGCCCGGATAAAGTTTTTCAAAAAATACTTTATCCTCGGGATTCCTCTCCATACTCTCAGCTTTAGCTCTGCTTATTGCCTTATCGCTCACGATAGCCACAGGCTTGTTTAAATTCTTGCTTGCAGACCATCTGCGTTCGCCTTTTGATTGTTTCGCCATGTACATTACCTTACCTGTAACTCCGTATTCGTTAGGCTGTAAGCGGTCAGTCTGACAATATCCACACTTCCACGCCTTTTCAACTTCGTCACGATCCAATTCGCCGTTCATTATCATGTGAACATGCAATCTTTTTTTATTTCCAAAAGTATCGCTATCTGATATGACATATATGTATTTTAAATCAGGCAGTCCCCTTTTCTTTCGCAAGCGCCGAATTCTTGCGATATAGTTCTTTACTACTTGAATAGCGTCAAGACGGTCTTTTGGTAAGTTTTTATTATTAAAAGTTAAATCTACAAATAAATCTTTTTCATCGAAATTCGTATGAACAAGCCTGTTTAGGTATTTAATTGATTTTTTGTCATTAAGTCTTTTTTGCGCAGGACTTGTTCCCACTACTCTCTTTGCTCTCGAATATGGTTTTACGTTTTCCGGTCTTGGAAATATTTCTATTTCCATGTAATTCTTCATAATAAACTTTTTTTGCCTGTACATCGGTGAATGCCTCTTTTGTTACTACTCATTACGAGCTCGAATGCTCATGCCGAGCGCCGTTTTTTCCTTCTTATATATATGTAAGTTTTTATTACTGATTTTTCATC
>ENA-ORUG01002958-ORUG01002958.1-human-gut-metagenome-genome-assembly--contig:-NODE-2958-length-10964-cov-5.262077_pt1 | contig 10964 bp, 9 predicted proteins | sample MGYA00242079_ERZ509207 | MGnify/ENA primary metagenome ERZ509207 (study PRJEB26280, sample SAMEA2338780) | human gut metagenome | biome: human gut; feature: human-associated habitat; material: faeces...
TCACTTCAAGCGTACTCAAATCTCCCATAGTCATTCTTTTGTTTCCTCTTTTATTTTCGGTTTACGCAACACAGCGTATATCATAAACACAAACCCCAAAAGGCAGACCAGTGGAGCCACCTTGATACGTCTTACACTGAAAATATCCGGTTCGAAATGCGTCGGTGTAGATACAGGACCGGTCATCAAAATAAAACCAAGTATTACCACCGCCATGCCGACAGCAAGCAAAATAAAGTTGGTCTTGTCAAAAGCGAACTTCTGTTTACTCATTTATTTACTATTTAACGATTTACTATTTAATTCCTCATCTTTCGTCTGCTATATATAGTACAGTGTGCCTGCCTTCATCTTCAGATACTTGTTGATGGAAAGCAACGCGCACAACCACGTAATAAGCACTCCGAATATCAGTACGGAAACGGAAACCAGCAACATCACATCGGGGGTGATGACCCTGATCAGTTCCGGTTCATAAGAAACCAGCCAATAAGCGGCTCCCCATAAAACGGCATCGGCGATGACAGCCGACAGCACTTCCGTGACCCAGAAGGCGTGCCAAACGCCGGTGGGGCCGAGCTGGCGGCAGAGCAGCCACGCCAGCGGCATGATGAAGATGACGTACCGGCAGAGGGAGATGACCAGCGAGGCCGCACCCTTGCCCAGACCTTCCAGCGCGCCGGAAGAGGTGGTGGACACCGCCGACACCACAAAGCCGAGGCAGATGATGCGCAGGGCGGTCTGGCCGATGGCGATGGTCTCGGGGGTGGAGGAGAACAGGCCGATGAGGGGCGCGGAAGCGGCCATACAGATGACGGTGCCTGCCGCCATGATGACGGCGCTCATGCCGAGGGTGAGCTGGTAGAGCTTTGCCACGCGGGCGTACTCTTTTGCACCGTAGTTGTAGCCGATGAGGGGGCGCATTCCCTGCACGATGCCGCTGGCGGGCAGATAGAGGAAAGTCTGGAGCTTATAGTAGATGCCCAGCACCACCACATAGCTTTCGGAGAAGGCCGCCAGCAGGCCGTTGAGGAAGGTGACCAGCATGGAGGGCAGGGCCAGATTCAGGATGGCAGGCACACCGATAGCGTAGAGACGGCCTTCGAGAGAGAGGTCAGGCCGCAGGGCCTTCCGGCGCAGATGGACGGGCGACTCGGTGGTGCTGTAGACCACGAGATAGATGACGAGAGTGGCGGCCTGTCCGATGCCGGTAGCCAGCGCCGCGCCTGCAATGCCCATGGCAGGCACCGGGCCAAGGCCGAAGATGAGGACGGGGTCCAGCAGGATGTTGCAGACACAGCCCGAGATGAGGGCGATCATGGTGAGCTTCATCCGGCCCACGGCCTGGAAGAGCTTCTCAAAGGCGAGGCTGGCCATGTTCACGGTAGCGAACAGGAAGACGATGGTGGAGTAGGTCACGCCCATAGAGACGATGGTGCCGTCGGCGGTGAACCGGGCCAGGAAGCCGGGCATGATGGCGGTAGCTGCCAGCGTGCAGAGGATGCCGTGGAGCACCGAGAGGGCCATGCCGTGGGTGGCGGCGGCGTCCGCCCTGTCGTGGTCGCCTGCGCCCCGGTAAAGGGCCACGAGGGCGTTGATGCCCACGCCGAAGCCGATGGCAACGGCGTTCACGAAGTTCTGGATGGGGAACACGAGGGAGAGGGCCGTCATGGCCTGCTCGTTGATCTGGGCCACGAAGAGGCTGTCCACGATGTTGTACAGCGAGTTCACCAGCATGGAGATGACGTTGGGCAGAGCCATCGACACCAGCAGCGGGAACACCGGCTTCGTCTTCATAAAAGTATCGTTCATGGGGGCAAAAGCTTCCTTTCCTGAAATTTCCGCACAAGAAAAGCCACACAACGGCGGCTTGAAGCGGGCCATTGTGTGGCGAAAAGTAGCAAACATCTATGCTGTAAAAATCCACACGGGTTTTATTGAAGTGCTGAGAAATACGGTGCATCGCAAAAGCGGTGTTACGGGACGCCGCCGGACAGCACCGGGATGCGGGCCGGAAAGGGCAGTACGGGAAGAGCCTTTCTGACCGGCCTGCGATAGGATACCACGAAACGGGTGGATTGTCAAGGGAAAAGTATGACTTTTCACAAAAACCAGCATAGAGAGGAAGCTCAGCTGGATAGAGGACTCACAGGCCTGTCACATCCAGAAATTCAGGAACTTTTTGGGCCGGTGGGGAGTGAAAACATCCAGCTCCTCATCGTCGAAAAGTGCGTCGCCGTTCTGCAAAAGCTTTGAGGCAGTCTCTCTGCCCAGCTCCTTTTCCAGAACAGCAGCGGCTTCTGCCATCCGGGGCGGGCGTTTGTCCAGGGAGTGGGTGTCCGTCGAGATGACGTGGACAAGCTGCCACGAGATGAACTTGCAGAGCGTCCGGCGCAGTTTTGGAGAATCCAGCAGTGCGCCCGCGTTGATTTGGACATAGGCTCCGGCGGCCACCCAGTTGTAGAGCAGGGTGGGGTCTTCGAGGACGTAGGGGTATCGCTCGATGTGGGCGATGAGGGGCAGAACACCCTGCTCCTGCAGGAGGGCGAAGGTCTGCCGGATGAAATGGGGCTTGTGGGTAGTGGGAAACTCCACCAGCATATAAGAGGTATCGCCGATGCAGAGCGCCTTGGCATCCAGCTCACAGAGCTTGGGGGAGAAGTAGACTTCACAGCCCAGCTTGAAGCGGAACTGCATGGCTTCCGGTCCGGTCGGAAGCGCGGCTGTCAGTGTCTCATAGGCGGCCGCACGCTTTTGCAGGAATGCATCGGGAGTCGTCCACTCACTGTTGAAGTGGCTCGTAAAAGCAATGTTCCGCACACCGTCTGCATACTCTTTTTCCAGCAGACGAAGGGAGATCGAAACATCTTTGGCACCATCGTCAATGTTAGGAAGGATATGGCAATGAAGGTCTGTCATGCTTCATCCTCCGTATGTACGGAATGCTTTTCTTTGCCGTTATGCTGCTTTTTTGACGTCAGGCCGCTCTTTTTGGCTGCTGACTCTGAAATGCCATCGGGGGGACCATAGGAATAATTACTATTATAGTAGTAATATCCGTACCCATAATCCGAGCGCTTGAGCGATTTTTTGGCATCATAACGGGTAAGAACGGCGCCAAGGACTTTTACGCCGGCATCCTGAAGCTTCTCGAGGGCTGTCTTGACGGCGTCGGTGGACGCATACTTGGAGCGGACGACGAAGAGAGCACCGTCCACGATGCGGCCGATGACGGCGGCATCCGTGACCATCGAGATGGGAGGCGCATCGAGGATGACGAAGTCATAGCTCCCGCGCAGCGTGTCCACCATCTCCTGCATCTGGGGCTGGCTGAGCAGCTCAGAAGGGTTGGGAGGGGTGGTGCCGGCCGGCAGGAACGTCAGGTTGGGGATGTCCTTCAGCTCGACGAGGGCGTCGGAGAGCGCCACTTGACGGGACAGGACGTTGGAGACACCTTTCAGATTGTGTCCGGCCTTCAGATAGCGGTGAAGGACAGGCTTGCGGAGGTCGCAGTCCACGAGGACGACCTTTTTGCCGCTTTCCGTCAGAGCCAGCGCCAGATTGACCGACACATTGGACTTTGCCTCTTCCGGGACCGTGCTGGTGACGACGAAAGCGTGGACATCGCCGGAACCGGACAGAAAGTTCAGGTTGGTGCGCAGAGCTTTGTAAGCTTCAACGTAGGCAAACGGCATACCCTTCTGGGTGATGAGCTGAAGCGAACGCTTGCTTGCCGAAGAGTTGGAGATGGTGTTTCGGTTGAACGGATTCCACATGGTATTACACCTCCGGGATAAGGCCGAGTACAGGAAGCTCCAGCTTTTTCTGGATGTCCTCGCTATCGACGATGTAGTCATGGAGCAGGTGGTCGAGAACCAGAATGCCGCAGGCCGCCACAATGCCGCCGAGAGCAGCGGTCAGGACGTACTTCTTCGTCTGAGGGAAGACGGGGTTGCTCGTGATCTCCACGTCGCTCACGACCTTGCAGGAGCCGGCCTCCACCTTGTCCACGATGACATCGGGGGCAGTCTCGGCGATGGCCTGCACGATCTTTCCGGCCAGGGCGGGGTCCTCGTTGGTGACCGTGATGGACATGATCTGGGTCGAGCCCACGCCGTCCACAGAGACGCAGGCCAGCAGCTGACGGTAGGTCATATCCAGACCCAGCTGCTCGATGACGTCGTTCAGGACGATGTTGCTCTTGATGATGACTGCATAAGTGTCGATGAGATTCCGGGCCGAGTTGATGTTGTCACTGGTAATGGAAGCATTGCCGTCCTGCCGGGAATTGACGATCAGATTGACGGAGGCCTGATAGCGGGGCGTCAATACGAAGGTACAGACCAGCAGGCAGATGACCGCTGCCGCAATGCCGGCCGCAGCGATCTGCAATGCGTGGCTCCAGAGAAGCCGCGCCAACTCGAGGAGGTCGATCTCATCCATGTCATGATTTTGTTCCATAATGTTTTTTCCTTCCTAACAAAATGAGATTTTCGGACAGGAAAATTTTATCATTTTACATCTGCACTGACAAGGGGATAGGATAAAATAAAAAGAGATGAAAAGAGTTTCCGACCTCTGGGAACGTCTGCCTCAACCCCGGCTCCCTGAGCATCCCGAAGGAAAACAGTCCCCACAGCTATATGATTCTGGAAAACGGCGTCTTCTACTGGAAAGACGTAGAGACGGGAGAAATATACCACACCCGTGTACTGTGAGAAACCGGCACTTGCAATTACCATACCGGTGTGGTATGATGAAGACGGAAACAGAGAAACAGGGTCTTTTGTCTCGGGCGCTGAGGGGTGCGCGGGGCCGATGGCCTTTTGTTTCCCATAAAAAGTTAGGCGAAACTAACAAAATGACGAAAAACGCACGGGCGGCTTGTGCAGTCTGCCCAGTGAATGACGATCCTTAGGAGGTACTGACCAATGGTTCAGACGACGCTGAAAGTAGACGGCATGATGTGCGGCATGTGCGAGAGCCACGTCAACGAGGTGGTGCGCAAGACTGCGCAGGTGGAGAAGGTGACTTCCTCCCACACTAAGGGAGAGACGGTCATCGTCTCGGCCCAGCCGCTGGACATCGAAGCCCTGAAGGCTGCCATTGCCGACACGGGCTATACCGTGACCGGCGCAGAGGAAAAGCCGTATGAGAAGAAGGGATTCTTCTCGTTTTTGAAGCACTGATGACTTCCGGCCCCGGGGTGGGGCCTATATAAGGAGGCAGGCAGAGATGAGGATACTGGTCTATGGTGCAGGCGTGCAGGGCTGTGAGCTGGCCCACCGTCTGCTGCAGAACAAAAAGAATGTCGTCACCATGCTGGCGCGGGGCGAGTGGAAGGAGAGGCTCGACCAAAGAGGCCTCGTCATCCGCCACTGGGCGCAGTGCCGCACCACGGTGGATCGGGTGGCCACCATCGACACGCTGGCCCCGGACGACTGCTACGACCTCGTTTTCGTGACGCTGCAGGCCGGGCAGCTGCCCGACGTGCTGCCCATCCTCAAGCAGAACAGGAGCGAATACTTCGTCTTCGTGGGCAACGACCCCCACGCCGTGGAGGTCATGCAGGCCATGCAGCGCCCGGCGGATAAGATCGCCTTCGGCTTCCAGAGCAGCGGCGGCCACCGGGATGTCGATAAGGTCGTCAGCGCCCACGTCGGTGTGGATATGACCATCGGCGGGGCTACCGCGCCCCTTTCGGGCGTCTTCCGCTACCGGGTCAAGACGGCTTTCGAGGGCGCAAAGTACAAGCTGACCTTCGTCAGCGACATGGACGGATGGCTCAAGTGCCACCTCGCCCTCATCCTGCCGGCCTGCTATCTCTGCTACGCCTGCAGCGGCGACCTCTCCAAGGCGACGAAGGAGCAGCGTGACCTGGTCCTCGACGCCGCGTGGGAGGCCTGCGAGATGCTGAAAGCCGCCCATATCCCCGTGGACGACAAGGAGAACACCGACTGCTACCGTGCCGGTACGCCCGGCCGCCGGAAGATGGACGCCATGATCCTGGCGCTCTGTAAGACCCCGCTGGGCCGTCTCTGCGTCTCCGACCACGCGATGCATGCTGTGACCGAGATGCAGTACCTCGATGAGGCTTTCGAAGGTCTGCGCACCCGGACGAGCGTCCGGATGACGGCGTGGGATACCCTGCGCAGCCAGATGCCCTCGTGGGACATCATGCGGAAAAAGACGGCGAAAGCAAAGCGATAAGTGCATGGAAAAAGAGGCAGATGCGAGTCTGCCTCTTTTTTGTGTGGGAAAAACCTCTCAGTCTGCTTCGCAGACAAGGCCGGGTTGCGGCACCCAGCATCCGCTGCGCTTTGCTTGCGTCTTGCTGGCCGCGGCCCCAACAACGACTCCCTGTTTCCGTCACTGGCGGCGGTCGTCGTTGTTGCCCCTGCCGAGGGGAGCCCTTGGCAGGCCGGGCAGCTCTGAGCTGGACGCTTGAGGCGCAATATGGCGCAAAAGGGTGGGCCTTGCTACAGAGGACAGCAGCTTCTGGACAATGCGCTTTGTCAAGCTGCCGCTGGCTGCCGCAACCCGGGCAGTGGCACGGCGTCAGCCGTGACGGAGAGGTTCAGCCTTTCCAGAAATCTTCCAGCTTTTTCTTCAGCTCCTTCGTATCCCTCAGATACTCCAGATGACTCCAATGCTTCGGGAAGAGCCGAGCGTACTCGCTCTGGGCAAAGCGGTCGTCGAGGAGCAGCACCACGCCCTTATCTTCCTGCGTCCGGATGACCCGCCCGGCGGCCTGCAGGACTTTGTTCATCCCGGGCCAGCGGTAGGCGTAGTCGAAGCCCGCCCCGTTCTGGGCGTCGTAGTAGCGGCGCAGCATCTCCTGACGGGGACTCACCTGCGGCAGGCCCACGCCCACGATGGCGCAGCCGATGAGCCGGTCGCCCGCGAGGTCCACGCCCTCGCCGAAGATGCCGCCCATGACCCCGAAGCCGAGAAGCGTCTTCTCCGGGCAGGGCGAAAACCGCTCGAGGAACGCCGCCCGCCCGGCGTCGTCCAGACCGCTCTCCTGTACCAGTGTGCCGATGTCCGGGTAGCGGGCGGTGAAGTCCTCCCACACCTGCCGCAGATAGGCATAGCTGGGGAAGAAGGCCAGATAGTTGCCTACCCGGCTGGACGCCAGCGCCGCGAGGGCGTCCGAGATGGGCCGGATGCTGGCGTCCCGCTGGCGGTAGCGGGTGGAGATGGAGGGCAGACAGTAGAGCCCGAGGTTTTCTGCCGGGAAGGGGCTTTCCAGCGCCACGGCCCGGGCCTCGGGACAGCCGAGGACGGTGCGGTAGTAGCCCGGCGGCGTCAGCGTCGCGCTGAACAGCGCCGCCGCCCGCCCTGCCGAAAGGCTTGCGTCCACGAAGGGGGACGGGTCGAGGCAGAGCAGCTGCAATTCAAGGTCACTGCCCCGGGCGGTGAGCTGGGCGGCAAAGTGCTCGTCGTACCGTTCCGACGCCCGCAGGATGTCCTGCACCTCAAAGTAGAGATCCAGCAGGGCCGCGTGGGTTTCGGCGTCGGGATCGTCTTCCAGCCAGTCCTGCAAGGGAGCCGTCAGCGCCCGCAGCGGGGCCAGCAGGGCTGAGGGAAGCTCCTTGCAGAACACCGTGCCGTCCTGAGCGTAGTCGGCGGCGGGCAGCTCGATGGTGGGCGTCTCCACAGATCCCAGCAGTGAGGTCTGGCCGCTGTCGTCCTCTTCGGCGGCAGTGCTGCCCCGGCGGGGCGCGAGGGTCGAGACTGCTTTCCGTCCCTCTAAAAAGGCTTTGTCGGCCTTGCTCAGAGCTGTCTTAAGGGTGCTTTTGCCCCGCCCGAGTGCGCGTTTTGCCTCGGTGAGGCTGCTCTTGCAGAAGCGTGCCGAGTACATGGCCCGCGCCCGCTCGGGCAGATTGTGGGCCTCATCCACGAGGAAGAGCCAGTCGCCCGCGCTGTCGAAGAACCGCCGCAGATGCACCACGGGGTCGAAGAGGTAGTTATAGTCGCCGATGATGACGTCGCACCACTCGCTCAGATCCAGCCCCAGCTCGAAGGGGCAGACCGTGAACTGCTTTGCGGCGTCGGCCAGCGCGGCCCGGTCGAAGCGGCCGGTGCCGTCGTCCAGAAGGGCTTTCAGGGCCGTGTTCACCCGGTCGTAGTAGCCGTTTGCGTAGGGGCAGAGCTCCGGCAGGCAGGCGGGATGGCCCTCGGCATCCGGGTGGAGGCAGACCTTCTCCTTGGCTGTCAGGGTCACGCTGCGCAGAGCCAGCCTGGAATCAGACGCCCGCAGCCGCGCAATGGCATCCTCGGCGGCGGACTGAGTCGTGTTGCGGGCCGTCAGGTAGAACAGCTTCTCGCCGCAGCCGGTGCCGATGGCCCGCAGAGCAGGGAAGAGGACGCTCATGGTCTTGCCGATGCCGGTGGGGGCCTGACAGAAGAGCCGGACGCCGCTTTTAGACGGCGCGGCAGTGCAGGCGCGGTAGACTTCGCCTGCCAGCGCCCTCTGCCCGGGCCGGTAGGCCGGAAAGGGGAAATCCAGCGCCGAAAGGCTCACGCCCCGCTGCTCCTTCCACGCCAGCTGACGCTGCGCCCAGGGGGCGTACTGCTCGAGCAGATCCTGCAAAAACGCTTCCAGCTCTTCAAGGGTGAAATGCCGCACGAAGCGGAGGATGTCGTCGGTGTCGATTTGGTAGTAGGTGAGCCGGACGTCCAGTTTTTCCAGCCCCTGCTGACGGCCATACAGCGCCCCGTAGACCATTCCCTGCGCCCAGTGGCAGGGGTTCATGTCCTCGGCGATGTCGTCGGCGGGGACGGCTGTGGTCTTTATCTCGTCGATGACCGTCACGCCCGCCTCGTCGGTGAAGATGCCGTCGGCCCGGCCCTCGATGGTGAAGGGGATGCCCGCCGCCTCCCGTTCGCCGGAGAGAAAGACTTCGGCGGCGTAGCCTTCGCCTGCGGCCTTTTGGAGCTTGCGGTGGATGCGTGCGCCCTCGTTGGCGCGGTCGAAGCCGGTAAAGCGGCTGTCGATGCTGCCGGTGCGGAGCAAAAATTCCACCAGCTGGCGGACAGGCAGACGAAAAGCAGGCATAGCGGGTCACTTCCTTTTAGAATATCATTCCAGCCCCAGCATCCCGGCGCACTGGGCGGCAGCTTCGTCCACCTTGCCGAAGTCCACGGCAGCGCGGTAATAAGTTTCCAGCTCGTCGTGGCAGGCTTTGGCCTGTGCCATCAGGTCGGCGGCCTGTTCCAAAAGCTCTGCTGCTGCCCGCTCGTTGAAGCGGAGACGGGCGCGGTATCCCGCCAGATTTTCCCGGTCCACGAAACGGGTACACCGGACGGCCTGCACGCCGGGCAGCTGCACCGGGTGCCACCGGTTGTCGGTGAGGAAAGCCAGCCGGAGGGCCGGGATGAAGAGATGGTCTATCTTGTCGTCGGGGTGCATGGCGCAGGGGCAGGTGATGATGTGGTAGCCCCGGGCCAGCGCCTCGGCCCGGATGAGCTCGAGAAGCAGGCGGGAGACGGCGCCGTAGTCGTCGTGGAAGACCACATACCGGTTGGCCAGCGCCTGTACGGTGCCGCGGTAGAAGACCGGCCCTTTCGGCGTGATGGCCGACAGCAGCCGCAGCTCTTCGCTGGCCGAGGCCCCCTCGGGCAGGCGGGGGAGAGTCCGGGCGCAGAGCCGCTTGACGTAGCGGCGGACTTTCTCGAAGTTGGCACTGCACGCCTCAGCCCGGCGGCTGTCCAGCAGCAGGCTCCCGGCAGATGCGATATACCGCGCGGCCCGGCTGCGCAGGGCAGTGTTCTGGGCGAAGAGCCGCTTCACCTCGTCGGCGTGGGCGTGGAGGGCGTCGGCGTCCAGTGTGTGGTACAGGCTCACCACCTGCTCCTCTGCGCCCGGGGCGTCCGGCTCCATGACATGGGGTGCGGTGGCGTCCACGATGGCGGCGCGCTTGTCGAGAAAGATGACGCCGTCCAGACTGTCGGGGTCGCTGGCGCAGTGGATGCGCTGGATAGGCTCCCCCTTCTGCTCGGCCTTGACGGCCAGCCGCTTCATCAGCGTCGATTTGCCGCAGCCCGGCCCGCTTTTGATGAGATACATCTGCATCCCCGGTTCCCGCCGAAGCGGCTCAAAATAGCCCTTGAACCCGGCGGGGGTGGTGGTTCCCAGAAAGAAATCAACAGAATCGCTGCGTACAGCATTCATACTCAAACACCTCACTTTTGCTATAGGGTATGCAAAAATGAGGAAAAAAGTGAAGAGGGGAAAACCTCTCCGTCAGCGCTGACGCGCTGCCACCTCTCCTATCGAGGAGAGGCCTTGGCATACCGGAAAACTTAATCTCTTCGCCAGAGGCTCCCCTCGGTAGGGGAGCTGTCGAGCGATAGCGAGACTGAGAGGTTATTCCTTCAATTCAAAAATCAGACACCGTACTTCAGGGTGTTGAGACGGATGCCAGGGCCCATGGTGGTAGCGATGGTAGCGCTCTTGAAGTAAGTGCCCTTTGCAGCGGCGGGCTTTGCCTTTGCAATGGCGCTCATGACGGTATCCAGGTTGCTGTACAGCTTCTCTGCACCGAAGGAAGCCTTGCCCACGGGGACATGGATGATGTTCTGCTTGTCCAGACGGTACTCGATCTTACCAGCCTTGGCCTCGGAAACAGCCTTGCCCAGGTCGGGAGCAACGGTACCAGCCTTGGGGTTCGGCATCAGGCCGCGGGGGCCCAGGACCTTACCGAGACGGCCAACGCGGCCCATCATATCGGGAGTGGTCACGACAACGTCGAAATCCATGAAGCCGCCGGCGATCTTTGCGATCAGCTCGTCATCACCGACGATATCAGCGCCAGCAGCCTCAGCAGCGGCAGCTGCGGGACCCTTGGCGATTGCGCAGACGCGGACGGTCTTGCCGGTGCCGTTGGGCAGAACGACAGCGCCGCGGACCTGCTGGTCAGCGTGACGGCCGTCAACGCCCAGACGGACGTGCAGCTCAA
>ENA-ORUG01002960-ORUG01002960.1-human-gut-metagenome-genome-assembly--contig:-NODE-2960-length-10945-cov-2.852250_pt1 | contig 10945 bp, 12 predicted proteins | sample MGYA00242079_ERZ509207 | MGnify/ENA primary metagenome ERZ509207 (study PRJEB26280, sample SAMEA2338780) | human gut metagenome | biome: human gut; feature: human-associated habitat; material: faeces...
TCTTCCTTAATCAAATCCGCCACTTCTGCAAAGGCTTCGGCGCTCTGCTTCTGGTCGAGGTATTCACGGGCCAGCATAGCCCCGGAGAAAAGGAACAGGGCGGCGCAAAGGGCCGCCCCTGCAATCATCAGTCTGCTTTTTGCTTTATCGCTCATGTTTCACCCCTCCTTATGCTTATCGCGCCTGTTCTTTATTGGCCGCCTGGCGGCGCTGCCCCTCCGGGGCCGGTTTCAGCCCCCGCAGCTCGGTTTTTACGGAAGATTTTTCGCCGCCTGCTTTTTCCGCAAGGCGTCCCGCGCTGCGCTCCATCTGGGCAAAGGTTTTGCCGCAGGACGTAAACAGCCCTCGCAGCCTGGCAAGCGCGCCCTTGTCGGCCTCCAGTTTCTGGGCCTCCAGGGCCTCTTTTCCAGCCAGGGCGCGCCCAGCGTTTTTCATGTGGCCGCCCGCCTGGTGCAGCTCATCCCGGATCACATCCAGTTTCCCGGCGCATTGCTCCATCGCCTGGCTTGCGTGGGAAAAACCGCGCTCCATGCGGGAGAGGACGGCGGGGATACGCAGCGCCTGCACCGCATGGCGCAGGGCGGCGCGCCCCTTTTCCTGAAACGTCCCCAGCATACGCCCGGCAGCCGAGACAAAGTTTGTCCTGGCCGTGGAAAGCATGGTCTTTCCCTGGCGGATTTTTCCTTCCGCCGTCCCCACAAGCTGGGCGCACCGGGCGCGGATTCCCTTGTCGTGGAGCTTTTCCACCTCCAGGCGCATGGCCTTCATTTCGTCCATCATCTGCGACAGCTTTTCTTCCATGCCGTCGATATAGCCCACCAGGGCCTGTACTTCTTCCTTCTGTTTGGAAAGGCTGTTCTGCTCCAATACGGAGAGAAGTTCAATAATCTGCGGGTGTTCCCGCAGGGCAAGAGCCGATTCTGCCATGGTTCATTCCTCCATTCTCAAACGTATCATCGCGCCGGTTCCGCCTGCTTTCTCGCAGGGGGCAGCTCCCGGCAGTATTCCGGGTAACGGATTTTCACGCCCTCCATAAAGTAGGGAGCAAACTCGCAGCAAAACAAATCCTCCGGGGAGTAGGCGTTGCTGTGATCCGGGTCGGTATAGCCGTTCCAGAGGTTGAAAGCAAGGCGGCACACCCGGACGGTGCCGCTGGTCTGCCAGCCGCCGTGCATACCATCCGGCTCAATGCAGTCCTGCTTGAAATCAAACATCTGGCGGATGTTTGCCCGCGTTTCCGGGGCAATCCCCATCACATAGAAAAAGGCCCGGTGGTAACAGTCGTTCCTCCGGGCCTCGCCCATCATATCCAAAAAGAAATCCCGGTGCTCCGGGGACGCAAAACGGATATTGCTCATGCGGGCACCTCCTCGCCGCCGAATACACCCTCGCCGGGCTTGGTGGTCATCAAAGCGTAAAGCCTGGTATCACGGGGAAAACGGTTGATGAACGGTACCAGGGCGCTGCCGTAACGGATCAGGCCGCAGCCCGCGTCCGCATTGGTGACATAGCTCATCTGCTCATTGGAGATATTGAGGAGCTTCGCCAGCTTTGCCCGGTCGGATGCCGCCTGGTTCAGCATGACGATAAATTCCGAGTTAGAGAGCATGGTGCTGGCCTGGACGGAATCCAAAAGGTACTCCACATTCTGCGTGATGGCTGTGGGATAAGCGCCGCGCTTTCTAAACTGCCTCCATGCGCTGTTAAAGAAAATGCCGCTTTGCTCATTTTCAAACATCACATGGAACTCGTCGATGAACACATGGGTACGCTTGCCCCGTTTCCAGTTGAGGGTGACGCGGTTCAGGATGGTATCGGTGATGACCAGGGAACCGGCAGGCTTTAGCTGCTCGCCCAGGCCGTGGATGTCGAACACCACATAGGGCTTGTTCAAATCCACTGTGCTTTCCCGGCCAAAGATGTCCAGGGAGCCGGTGGTGTAAAGCTCCAGGGAAAGGGCAATCTCCTTGGCCTTGTCCTCCGGCTGCTCCAGCAGCTTATTCCGCAGGTCACAGAGGGTGGCCACCCGCCCGATCTTCTCCGCCTCCGGGTACACCATGGCAGTGCAGCGGTCAATGATGGATTTATGCTGCGGCCCTACGCCGCGCTTGTCGATCTGCTCGATGAGGGACATGACAAACTGGCTCTTTTCCACGATGGGGTTTTGCTCGCCGTAGCCCTCCACCATATACATGGCGTTTAAGCGGTCCTTGCCGCCCGCCACCAGATGGGCCACCGTCGCTTTCTCCCGGCCCAGGGCTTTGACGAGTGCGCCAAATTCTCCCTCCGGGTCACAGATCAGGATGTCATCATTGGCGTAATCCGGGTGGAGCATGAGAAACGCGATCAGTTCTTTGGCGCTGAAGGATTTACCCGCACCGGGTACGCCCAGCAGGAAGGCCGACTGGTTCAAAAGGTTCGCCTTGTTGCACATAATGAGATTGTGGGAAATGGCGTTCTCTCCAAAGTAAATGCCGCCTTTATCCTGGATCTCCTGTACCTTGAAGGGAATGAACACCGCCAAACTTTCGGTGGTGAGGGTACGAAAGGCGTTGATTTTCCGCGCCCCAATGGGAAGGGCCGTGTTCAGGCCATCAAGCTGCTGGAACTTGAGCACCGCAAGCTGGCACATATGCTTTCGAGCCACGGAGAGTACGGCTTCGGTGTCGCTGTCAAGCTGCTCTTTGGTATCGGCGGTGATGGCCAGGGTCATCACCGCGAACATCATCCTCTGGTCGCGGGTGGTGAGGTCGTCCAAAAACTCCTTGCTTTCCTTGCGCTGCAATTCCATATCGTAGGGAACCACAGCAGAGAAGTTGTTGTTGGCGTTCTGGCGGCGCTGCCAGTTGGTGATGTTGGTTTCCACACCCAGCAGGCGGTTTTCCACCTCCCGCACGGCCTCATCCGTGGGAACCGGCACAATGTCGATGGAGAACATCAGATTGCGGTTAAAATCGGTCAGCTCCGTCACCATGTTATCCTTAATATAAGAGGCATAGTCTTTGAGAAACAGCACCCGGCAGAATTTGCCGCCCAGCTTCAGATAGTCGCTGTTTTTCTCGATCCCGTCCGGGCAGATATAGTCCTTGAAGCTGTGGCCCCGTTTCATCATCTCGCGGGCATTGAAAACAAATTCGGATTCCTCACCCTGGCGGTAGAAGTCATGCAGGATACGCAGGCGCTCGGTGGCGTCCAGCTCCACGCACTTGGAACCCAGGGCCGCAAAGTGGGAAATCAGGTCGGCTCCCACGCGGGCAAAGTAGGCGCGGGCCTCCTCCACGTCTTTCTTCACCACGGAAACGGTGATATATTTTTCCTGCATAATGCCGTTGGCCCCGGTGGCCTTATCCAGCAGCATTTGGTTATATTCCCCACGGTACTCGTCCCGGAAATCCCCCTGTATGGGCATGAGGATGGACGTTTCAAAGTTTGCCTTGTTCAAGCGGCGGTTGTTGATGGTGATTTTCGTCACCGCGCCGGAATCCAGGGAATTGAGCAGCTCCGAATAGGTGAGGAACATGGATTCCTTGTCCTCCCGGCTGGCTACCAGGTAATTGATGTCCGAAAAGCGGTAGGTTTTGGAGAAGCGGTTGCCGGTCAAAAAAATGCCGTCCGGCCAGATACGGCGGACGGGGATCACATCCTGCACCTTCCGTGGGACGGTGTATCGCTCCTTTTCCTGCTTGGACATGGTTTTGATGGTCTTAATCATGCTTGGCCTCCTTTCGCTTGCTGAAGTGTCTCGGCTCCTTCCGGCGCTTCCTGCCGGAGCGCCCGGTCTGCAGCTCCTCGATGGGTTCTTTCAGCGCCGCGTAGTAGTAATTGCTGTCCTCAAACTTAAACTCCTTCGGCTCCAGCATTTCCGAGCGCAGCCACGCCCAGATGAATTGTTCCGCCGTCATGCCATGGTAGGTGACAAAGCCCAGCATGGCAAAGGGGGCCGCCCCCAAAATGCACATCCAGGACAGGGTTTCCACCCCAAAATAGGGGCGCAGTATAAAGTAAAGGCCCACGGCCACGCCGCAGGCGAGAACAGAAAAAATGAACTGCCGCATGGACAGTCCAAAAAACATACTCTCCGTGTAATTACGGATTTCCCGGTTGATCTTGACTTCCAAAATATCACCTCACAATCACTTCGCCGGTTTCCAGGTAAACAATGCTGCTCTTGGGGATATAGGCAAAGCCCAGCAGCCGGTCGCCCACGGTAAAAATCTCGTCTGGAGCCGCTTTGGAGAAGTGACCCACAATCCCTTTTTCTGCGGGCAGGTCGTAATCCTCCGCCATCGGGATGGCGGTTCCGTCAATCAAGTGCAGCACATAGGTTTGATAACGCATTTGTTTTCCTCCTTTTTTACAGGCCCATCATCTCGCGTACCACGCGGTCGGCCATTTTCACCGCGCCCACGAGGACGAGCATATTAAAGACCAGTTCCCCGATATAGCTCCATACCTGCGTGACTGCCGCCGCGTTGGGGTCAATAGCAGGCGGGGACGCCGCCAACAGGGAAAAGATAATGCAGGCCAACACGATGATGGCACCTTCCAAACACACGGCGGCATAGCTCTTGATAAAGCTCTTGCCTACGTTCTGCGTCGGCTCCCCCGCAAAAGTGGAGAGGGGAACCGGTGCGATGGCCGTATAAAGATATAATTTGAAAAAACGCCCGTAGACGGTCATTATCATAATGAAGCTGAGGACTGTAATGAACAGCCCGCCGATGAGCGTCACCGCCCAGAGGGGGATACTCTCGAAAAAGCCGCAGCTTTCCACCGCCGTGACAATCTCCTGGGGAAGAACCGTCTGCTGCGCGGTTCCAAAGCCCGCCGCGTTCATAATGGTGGAAACAAGGCCCTGGACAATATTAAAGAGGGCCATCATCAGCTCCAGCCCATAGGTCACGACGCCTTTGGCAATGGCAAACCGGATAAACAGCTTCAGCGCGTGCTCCGGTTTTTTGACTTCCGCAAAGCTGCCGCAGGTGCGCATGACGCCCACCACAAAGAACAGCACCAAAAGCGCAAGGCCAATCGCCCTTACCGCGTCATGGATGTTGACAATAACGCCCCAGATGGAGCCGCCCTTAAACTGTTCCGGGCTTTGGGTGATGAGCTGCCAGATCTCGGACAGGTACTTGTTCCAGGTATCGAGGGCATTTTGTAAGTTCTGGACTACCCAGTTATCGGACATTCCGCTACCTCCTTTCCAGCAGCAGTAAGGGACGGGCCGCAGCGGCCCGCCCCCGCACTGCCGTATTTTCGCTTATCGTCCGCCGCGCTCCTGCGGCTGACGGACAATGCCGTAAACATCATCCACAAAATACCGTCCGACAAAGGGGTTAAAAATCGCGTGGCATTTTACGCCGCCCACCTCGGCCAGGTAGTCGTTGTCCCCCAGGCGTTTGAGGATGGTTGCCTCACTCAGCACGTTCTTTTCCCCCTGCTTCAAAGAGTGGATATAGCACTCGCATTTCAGATTCATAGCGATACTCCTTTCCGCTGGAAAATCAGCCCGTAATGAGCGTGAGGATTTCCTTTGCAAACGTAATCACGACGCCGCCAGCTAAAGTGAGGAAGCCGTTGGCCCGCTGGCTGGGGTCGTGGCTTTTCAGGGAAAGGCCGATCTGTACCACGCCAAAGCCCAGCAGGATCATACCAATGGCCCGGATCAGGCCGAAAATGAAATCGCTGAGGTTGTTGATAACCGTGAGCGGGTCGCTGGCGGCAAAGGCCGTGGTAGTGCAGCAGCACAGCATGAGCACCAGGGCCGTGTAAACGGCAAAGGCGCTTTTGCCCTTTCTGCCCATGGGCAAGCTGCGGGTTTCTTTCTTCTTGTTAAACAGTTTCATTTTGCTTTTCCTCCTTGAATTGAAAGATTTTCTCCATGTCCTCATCGGACAGAAGTTCACAAAGGGTTTCCGGCTCCTTGATTTTTGCAAGGTCGCCGGGGGTAAGGCGGCCAATAGCCATATCCGCTACGGCGTTTTCGGTGCCGCCGTGGGAATAGACGGGCGCGCCGCCATCGGTGGTGTACTTCACATTCGGGTGCTTTAGCAGGTCGTACTTCTCATCCATCAGCGGCGCTTCGCCACGGATAAAGAGCAGGGCCAGGTTATTGTCCAGCATACGGACCTCATCGGGCGTCATCAGCTCCCGGCCCGTGATCTGGTTGTTGGTGGAGTAGCTGCCGGAATGGCCGGTGCTCTTGCCGTAGGTGTCCAGCCAGAGGGTGCTTTTGCCCAGGTAGTTCTCGGAGATCAGCTTGTGGGTGCTGGTTTCGTTGCCGCCCAGGTACAAAAACTCGTCGCAGTTGCCCATGATGGATTCCCATTGTTTTTCGTACAACGCCTTAAGCTGGGCAATGTTCTGGATGATGATGGACACCGAGATGTTCCGGCTCCGCATGGTGGCCAGCAGCTTGTCGAAATCGTCCGGCAAGCTGACGTTGGCAAACTCGTCCATGAGGAAATGCACCGGCACGGGCAGGCTGCCGCCATGCACCCGGTCGGCGCTGTAAAACAGTTCCTGGAAGGTGCTGGCATAGAGCAGGCTGACTAAAAAATTGAAGCTGCTGTCATTGTCGGGAATCAGCGCGAACAGCGCCACCTTCTTTTCGCCGAGGGACGCCAAATCCAGTTCGTCCGTGGCGGTAAGCGCGGCCACGCTGGACAGGTTAAACTTTTCCAACCGTGCGGCAAGGGTGATCTGGATGGATTTTAAGGTCTTGGCGCTGCCAGAACGGTAATCCTTGTAATACTTCACCGCGATGTGGTCGGGGGAGCGCATTTCCAGGCGCTCAAACAGTTCGTCCAGCGGCGATTGGTAGCTGTCGTCGTCCTCCCGCACCTCACCGGCCCGGAGCATTTCCATTATCATCGCAAAGTTTTTTTCGTCCTCCGGCGCTTCATAATGGAGATAGAAAACCAGCGCCATGAGGAGCATACTGGCCGCCGTGTCCCAGAAGGGGTCGTTTGACTGGCTCCCTTTTGGGGTGGTGGATTTGAACAGGTTTGTGACCATTTTCTGCACGTCGTTGTCGTTCTTCAGATAGGCGAAGGGATTGTAACAATGGCTTTTCTCCATGTTCAGAAGGTCTACCACCTTGATCTCGTAGCCCATCCGTTCCAGCAGGCCGCCGCAGTCGCGCAGCAGTTCGCCTTTACAGTCCAGCACAAAGTAAGAGACATGGGACGCCTGGAGCAGGTTGGGCTTTGCATAGAACCGGCTTTTTCCTGCTCCGCTGCCGCCGCATACCAGGGAATTGAGCGTCCTGCGGTGCTTTTTCCCGTCCAGGCCCATGCGGACGTGCTGGGTAAAAATGCGGTTTTGGAACGGGTCTTTATCCCGGTATTTCTTATTCACGGCCCGCGGATCGCCCCATTTGGCGGAGCCGTGTTCTTCGCCTCTGCGGTAATTGCGCCGGGAAGAAAGATAAATGCCAATGCCCAGCCCATAGGCGGCAATAAAAATGAGGACAGCTTTTACACTGTCCTCGCACCACACGATTTGGAATGGATGGTTCATTGCCGCAGGCAGGACGTTTACAATTTCCGAAAGCCCCCCGGAAAGGGACGGCGCAATCAAAAGGGCAAACCAGACCACCGGGATCAGCCCCAGGGCATAGAGCCAGGAGCCGCCCGCCTTGTTATCGGGCTTCATCCCGGCGCTTCGCTTTCCTGTCTTTTTGGGATGGGGCGTCAATGGTTTTTAAGAGCACATCTTCTACCGGGCCAGGGTCGCGCTGTTCCTCCAGCAGATCGTTGCGCAGCTCGTTGAGGGCGCGGATCATAATCCCGTGCTCGTAGCTGTCCAGGGTGAGGACAACCTTGTCCTGTCGTTCCATTTTTCAAAACCTCCTTTACCGTTCCTGTTCCTTCTGCCTGCTGGCGCGGGTAAGGCCCATGGCCCGTGCCATGCGCCCGTTCATCTCCTTGAACGTATCGCGCATATCGGTGAGGGCTGCCGGAACCTCCTCCCTGGGGTCTTGCCCCTGGAGCACGCCGTCCAGCCTGGAGATGTCGTATCCCTTTACATCCACGCCATACCGCTGGCAGAGCATATAGCTGACGGCGTAGGCTTTGTAGCCCTCCGCCTCGCGGGAATAGCCCTCATGGCTTTGGGCAAGCTGTACGTTGGCCGCCTCCAGGGAGACGCAGTGGAAAATGTCCGGCGCGTCCATGCCTTTTTTTACCAGGATGGCGTTTTGCTCCGGGTCATACACAGCCCCGCGCCCCTGGGGCAGTTCCTCCACCGCCCGGATGGGTACGGGGGAACTGGCAATCAGGCCCTTTAAGAGCAGGCGGCCATCGTAGCTCACCTGGGGCTGGGCTTCATCCCGCGCCGTGGTCTGGGAAATATCATAGACTTCCTTGGCGTAAAAGTTCTGGCCCACGCTGCCATCCTCACGCCGGTATGCTTTGCCCGGCTCCAGAATGATGATGGGCAAACGCTTCTCATCCTCCAAAATCTCGATCCCCTGGGCGTGCCACTCTTTGTAACCGCCCACACGCACCGCGTCGGGGCACTTATCCCCAATCAGCAGCGCATTGCGGGCAGAGTGGAAGGGAAAACGGCTCTGCACATCCAGATATGCCTCCATACTGCCCGTACCCTCGGAGAACTCTCCGAAAATCTTATCCAGGGTGGCGTAGGCTTCTTTCCGATGCTTTTCCTCTTTTACCTGCCACCACTGGCGCTTGGGGCGCTCTTTCTGGCTTTCCTGCTTTTGCGGCGCGGCCTCCGCCTGGGGCTGCTGTTCAAACAGATCGTCAAAATTATTCATCACAGATTACCTCTCTTTCGATTTTGGTTTCTTTTTGGGTTTGGGCGGCTGGTGCCGGGTTGTTTTCTGAGCCGCCTTCTTCTGGGGCGCAGCCGGCTCCTCGACCCTGGCAGCCTCCGCCTCCTTCTTCCGCTGGGCCTGGATGTCCCGCAGCTCCTGCCGGACGGAAGGCTTCTCGGCTCCATCAGAAGTACCCCTTGCGGAGCTGCTGCTGTTCTCTAAGGTAGGCGCGGACGGATGGGATTTTTCCGCCGCTGGGGCAAAAGGGGCGTTCTTCTCCGCTGCCGGGTTCTCCGGCTGGGCTTTTTCTTTCTGGGTGGGCTTTTCCATCAGCTCGTCGATCAGCTTATCGTCCTCGCTCTTTTCTGGCGCGGCCTTCTCCGGGGCTGCCGGTTCGCCGCCGCGCTCCTCGCGGGATTTCTCAATATCCTCCTTGATCGAAGCCGTATCCACCACCGTGAGCTTGAACTTCTCCACGATCCGGTTGGCTCTGGCGGCGTCATCCTCGAACACCAGAATGTCGATGGTGTCGTCGCCTTTCTTCACCGGGATGGGTGCGTAGAGAATCCCGTACCCCTTGGCTTGCTTGGCAAACTCCGGGCAATCCTCCTTCTTGATGGTGTAAACCTTTAAGGGGCGCTTTTCCCGCAGCATAGCTTCAATGCGGGCTTTGCCCTTGGTCTTTTTCTGGTCTTTCAAAACCGTGTAAAGGGCGGCGGCCAGATTTTTAGCGGCAGAACCGGTGATTTTGAGGGCAAATTCAGCACCCTCCAGGCTCATCCGTACCACTTGCTCCGCCGCGTCGCCTGAGTTATACATAGAAAATCATCTCCTTCCTGGGGGAGCCGCCCGGCCCTGCTCCGGCTCCTGGCGGGCTTTCTCATCCCTGCCGGAGACTTCCTCACGGGCGGCCTGTATCTTATCCTTGATGGAAGTGGAGCGCAGGGCAATATCCCCGCACAGCTTCACCTCCCGGCGCAGCTCCTTGATCTGTGCCGTAAGGGCGGCAATCTCCGTTTGGATCTGCTCCTGCCTGCCGGGGTCGTCCAGCACCACCCTGGTGCGCTGTTTCCGGTACAGGTTTTTCCGCTGTTCCGTTATGCTGGAAAGCCGAGATTTCAAATCGGATTGATAGGCATTGAGCTGCTCCAGGGTGTCAATGCGGTGGCGGGAAAGCAGCCGCGCCTCATCGGTAAGTTCCTCTGCCCGGATCAAGTCCTCCCGCAGCGCGTGGGGCACATGGCCCGTCTGGCGATTCTGCTTTTTGGGGAACACCCCCAGCAGGTAGCAGTAGTGGAAGTAGAGGGCGCGGAACCCCGTCACCTTTTTGGCCTGTTTCAAGTCTCCGTGGAGCCTGCACCGTTTTGGCTCCGGCGTTTCTTCCCGCTGGGGACGGCTCTGGGCTAAAATCCGCCTGCGGATGTTCTCCAGGGAATAGCCCTCGCCAAAGTTGCGCACAAGTTTCCTGCCGTGAGGCCGGTCGTAGGGGCGCACCGTAATGTCCTTGCCCACCTTGATGTCATAGCCCATCTGCCGCAGGTGATAAAAAAACTGCCGTTCCGTCATCGACTGGCGGATGGCAGCGTCCACATCGGCTTTGATGAGGGAAAGGTAGGTGGGGCGGCCTTCCTGCTCGGCCCGCCATTCCCCGTAGTGCTTGGATTTTCCCCGCTGGGGATTTTCAATGACAGACAGCCCATACTCCCGGCACAGCCGGTCCGATTCCCTCTGCATATCGAAATAATCCTGTTCCGTGCGATGGTATTTGATTCCATCTACAAAGGAAACCGTATTGAGAACGAAATGGTTGTGCAGATGATTTTCCCTGTCCAGATGGGTAGCCACCAGCACCTGGTATTTTTCACCCCACAGCTTTTTTGCCAGGGCAAGGCCGATCTCATGGGCCAGCTCCGGCGTGGCCTCGCCGGGGGCAAAGCTCTGATAGCCGTGGTAGGCCACGGTCCCGTCCTCCTTTCCGAAACGCTTTTTTACAGCTATCATCTCATCGCGGGCAGTAGAGGGGCTGCAATTCACCCCGGAGACAAACTGCCGCATAACCGTTTCGCCTTCGCTTTCCACCACCTTGCTTGTTTTTTGCTGCTGAACGGCATACTCGATCACATCCGCAAGGCCCTGGGCCTCCTTACCATCCATATCCTGCTT